>Ga0209751_10002685_pt1 | contig 17602 bp, 24 predicted proteins | sample RifCSP13_1_FD_184019 | JGI IMG/M metagenome (GOLD analysis project Ga0209751, IMG submission 184019) | Soil microbial communities from Rifle, Colorado - Rifle CSP2_sed 13_1 (SPAdes) (version 2) | ecosystem: Environmental > Terrestrial > Deep subsurface > Rock core/Sediment | place: Rifle... | reverse complement strand
CTTTTCCTGCGTCGCCTCTTTTACCCTGGAAGAAAGGGAAAACGACTTGGAATCCTTGATGATTTCCATGTCGCCAAATTCAAGAACGTGACTCTTTTCCACGTACATCAGCTCCACCGCGTGGTCACCGATCTGCACCACGCTGTTTGCGCCCGGCCCGAACAGCGCGACGTCGTACTCGCAGCAAGGGAACGGTTGTCCGCCCGCCATGCACCCTACCAAGGCCGAGGGGCCCGGGAGGCTCTTGACAAAGTCCCTCACCACTGCAGGGATCATGGTACAGTTGGCAGGAAGCTTTGGGCATTAAACCTGTCTGTGCTAGAGTCTTTGTGTAAAAAGTCGCCTGCTTGTTAAGAAAGTATCGGTAATAACTGACTTTTTACACATAGCCTGTCACAGACAAGAGTTTATAGCCGAAATCACATCCTGACATCGTCATGAAAAAGGGCGGGACCCAAACGAGCGCGGTTTCGGACCTTGCCGGCAGGATAAAGTCGGGCAACGCCAGGATAGCCGTCTACGGCCTTGGCCAGGTGGGCTCGCCCATTGCCGCCGTGTGGCTCAGGTTCGGCGCCCACGTAATCGGCGTTGACAAGTCGCCCCCGGTCCTCGCAAGTGCAAGAAAGGGCAGGACGCGCATACAAGAGCCGGGAGTCAGTGAGGCATTCTCAAAGGGCCTGAAGGAAAAGCGGTTTTCCGTTTACAACAACCCTGTAAAGGCGTCGCAGGATTCTGCGATAAAGATGATCTGCGTGCCCGTGCTCACTGCCGGCCAGTCGCTCTCTCCGGACCTCGGGTCAGTCAGTCAGGCGGCCTCGTCGATTGCAAAGGGGTTGAAAAAGGGCGACACGGTTGTTTTGAACCCGAGCGTGCCCCCGGGCACGTCAGAAGAAGCCCTGATTCCCGTGCTTGAAAAGGAGAGCGGCCTGAAAGTAGACCGGGACTTTTTCATGGTCTACAACCCGGAGCGGATCTACGAGGGCAGAGCCATCAAGGATATTGAAGATCATTATCCGGCAATCGTGTCGGGCGCCGGCCCGGCGAGCCTTGCGGCCGGCTCAAGGCTGTTCTCGCTTGTTTTCGGAAAAGGCGTAATTGCCGTGAGCAGCATGAGGACTGCGGAAGCAGAAAAACTCCTTGAAGGCGTCTACAGGGACGTCAACATCGCCCTAGCAAACGAGCTTGCGCTTTTCTGCGAAAAGGCGGGCGTGGACTTTTGGGAGGCACGAGAGGCGGCAAACTCGCAGCCCTTCTGCCACATTCACAGGCCCGGAGTCGGGGTCGGCGGGGCGTGTATACCTGTCTACCCCCAGTTTGTGCTGCATGCGGCAGAAATGGTCAAGGCAGAGTGCAAGATCACTAGGCTTGGTCGGAACGTGAACGACTCGATGCCCGCCTACTGCGTGAGGCAGGCCCTCGCTCTTCTCGGCGGCTTGGAGCCTTCCCATTGCACCGTCGCAATCCTGGGCCTTGCCTTTAGGGGGGGAGTCTCTGACACAAGGCTCTCGCCCAGCTATGTTGTCATCTCCGAGCTGAAAAAAGTCGGCGCGAAAGAGATCCGCGTGCACGACCCTGTGGTGAAAAGCGACCCCGCGCTGCCGGCCGAAGTCACGCTCACGCAGGACCTTGCAAAGGCGGTCAAGGGCGCCGATCTCGTGATCTTGTCTACAGACCACGCCGAGTACCGCAACCTTTCGCGCAAGGAGCTCGGCGACGCTCCGGTGTACGACGGCAGAGGTATGCTCGACAGAACAAAGTTTATCAAGTTTGCCTCGATAGGGCGCAGAACATAGGTTTAATACCGCCACGATTGGGAATTTTTCTGCTTGGCACGCAAGAACCTCAACCTTTTGCTGACAGTCGAATGGAAGGATCATGCAGTGGTCATGATAGACCAGACAAAGCTCCCAAACAAACTCGTTTACGTAAAGTGCACCGACTACCAACAGGTTGCAGACGCGATAAAGAAACTGGTAGTAAGGGGCGCGCCGGCAATCGGAGTCACCGCGGCGTTTGGGCTTGCGCTTGCCGCGCAGTCGAGCAAGGCCGGCACTCTTGCAGAACTTATGACCGACCTTGACGCCGCGTTTAAGGTGCTCAGGGCCACCAGGCCCACTGCCGTCAATCTCTTTTGGGCGCTAGAGCGGATAATGGCAAAGGCAAAGGGGGCCAAGAGGCTCGATTACGCCCGTAATGCTGTGCTCTCTGAAGCGAAAAAAATGTGGGAGGAGGATGTTCAGGCCAACAGGCAGATGGGAGCGTTTGGCGCAAGCCTGTTCCGGGACGGCGACGTGGTGATGACGCACTGCAACGCAGGATCGCTTGCGACTGTCGCGTACGGCACGGCACTTGGAGTCATACGCGCGGCCAGGGAGCAGGGCAAGCGCCTGAGTGTCATTGCAACGGAGACAAGGCCGGTCATGCAGGGGTCAAGGCTCACCGCGTTTGAACTTCAACACGACGGGGTGGACGTTTCGCTGATACCCGATACCGCGGTGGGGCATATGATGTCAAGGGGCGCTATAAAGCGCATCGTAGTTGGGGCCGACAGAGTGCTTCGCACCGGCCACGTTTTTAACAAGATTGGGACATACCAGGTGGCGACGCTTGCCAAAAGGCACAAGATCCCGTTCTACGTTGCGGCGCCGCTTTCGACTTTTGACTTTGAGAGCAGCCCGGAAGATGTGGTCATAGAGGAGCGCTCGGTAGACGAGGTCGTCAAGGTGGGCAGAAAGAGGGTGGCGCCAAAAGGCGTCAGGATATTCAACCCCGCGTTTGACATGACGCCTCCGGAGCTGATAACCGCCATCATCACGGAAAAGGGCGTGCTAAAGCCGCCCTTTGAAAAGAACCTGAAGGCGATGCTTGGCTAGACAAAGTATTTATCGTGTTGGCATCAACTTTATCACGCCCATGTCAACTGCACAGCAGGTCACAGAGGACAAGGTTTACAGTGCGCTCCGCAAGTGCATGGACCCAGAGATCCCTGTAAACGTCGTGGATCTGGGCCTGATCTACGGAGTCAAGGTGGCCCAAGGCAAAGACGTTGACATCAAGATGACCATGACCACCCGGGGATGCCCGCTCCACGACACGCTTGTCAGCGATGTCAAGCGCTACGTGGGCAAGGTGCCGGGGATAGGCAGCATAAACGTCGAGATAGTGTGGGACCCGCCTTGGAGCCTCGAAAAGATGAACCCCGGAGTACGCGACCAGCTTGGCTTTGGAAAACCCAAGCTCCGCTTCCAGATTGACTATGAAAAGTCGATGCCCCTGAAGCAGGGCAGATTCATCAAGCAGGAGGACGGGTCGATGATCCTCGCAAACGAGAAGGAGCAGGGTTTCATGGTAAACGAAGCAATCGTCGAGTTCTGGAAGACCTGCGACGGCACCAAGACCATAACGCAACTTACAGACCAGTTCTCGGCCAAGCTTGGCATGCCTAGGCAGCAGGTGGAGCAGGAAGTCGTGCAGCTCGTCCAGCAGCTGCTCGAGTCAGAGCTTTTGAAGGCGTAATGTCCAAGCCCTTCATAGTTCCACCACATACGCGAACAATAGTGGAGCTTGGGATGGGCGACGGAAGGGTGCTGGGGGCGCTTGCAGAAAAAGACCCCGAGACCGTCTACATTGGCATCGAGCTTGACGAGGCGCAGTGCGCGCAGGCGAGGTCGCGGCTCAATCTGCAGAACGCCTTTGTAATACAGGGCTCGTTTGGAGACATCGTCCCCCGCTTCCCCGACGATTCGATAGACGGGTTTATCGCAATCCTGCCCGACCAGTCTTTCATCGACGAGAAAAAGGAGGGGCAGTGGCACCCCTTTTATGAGGCGGTGCACGCCAAGCTGAAAAGGCCGGGGGCGTTCAGGCTCGTGACGGAGATGACAGATGAATTGCTGCAGCCTGTAGGCGACGATGCCGTTGACCTGTGGACTGTTTGGCTGGTGGAGACGTTCCGGTCGATGGGATTCAGGGTCGCCGAGCTGAAGGAAGGGTCGCCGGCGGAATATTCGTCGCGGTGCTTGGACCAGTTCCGTGGCGACCCAGAGCGAATAAGGATAATCACGGTTGACTTTGTCAAGTCCTGACCCTGTGCTTGAGCGTCGCATGTTCGTCCATGCAATCTCTGGAGCAGAACTCTGACTCGCAGCCGTCGCTTGCGCATGGCACGGGCTCGTGGCCGAATTTTTTGTTGCAGTACGTGCACCTTGACTCAAGGCCGGGGTAGTTGCGGTTCATGTAGGGGCCGCAGCTGTGCTTTTCCCGAAACCAGATCACCTCGAGGTTCATCCTTTCTGCATGCGTCAATACCATATCGTAGGCCTCGTAATAACCTGCCGCGTAGAACTGCCTTACAAGGGTCGAGCCTTCCGGCCTCTTGTCAGACGACGGGTTCCTGAAGGCGGCCAACCACTTTTCGGCAGGCAGGTCTTCCTCTTTTGCCTCCTCTTTCTTGCGCGTCATTTTATCAAAAGCGAGTCGCGCAGAAACTGCGCAAGGTCTGCCGCCTTGACGCGCACTTGCAGCATAGAGTCGCGGTAGCGCACCGTCACCGTGTCGTCCTGCATGGTAGTCTGGTCTATCGTAATGGCAAAGGGCGCGCCAGCCTCTTCAAGCCGCCGGTAGCGCCTTCCAATCGAGCCGGACTCGTCATAGAACGCGTCAAAGTCGCGCTTAAGGTCAGAGTGGATCTTGCGTGCCTTTTCGCCAAGGCCGTCTTTTGTCATCAACGGCAGTATCCCGACTAGCACCGGCGCCAAGTACGGTTTTAGCCTCAGGACGGTCCTCGTCTCGTCCTTTGCAGGCTCTTCGTAGTACGAGTGCTCCAAGATGGTGTAGATGCTCCTGTCAATGCCCATTGATAGCTCAAACACGTGCGGAAGAACCTTTTGCTGGTCAACAGGATCCACCACTTCGAGTTTTTCCTTGCTGATCTCTGCGTGCCCTTTCAGGTCATAGTCGGAGCGGTAGTTGCACGCCACAAGCTCGAGCCATCCTGTGCTCGTTTCAACTTCAAAGTCAAACGCGACCGACGCGTAGAATGCCTTTTCCTCGTCGGAGAGCCTCCTGAACCTGCTCCTTGAAATGTCGACGCCGGTTTTTTCGTAAAATTCCGTGAGGAGCGCAAGGTAGTACGCGACCAGCTTGCTAGGGATGAGGCCCTTTGCCACTGCTTCATCCGCAGTGACTGCAGTCACCGTTCCGTCGCCATCCTTGAACAATCGTAACGTCGTGCCCTTGACTTCGTCAAATCTGGGCATGTCGTCAAGGCGCTTTGGGTTGCAGAACACTTCAATCTCTGCCTGGTAGAACTCGCGAAGTCGAAGAAGGCTCTGCCTTGGAGCTATCTCGTTTCGAAACGACTTGCCCACCTGCGCGATGCCAAGCGGCAACCTGCCGCGCATGGTCTTGAACACGCGGGAAAAATCAACAAAGATGGACTGGCAGGTCTCAGGGCGCAAGTACGCCTCTTCGCCTGCAGGCCCTATTCCAACTCGGAACATCATGTTGAACCTGCTGACGGCTCCAAAGTCGCCCTTGCAGTTCGGGCACTTCAGGTCGTGAGTCTTCAAGAGCGCATCCATATCTTCATTTGAGAGCCTCTCCGGCACACGCTGACCGGTCTTTTCCTCGATGAACCTGTCTGCGCGAAAGATAGAGTTGCACTTTGTGCACTTTATTATGGGGTCCGTAAAGTTGCTGATGTGGCCGGACGCGACAAAGACGCTCTTGCTCATTATCTGGCAGCCGTCGACTTCCATCATGCCGTCCCGGCGCACGAGCTCCCGGCGCCAGAGGTCGATGAACTTGTTCTTTATGGCGACGCCTGTGGGCCCGTACTCCCAGAACCCAGCAGGCGCGTCGTGGTAAATCTCGCAACTCGGAAAGTATAAACCCCGCTCAAGGGCCAGCTTCATTACCTTGTCGTAGTCTGACATTTGACACAAGCAGGGTGCGCTGACATGCTTTTTATTGTTACTTTGTGCCCAGCTGCTGCATGAGAGACAGCATGTCCGCCACGTTCCAGCGCTCAACGCATTTGTCGCCGACAAAGCGCAGGATGGTCATGCCCGTTACTTCAACGCGCTTGCCAGTCGCCGGAACGCCCATGAACTCGCCCTGATGCGTCGCAGTGAACGCGTACATCGTTGCGACCCTGTCGCCCTGCGCCACCACGTTGCTCAGCTCAAGCCGGCCGTCCGGGAACGCCTTCCACAGCCCGCTGTAGAACGCCTTCAACCCCGCCATGCCCGGGAGCAGACCTGCGGGAAAGCCGTGGAGCAACACGTTTTCGTCGTACAAGTCAAAGTACCCTGTCCTGTTATCTTTATTGTTGAACGCGTCTATCGCGCGCTTGACGGCCGGCCCGATTTCTGAAGACATGAGATGGTAAACAGTGCCGTGATACATAACAATTGTTCCTAGAATTTCGGACTTTGCTGACAGCTCACTGAAGCCATATCTCAATGTATTCAAGTGGGCCTAGAATTCAGCTTGGTCAAGTTTTCTGTTTCTCGATATCTCCATTTCTTGCTGACAGAGGTTTGAAAGGCACTGGTGGCGATATGCCTAACATCTCTGAGACATAAGGCCGAGCGAAGCCATGAGCGTCTAGTCCATGAAACGGAGCGGGTACTAGCGCAAGAAAGAATGACAGGGGCGTCTACGCCTAGGAACGAGGGATTAGAAACTCATTTCAAGAACGCACGCGCTGTACGAATCGTGCCTAGAACCACCGATGAAATAGATGTCATAAAGGACGCACTGACCAAGTATCTGAGAGAGAACAACATCGCATCCGAAATCTCGAATATCGAAAAGCTGGAGAACGAGGGCTACGTGATTAACGTCAGGGTGAAGAACCTGGACCAGTACGCTGGGTCTGGCAGCCTGTATAACAAGCTCTACGACATCGTTCTCGAGAATGGCTCCCAGGCGACGATAGTCCTGAACCTCGAGCCGATGTAGGACCAAGAGCCCCGGGAACTTGTTTTGATTTTCGGGTCCTCAGCGACTCTGCCTGTCTTTGATTTCTGTGGGCCGAAAGATTAAGATACTGTCCTGCGATTATAACCATGGTTAAATTGGAAGGAGCAAAAATTAAATGAATTACAAAAGTAAATTGCATCTGACGTTTGTTTTTAAGACTGGCGATGCGACAGAGGCCGATCGTTTGTTTGCCAGCCACAATACATGGATGGCGAAGACCCATCATCGCGATGGCGATAAAGCGTTGCTCGCCTACAACGTCTCCAAGGGGGACGATCTGTCTAATCCTCTTGATCCGGGTTCTGCCCCGACTGGCAAGACCGTCTATGTATTGGATGAAATCTACGAAAGTCCAGCAGGAATAGCTGACCATTGGCAGCAAGCGATGTCGAGTTGGGACGATTTCAAGGCGTTCGTGGCATGGGCGCAGAAGTGCGACGTTTCAGCCCAGCATTCCGGAATCATTGTCAATTCGCTCTGGTAGGAATAATTAGAACGGATGCGGAACATAGGCAGGCGTATTCTCTAGGTTTCCCTCACTCCCTAGCTCCGGAAACTCAGGAAAGTACGGGGCGAGATTCTGTACGAAGTGCCGGACAATTTCGAAGGCCTGAAGTTGCGTTACAACTTTTGAAACTTCATATCTGGGTTCCAGTCGGCAAGTTGACGATCAACTAGGGGACGCGCCACATCTGCAGGATTTAATCATTCTCGAAAATCACCGAGCATCGCGTGGAAAGGCGAAAAGAACACGAGCCGGCTAGAAAACTACCGTTTGCTATTTTCGACGTTTGGAGCCGCGTCTCTATGCATCCTGCGCCTGTGCTCTTCCATCGACTCCAAGTCATCGAATTTTTGGTAGCACACGTCGCACTGGAAGGCATTACGCCGACGGCTCCCAAAGAATCCGAACATGCTCCTAATTGGTAGTACTGATTTTAAAAAATTATGGATGAATCGACTAGTCTTAGATGGGCTTTCCGTCAGACGTGTATCGCTTTATCCTCTTTGCCGTCGAAGACTGGTCGGAATCCTGCTTGTTACCGGAGCTTTGAGCATCATCGCTTTTCTGTTCTCTATCTTCCTCCTTCCTTTTCCTGAATTTATCTAGGAACCCCATTTGAGAGCTTTAAGGTGTCTCTCGTATAAAAGGGACATGATTCCGCCGGCTCTATAGAAACCAACCATTTTTCACCGTCTGGTCGACATATCTCATTAGAGCATGCTTTGTGATACCGCCATTCCATACTGCCAATGAAAGAATCAAGGTATGTCAGGATGGCCAGGACCATGTTACGCATCCTGAAACATGCCAGGATACCGTTATTCTTCAATAGAAAGAGCAACCACATGTTCACTGTTTGCCAGCATGTCGTTCTCCTAACCATCAGACAGTACGAGGGCAAGAGCTACCGCATGTTTGCAGATTGGCTGGTTGAAGCCCATTACCTGAGGATGTTCCTGCAACTATCAAAAATACCGCATTTCACAACGCTGCAGAAATTTACCGACAGAACGGGCGGTACCATTCTGGACAGAATAATCTCCTCTTTCATCCTTCTAACAAATGTCAGGCAGATATTCATGGGTACTGATGCGTCCGGGTTCAAACCGACCTGTGCGTCACAGTACTATACCGAGAGAGCCGAGTTGAGGAAGAGGGTGATGGGTCAAACTGTCAGTTGGAGCAGACATGCTAAAGCAGGTCATATGTACCGTCAAGGTCAGGCGGGCGCCAGCTAGGCCCGACAATGTCGATTTCAAACTACTGGTAGAAAGGGCGTCTGGCATACTGCCACTGTCTGTGGTTGTGGCTGACAAGGGCTATGACAGCGAGAACAACCACGTACTTGTACGGGAACGCCACAAGGCGTACAGCATCATACCGCCACGGTACCAGGATGTACCTGTGTGGAGAACGCATGGCAGGTACAGGAAGCAGCTAAAACGAGGCTATCTCAAACCGCTGTACAGCCAGAGGAACAAGGAAGAGACGATATTCTCTGTCATGAAGCGGCTGTTCGGCGAATACCTGACATCAAGGCTGGTCAGGACGCAGAATCGGGAATTGATATTCAGGTGCATCGCCTACAATATGCATCGGGTGACAAACATTCTTGTCTTAATGACTGTTTTCTACAAAGCCTGAGAGTGGGCCCTCTTTTATACCTCATCTTGCCTACTTCTCCTAGCTAGAATGGGCTTAGTGAGGAGCAGCGAATCGGGAAAATATGTGATTGACCGGCTATTTGGTGCCGATACTTATGCGCTAATCTGCTCGCCTTACATATCCGAGCAGTATGCCAAGGAGATAGTTCAACTCGCAAAAAGGGGAAGGCTAGTTAAGGTGCTGACCACTGACAAAATAACTGAAAGGAATTTTTACATTAGGGATTATTTTAAAGAAGCAAAACGAAGCGAGCATTTAGAAACACTGAAGACGCTCGTAATGAAGCATTGTGGGCAGTCACTTGAGCACTCTAAGATGTACATTATTGATGACAAGTACGCAGTAATTGGATCGGCTAATCTAACTAGGCCTGGCATGTGGAAAAATAGCGAGACAATTAATATCTATGAGACTGAAACCGAGGTAAAAGCTGTTAAGGTGGTTTTTGAGGAGGCATGGAAAAATGCTCTTGAGTCGGCATTTGGCATCAGCAGTAAGTTTAAGAGAACCAGCTATCCTAGGTATGGAGGGACCGGACGTTCCGAGTATTACAGGCAGTCTCTGAACAGACAAGAAGAAGCGACTAACAAAGGTTCCTTTTTAGATGCAATTATCAAAGAACTCAAAAGCTGGATTGAATAGAATAATCCGCTAGAAATGCAGCAACACTTTCCGCCCGCCGCACCTTTTTCGCTGGAAAAATACTGGGAAAATGTACCCGGGCGAAAAGCGTTGAATTTGGGCTTTTTGGGTCTAATTTCCGCAACGATTCTGGGCAGCAAAGATTAATTTTGTAGGTGCCCCACAATCATTCAGCAGGATGACAGATCTGGTTATGCGCTGTAACGGTTGCAATCATAAACAGGGTTTAGGACTGAACTTGGATGAGGTGCAACCCGGAGAAACGCATGTTCTTCCAAAGTCTTGGAAGTGTGACAACTGTGGCTGGGAAAATATGCCCCCGTTTATCCTCTGGGACGGACGTGTACTGAAACCCGTTTCTAGACTATCGGAAGATGATATTCGGGAATATGTGAAGGATGTGATGAAAGAATTAGGAAAGGGGGGAAGGTCCTGCCTGAGCAACCTAAAAACTGAGTAGAGATACACAATCCTTTATCACAAATGAGCGTGATCTTGTGTTATCCCTCAAAACCCTATAGCCATAACAATTTATCTCGGTAGGACACCCAAGCTCGCAGTTGAAAGTCTCCGACAGGACACACGGCGTCGAGTACGCGATTCGCGATATCACGGCATTCGCCAACAAGTATTTGGCGCAGGGCAAGGAGATAATCTACCTTAACATAGGCGACCCTGTCAAGTTCGACTTCAAGACGCCCGACCACATAAAAAAGGCGCTAGTAGACGCCGTGAACCGTGACGAGAACTTTTATGCCGATTCAGAAGGGCTACCGGAGCTTCGCAAGGCCATCGTAGAAAAAGAGTCGGAGAAGGGCTTCTCCGTGACTGAAGATGATGTTATTGTGACAAACGGAGTGTCGGAGGGCCTGGACATGACACTTGCGTCCATAGTCGACCCGAACAGCGAGGTGCTTATGCCCGGACCATATTACCCGCCATATGCGTCGTACGCCAAATTTTACGGAGGAAAACCAGTCGAGTTCCACCTGCACGACGACGGCCGGCCCGACCTTGAGGACCTACGCAAAAAGATAACTCCTCGCTCAAGGGCCCTCTGCATCATAAGCCCGAACAACCCCACCGGTGAGGTGTTCGACAGAAAAAGCCTGCAGCAATTGATAGACATCGCGACCGAGCATGACCTCTACGTCATATGTGACGAGATATACGACAGGATAACCTTTGACTCGCAGTTCACCGGCATAGGCAAGGTGGCCAAGGACGCACCGGTGGTTCTGTTGAACGGCTTTTCCAAGGCCTACCTGATGACCGGCTGGCGTTGCGGCTACATCTGCATGAACAGCCAGTCAAGGAAACTCGATCAGTTCAGGGAGGACGTGCCCAAGCTTGCAAGGGTCAGAATAGCCTCGAATCTGCCAGTACAGCATGCCGCAATCCAGGCGTTGAGGGGGCCACAGGATCACATACCGGCAATGGTCGACGAGCTCCGCAAGCGGCGCGACTATGTGCTAAAGCGGCTGGCCGGTATGGGGATACAGTGCAGGAGTCCCCGCGGCGCGTTCTACGCGTTTCCGAAAATAGACCTCCGGGGCCGTTGGAAGGACGACAAGCAATTTGTCATTGATCTCTTGAACAGCACCGGCGTGCTGACCGTGCATGGCTCAGGCTTTGGCTCGACCTACGGTTCTGATCATTTCCGCATAGTCTACCTTGCCCAGGAAGATGTCCTTGAAAAGGCAATGGACAGGCTAGAGGGCTTTTTGCGCATGGCCTAGTTCGGTATTACTCCCTCGCCCCTGAACAGCTTTTTGGCTTCATCAACGGGCAGGTCGGCGCTTGGCAGTATGATGTCAGACCTCACTATCTCTCCACGCTCGACTGCCTTGCCGCGCTTTGCGGCAACGTGGTTGAGCTCGGCAAGCATGGCCCGAAATTCGCCGTCGTCTGCCTTTTCGCTTGCGACCAGCTCCACCAGCGAGTCGTCTATGGCGTTGAGCTTCTTGAGCGTGACTGAATCAATGTAGAATTGGCCTTGGCCCATTATCCGGACAACTTTTTTCATGCCAGCGGAAGGCGTTTCCTTGCGAACCCGCGCAACCTTTCGGACTTTTCTTGTAGTTTTCGTTTTTCCTGCTGCCTTGGCCTTTGATTTCGCGTGCTTTTTCTTCATAATCCGGACTTATTCTCCAGCTTGTACTGCATCATGCAATCCCTGACTTTAACTTTGCTAATTCCTTCTCAAAACGGCCCGAAAATGCGAAATTCTTTTATTTAAGTGAGATTTCTCGATTTTTTGATAGGGAATTTATATAATATTGAGAGCATATTATTCGACAATCGACTTATTTTAGAAATTATTTGTTGAACCTGCGCCATTCGTGCTCGTCGGGCGGCCCATACTCCTCCTTCTTTTTGAAATATCCCCAGTAAAGCAGGAACCCGCCTATCGCAAACATGGCAAGCACGAATTTTTCGTTAGTAAGTTCTGCGTTTACAAAATTGTCGAAAAAGATCTGCGTGCCGCTTTCCACCAAACCAGACGCCGCTCCAAGGCTGTAAAGCACAAGGTTCCTTATCGCGATTATTCCTGCGGCTACAAAGAACAGTATGCCCATCGCGGACATCCAGTTGTGCCCGCGCCCCGGCCCTCGCTCCTGCCGCCGCATGGTCTTATGCCAACACCAGTGCTCATAACGTTTACGTCAGTTTCACGCCGGGGTGCTTCATCTTGTTGTGCTTGGCGGCGTTTAAGAGCATCGGGGTGAGTACCTCTGCTTGGTAGGTGAGTGAGAGCGGCCCCAGGTATATGGGCCTCAAGCCCTGTATTTCTGACACGAGCTCGCTCAGCTTTGCGACGACATTTGCGTCGTCGCCGCAGATGAACGTGTCTGCGTCGAGGCCCGCGCCGACGTTTTTCAGCTTTGCTTCAGATATCGTGTGGAAAGCAGAAACGACCCTTGATCTTGGCGCCATTTTCTCGGCGACAAGTTCGGCTGCCGGCTTTTTGCCATGCTCGATAGGTATGTAGACAAAGCCGATATCCGTCCGTGTCATGGGGACGATTGGCGACACCACTATGCAGTCGCTTTTTGCCCGCGCCGCCAGTTTCGAACACATGTCGTCGATGAACTCGTACGGGATTGAAAGTATGAGCACATCAGAGTTTTTTGCAAGGGAGATGTTGTCGTCGCCGGTGATGCTCCCGGCGATCGAGCTGCCATACGCCTGCTTTGCAGCGTTTGCATAGTTTGCGGCTGCCTCCTGCGCCTTCTTTGCCTCCCTCGAGCCAACGATAACGTCATGCTTGACACACCACCTGAGGGCAAAGCCCTCGCCCATGCCGCCGGTGCCGCCTACTATTCCAATGTTCATGTACCCGGTTGCGAGAAGTTTGAATATTAACTTTCACATTGTAAATAATTAAGTAGCGGCCAGGCAACTCCATCCCTGTGCCGCTAGTCATCTTTATGCGCCACGGGCAGGCCGACAACAACGTCAACCGCATGCTCGTAGGCCGCCACCTGGAGTCGCACTTGACTGAATTCGGCAGGGAGCAGGTGGCCGACGCGGCGAAGCAGCTGAAAAACGTCCCCATAGACAAGGTGGTAGTGTCGCCTGTCATGCGCGCGCTGGAAACTGCAGAGATTGTCTGCGATGCTGTCGGGGCCTGCTACGAAGTTGACGAGCGCCTGTACGAAATAGAGCTTGGTAAGCTGGTGGGGATGAACTATGAAGAAGTAGTGACAAAGTACGGCAACCTATTTTTGAAGTTCTACGCCGAGCACGACCCGGTCCTTGAGAGCTTTGGGGTCGAGCCTTTTCTGGAAGTGAAGAGACGGGTCAAGAGCCTGCTCGACGAAGTCGCCCACAGGCACGCGGACAGGAATGTGCTGTGCGTCACGCACCTTGATCCAATAAAGGCCGCGATTTCTACTCTTTTGGATCTAAAGCCGGAGGCGCTCTACCGGTGGCACATCCGCAACGCGTCGATGACTATTTTGAAACAGGAAAGCAGAGAGTATTCTCTTTCGGGCGTCAATGTGATGGCGATGCACCGCTACCCGCATGAATAAACTCCCAAAACCTTAAATAACATATCTTGTCCAAATCGACGCGTATGGGAATCTCTCTACGGCATGCCGTACTCCTGATCGTTCCCGTGGTAGTCTTTTCTATAATTCAGCCTGTGTTCGCGCAAGAGTCAGACAATATAATCATCAATCGCGTTGAGGTGTGGGGCCTGTTCTACAAGGGCATGGTAGTCGCGTTCACCATAGGCGCAGTCATCATGGGCGTTATCGCCTATGTCGTTTTCCGTTTCCGCGAGTCAAACCCCAAGAACATTCCGAGGGGTCCGCAGGAGGGACACCGCTAGATGGGCCACGGGATGATAGAGTGGGTCTACGTCGGCGTCGTCATCATGCTCTTGGTGTATCTTGGCGCCGCGGCTTGGGACGTCGAGCGTCTCCTAGACCACCCTCCAAAGGACTCAAAGGTGGTGAGGGTCATCGCCCAGCAATGGTTCTGGACCTTTGAGCACGAGGATGGGACCCGGGAGGTAGGCGAGCTCCACCTCCAAAAGGGCGTCCCGTACAAGTTCGAGGTCACCGCAAGGGACGTGAATCACGCCTTCAACATACCTGACCTGACAGTTCTCATAGACGCCATACCCGGCAGGATAAACACCGTCTGGGTCATGCCTGATGCAACCGGCGAGTACCTTATCCAGTGTAGGGAATATTGCGGCTTTAGCCATTACCAGATGCGTGCCAAGCTGATCGTTGAAGAGGGAGTATCAAACGTTAGCGCTAACATAGATGCAAAGGATATACCGGTCGTTCTGCCAGAGACAAAAGCAGCGGTCGTGAGCAACTAGATGATTGCCAAAATCCTTTTATTTGCAACGAGCGGCATAAAGCAGCAAGCGAGGGATTTTGATTGGTTCTAGAAGTTAAGAAACCTCGTCCAATGTGGGAGATACTCTTTTCGACCCACCACACAGACATCGGGCTTCTCTACATCATACTCAGCCTCGTAGCCTTCATGATAGGAGGCGCGCTTGCGCTTGTCATACGCACAGAGCTTTTCCTGCCCGGCGCGCAGATAATCACCGACCCGAACACCTTCCACAGGATCTTCACCACCCACGGGACCAACATGCTATTCTTGTGGCTGCTCCCCTTTGCGGCCGGCGTGGGCAACTACCTGATCCCCATAATGGTCAAGTACAAGGACATGGCCTGGCCGAAGCTGAATGCAGTCGCGTTCTGGATGATACCAGTAGGCATGGCCTTGGTCTGGCTTGGCATGGCCGACTTTACCTGGTACGCGACCCCCCCGTACTCCATCCTGAGGGCGCCCGGGCCGGCGGCCGAGATGTGGATATTCGGACTCAAGATACTCGGACTTTCGTCCATACTTGGGGCCATCAACTTTATCGTGACAATACTGAAGATGAAGCACCCTGACCTGCCGCTCATGAAGACCTCGCTGTTTGTCTGGGGCACGCTTGTCACGTCAATCATGATACTCGTCGCGCTGCCGACATTCACAGCCGCGCTCATCATGCTGTTTACGGACAGGCTTGGCGTCAGCGGGTTCTTTAACCCCAACATGGGAGGCGATCCCATAGCGTACCAGCACCTGTTCTGGTTCACGTTCCACCCTGAGGTGTACATATTTGCGATACCTGCCATCGGCATGGCGTACGAGTTGATACCCAGGTTTGCAAGAAAGCCGCTGTTCAGCTACCAATCAGGGGTTACGGCGTTCGTACTCCTGGCCATAGTCGCGTTTGCATCATGGGCGCACCACATGTACGCGACAGGCATGGACTTTACGATGAAGACCACGTTCATGGTAGGTACGCTCGCAGCAGTGCCTGCGTCTGCCCTGCACGTCTTTAACTGGATAGCCACGATGTGGGGAGGCAGGATCAAGTTCTCGACTCCGATGTCGTTCGTGGTGGGCGGCCTGGTGTTGTTCTTCTACGCGGGAGCTGGAGGAGTGGTTAACTCCATGATGCCGCTCGACTTTCTCACGCACGACAGCTACTGGGTCGTGGGACACTTCCACCTGTTCGTCATGGGCCTCATCACGTTCGCATTCCTCGGCATGATACACTACCTGTTCCCGCTGATAACCGGCAGGATGTACAACGAGAGGGTTGGCATGATCACATTCTGGCTGCTGTTCGTGGGCGTGTCCATGGTGTTCCTCACGCAGCATGTGCTGGGACTCTACGGTCAGCCAAGGAGGGTCTTCGACTACGTGCCGGTGGAGCCGCTGATAATCATGAACCAGATAGCGACAGTTGGGGCGATGATCTCAGGCTCCGGAGCCGCGCTGTTCATGGCCAACATGATCTACAGCGCCGGAAAGGGCAAGCCTGCAGACATGCGCGACCCGTTTAAACTGGGCGAACAGTACTTCGACTACACGCGGAAGGAGCCGCACCACTAGGGGGCCCTGAAAATGACAGAGCATGAACACGGAGAGGAGCCAGTGGTGTTGACCTCGCCGGGAAGGATGGCGAGGGGCATTATAATAGTGGCAGTTACGCTTGCGATAGGCGCGGCGGTAGTCGTGACGCAGTTTGAGAACTTTTTCTCAAACGCGCCGCCCGTGACAAGGCTCCAGACTGGCCCCCCGCCTCCTCCACCGCCTCCAGCTGCAGGCGTCACGACGATTGCGATACTTGCCGGCGCGGCTGGGCAGGGCAACCCGGATTACGATCCCGACGATGACGCGACCGTGCCCATGGGCAACAAGGTCGTGTGGATCAACCATGACAACGTCCCGCACACCGCGACTTCGGGCACAGGCACAGACGACCAAGACTCGGGCGTGCTCTTTGACACGGGCATCGTAAACGACGGCGAGTCGTCAGACGAGATAGAGATTGACGGCGAAGTGGGCGATACAATCCCATATTACTGCTTCATTCACCCCTACATGACCTCGCAGTTGACGATAGTAGAGGCAGAAGAAGGTGCAGGTTCAGGACCGACGCTGACTATACTTTTAGGCTCTTCAGTTCAGGGCAACCCAGACTATAACCCCGACCCGATGACCGTAACTGCTGGCGACGTGGTAACGGTCTTTAATGCAGACAACATCCCGCACACGGTAACATCCGGCACGGGACCTTCTGACCCTGACACGGGGGCACTGTTTGATTCCAACATACTCAACGGAGGGGATACAGCCACGATAAATACAGCGGGACTTGGCGCACGAGAATACGACTACTATTGCATCATCCATTCGTACATGACTGGCAAGCTGCAAGTGACAGAATGATCCTGAGATCGCTCTCATTTACAACTCTCGCCGTCCTCTTTTCTTTGATTTTTATCGGTGGCTACGTCAGCGCGTCGGGAGTTGGGCTCACATGCCCTGATTGGCCGCTATGCCCGCAAGGATTCCTGCCACACGAAGATTTCATCATAGAATACATACACAGGTCGGTGGCCGCAACCACAGGCCTCCTTGTAATGGCAACTGCGGCGTTTGTCCTAAAGTCAAAGGACGCGCCCAGAGGAATGAAGATAGCATCGCTGATAGCCACCGGCGCGGTAATAGGCCAGATAGCACTTGGCGCAGTCGTCATAGTTGAGCGTCTGCACTCATTACTGGTCACCGCGCACCTAGGACTGGGCCTAGTGCTGTTTTCGATGGTGCTCATGACGGTGGTTTACTCGCACAGGATGCCCGCGAAAATTGCTCCCCGCTTTAAGGGATTAGGTTTATACTCTTAATCGAAGAGGTTACTCGTGTGGCTCCGTGGCCGTTCGTCTTGGCTGTTGCGGCCCTTCTTGCGTTTTCAGCGCCACAAGT
>Ga0209751_10002684_pt1 | contig 17605 bp, 19 predicted proteins | sample RifCSP13_1_FD_184019 | JGI IMG/M metagenome (GOLD analysis project Ga0209751, IMG submission 184019) | Soil microbial communities from Rifle, Colorado - Rifle CSP2_sed 13_1 (SPAdes) (version 2) | ecosystem: Environmental > Terrestrial > Deep subsurface > Rock core/Sediment | place: Rifle... | reverse complement strand
ACCCGTGCTACCTCCGCGAGTTCGACGCGCGAAGCGAGCGCCCACCCGAGAGTCCAATAAACCACGGCCGCTCAAGGGAATTCGAGAACGTAACAAGGAGGTTTGCGTGGCGTGGCGCTCTTCCCTGAGTCCGTCGACCTCGCGGCCCTGGCTCTCCGCGTCTTCTTGGGAGCCATCTTCATCATCCACGGCTTCCCCAAGCTGTTCCGCGCGGAGGCGAGGACGCAGACGATCGGCTTCATGAAAAGTGTCGGCATCCCTCCCGCACTGACGCTCGCGGCAAGCCTGCTCGAATTCTTCGGAGGCCTTGGCCTCCTCGTCGGGCTCCTCACCGAAGTCGCGGCCCTTCTAATCGCCATCGAGATGGTCGGCACCACGATTCTCTCGCGGGCGAAGATGGGCAAGAAGCTCGTCCTGGGGTACGAGCTCGACCTGGCCTACCTCGTCGGAGCCGTGGCCGTCGTCCTGGTGGGACCCGGCGCCTGGTCCCTGGATCGCGGCCTGGGAATCGCGGTTCATCCGCTCTGGCTTGCCGTCGTGGCAGGCCTCGCGATCGCCTTCGCCGCGATCGTCGTCCGATTGCGGGTCGGGATCGCGAAGCCCACGCTGCAGGGCGGGTCTCGGAGCGGACCCTGACCCGGTTCGGTCACGCGCCCTGAGCCGCCCCCGTCCCGCGCGGAACGGTTATACGCCGCCTGCGCCTCTTCCGACCGGATGGTGGCGACGCGCGTCTTGTACATGGAGGAGCGGAGGGGGCAGGAGCCGGATCCGTGCTACCTCCGCGAGTTCGACGCGCGCGTCGTCGAGCGCGGTCCGGACTACGTCGTCCTGGACGCGACCGCCTTCTACGCGGAGGGCGGCGGACAGCCCAGCGACAGTGGCGCGCTGACCTGGCCTGGTGGGGCCTCGACGGTCCTGCGCGTGATGAAGGAGAAGGGCGTGATCAGGCACGTGGTCGACCGCATGCCCACGGCCGACAGCGTTCACGGCACGATCGACTGGGCACGGCGCTACAAGCACATGCGGATGCACACATCCCAGCACCTCATGTCCGGCCTCGTGTACCGGATCTTCGGCGCCCGGACCGTCGGGAATCAAATCCACGCGGACCACAGCCGCGTGGACTTCCAGCCCGCGAACTTCGCGCCCGACGACCTCGCGCGGATCGAGGCGGAGTGCAACAAGGTCATCGAGGCCGCCCAGGCCGTACAGATCTTCGAGGAGGACCGCGTCGTCGTCCACAACAAGATCGAGGACCGCTCCCTCCTCGGACTCATCCCCGAATCGATCCGGCGCCTCCGGGTGATCCAGGTAGGCACCGCAGACTACTGCCCATGCGGGGGAACGCACCTCAAGAACACGTCGGAGATCGGGCGGATCCACGTCCTCGAAAAGCGATCGAAGGGCAAGGAGACGGACCGCGTCGTCTACGAGCTGCTTGACGCCTAGGTCGATTTTTCCGGCCGACCGCTCGCCGGCGCACGCTTTCGCGCCTCCGCGACCGGGTCGCGCGCGAACGCCATGAAGACGCCCGAGACGCCGACCCAACCCGCCGCGACGAGGAACGGAACGATGGAAACGCGGCCCGCTTCCAGAGTGAGCTGCGTGACGGCCGCCAGGACGACGGGGCCCAGGAGGAAGCCCAGGTCCGTCAGGGTCCGATAAAGGCCCATCGAGGTCCCCATGATCTCCGGGGGCGTGAGGTCCGTCGTCCACGCCGCAAGGGGTCCGTGGAGTCCGAGGGCGAGCCCATAGAGGAACATAACGGGGATTGCACTCGAGAGGTCCGTCGTCAGGAAGAGGAGCGGGGAGATTGCGCCCGTCAGGAGGAGGGAGACCACGAACGGAAACTTGCGGCCCACCCGGTCCGCGAGCCATCCGCTCGGGTACAGGGTGAGGAGGCTCGCGAATGCGTTCGTCGTGACGAGTACGCCCGTGAGGGTGATCGAGAGGGTCGGGTCGGCCCCCCAATTCAGGTGGATGTAGAGAGGGAGGACCGTCGTGATGAGCCCCGCGCGGACGAAGAACGTGCCCATCGTTCCGATCGTCACAAGGACGTAGGACCGGTCCCTCAGGAGCAGCCGAACGGCCGCCAGGTCGATCCGCGCGGACGCGCCCTCGATCCGCGTCGATTCCATGCCGAACGTGACCAGGAGCACCCCTACGAGGGCGAACAGGGAGTACGCCGCGAAGGGGGCCGTGAGGCCGAACCGAAGCACGACGAACCCGCCGATGACGGGCCCGAGGATCTGCCCCATGAGGAGGCCGTTGACGTAGAGCCCCATGTAGCGGCCTCGGCGCTCCGACGGGACGCGCTTCGCCAGCGCCGCGAGGGACGAGGTCACGTAGAAGGCGCTACCGACCCCCTCGGCGAGCCTCACGGCTAGCAGGACGCCGTAATGGAAGAAAAACACGGGCAGGATGGAGCTTGCCGCGATGATTCCTAGCCCGATTTGCATCATCCGGCGGTTTCCGAACCGGTCCCCGAAGGCCCCGGAGGGGAGGTCGAGGACCACGCGCGCGACGGGCAGCGCCCCGACGAGGACCCCCGCAAGGAAGGCGGACTGACTGAGCTCGTATCCGTATTGCGGGAGGGCCGGGACGATGATCGAGATGCCGATCATCACGAGGAACACGGTGCCGGACAGGACGGCGACCGTCCGGCGTAGGGAGTCCATGCGACGGCGCCCGACGGGACCGTGCCCGATAAAGATTGGCGGCGCCTCGTCACAGATCGACCGCGCGCGTGCCGTCCCAGATCTTGCGCGCCCCTTTGTCCGGAGCGGGAATCAGGAGGTCCCGCTTCGATTTCGTCGGGATGATGAAGTACTCCTCTGTCGTCGCCGCTTCCGAGATTAGGACGAGCTTCACCTTCCCACCTTCCATCGGCGCTCCCGTCTCCGGATGAAGATAACGGTACCGCACGTACCGGCCGCGGTCGACGAGGGCGCGGACCTCGACCTCTCCCTTCTTCGTGCGCGTGAGGACCTCTTCCGGGTAGGGCATCCTTGCCAACTCTGCCGGGAATCGGCGAGGTTCTCAAAAGCCTCGCCCCACAGACGACCGCCCCGTGGGCGGCCTATTCGATGCTTTGATTCTCAGCACCGAGAGGTTCGGATAGAGCGGTTATCCCCGCAGATCCCGGTCGCCCGCGAGCCATGAACCAAACATACGAGACGAGCGGCAAGACCGCGGTCGCGGCCCTCGCGGCGAAGCAGCCCTACGAACTGCTGCTTCTCCTGGGGAGCACGCTTGCGGTCCTCCTGTCGATCGTCTTATTTGGCATCCAGTGGTCGCAAGGAATCCAGGACAACCAGATGTCCGCGGCGACGACGAACGTCGTCCTGAACGTCGTCCTCGGCGCAGCGCTCTGGGTGTCCGCGACAATCACGCGGAAGAACCTGATGAACGGCGCGATCGTCGCCGGAGTCGTGAGCCTCGTGCTCATCGTCTTCGGCGGACAGGTCGGTCAAATCGGCGGACTCATCGGGCTCCTCGGCGCGATCCTCGCGGCGGCCACCCCGTACCTGCCGTGGTCCCAGCGGCGCTAGGCCCCCGGCAGCTTCGCCATTTTCGAAGGCCGAGCGGAGCCTTTCGATCTCCCGAGACCGGGGGACGCGCGTCTACGTGAGGTCGCCCGTCCGCAGAGGGGATCGGGGCCCTCCCTCCCGCCGCTCGAAGAGGACCGTCCCGTCGTGGACGATCCTCGTAATCTTGTAGAAGGGAATTGTCGCGGTTGTCGTCGAGAAGTACCTGCGGCCCAGATCGACGATTTCACCTCCGTGCAATACGCGGCTCCCCTCGGGATGAGCCCGGTCACGGACCCAGATCTCCGCCCTCGACAAATCGCTCCCGCGCTCCCACTTGAGCCGGTTCAGGACCTCGCGGGCGGTCGGGGCCATCGAGGCCGCATCGGACGGGCGGGTCTTCGTCCTTTCCGCGACCCCACAAAGCCCTTATCGACCCAGGTGCTTCCGTGCGGGCGATGGAGTACCCGCCCTCCGTGCGCACGCTGCTCGACCGGGTCCACGCGGCCGAGGGGGACGCCGTCGTCGTGTCTGCGAAGAGCGCGCGCTACGCGGGCGTCGTGATGCCCCACCACGGGTTCAGCGGCGAGGACATCCTGACGATCAAACTGGACAACGGATACAACATCGGCATCCCCGCGGGAGACATCAAGTCGATCGAGCTCACGGCGAAGCACACCGCCGGAAAGGTGGAGCGACGCCTGCCCCTGTCGCAGGCCGGGAGGCCGACCGTCGCGGTCCTCGGCACCGGGGGCACGATCGCCTCCTACGTGGACTACCGCACGGGCGCGGTCCATCCCGCCGTCACGGCCGAGGAACTCGTCTTCAGCGTGCCGGAGCTCCTCGACGTCTGCAACGTCCGTGCGCGGGTGCTCTACCGGATTTACAGCGAGAACCTCCGACCGGAGAACTGGCAGCACCTCGCCCGGGAGGCCGCGAAGGAACTCAACGGCGGCGCCGCCGGGGTGATCATCCCCCACGGAACGGACACGCTGCACTTCACGACCGCCGCCCTCTGCTTCATGCTCCGGGACCTGACCGGCCCCGTCGTCGCCGTGGGGGCGCAGCGGTCGAGCGACCGGCCTTCGTCGGACGCCGCGTCGAACCTCCTCGCCGCCGCCCACGTCGCCACCGCGAACCTGGGCGAGGTCCTCCTCGTGATGCACGGGGACACGTCCGACGGGCACGCCGCGATCCATCGAGGGACGAAAGTCCGAAAGATGCACGCCTCGCGGAGGGACGCGTTCCGTTCCATGAACGAGGTGCCGCTCGGGCGCGTGACCGCGGACGGGGCGGTCGAGATCTCCGGGGCGGTGCTGCCCCGGTCCAAGGGACCCGTCACGGTCGACGACAGGCTGGACCCGAGCGTCGCCCTCGTCCAGTTCCATCCGGGTCAGACGCCGGCCCACTTGGAGGGGGTCCTGGCGGACGTCCACGGCGCGGTCATCGCGGGCACGGGATTGGGCCACGTGGCCCACGATCTGATCCCGGTCCTCGGGAAGGCGGCTCGGAAGGGCGTGGCGATCGTCATGACGACGCAGACCCTCCAGGGTCGGGTCAACCTGAACGTGTACGACACGGGCCGTGACCTCCTGAAGGCCGGAGTCCTGAGCGGAGAGGACATGCTGCCCGAGACCGCATGCGTGAAGCTCATGTGGGTCCTCGGCCACACGCGCGACCCGGCCGAGGTGGCGAAGGCGATGGGAACGAACGTCGCGCGGGAGCTGAACCCGACGATCGGCCTGGACGCCTTCGCCGAGTAGCCGCGCATCGCCGCGTTAAGCTTATCCCCGCCCCGGAATTAGTCGGACCGCGCCATGATCATCGACAAAGTCGGGGAGGTCGGGGTCGTCCTGACGGACGCGAACGAGCCGGTCCTCTCGGGCGGGGACCAAATCATCGGGTTCCGGCAGCTCGAGTACGAGATCTACCGGGGCGCGTTCCCTGCGAAGCGGGGCCTCATCGATTCCCGGAAGGGGTGGGTGTGGCAGACCCGGCGGCGGCTCCTGCTCCTCGACGACGCGTGGCTCACCCTGCCGGACGGGAAGAAGGGCAAGCATTACCACGAGGTCCGCAACGAGGAAGCACTCGAGGTGATCCACAAGAAGGGACGGGTCGTCCTGCCAGCCGTGAGCGAAGAGTACGGGAAGGTCACGTTCGAGTTCCGGCCGTTCGGCGCCGCCGCGCGACTCCTCGCCTGGCTGAAGAAGGAGAAGGAGCACCGGCAGATGCGCGAGGAAGGCACCCTGAAATCCCCGTACGACGAGAAGGCCCGTCAGCGGACCTAGGGCGGGGCGCACAAGGGATATACGGCCGCGCGCGTTCGACTCCGGGGAACCACGATGGGTGCCCAAGACGAGTACGCGCGCCTCTGGGACATGCTCGCGAAGATGCACCGCGAGACGCACGGGGAGGGACACGCCCCGCCGAAGGGGGACTTCAACTGCTGCGGGGAGTGGGGCGTGCTGATGGCGCTCCGGGCCGCGTCGACCGTGAAGCCAGACTACCCGTCGTACCTCCTCGCCCGGATCGCGGCGATGCCCGAGCTCGACGAGGAGTTCTATGTGAAGAGCCTCCTCGGAACGGACGGGGAACCGATCCCGAGCGACCCCGAGCCGCTCCGGGAGTACCGCGCGTCCCGGCGATACCACATCCTCTGGACGGAGCTGAAGCAGGCCGCCGCGCGGATTGAAGCGCTCGAAGCGGACCTGGAGAAGGCGAAGGCCGCGCAGGCCCCGCCCGCGGAATCCTGAGGACCGGCAAAGGATTCTTCCGGCGACGCCGGTTTATCCGCGGCACATGGACTACAAGGCCCTCGGGCTGAGGGTCGGCCTGGAGATCCACCAGCAGCTCGCGACCCACAAGCTCTTCTGCGAGGACTCCTCGAGGCTCGTCGACGCTCCCGGGGGCCTGAGGTTCCGACGTCTCCTTCGCCCCACGCAGAGCGAGCTGGGCGAGGTCGACGCGGCGGCGATCGAGGAGGCGAAGCGACGCCTCACCTTCGTGTACGAGGCCACGGACAACACGTGCCTCGTCGAGGCGGACGAGGAGCCGCCCCACCGGCCGAACTCCGAGGCGCTGGACATCGCCCTCGAGATCGCACTCCTCCTCCGCGCGGCCCCCGTGCGCGAGGTGGACTTCATGCGGAAGATCGTGATCGACGGATCGAACACGTCGGGCTTCCAGCGGTCCGCCCTCGTGGCGATGGGGGGCCGCATCACGGTCGACGGGAAGGATATCGGCGTGCCGACGATCCTGTTGGAGGAGGACGCGGCCCGGAAGATCGGGGAGGCGGAGGGGGAGGTCGTGTACCGGCTCGACCGCCTCGGGATCCCGCTCGTCGAGGTCGCCACGACGCCCGACATCGAGACCCCCGAGGAGGCCCGCATAGTCGCCCTGGCGATCGGCTCCCTCCTGCGGGCGACGCGCAAGGTCTTGCGGGGGATCGGGACGATCCGCGAGGACGTGAACGTGTCGATCCGGGGCGGGGCGCGAATCGAGATCAAGGGTGTCCAGGACCTCCGGCTCATCGCGACGTTCGTCGAGAAGGAGGTGGAGCGACAGGTCATGCTCATCGAGGCCGCGGCGGAGCTGCAGCGGCGCGCGGGGGTGTCCGTCTCGGAGGAGATCCGGGACGTGACCTCCCACGTCGCGACCTCCGAGTCGAAGGTCGTCCGGGCCGCGTTGACGAAGGGCGGCAAGGTCGTCGCCTGGGCCCTGCCCGGGTTCGCGGGGCTCCTGAAAGGGAAGCTCGGACCCGAGCTCGCGGCGAGGGCACGGATTGCCGGGGTCGGCGGGATCTTCCATTCCGACGAGCTGCCGGCGTACGGGATTGGAGCGGGCGAGGTGGACGCGATCCGCCGGAGCCTCCGTCTGCGTACCGAGGATGCGTTCGTCCTCGTGGCCGAGGAGGAAGGCCGCGCCCGGGCGGCGATCGAGGAGATGCGCCCGCGGGCGGAGGCCGCGATCCGGGGGGTGCCCGCGGAGACCCGCGAACCGCGACCCGACGGGACGACTGCGTACGCACGGCCGCTCCCGGGGCGCGCCCGGATGTACCCGGAGACGGACGTCCCGCCCGTCCGGGTCGAGGACGCGCGCCTCGAACGAATCCGCGAGGGTCTGCCCGAGCCCCCGGAGGTCGCGATTCCACGACTCGCCCGCGCGTACGGGATCCACGAGCAGCAGGCACGGCAGCTGTTCGAGGACGGCACGTTCGGCGTCTTCGAGCTCATCGCGAAGGAATTCGGCGAGGCGAGGACCGCCGCGACCGCGTTGACGTACACGGCGTCTGAGATCCGACGAGAAGGGCCCGACGTCGACGCAATCCCGGAGGACCACTGGCGCGAGCTGTTCTCCCTCCTGAAAGCGGGCCGCTTTGCGAAGGAGGCAATCCCAGGCATCGTGCGGGAAATGGCGCGCCGCGGCGTCCGCGCGTCCGAAGCGATGGGGCTCCTCGGCGTCGCGGGCACCGGCCGCGCGGAGGTCGAGAGGGTCGTCGACGAGGTCCTCGACGCCGCGGCGGACCTGCTCGGCTCGAAGGGCGAGGCCGCGGAGAAGACACTCATGGGTCGGGCGATGGAACGCCTGAGGGGCCGCGCGGACGGGAAGCTCGTGAGCGACGTCCTCCGCACACGGCTCCGGGCGCGGCTCGCGCTGGGAGGAGAAAAGGGAGACAAGAACTAGGATTCCAAGAATGCGTGTGGAATCCCACAGAACGCCCGGGCCCCCTCGGCTTCGCGTTACGACGCTGAGAGACCCATTCCGGCGAAGGCGAGGAGGATCAGTGAGAGGCCACTGACACCGGAGGCGACCGTGGCCTCTCGGTAGCGGGCCATGAAGGTGCGGCCGAGTAGCGCCTGGTCGATTCGAAGGTACAGGTCGTTCAGATTCAGGTTAAGTCCCATGCCAGCGAGATTGCTGAATCCGATCAGGAGGACGCCCAGGTGCGTCGAGGGGGGTTGCGCAATGAACCCATTGATGACGAAAACGAGGCCCGCGAACATGAGGCCAACCCCGGAACATCCCGCGATCATCGTCGTCAGCCGACGACGAAGGGGTCGTCGAATCGCACGAATCGCCTGAAGTCGTTCCTGAAACTCGTCGTAGGTGAGGTGAAGAGCGATCGCATGCGAGCGAGGAAGGAACCATCGGAACAAGAAGACCAACGAAGGGACGGACGCAAGGAGGACGACAGCCATGACCAACCGGATCGGGGGAAACAAAACCCCATTCGCGGCCATAGTCCCCAAGTAGCCTAAGACGAGAGCCTGGACCCAACGGGGCAAAGGCTTGGCGCGAGCGCGGAGCTGCTCCCAGGTCCGTCGTGCCCGTGCGGCTCGAGGCCCCGCAGACCCGGCGTTCATCCCGGCCTAGATAGACCAGCGAAGAAAAAAGGCAGAGGGTGCGAACGAATCCGCTTGCGCGACTTGACATCATTGCCCACGTCTCATGTCTGCGGACTTCCCAGGGAAAATGAGAGGAAAAAAGGGGAAAAGAATTGAGAGACTCCACGACGAGTCAGTCAGGCGGGATCAAGCGGTTACCGCTTGCCCTTCTTGCCTTTCTTGCTGGTCTTCTTTGCCTTCGGCATGTGGTCTGACTCCTCCTCGGGGTCAGGCCCCGGTTGATGACAATCTGTTGCATGTGTCCCCTCTTCAATGTGCGCCGGGCATTCCAAGACGCACGATGTCGGCTCCGTGCGAGTGGACTCGGCCCCTCATGGTGCGACAGGGTGCACCTCACAGGGAGCGATCGAACCAGACGATGCGTTCCGCGAAGCGCTGCCGTAGGATCCCGGAATCCGGGCGATGAGCTCTGCGGCGGCGTTAAGAAGGGGCGCGGCTTCCCAGGCGACTAGGGGCGAGGATGAAGGTCTTCCTCTCCGTAGACATGGAAGGCATCGGCGGCATCGTCTCCGGGAAGGAGACGGATCCCGTGAACGGAGGCGAGGCGTATCAGGCCTCGCGGCGACGGATGACCGCCGAAACGAACGCCGCCATCGAGGGCGCCCTCGAAGCCGGCGCGGCGGAGGCCCTCGTCGCGGACTCCCACTGGAACTTCGACAACCTGATCCCGGAAGACCTCCACGAGGCCGCCGTCCTTCTGCGCGGCCACCCGCGGAGCCACGAGATGATGCACGGCCTCGACGGGACCTTCGCGGCAGCCCTGCTCGTCGGGTATCACGCGATGGCCGGGGCGCCGCGGGCGATCCTGGATCACACGTTCACGGGTCGCATCCGCTCCGTGGAAGTGAACGGCCTCGTCGTCGGGGAAACGGGGCTCAGCGCGTACCTTGCGGGCCATTTTGGGGTGCCGGTCGTCCTCGTGACCGGCGATGCGGCGGTCACCGCAGAGGCGAGGGCCCTCCTGCCCCATGTCCAGACGGCGACGGTCAAAGAGGCGGTGAGCGCCACGGCCGCGCGGAACCTCCATCCGAAGAAGGCCCAGGCGCTCATCCGGGCGGAAGCTGCGAAGGGGATTCGAGGCGTGGGGACCGCGACGCCCCTCCGTGCGACGTCGCCGGTGGCAATCGCGATCGACTTCAAGGGGACCGAGGCCGCGGACCGCGCGGAGGTCGTTCCGGGCGTCCGCCGGGTCGGCGGGACCCGGATCGAGTTCGAGGCGAAGGACTTCCTCGAGGCGTTCCGGGCCTTCGACGCCGCGATCGGCCTCGCGCACGCAGACTGACCGACGGAACACCGGGGGCGTGGGACCTGCGAGCCGCGTCAGGGGAGGCGCCTTTCCCCGACAAACACCTATATAGCGGGAGTTTTCATTCGCCGCCGGTGAGAAGGGACTTGGCCATGGCCGCGAAGAAGGCCTCGGACAAGGGGGATGACTGGTTCTCCTCCCTGGACGCCGAACTCGAGCGCAAGACGAAGGAGATCACGAAGGACCTCGGGGAGCGGAACGTCGCCCGCCTCGAGATCAACCGGACGTTCATCGAGGACTTCTGGAAGATCTGGAAGCGGTTCAACAAGATCAACGTCCACTTCGCCCTCGAGCCGAACTACAGCAACTGGGCCGTGTTCACGGACACCTTTCCCGATGGGGATTGGACCTGGCGACCCGGCTTCAACCCTGCGGTCGTCCAGACGGTCCAGCTCCTCGACCGGACGATGGACCAGGGCCGCGTCGGGGACGCCCTCAAGGTGAACTACGTCGACGTGGACGGGAAGACGCGTCTCCGGATCATCTTCGAGTACTGCGAGGGGGAGCACTATTACAAGTACAGCGGCTGGAAGCGGATCTGGACGATCCACACCCTGTACGACACCTCCTTGGAGCGGGCGAACCTGGACGACGTGCATCGGCTCCTGGCCGACCTCGTCAAGGTGTGGTACGAGAGCCACCTGCGCCGGAACCGGGACATCCTGATCAAGTACCTCAAGCAGACCTTCGAGAAGGTCGAGACGTTCAATCAGTGACGACCGCGAAGGCCGATTCCGTATCGTCCGTGATACCCAGCGGGTAGCCTATAAGATGGCTGTCGCGAACGCGAGTCGTCGTGGACGACTTCCTCACCGCCTCGTTGTTCCTCCTGTTCATGGGCGGGGTCGTCTTCAGTTGGGTCGACTGGCGGCGGCGGATGAAGAAGCTGCCCGCCCGGGCGGGCCCAAGCTGGTCGTGCCCGAACTGCTCCCTCGTGAACGAGGGAGACCAGTCGATCTGCTGGTCCTGTGGGGCCGGGGTGTCGCTGAACCTGTTCGGGGTCGGGCCGGCCCAGGGAGAGACCTGGCGGTGCCCGACGTGCCGCTCGTGGAACGGGCGCTCTCGGCGGTCCTGCTGGTCCTGTTCCCACGTGCCGGGCGAAGCCCCGAAGCGGCCCGCGTAGGCCTGGGCTAGTGCACTCCGCGATACAGCCCCCCGTCGATCTGGACGATGTTGCCGGTGAGATAGGACGCCCGCTCCGAGGCGAGGAACGCCACGAGATCCGCGACCTCCTCGGGCTCGCCGAACCGGCCCAGGGGGACCTCGCGCCTCTCGTCCGCCATCGCCGCCTCGATGTCTTTCCCCTCCCGCTCCGCGCGCACGCGGATGATCTCCATGAGACGGTCCGTCGCGATCCATCCGGGGGCGACCGCGTTCACCCGGATCCGATCCTTCGCGAATTCCCGTGCGAGGCTCTTCACGACCCCCACGACGGCTGCGCGCATCGCGTTCGACAGGAGGAGGTTCTCGAGGGGCTGCTTCACGCTGATCGAGGTGATCGCGACGATCGACCCGCCGCCGCGCGAACGCATCGAGGGCACGGCCGCGCGGATCAGGCGGACCGGACTCTGGAGCGTGAGCTCGTATGCCTTGGACCACTGCTCCTCCGTGAGGGCCTCGAACCGCCCCGTCGGGGGGCCCCCCGCATTTGCCACCAGGAGGTCCACGCCGCCGAAGGCCGCCTGGGCGGCGTCCACGAACGCCTCGATGTCCCCGGCCCGGGACACGTCGGCCACGACGGGAAGGATCTCCGCGCCCGTGTCCTTGCGGATCGCGCGCGCCGTCGCCTCGAGAGGACCCGCGTTGCGCGCGCAGATGGCGACGCGGCATCCCTCCCGGGCGAAGGCGGCCGCAATCGCCCGGCCCATCCCCTGGCTCGCCGCCGCCACGAGGGCCGTCTTTCCCTTCAGACCGAGGTCCACGGGCGCGGCATCGGCGCGCCGCGTAAGAAGGATTCGCCCGCGGGGCGTCACGCGCGCAGGAACCCGCGGATCTCGCCGATTGGCTCGAAGCCGAGGGTCTTGTACATCATCCGAGGGGTGTCGAACAAGTCCGCCGTGAGGAGAATCCATTCGCACCGCTCGAGGATCGCATGGTGGCACGCTTCAGAGATCATCGTCCGCCCCACGCCCTTCATCCGGAACCGCGGGTGCGTCCCGAGGTATTCGATGAGGGCGAACGGGCGGCGCGGCCAAAGGCTGAACGTCCCGGCGGGCTCGCCTTCGAGGTACGCGACGAACCGCCGCATTCGCAGTAGCGCCGACCGTTCCCGGTCAAGGGAGTACAAATCGTGCGACAGCTTCGGGTCGTAACCCGGCCCCTCATCGATCGCAGCACCGATCGCGCGATAGTCCTCTTCGATCGCGTCCGAATCGGCCTCGCGGACGACCACGTCGGGATTCAGGATGCACGAGGGCTGCCCGAGGCGGGCCATCGCGAGCTCCCCGGTCGGCTTGAAACCTGCCGCGACGAAGGCCTCCTGGGCTGCGTACGCCTCGTCGGGGTCTTCGAACCAAAGGCGTCGATGGCGGACCTGGGAACCGGCGTACACGCGGTCCATCGCGGCGAGGATTTCGGACGCACCCCCGCGAGGGATCGACACGACCCAGGCCTCGTTCGCCATGTGGACGGTCGGGTACCGATCGGCCCGGGTGACCCCACCCCACGGCGTCCGCGTGACGTCCACGGCGGCCTCGACGCCATCCCGGAAGAACGCGAGCGCGGTTCGGAACAGCTCCTGGGTGTCCACGGGACCGTCGAATCGGGGCGGGGAGATGAACGTTCCGGACCTCGGGCCGGAGGGCCCGTCCCCGTACTTTCGGCCACCCCTCCGAACCCCTTTATATCGCGGGCATGTACCCCCTACCGAGGCAGGAAGACGACATGCCTCAGGAACGTGGACTTGTGAAAGACGAACTCGCGTCCCACGTGCGAGACATCGCACGGGCGCTGGGTGGGAAACTGAGTGAGCAGGAGATCGAGAAGGAACTGTCGAGCTACCTGAACGTGTACCGCGTCTCGCTCGACACGGCGAAGCGGTCCATCGTGAAGAAGCACGGCGGGAACCCCGCGAACCTCGCGATCGGGATCAACAAGACGATCCGCGAGCTCCTCCCGGGGGAGCAGAGCGTGAACCTGCTCGTCCGCCTCGTGAGCGTGAACGAGAAGGAAGTCACCCCGGAAGGCCAGGGGACGAAGAAGATCCTCTTCGGGATCCTCGGGGACCCCACCGCGACGGTGCCCTTCACGGCCTGGGAACCGCTCAACGGGCCCGTCGCGACGGGAGACGTGCTGAGGGTGCAGAACGCGTACACGAAGGAATACCGCGGCCAGATCCAGGTGAACTTCGGCCTGCGCACGATCGTGTCGAAGGAGAAGGCGGACGCGCTGCCGGAGTACAAAGGGGGCAGCCCGCTCCCGTACGCAGGCACGCCGACCCCGTTCCAGGTGGACCGCCTGCGGGAGGGGACGTCGAACGTCGCGGTGACGGCGCGGATCCTGTCGACCGAGACGCGGGAGGTCGAGGTCGAGGGCGCGAAGAAACTCGTGTACGGGGGCGTCCTCGCCGATGAGACGGGGAAGACCCGCTTCACGGCGTGGAAGGACTTCGGGTTGAAGGAGGACGAGGTCGTCCGGATCGAGGGCGCATACGTGCGCCCGTGGCGGGGAATCCCCGAGCTCAGCTTCGACGAACGCTCGAACGTGGTTCGCCTCAAAGGAGACACCCTGCCGCCCCTGACGAAGCTCGCGGAAAGCCCGCGGGTCTGGGTCGAGGACCTCGCGGAGCGCGGAGGCGGGGTCGACGTGACCGTGCGGGGGATCCTGATTGACATGCGCGAGGGATCCGGCCTCGTGTACCGCTGTCCCGAATGCCGACGGGTCCTGAGGAAGGGCGCGTGCCGCATCCACGGGGAGGTGAAGGGGGACCCGGACCTCCGCGTGAAGGCGGTCCTCGACGACGGGAGCGGTGCCCTGACGGCCGTCTTCGACCGCGAACTCACGGAAGCCCTCCTCGACAAAACGCTCGACGCGTGCATCGCCCAGGCGAAGGAGGCGATGTCCCAGGACATCGTCCGGGACGAGCTCGCGGACATCCTCGTGGCCCAACCCATGGAGACCCGCGGGAACGTCACCTCGGACGACTACGGGCTGATGATGATCGTGCAGACGGCGAAGATCCTCAAGGTCGACGTCCAGCAGGAGGCGCGGCAGATGCTCGAGGGCTTGGAGGGGTCCGCGTGATCCGCGAGGCGGCGTGGCGCGTCTTCGCCGCGGAGTTCAACGACGCGACCCTCGAGGTGAACGGGGGCGGGGATCGTGCCCCGTCGTACGTGATCACGCCCCTCGGGGCGAAGGTGAACCGGATCTACGCGGTCGGGGTCGTGACGGACGTGGAGAACATCGGGACGGACATGCAGCCCATGTGGCGGGCCCGCGTCCAGGACCCCACGGGGACGTTCCACCTGTACGCGGGACAGTACCAGCCTGCCGCGTCGGCCGTCCTGTCGAAGCTCAAGCCGCCCGTGTTCGGAGCCGTCGTGGGAAAGTCGCGCACCTACACGCCGGATTCGGGCACCGTGTACACGTCGATCCGGCCGGAGATCGTGAAGACGGTCGACGAGAACGCGCGGGACTACTGGATCCTCGAGGCATGCCAGTCCCTCAAGCGGCGTCTCGACGCGATGGCGGAGGCATCGAGGATGGACCCTCCGTCGAAGGAGGCCCTCGTCAAGCTGGGCGTCCGGGAATCCCTCGCAGACGGAATCGTCCAGGCCGTCGGCCATTACGGGATGGCGGACCTGTCCCGGTACACGGCGATGCTCGCGGAGGCCTTGCGGTACCTGCTGCCGGAATATCGCGGGGACCGCTCCCCGGAGACGGTCGTCGCGGACATCGCCCCGGCCGCACCGGAGAAGGAGCCCGAGGCCGACGCGGGACGCGAGACATCAGTCCTGGAGGTCATCGTGGAACTCGACAAGGACGGGAAGGGCGCCCCGTGGGACGCGATCCTGACCGGGGCGAAGGCGAAGGGTCTGTCGAAGGAGGACCTCGAGGAAGCGATCAATGGCCTCCTGGACAAGGGGCTTGTGTACGAACCGGTCCTCGGCCGGATGAAAAAGATCTGACGCCTCAGATCGGCGGCAGGTACGCCTTGCAGGACCAGCAGCGACGCGCCGACAGCCCGACGCGGGTGCCGCACCGCTGACACTTCCTCAGCTCGGGAAGCTCCTGGATCGCGCGCTCGACGCGGCGCACCCCGAGCTTCCCGGTCGCGAGCCCTCCAACGGCACAGATCCCCGCGAGGCCGAGGGACACGGGGAACTCGTACCGGGTCGGCCACACGATCCACTGGAACAGGAGGAACCCCGTGAAGCCTCCGAGGAGGGCTCCCGTGAAGCCCATCGAGCCCAGGAAGCTTGCCCGGCCCGCGAGCATCCCCGCCCCGAAGGCCGCGAAGGCCAAGTAGAACAGCTGGAGCTCGAAGTACGGCAGGCCGAGCATCGGGAACAGGAACACAGGGATCGACACCGCGGCGGCGAGGCCGGCCGCGATCGCGATCGTGAGGAGGAGGCTGAAGATGGGGTTCCGCACCGTGGCCATGGACCCGCGCCCAGGGAGCCTCGCCGGCTTAAGGGTGACCGCGTGGTTATCACCTGCCGACACTCATTTCATGCGTCCGACTCTCCGAGGGAAAATTATCATTCGCTATCAAGAATAAATATTCCCGTCAGGGGCCCGGTCCCGCCGCTCTCCCCGGACGCGACCCGCGTGCGGGCTTTTACAAAAAGCCTTTATCGCCGCGGGACCGCTCCTCGGTCGAACGGGATGGCTCTAACGGAAGGCGACGTGCTGGACAGCCCGGGGCTTCTCCCCACGGAGGCGGACCCCGGCCCAATCCGGAAGGTCCCCACGGGGATCGCGGACCTCGACTCGATCGTTGACGGGGGCTTCCCGAGCGGCTCCACGGTCCTCCTCCTCGGAGAGATCGGCGCGGGGATGCAGGAGTACATCTACACGGCCGCGTCGAAGATCGCGCTCGTGAACGAGCGACCCGAGGCCCGTCACCACTACCTCGGGGACCACTGCGACGCCTCCGACCTTCCCACGAAAATCTGCTACGTTACGTTCGCGCGATCCCAGGACGTGATCCTGAGGGAACTCCGGGCGGGCTTCAACGCGGAGTACTACGAGGCCTTCCGCGAGCGGACCGTGTTCAAGGACTTCTCCTCCTGGTACTTCCGGCACAGCGTCGTTCCGAGGGAGTGGACGAACCAGGAGGACGTCTTCGAGACCCCCTCAGGAAACGTCCTCGAGGACCTCATCTCGTTCCTCGACGAGAACGCGGACGGGGCCATCGTCGTCCTCGACTCCCTGACGGATCTCGCGATCGCGGAGACCGTCGAGATGAAGGACCTCGTCACGATGGTCAAGGGACTGCAGCGCGTCGCGAAGCGGTGGGACGGGCTCGTCTATCTCCTTCTCACCCGCGGCATCCTCGAACGGAAGTACGAGCAGATGTTCATGGACTCCGTGGACGGATGCCTCGCGTTCGAATGGAAGGGCTACGCCCGTTCGAGCAACCGCCAGCGGTACATGTACGTGGAGAAATTCACGAGCGTCCTCCCGCACCTGCCGCGGGAGAAGATCGCGCGCTTCCCGACGGTCGTCACGGCGAACACGGGTCTCGTGGTCATCTACATGGAGCGGATTGCGTGAGGACCTGATATGACCGAGGTCGAGACGGCTCCGGCGGGCGGCGAGGTCCCGACGGACCTCGTCCTCACGGGGATCGACGGCCTCGACGAACTGCTCGGCGGCGGGGTGCCTCGCGGACACGTGATCACCGTGATGGGATCCTTCGGCACAGGGAAGACGACCTTCGCGCTGCAGTTCCTGATCCAGGGGCTCGTGAACGGGGAGAAGGGCGTCTACATATCCCTCGAGGAGGACGTCGACTCCATCCTCGCGAACGCGGCCTCCTTCGGCTGGGACCTCAAGCGGTACGTGAAGGACAAGACGCTCCACATCGTGAAACTCGAGCCGGCCGATGCGAAGACGACGATCACCCGGATCAAGAGCGAGCTCCCGGAGTTCATCCGGAAGTCCGGCGCGGCGAGGGTGGCGGTCGACTCGGTCAGCCTGCTCAACATGCTGTTCCCGGACGACGCGGAGCGCCGCGCCCGGCTGTTCGGCCTGTGCAAGCAGCTCCGGTCCACGGGGGCCACCTGCCTCTTCACCGCAGAGGTCAAGGACGACAACCCGAAATCCTCGAGGGACGGCCTCGTCGAGTACGTGAGCGACGGCGTCATCGGGTTGAGGTTCAACGAGCGGGAGAACGGAGAGGTCCAGCTCATCCTGCAGGACGA
>Ga0209751_10002681_pt1 | contig 17624 bp, 23 predicted proteins | sample RifCSP13_1_FD_184019 | JGI IMG/M metagenome (GOLD analysis project Ga0209751, IMG submission 184019) | Soil microbial communities from Rifle, Colorado - Rifle CSP2_sed 13_1 (SPAdes) (version 2) | ecosystem: Environmental > Terrestrial > Deep subsurface > Rock core/Sediment | place: Rifle... | reverse complement strand
TCTGGCACGCGAGTCGGTCTGCCGCGCGCGGCTTGGTGGCGTTTGGATCGGCTACTGGGGCGGCGGGGCCATCGCGGGCTGATACGCGGCGGTCGCTTCCGGGGACGGCTTCCAGAGGAGGCCGAGGATCCCGCCGACGACGCCGAGGATCAGACCCAGGAAGAACCCTCCGAGCGCGATGATGCTCACCAACGAGACGACGAGCACGACCGCACCGAGGACCTTCGAGAGGCCCGGCTTGACGAACATCACGATGCCGAGGGCCATGTCGATCAGGCCAAACACGACACCGAGGATGCCCATTGTGTTCACGATCGCGATCGGGTCGGGGCCGAGGAACGAGAAGCTCCCCACGAAGGCTCCGAGCAGCGCCGCGAGGATCGCCCCCACGAAGAGGAGGGTGATGCCTCCGAGCAGGATGAAAATCCCGCCGACCACGGATAGTACCATCGCACCTGTTGGCTTGGTTCCAGCCATATGAGTCCTCGGGGGCAGGCTCCTGTAGGGGTGCTTAACGGTTTCGTCGTGATTTTGAGAACAGCAAACGAACCGAACGACCCCCGTCCCGGGATGGCGGGGCCCGGAGGGGAAAAGGCGGTGCCTCTTCACCGGAACCGGGTTAGGCCGGTACGGAGGAGGCTGCGGACTGACCCGATGTCGTGGTAGGCCTGCGCCAGAGGCTCCACGCGGTCCCTCGGCATGCCGCTGCGGAGGAGCGCGTCCCGGAACGCACGGACGCCGCGCTTGCGGCGCGCCTCGTAGCGGAGGAACCCCCAGCCGAAGCGGGCCGCCAGGCCCGGGAGGTTCCCCAGGAGCACCACGGGCAGCCGGTCCCCGCGGTCCGCCATCACTCCTCGCCTTCGCGATGCCTCCCAACGGCCTTCGCGATCATCCCGCCGAGGTTGAGGGAGGACATGTACTGCTCCGTCAGCTTGAAGGCCTGCTCGTCCGTCATGCCGCTCCCCTTCAGGGTCTTGTAGAAGTCCGCCACAGCGGCCCCGAACTTCGCGGACGCGTCCTTGCCGTAGATCGCATCCGTGAGGCTGTTCAGGAGCGTGGGGATCTTCTCCGAGAAGACCTCGAGCATCTCCTTCATGTCTCCCGTCTTCATTCCGTGCTTCTCTTCACCCATTCCGTTCACCTGCCTTGTCCGACCCCTCACGAGGCTGGTCCCGGTACTTGGGCACGCCGAGCACTTGTGACCACTTCTCGGCCACTTCCTCGGCCACCCGGAACGTCCGGGTTCGGGATCCCGGCGTGGCGACGACGATCTCCTGCCGCTGCAAGTCCTCGAGCCGCTCCCGCACGATCCGGCGGGAGGCGGTCCCGCGCTTCCCCTTAACGGCCTCCGTGATCTGGGAGATGTTGCGGTCCGGCCGGTCGAACAACGCGACGACGATGTGGCGCGAGATGTCGTCCTTCAGGCCGGGAATCACCAGATCGGGCGACACCTTGCCGTACTTCGCGTAGAAGCCCAGAATCCGGAAGTAGCCGCGCGACGCGTCTTGCAGGCGGTCGACGTAGGCCATCAACTCCGCGTACGGCCTCGTGACGTCGGACAGGGCCGCCCGTAGGGCCTCGATCTGGGCCCGAAGCTCCCGAATTTCCTGTTGCAGGTCGTCCTGGGCCATGACGTGCCTCCATGCGGGCGGTTCTCCTTAAAGTGAGCGTCCTGTCTTTCGCGGCTTCACCCTCGCGTCGGAAAAGCCGAACCGCCGGGCCCTGTGCCGAACCCCTCACGTGGATTCGGGCACGACGACGTCCGCCTCGACCCGCACGAACATCCGCGGGTCGGAGCCGGCCCACATGGACCATGGTTAATGCGGGTCGGATGTCCTGGAAGAACTCCCCGTGGAATGCTCCTGAGGCCATTAGGGATCGTGGAGCCGGACACCGCAACGGAAAACTAGTCATAACTGTGGGCCATGGCGATCAATCCGGTATCCGTAATGGCACCCTCCATGAAAGCGGCCGTGTACTCCAAGTATGGGCCACCCGAAGTGTTTCAAGTCAAGGAAGTTGGGAAGCCGACCCCGAACGACAATCAACTTCTCGTCCGCGTGATGGCGACCACAGTCACCTCGGGGGACGTCCGGCAACGGAAAGCGGATCCATGGATCGTCCGGTTGTTCACCGGACTCCTGAGACCGAAGAATCCGATCCTCGGGTCCGACGTGGCCGGAGTCGTCGAAGCCGTCGGAAAGAATGTCACGCGATTCAAGGTGGGAGACCCGGTCTTCGGGGGCGGTGTCCACACTTATGCCGAGTACACATGTCTGAAGGACGAGGGTTCCCGCGCCATCAAGCCGACCAACATGACCTTTGTCGAAGCGGCCGCCATCCCCTGGGGAGGGGGATGTTCGCTGTACTTCCTTCGACGAGGGAACATCCAGAGAGGGCAACGCGTCCTCGTCTACGGAGCGTCGGGATCGTTAGGCACGGCCGCGATCCAGCTGGCCAAGTACTTCGGGGCCGAAGTCACCGGTGTGTGCAGTACCGCGAATCTGGAATTGGTGAGATCTCTCGGCGCGGACAAGGTGATCGACTACACCAAGGAAGACTTCACTGAACCCGCGGCCTACGACCTGATTTACCACACCGTGGGCAAGATCTCATTTTCGAAGAGTTTGAGATCGTTGAAGAAAGGGGGAACCTACGTCAGCGCCCTGTCTCTGCTGCCGATCCTCCGGCGGCCCAGGGCTTGGATTTCCGGTCGCAAGAAAGTCATCGGTGGGATCGCCAAGGTGAAGGCTGAGGACATGGTCTTCCTCAAAGGGCTCGTGGAGATGGGACATCTGAGAGCCGTCATCGACAAGCGGTATCCGCTGGAGCAGATCGCGGAGGCGCACCGCTATGCAGAGAAAGGACACAAGAAGGGAAACGTGGTCATCACGGTGGCGCAGCCGAATCGGTGACGATGTTGGTCGGTGCGGAATGGCGATGTAATCATTCACGCGGTGGCCTACCGCTACGGCGCTAGTAGACCGGTACCGATATGCTCCCGACGGGGAGCAGGCTCACGTGGGTCGCCTCCAAGTCGTGTCGCGAGACAGCCAGTGAGTCTGGAAGATGCGTCCGTATGTGGCAACTTCAGGTCATGCGCGGCCAATGACCTATCTTCTGGTCAGATCTCGCCCTCTCAAGACGCCGAACGGTCCACGCCGGCTTGAGGCGAATCGTCCTGAGGCGAGGCGGGCCCTACTACAACCCGGGCCCCGCTGGACGTCTCCACTCTTGCGGCTCCAAGGTGCAATAGAATCTAAAGGCAACGAGGCCATTTCGTTCTGAGCGCATGACGCCGTGGGACCGGCCCCAACTGAGAGACAGCGAGAAGATTTCCAGTCGGACCAGGAAAGACGTGTACATGCTGACGCCAAGAGATCTCGAACGCTGCCCGGTTTGGGAACTCGCCCTTGATGAGGAAGACGTAGAGGGACAGACAGAAGAGACGCTGCGCCCCCTCATAGACGCCATTTCGGTTGATGCACGAGAGGGGATCTACATTGTTAGAACCGAGTTCATGGCCGGCGACGGCTCGATATTTCATGGCTACTGCACTCCCAACGCCGAGAACGACCTTGGCCACATCCAGCCTGTCATTGTGACCTACAAAGGACACGTCCATTTCTGGTACGGCGGCATCCCACCGGCGGAAGAGGACCTCCGAGGATCATACGGGATCTTAGAAATGAATCGCGAGAGAGTGTTTCCCGTCAAGTTTCGTTCATTGGTGAGTGTTCGCTCGGGGAGCGCTCAGGGTACGGTTATAGGATTCCAATTCCTGTCGCAATCCCGGGCAATCACTGATGTCACCTGAGGAACCACTCCGAGACGCGACCGGATCCAATGGACCGGTTGTGAAAACCCGCTCTCGTCGTCCTCCTGGAATCGAACCATCGTCGGAGTGACCCCTATCGCAGCCGCAACCAAGCGCCAAAGTGTACGTGGAGGTCAACGGTCGATGCAAAGTGGGATTCTGGACGAGCTGTGGGCAACACGGATAAATACTACAGAGATACTATTCTTTTACTATGGAATCCTCGCTCACAATCAAGTTCCGAGGAGCCGAGGCAGCGCTTCTCGACCGTCTCGTTCGATCGGGACTGTTCGCTACGAAATCGGAAGCTATCCGCGCCGCACTCGTAAAGTACGGTGGTGACCTTGGCCTGCTGCGCGCCAAGGACCTCTGGACCGCGATCAAGGCGAGCCCGAAACGTCGCGTGTCCGCTGCTCAACTCCGGAAGGATGTCCGGAAGGCCGAGGATGCTGAGTAAGGCCTTCTTCGACTCCAACGTTTTCATCTTCGGCTTCGAGAGGCCCAGGTCCAATTCCCGGCGCATTCTCGATCTCCTCGTTGACGGCGAGTTGCGTGGGGTCGTGACCGACCGCGTCGTCCGAGAGGTCATGAGATACATACGAAGATACTACGGGAAGGACTTGGGGGGGAAGTTCCGGGATCTCATGCTCCTCACGTGCGAACTGCTCCTCGAGGAAGATTTCCCGATTGACCCGGAACTATCCGCTCTGGTCGGCGCCCAGGACGCGGGCGCCTTGGCGGCGGTCCGCTCCTCTGGGCTGTCGCGGCTCGTGTCGACCGATTCGGATTTCGCGAAAGTCCCGGAACACAGGACCCCGAGGGAATACTTGCGAGAACTCAACGAGCCCCCGCGTCCCGGGGACGAATGACAATGTGTGCGAACCGCAGGTGGCGGTGGGGAAGCAAACCCGCGTGGGAGTGCTCCTGACGGAGAGTGGACTCATGTGGGTTTACTGCCGGGGATCGCGCCAGAAGGCGGGTGATGGGCAGCACGGCCTCTCAGGCTCGTGATCGAGCCAAGCTCGAAATGAAGAAGATTGACATCCAGAGGCTGCGATGAGCCTACCGTACGGTGAATGACCGGAGGAGATACCCATGAGGAAGCTTGTTGTCGTCACCTTTCTGACCGTTGACGGGGTAATGCAAGCACCGGGCGGCCCGGACGAAGACCGCGATGGCGGCTTCGAGCATGGCGGTTGGTCGGTGAAGTGTTGGGACGAAGCGATTGGCAAGATCATCACCGAGCAAATGCTGCAGCCCGACGCGCTGCTGCTGGGCCGCAGGACATACGAAATCTTTGCCGCACACTGGCCTCGCGTCACGAATCCGATGGATCCGGTGGCATCGAAGCTGAACAGTATGCGAAAGTACGTCGCCTCCCGAACGCTTCGCAAAGTGGAATGGCACAACTCCACCCTGCTGACCGGAGACGCCATGACAGCCGTCGCACAAGTCAAAGAGCAAGCCGGAGGGGAGATCCAAGTGGCGGGGAGCTCGAACCTGATCCAGACGCTGTTGAAACACGACCTCATCGACGAGTTTCGCCTGTGGGTCTTTCCGGTCATGGTTGGCTCCGGCAAGCGCCTCTTCGGCGACGGAACCATCCCGGGGGCCTTCCGGCTTGTGGATACCAAGGCGTCGACCACAGGCGTCGTAATCCACCGTTACGAGAGGGCCGGCAAACTCGAGCACGGCACGTTCGAGGTGGACGAGCGGGGCCGCACCGCGGCGCTCTGGGAAGACAAGTCATGAGTCGGCACGCTTGGGACCTTCGCTTCAATGAGTAAGCGGGGGCGCTGGAGACAAGGTAATTGGAGGCCAGGCTACATTCAGATGGGCACGCGTTCCTGAGAGGTCCAGGAGGCTGGGCAACACCAAGAACGACCGGGCCCGTGGAAATGATTCCATGACGCCGAAGACCAGCCTGACCGAGAAGAGGACAACGAAGACGACAACGCAACCCCGCCGCCTGACGGTCACGTTCTTCATGACGCTCGACGGCGTCGTTGAAGACCCCGCCTGGTTGATGCGCTACTGGAGCGACGAGATCGGACGTTCAAGGCCGAGGAAGTCGTGTACTCAGGTCGCGTTCCGGTGGCCTGGAGGACTTCCCTCCGCTGAGGCCCGCTTGCAACTCTGACGCGGTGCGGCCGCCTGGCCTTTCGGGTGCGTGGTTCGAGAAGGACGCTGACGGTGAGCTTTGGTTTCATGGAGGCGGCGCTGCACCTCTAGGGCCACCGGCACATGAGACTACCGCGCTCGGATCCGGGGCGACCCACACGCCTTCTCGATTTCGCGGGAGGCATCGCCCGCAGGGATTCTGATGTGGCAGGCTTCCGTCGGCCATGTACTCGGGCAGCGCCTTGCCCCGGGAGGCGGCCTCGACGTCCACGCCGCAGTCCCTGGCCATCTGTCCAAAGGTCGCGCGGCAACGCGGCTCCCCAGGCAGTTTACGCCTCGGTTCCCGTCAACCGTTTATAGTGAGCGGACGTCCCCCGCGTCGCAGTGAGGGCATGACCGACCAGATCACAGCGAAGCAGTTCCACGAGTCCGAGGGCGTCGAGGATTGGCGTGTCGTGGGCGATGGAGCCTGCGCGTTTTTCCGGACCGGGTCGTTCGCGGCCGGGGCCCGGCTCGTGCTTGCGATCAGCGAGTTGGCCGGCGTCGACGACCACCACCCGGACGTCGACCTGCGGCACGACGGCGTGACGGTGCGTCTCATCACGTACACGAACGATTGGTACGGGATGAGCCGGCGCGACGTCGAGCTGGCTCGGCGGATCTCCGGAATCGCACGCAAAATGGGTGTGACCGCCGACCCATCCACCGTGCAGTCGATCCTGTTCACGATCGACGCGCGGGTCAGTCCCGAGGTCATGTCGTTCTGGCGGGCCGTGCTCGGGTACGAGTATCGCGCCGACAATCCCCAGGAAGACCTGATCGACCCGCGCGGCCGGGGGCCCTCGATCTGGTTCCAGAAGACGGACGAGCCGCCTTCCCAGGATAACCGGATCCACGTCGACGTCTGGGTGCCACACGACCAGGCGGAGGCGCGGATCGCCGCGGCTCTTGCCGCAGGCGGCCGTCTCGTCACGGACAAGTACGCCCCCGCATGGTGGACCCTGGCCGACGCCGAGGGCAACGTGGCCGACGTGGCCACGACGAAGGACCGGGACTGAGGGGCCGCCGCCCGGTCGCCAGCCGAGAGCCCTTACGGCCTGGGAACAGATGGGGTCACGCCGCGTACCCCGGATGCTGGTTGCGCCCGAAATGAAGGAGGTACGAAAGATGACGAAGTGGTCGAAGGACGAACTCCGATGAGTGAGGACGATGCCGAACTCGTCGTCGCCCAGACATCCTCGGGTGCCGAAGAGCTCTCACGGATGGTTCCGGAGGCCCGGATCGTCGCCGCGTTCAACACGGTCCCCAGCGAGGTGCTCTTCGGTGTGTTCGAGTTCGTCCCCGCAAAGCGTTTAAGGGATCCCGATGCTCGCGCCCCTGGCCTGCGATGGATCATGGTCCACGTGATCGGCGAGTGCGCGGTAGACCGGCCATGTCGACTTCCCCTGGGAGTCGGTGGACGATTCAAGGGGGAGTAACCGCCGCATTACGCGGCCCTCCCATCGTTGGGCGGGAGAACGCGCACTACCGCCTGCATGCGGTTTCGGCGTCCCTCTGGGGGCGTGACTGGTGGGCGGCCGAACCACCGGTAATGGTCGCTTTCAACGGTGTCGGCGGAGTCAAGAGGAAGACCGTCCGATCATGTTTCTCAGCCGTCGGGGCCCCGGGTGCGCCGACCGGCCGAGACCATCTCTCCTATCAGTCGCGAGATCGCCGACACCGTCTACTGGACGATAGTGAAGAGGAGCCAGCTGGTGGCATCAGTGAAACGTGAAATCACAAAGCCAAAGAAAGCGGTCGTACGTTGGCTGCTTGAATCGGACCCTTCGATTCGATGGCAGGTCATGCGTGCCCTCACACGGGAGCCCGAAGAGGTTGTCGCCGCCGAGCGGTCTCGTGTCGCCTTTGAAGGCTGGGGCGCCCGGTTGCTCAGCCTCCAGGAACCTGATGGGAACTGGGGCGGTGGCCCATGGGTTTTCCAGAGCTGGGCCTCCACCATGGAAACCCTCATGCTGCTGAGGGAACTGGGGCTGGACCCGGCAAGCCCGCAAGCCCGGAAGGCGATCGACCTGGTCCGTGACAAGAGCGACTGGGGGCCGTACCACGGCCATTCGCCCTTCTTCGAGGGCGAGGTTGAACCCTGCATCAACGGCAGGGTCCTCGCCTGCGGCGCGTACTTCGGCGAGGCAAGCGACCGGCTGGTCGACCGGCTTCTCAGCGAACAGTTACAGGATGGCGGCTGGAACTGCGAAGCTCCACCGAGCAAGCGGTCCTCCTTCAATTCCACCATCTGCGTCCTGGAAGGACTGCTGGAGTACGAGAAGGCGAAAGGCGCCACCAGCGCAGTAAAGGATGCTCGCCTCCGAGGCCAGGAGTATCTGCTGGAACGGAAGCTGTTCAGGTCCCTGTCAACCGGAAAAGTGATCGATCGCGACCGGAAAAGTGATCGCGACTGGAGAGAGTTCTCGTTTCCGACGCGCTGGCACTACGACGTCCTGTGGGGCCTGGACTATTTGCGGAAAGCCGGGGCCGGTCCCGATGAACGACTGGCTGAGGCCATCGACCTGGTGGCGGGAAAGCAACATCAGGACGGACGATGGCCGCTCGATAACCCCCACGCCGGCAAGGTCCACTTCGACATGGAGGGTGGGAGAGGAACGTCGAGCCGCTGGAACACACTCCGTGCCTTGCGGGTGTTGGACTGGTATTCAGCACAAGGATGACGCAGAATCTGAACGGAAGAGCGCCGCTGGATGCGGGACATTGGGCCGGACGCGCTGACCCACCCCCAAGACCGGCGCCGCGCATCGTGCAGACCACGTGGGTATGCTCCCGACGGGTAGTAGACGAGACGATGGTCAACCCCAGGCGCCTCCATGGCCAATGTACCGAAAGCAGACTAGAGACCTGTTCCCCGCCCGACCGGCCTTGAACGGGGCGGTCATGAGCGCTCCATAGCAGACCAGTCAGGGAGTCCTTATAGCCCCCGAACCAATGCACTCCAACTCCGCTGAACGGGGGAGGGCTCGATGTCATCTACGACGGCACGAAACGTCGGAAATCGGGAGCGATCGTCGGTTGAGCGCGTTGCGTGGGTGGGCATACTGGGGACTCTGTTCTTCATCATCGTGGTCGTCGCTTTGCACTTCCTTCGACCGGAGTACAATCCGGCTGCACGGTTCATCAGCGAATTCGCCGTCGGACCCTACGGCTGGCTGATGACGGTCGCCTTCTTCGCGCTAGGATTGGCTTCGTTTGCGATCGCCTTTGGGATCCAGAAAACCCTCTCTCCCTCGAGGATGAGGCAGATCGGGACGGGCTTGATCGGCGTGTTCGGTGTCGGTGTCCTCCTCGCGGGGACTTTCCCGACGGACGTTCAAGGAGGTCCGATAACCACGACCGGCGCGATCCACGATGGGGTCAGTCTACTCAGCTTTGTGGCGGTGATCGTCGGCATATTCGTCAATTCGAGAGGCTTCGCCCGGGACCCGCGTTGGAAGTCCTACGGAATTGTTTCGACGGCGCTGGGCGTGGCTACCCTAGTGGCGTTCATTGGCCTCTTTGTATCCTTTGGATCCGCTTGGGTCGGTGCCTCGCAGCGAATCTTCGTCGGCGTCTTCCTGCTTTGGTTGCTTCTTATGGCAACGCGAATCCGGTCCATTGCAAGCGGGTCCCGCGAGCCGTTGACGGGTCAGCTTCCAACGGGCTGAGTGGCCGCGTTTGGTCGTTTGGCGTCTGCTCACTTACTCGAAGCAGGCCTAATTTGTACCAGTGCTATTGAGGAAGTGCTCCCGACGGGGAGTAGACTCACGTGGGTTTACAACCCGGGGGGTCCTGTCGCCCAGGACTCAGGGGTAGTTTCGCCGCCCTCGCCGAGGGGATCAGGCGCCAAGAGTTCACCGGCAACTATATCACCAGGGGACGAATAACGTCCTCCAGTGATATGGAATCCACCGCCGTAATCTGGGAGACACTCGCGCGCAGTCGGAGGGAGATAGTTACCAGCGGAGAAGTAGCCGCCCTTGCACGTCGCCTGGGGCGACGACCCGACTATGCCCTTCGACACTTGCGTCGCACGGGATACCTCTTACCGCTCTTCAGAGGCTACTATTACGTTCGCGGGCCGGAGGAACTCCGTCTCGGTGACACCCGCCATAACCCCTTAGAGCTGTTTGCGATGGCAGCCGAGCGAAAGGGCATAGGCACTTGGTACTACGGCCTCTATTCGGCGCTCCGGCTCAATGGAATGACGCACGAGGAACGCCGAGACGAGGCCGTTATCAGCGACTCATTCTACCGAATTCGCGGCGTGCCCATTGGAGGCAAAAGGTTCGTGGTCTACAAATGGCGACCAGAACTCGTGACGTTTGGTCTGGTCACAAAAGGCCCCTACCGGTACAGCGACCCCGAGAAGACAGTTCTCGATTTTGCCTACTGGGACCATTGGCGCGTATCGAAAGGTAGGTCAATGACGCGAGTCTGGGCGGAGCATGCCGCGAGCGTGGAGAAGAATAAGATGCGACGCTACCTGAGACACTATCCTCCGGCAGTGTCGCACTTGGTTGAGGCGGTCCGGTGAGGATTTTCATCCCCACGTTGGCTGCCCACTCGGGCGTTCGCGACCAGGATCTTCTAGAGAAAGACGTGCGCCTCCACCTGCTACTTCAAGCGCTTGCCGAGGACGAAACGGCGAATGGTGAATTAGTCTTCAAGGGCGGGACCTGCCTAATCAAGTGTTATCTCGACTACCCTCGCTTCAGCACGGATCTGGATTTCACTTGGCGCGGGGAGGGTGCGTGGCAGTCGTTGGGAACCAGAGCCTTGCGGCGCGCCTTACGACCGATTCAGCGAAATTTCCTAGGCCGCATCGAGAACCACGCTTCTGCGCAAGGTCTTCGGCTCAACGAAGATCGAGATGTTCAGTACGGGCAGAGCAACCGCATGATGACGATAATTCTCCACTACGAGAGTGTCCTGCGTCTGCCAAGCGTAGTCAAGGTCCAGGTAAACTTCACTGAGCCTCTCCTTTACGAAACCACGGTGGTTGAAGCTCGAAGCCTTCTACACGGCAAGCTCCCACCTGCGATGAAACTGTTGGACTCTGATATCCCGGCCCGATACTCGAGGCCCATTGAGATCGACGCTTATGACCCTCTGGAGATCCTAGCGGAGAAAGGGCGCGCGGTCCTGACGGGGACCGCAGCCAAGACGCGCGACCTGTTGGATCTTTATCTGCTGGAGGCTCGATTAGGGCTCAAGCTGGAAGACCAAAGAGAGGCTATCATGAAAAAGACCTCGCTGTCCATCTCGACCGCCGACCGGTATCGTCATCACTTGGAGACCGCGGAAAACCGGTTCGGCCTCCTGCTCGAGGAAGACGTGAAACCCCTTCTTCTCAAACCGATTAACGATGCGCAGTTCGAGGCGTATCGCATTAGAGCAGCCGGATTCTTGGGGGCCCTCGCGCAAGAGCTTCGCCAGGTTTGAAACTCCTTGGAGCCGTCCTGTCGAAGGGTCAGACTGGTGCGGGCTCCGAGGGGCGGTGTGGGAGTAAACCCACGTGGGTATGCTCCCGACGGGATTTGAACCCGTGTCAGAAGCTCGAGAGGCTTCTATCCTTGGCCACTAGACTACGGGAGCGCGGGGTCGCGCTAAGGGTGGGACCGTCTTAAAGGTTGCGCGGTGTCCATCCTCGGCCCGCGGCGGGGCGAAGTTTTTTCCCTAGACGGGACCGTCGCGGTGGCGTGCCCTGGACGGCCGCGCTCGCGCAACTCGCCCCGACCTTGCTCAACAAGAAGGCGAACCTGAAGAAGATCTCGAAGGCCGTGGGCAAGGCGGAGGCGGACCTGTTCCTCGCGGGGGAGATGGTCCTCACGGGGTACATGGCGCGGGACGCGTTCGCCGGGCTCGCCGAGCCGATCGACGGGCCGTCCGTGAAGGCCACCGCCAAGCTCGCGCGGGAGCACGGCACGCACATCGTCTTCGGGATGCCCGAGCGGGAGGCGGGGACGAAGCGGCTCTACAACGCGTCCGTCATGGTCACCCCGGACGGCCGAGTGGCCGCGTACCGCAAGATCTACCCGGCGAACTTCGGCCCGTTCGAGGAAGGCCTGTACTTCGGACGGGGAAGCGAGCTCGTCCTCGTGGACTCGAAGCTCGGGAAGATCGGCCTCCTGATCTGCTACGACACGTTCTTCCCGGAGCTGGCCAAGGCGTACGCGCTCGCGGGGGCCGACGTGCTCGCGATCATCAGCGCGTCCCCCGCGACGTCCAAACCGTTCTTCGACCGGATCCTGCCCGCGCGCGCGATCGAGAACGCCGTGTACGTCCTGTACGCGAACCTCGTGGGGACCGAGTTGAACGTCGTGTTCCTGGGTGGCACGCAGGCGATCGGGCCGCGGGGGGAGGACCTCGGACGGGCGAAGGACCTCGAAGAAGGGACCGTCACGGCCTCCGTGGACCCTCGGGACGTGAAGACGGCCCGGACGTTCCGGCCCACCCTGCGCGACACGCGCAAGGAATTCTGGGAAGGCGTCGCCCCGCCCCTCCCCGTGCGGGAAGTCTGACGCCGGGATTGCCCCCATCAGGTTGATATCCCCGCGCGTGCCTCGATGCGTGAAGGAGGGATCGCATGAAGGTCCTCCTGGCCGCCGTCGCTCTGTCCGCGCTCCTCGCCGCATCGCTCCAGGGATCCGCCGCGTCGGAGCTCCCGGACCTCGTCGAGGTCCCCGTCCGATTCGACATGGCCTCCTTGGACGTCATCCCGTACGTCGCCTCCGTCCGGGCGTCCTGCGGGATCGTCGCATCCGGGGAAGACCTCGTCTTGCTCAACGACGCCGCCATTCGCACGACCGTCGAAGCCCGACCGGGTCCGTGCTCGATCGTCCTGAGCCTCGCGGGGACGGACATCGGGCTGCCCATCCTGAACACGACCCCCTTGGGGCGGAACGTGTTCTTCATCCCGGGGGTCGCGACCGTGAGTCTCGGTCTCGTCGACGTGAGCATCGACCTGCAGACGGCCTTGCGCGGCGCGATCCAGGTCGACCCCCTCGGGGCCGCGACGCTCGACCCATCGAACCTCGCGTGGCCTTCGTGGGGATCGGCCCGCGTCGTCGTGGATGCGGTGGACGGCGAGGGCAGCGTCCTCGAGGCGGGCCTTCGCACGTCGTTCGAGTACGCGATCTCGATGGGGCTGACCGTATACGCGCTCAGCCTTCCCATCTACCACGTGGACCTCGCGCAGCTCGGCGTGTTCCCCGGTTCGGATCGCCTGGCCACGTCCCTGCTCGTGGATCTGAGGCCACCCGCTCTGTCTATGCTCACTCCCGTCGACGTGACCTCGGACGGCGCGACGTTCCGGTGGAGCGGACCCATCCCTGCGGACGCGGACCGCCTCGAGGTGTGGCTCTCGGAGCCGGACCTCACCGTCTCGTACCCGATCGACGATCCCACGACGTCGCAGTTCCGAGCCCGCCTGCGTCCTGGGATCTCGTACGAGGCGTGGATCGTCGTGGTCGACCGCGCGGGCCAGTCCCGTCCGTCCAACGTCGTCGCGTTCGACACCCCGGCCGGACCCTCCGCGGGGGTCGAGCCGTCCGGGATCCCGAGCCTCCCGTGGGCCCTCCTCGCGGTCGGGTTCGTCGTGGCCGTCGTCGTGGCAGCGGGCCTCCGGACCCGGAAGGCGAACTGAGCCGTCACGGTCGGACATCGTACGCGGCGAGGAACGAGATCCGCCGGTTGAACGCATCGAGGCTCTCGGGCTTGTCCATGTCGAAGCCGCCCTCGATGAGCGGGCCGATCCGCCGGAGGAAGTCCCGCATCCCGGGATCCGCCTTCGCGAGATCCGCGAGGGTCGCCTTGGGTCCCGCGTCGGGGAACTCGAGCACGCGGATCATCGCCCCGTCCTTGAGGAATAGCACGTTTCGCGTCGCACCGAGCCCTTGCGCGACGCGGCGGCCCGACTCCGGATCGCGGAGGAGCCGCTCGAACTCCAATTCCTTCCCCTTCTTCGCGCGGAACGTGAACGCGACGAGCATTGGATCCCGCGGGCCCATCGGGGACGGCCGGAAAAAGGTGTCGTGGGGCCCGCGCTAGTCCGCCGCAATCGGTCCACGCGAGCGAACCATGTACGCGTCGGAAACCTTTTATAATGCCCTCCCCTTCGACGCGCCCGCTCTTCTGGCGACAGGGAGCCCATGACTCGTGACGCCCGCGCGTCCCGCGGGCGGAAGGAGGTCTCCGGAATGGCCAAACCGATGTACGTTCGCTTCGAAGTGCCCAAGGATCTCGTCGACAAGACGTATCAGGCCATCGAGCTCGCGCGCGACAGCGGGAAGCTCCGGAAGGGGACGAACGAAGTCACGAAGGTCGTGGAGCGGGGGGACGCCCAGTTCGTGATCATGGCGGAGGACGTACAGCCCGAGGAGATCCTGGCCCACATGCCCCTCCTGTGCGAGGAGAAGGGCGTGCCGTACGCGTACGTCCCGAGCAAGCAGGAGCTCGGGGTCGCGGCGGGCCTGGGCAAGGCGACCGCGAGCATGGCGATCCTGGACGCGGGGAAGGCGAAGCCCCTCCTGGACGACATCGCCGCGAAGCTTCGGTCCCTCAAGAAGTGACGCCGAGGGAGGATCCATGGCGGACGAGGAGAGCATCCCTGCGGAGGTCGTCGAGGTCGTCGGCCGGACCGGCATGACGGGCGAGGCGACCCAGGTGAAGGTCCGCGTCCAAGAGGGCCGCGACAAGGGGCGGATCATCACGCGGAACGTGAAGGGCTCCGTCCAGGTCGGGGACGTCCTCATGCTCCGCGAGACGGCCCGCGAGGCCCGCAAGCTGTCCGTGCGGTGACCCGACATGCCCGTGAGACGGTCCTGTTCCTTCTGCGGGAACGACATCGAGCCCGGGACGGGCAAGATGTACATCCGGAAGGACGGGACGATCTACCTGTTCTGCTCCATGAAGTGCCAGCGGAACCTCCTGAACCTCGGGCGGATCCCGCGGTGGACCCCGTGGACCCAGGCGTACCGCCGCGCGACCGCGGTCGCGGTCGCCGAGGAGGCGGGGGCGGCTCCGCTCGTCGAGGAACTGCCCGCCGCGGCCGGGCCCGCCGTCCAGGTCGTCGTGGAGGCCCCGAAAGGTCGGGACATCCCATCCGACTTCGTGGACCTGATCGACAAGCGCCTCGGGCCCGACCTGAGTCGCGGGGACGTGGAGAAGCACTACACGGCCTACGTCGGGAGCGACGCGTTCCGCCACTCGATCATCGGCTGGGCCAAGAAGGCCCATCCGGGGAAGCCGATCACCCACATCGAGCGCGCCGAGTTCCTGGCGTACAAGGACTCGCCCGAAGGGCGTCGCGTCTTCAAGGCGTGGCTCGACGCCCAGTGGGCGACCGTGAAGGGGCGCAGGGCTAAGCCGGAGGAAGCCGAAGCGGCCCCCACGCCCGCACCGGCCCCCGCCAAGAAGAAGAAAAAGAAAGGAGCGTGATCCCCCTGGCGGACCGCACGTTCGTCCTCCTCAAGCCGGACGCGGTCCAGCGCGGTCTCGTCGGCAAGGTCGTGGCGCGCTTCGAGGCGCGCGGCCTCAAGCTCGTCGGGCTCAAGATGCTCCGCGTCTCGAGGTCTCTCGCGGAGACGTACTACGCAGAGCACAAGGGCAAGGCGTTCTTCGAGCCTCTCATGCAATACGTCGGCTCAGGGCCCGTCGTCGCGATGGTCCTGGAGGGAGACAACGCGGTCCCCGTGGTCCGGAAGATGATGGGCAAGACGAACTCCGCGGAGGCGGAACCCGGGACGATCCGCGGGGACTACGCCCTGACGATCGGGCGGAACGTGATCCACGGATCCGACTCACCGGAGACCGCGAAGAAGGAGATCGGCTTGTTCTTCCGTCGGGACGAACTCATCGAGTACGCGCGGGTCGACGAGACCTGGCTCCGCGATTAGTCCGTCCGCCGTGGGTCCGGCCTCTCGACGAGGCAACAACCTTCTAATAGCGACGCCCTCTTGAGCGCTCGGGATGAGCTCGATCCGCCAGCCCATCGTGTCCGTCCTCGGGCACGTGGACCACGGCAAGACGACGGTCCTCGATCGGATCCGGGGCACCGCGGTCGCCTCCCGCGAGGCGGGCGGAATCACGCAGCACATCGGGGCCACGGAGGTCCCCCTCCCCGCGATCCTGGAGGCGTGCAAGGACCTCGTGAAAGGCAAATCGTTCCAGGTCCCCGGGCTCCTGTTCATCGACACGCCGGGCCACGTCGCGTTCTCGACCCTCCGGGCGCGGGGCGGCGCCCTCGCGGACCTCGCGGTCCTCGTCGTGGACGTGAACGAGGGGCTCAAGCCCCAGACGATCGAGTCGATCCACATCCTGAAGCGGTACAAGACGCCGTTCCTCGTCGTCGCGAACAAGATCGACCTCGTGCCGGGCTGGCGGAAGCGCGGGGGCCGGCCGTTCGTCCTGTCGTACCCGGACCAGCCGGCGTCCGCGAGGGACGAGCTCGACCGGCGGCTGTACGACCTCGTGGGCCGGTTCTTCGAGCAGGGGTTCTCCGCGGACCGGTACGACCGGGTGTCCGACTTCACGTCCACGATCGCGGTCGTCCCCACGAGCGCGAAGTTCGGGGAGGGGATCGCGGACCTGCTGCTCATGCTCATCGGGCTGGCCCAGCGCTTCCTCGGGGACGAGCTCGTCACGGTGGAAGGGCCCGCGGAGGCCACGATCCTCGAGGTGAAGGAGGAGAAGGGGATGGGCCTCACGCTCGACGCGATCGTGTACAAGGGCACCCTGAAGAAGGGGGACCCGATCGCCTTCGGCACGGCCGGCACGCCGGGCCGGACGAAGGTGAAGGCCCTCCTGAAGCTGAAGCCGCTCGACGAGATTCGGGACCCCCAGGACCGGTTCGAATCCGTCGGGAGCGTGAGCGCCGCAACCGGCGTGAAGATCGCCGCGAGCGGGCTCGAGGGGGCCGTCGCGGGCGCGCCCCTCCGCGTGATCCGAGGGGACGCCGCGGCGGTCCTCGAGGCGATCGCGAAGGAGACCCAGGTCCAAGTGGAGACCCAGGACGAGGGGCTCCTCGTGAAGGGGGACGCGATCGGGTCCCTCGAAGGGCTCGCGTACGAGTGCAAGCAGGCGGACATCCCCATCCAGTTCGCGCGGATCGGGCCTCTTTCCCGGCGGGACGTCGTGGACGCCGCGACGATCCGGGATCCCCTGCACCGCGCGATCCTGGCGTTCAACGTCGGGATCCTCCCGGACGCGAAGGCGGAGCTCCTCGAGCACCCGGACGTGAAGGTCCTCGAGAGCGACGTGATCTACCGCCTGATCGAGGACTACGACGCATGGCGGGACGAGCGGAAGCGGGCCCTCGAGGAGGCGCGCCGCCGCCAGGTCGCGTACCCCGCGAAGCTCCTGTTCCTCCCGGACCACGTGTTCCGCGCGTCGAAGCCCGCGATCTTCGGCGTGCGCGTGCTCGCGGGCCGGATCCGGCCCGGCCTCGCCGTGATGCGGGACGACGGGAAGGGCCTGGGCCGAATCCGCTCGATCCGCAGCGGGGAGCAGACCCTTCCCGAGGCGACCCAGGGGAAGGAGGTCGCGATCGCCGTGGAGGGGATCACGGTGGGCCGTCAGGTCTCGGAGGGCGACGTCCTGTACGTGGACCTGCCCGAGGCGGACGCGCGGGCCCTCCGGGACA
>Ga0209751_10002678_pt1 | contig 17634 bp, 17 predicted proteins | sample RifCSP13_1_FD_184019 | JGI IMG/M metagenome (GOLD analysis project Ga0209751, IMG submission 184019) | Soil microbial communities from Rifle, Colorado - Rifle CSP2_sed 13_1 (SPAdes) (version 2) | ecosystem: Environmental > Terrestrial > Deep subsurface > Rock core/Sediment | place: Rifle... | reverse complement strand
CGGACAGCGCGCGGGTGCGGACCCGTTGGAGCAGGTCGTCGGCGACCTCGACGGCGACGTCGGCCTCGAGCAGCGCCGTGCGCATCTCGCTCAGCGCGTTGTCCACCTGCTTGGGGTGGAGCTTCCCGCGCGAACGCAGCTTCTTGAAGATGCCATCGAGACGGCCGGAGAGCGTGTCGAACATCGGTGCCTTTGCCTTTGGGTTGCCTTCGGTGCTTGGGCCCTAGGTTCTCACGAGCCGTTTGAACATGACCCTCCCGCGGCCCGTCCCCGCGTACGGGTCCAGGCGGACGCTCTCGAACCCTCCCCCGAGGCCTGAGGATCCCCCCTCGCGGTCCCGGCGATCACCGGGCGGACCGACCCTTCCAGAGCGGACCGTCGCCCGGTCCCGAACCCTAGCCACGACCAGCTCTTCTCCCTACACTCGCCCCATGCCGACCTGCGCGAACTGCGGGGAGGACAACCCCGAACGGTTCCGCTTCTGTGGGGTGTGCGGCAACCCCCTCGTGGCCGAGGAGCTCGCGCCGACCGAGGAGGAGCGCAAGGTCGTCTCGGTCCTGTTCGTGGACCTCGTGGGGTTCACGGCGCGCTCGGACCAGGCCGACCCCGAGGACGTCCGGGCGACCCTCCGCCCCTACCACGCGATGCTCAAGCGTGAGATCGAACGGTACGGTGGCACCGTCGAGAAGTTCATCGGCGACGCCGTGATGGCGGTGTTCGGGGCGCCGGTCGCCCACGAGGACGACGCGGAGCGCGCCGTGCGGGCGGCCCTTAGGATCGCCGAGGCCGTGCCCGAGCTGAACGAGACCAACGCGGCGCTCGAGCTCCAGATCCGCGGCGCGGTCAACACCGGCGAGGCCGTGGTCACCCTCGGCGCTCGGCCCGAGCGGGGCGAGGGGATCGTCACCGGGGACGTGGTGAACACGGCCTCGCGGCTGCAGAACGTGGCGCCGGTCGGCGGCGTCGTCGTCGGCGAGATGACGTACCGAGCTACCGGCACCGCGATCGAGTACGCGGAGCTCGACCCGGTCCAGGTCAAGGGCAAGGCCGAGCCGATCCCGATCTGGCAGGCGCTCGGCGCCCGGAGCCGATTCACCGTCGAGGTGGAGACCTCGCCAACGCCGTTCATCGGCCGGGAGGACGACCTCGCGCTCCTGCAGCAGACCTTCTCGAGGACCCTGCGGGAATCCTCCGCGCAGCTCGTCACGGTGACGGGCGAGCCCGGCGTCGGGAAGAGCCGGCTGATCGGCGAGTTCTCCTCATGGATCGACGACCGGCCCGAGATCATCTCGTGGCGCCACGGGCGGTGCCTCCCGTACGGAGAGGGGATCACGTTCTGGGCGCTCGGCGAGATCGTGAAAGCCCAGGCGGGGATCCTCGAATCCGACGCGCCGGATGAGGCCTCGGCCAAGCTGTCGCTCGCCGTGGAGACCGTCGTCGAGGAACCGGCGGAGCGGGATTGGGTGAAAGCGCGGCTCGCCCCGCTCGTCGGCACGACCGGCGATCTCGGCACGGCCGCCGGGCGGACGGAGTCCTTCAAGGCCTGGACGACCTTCCTGGAGGCGTTGGCCTCCGCCCGCCCGTTGATCCTGGTCGTCGAGGACCTTCACTGGGCCGACGACGCGATGCTGGAGTTCGTCGAGTACGTCGTCGAGTGGGCCACCGCTGTCCCGCTGCTCGTGATCTGCACGGCCCGCCCGGAGCTGTACGAGCGGCGGCAGGATTGGGGAGGCGGCAAGCGCAACTCGACCACCATCTCGCTATCCCCGCTCACCGACACCGACACCGCGGCCCTGCTCGAGGCACTCCTGGCCGAGACGCGGCTGCCGGAGCAGGTGCAGACGGCGCTGCTCGAGCGGGCCGGCGGCAACCCGCTCTACGCGGAGGAGTTCGTCCGGATGATCGCCGACCGCGGGATCCTGGAACGGCGGGGCGGCGCCGTCGTCCTCGATCAGGACGCCGAGTTCGAACTTCCCGACAGCGTTCAGGCTCTCATCGCCGCGCGCCTGGACACCCTCCCGGCCGAGCGCAAGTCGCTCCTGCAGGACGCGGCCGTCGTCGGCAAAGTGTTCTGGTCGGGCGCCGTCGCGGCCATGAGCGGTGTCCAGGAAGACGATGCGAGGACGCGACTGCACGAGCTGGCTCGGAAGGAGCTCGTGCGTCCGGTCCGCAGCAGCTCGGTCAGGGACCAGGAGGAGTACTCGTTCTGGCACGTGCTGGTCCGGGACGTGGCCTACTCGCAGATCCCGCGAGCCGCCCGGGTCACGAAGCATCGCGCCGCCGCCGCCTGGATCGAGGAGCTCGCCGGGGAGCGGATCGAGGACCACGCCGAGCTCCTCGCTCATCACTACACGGAGGCGCTCCGGCTCTCGAGGGCGGTCGGCGGCGACGGCGAGCTCGCCGAGCTGGAGGCGGCCGCCGCCCGGACCCTCGTGATGGCGGGCGACCGAGCGCTTCGGCTCGACGTCGGGACAGCGGAGGCCTACTACCAGAGGGCGCTCGAACTCGTCCCCGCCGACCATCAGGGGCGTTCGCGGATCCTGGCCAAGGTGGGGGAGGCGGCCTTCCTCGCGGCCCGGTACCCCGAGGCGGAGGCTGCCACGCGTGAAGCGATCGAGGGGTTCCGGACCCAAGGGGACGTCTTGGGCTCGGGACAGGCCTTGGCCCGCCTCGGTGGGATCTTGTGGTACCGCGGGGACACGTCAGGATCACACGCCGCCGGCAAGGAGGCCATCGAGATCCTCGAAGCCGAGGCGCCGGCTCGAGAGCACGCCGAGGCGTATCTGAGTCTCGGCTCCCGCCTCCTCCTCGGCGGACTCGTGCGAGAGGGATTGGAGTTGGTGGATCGGGGGCTCGAGTTGTCGCAGCAACTCGGCTTCGACGACCTGTCGATGTACGCGCTGCAGAACCGGGGGTTCGGCCGATGCGATCTCGGCGACCTCGGTGGCCTGGAGGACTTACGGGAGTCGCTGCGGCTCGGGCTCGAGCTGGGGCTGGGGAACGAGACCGGGGTCGCCTACAACAACCTCGGCTCCGAGCTTTGGTTCATCGAGGGACCCGCGCCGGCGCTCGAGACACAGCGAGCTGCGATCGAGTTCAGCGAACGACGTGGACTCACCCGCCAGGTGATGTGGACCACCACCGAGACGCTCTGGACGCTCTACGACCTCGGCCGGTGGGACGAGCTCCTGCCGGTGGCGGATCGCCTCGTCGAGTGGGATCGAGCGGGTGGCGGCAGCCAGATCGGAGCCATCGCGCTCTCCTACGAGGCCCACGTCCTTGTCCTACGTGGAGAGGTGTCCGCCGCCACCGCCCTGGTCCATGGGTTCCTCCCGCGGTCGCGCGAGATCGCCGATCCACAGGTGCTCATCCCGTCGCTGGTGATCGCGGCGCTGATCGAGCACGCGGGGGGACGGGTATCAAGCGCCGCTGACCTCCTTGGGGAGCTGCGCGACACGCTGGAGGGGTCCGCCGGACCATACTCCGCGTTCGGCTTGCCCGACGCGCTCCGGTTGTGCCTGGCCACGGGAGAGACGGCGCTCGCGAAGGAACTCGTCGAGGGGAGGGACGAGATCCAAACACGCGGCCGGAACGCCGTCTCCACGGCGCGCGCTGTCTTGGCCGAGGCGACCGACGACCGGCGAGGTGCGGCCACCGCATATCGCGACGCGGCGCTCGCCTGGAAGGAGTACGGCCACGTCCCGGAGCAGGGGCACGCCCTGCTCGGCGAGGGACGCTGTCTCCTCGCAATGGGACGTGCCGACGCGGCGCGCGAACCTCTCACGCGAGCCCGGGAGATCTTCGCCGACCTCCGGGCGCAGCCACTCTTGGACGAGATCGACCCGCTGCTCGTGGCGGCCGCGGTTGGGGGCTGAGTCAGCCGGTCTGCTGGGACGCAGCCGCCCCGGCCGGGAGCCGGAACGCGCCCTTGGGGCCCTCGCGGGGAGCGCTCTCACCCGGGACCACCCGGCCATCTTCGGCCCCCTCGCGCATGACCGTGATTCCCAGGGGGGCGGGGTGGGGACCTCGGCCGAGGCCGGGTCGAAACCATCCCCGTCGGCCTCGACGCCGACGAAGCACCTGGTCCGTCCCACGCTCCACGACGATGCTGATGTGGGCGTTCGCGTGTTTGCGGACGTTGACGGGTGCCTCCGAGGCGATGCGCTAGAGATGAGCCGGCTACGGTTCCCGGGCGCCCAGCACGTTCTCGACCGTGCGCAGCAGCGCCGTCGGCGAGAAGGGCTTCGTGAAGTACTCGTCGGCGCCCAGGCTCATCACGTAGTCACGGATCTCCTCGCCCTCGGCCGTCACGACTACCACGCGCACGCCCTGCGTCCGGGGGTCGGACTTCAGCGTGGTGAGGACGTCGGTGCCGCTCGCGCCGGGGATGTTCAGGTCCAGGAACATCAGGTCCGGCGGCCGCTCCTTGGCCATCGAGAGCGCCTGTGCTGCGTCGATCGCCTCGCGGATCTCGAACCCTTCGTGTTCCAGGATCAGGCGCATCGCCTCGCGCATCGTCGGGTGGTCCTCGACGATCAGGATCTCGGCCTTCGCCATCGTCTACTCGCCCAGGAGGCGGTGGGTGAACGCCGCCCGGTCGAACGGCTCCAGGTCGCCGGCGCCTTCCCCCGTGCCTACGAGTTTCACCGGCACCCCGAGCTGATCTCTCACCGCCAGGACGACCCCCCCCTTCGCCGTGCCGTCGAACTTCGTCAGCGCCACCCCCGTAACGTCCACGGCCTCGGTGAAGGCCCTGGCCTGCGCTATGCCATTCTGCCCCGTCGTGGCGTCAAGGACGAGCAGCGTCTCGTCGGGAGCCCGCCCGGCGGCCTTCTCGATCACGCGGCGGACCTTCTTCAGCTCCTCCATCAACGGCTCCCTCGTGTGGAGCCGGCCAGCAGTGTCGACGATCACCACGTCCGAGCCTCGCGCCTCGGCCGCCTTCACCGCGTCGAACGCGACCGACCCCGGATCGGCGCCACGCTCCTGGATCACGAGGTGTGCACCCGCGCGCTGCGCCCACACGTCCAGCTGCTCCGAGGCCGCCGCCCGGTAGGTGTCCGAGCCCGCGAGGCTCACCGACCTGCCTTGCGCCGCAAGGGAAGCGGCGAGTTTGCCGATCGTCGTCGTCTTGCCCGAGCCGTTGACACCCACCACCATCACGATCCCCAGCCCATCGTCGGGCAGCGCGAGTGCCTGGTCCTCGCCGAGGATCTCGCGTACCTCCTCACCGACGAGCGCGGAGGGATCGACCCCCTCGCGGAAGCGTGGCCGCACGTCGGTGACGATCCTGGCCGCCGTGGCCGGGCCGACGTCGGCCTTCACGAGGAGCTCCTCGAGCTCGGCCCATGGGTCGGCCGACCCCGGACCGAACAGGCCGCGGATCCTGGAGGCCAGCCCGTCGCTGGGCGCTGGGCGGGCCGGCCTGAGCTCCATCGTCTCGTCCGCCTCGACCGCGCCCTTCTTGCGAACGATGACCCAGGCGAGGATGAGCGCCCCCACGAGGACGCAGCCGACGATCAGGGAGTAGAGCGCGATACCGGCGCCGAGCATCTTCAGCCTACGACGTCCGGTTCGCGCACGGCGACGATGTCGTCATAGTCGTCGTCCTCCGAAGCCGCGACGGGGGGCTCGACGTCGAGGGCCGCCTGCTCGGCGGGCGGCTCGAGGCGCTGGGCGATGACCTTGGAGGTGCCGTCCTTGCCCATCGAGACGCCGTACATCATCCCGGCGACCTCCATCGTGCGCTTCTGGTGCGTGACGATGAGCACCTGCGCGTCGCGGGCGAAGCCCTCGACGAGCTTGATGAACCGGTGCAGGTTCACGTCGTCCAGCGCCGGCTCGACCTCGTCCATCAGGTAGAACGGGCTCGGGCGGGCCTTGAAGATCGCGAACAGGAACGCCATCGCCGTGAGCGCGCGCTCGCCGCCCGAGAGCAGTGAGATGCGCTTGACGCGCTTGCGACCCGGGCGCGCCTCGATCTCGATTCCGGTCTGGAGCAGGTCGCCGGGCTCGGTCGCGACGAGGCGACCCTCGCCGCCGGGGAACAGCTCCTTGATCAGCCTCTCGAACTCGGCGGCCACATCGCGGTACGCGGTCTCGAACGTCGTCACGATCTCGGTCTCGATCCGCTGGATCACCTCGAGCAGGTCGCGGCGCGCCTTGCGCACGTCCTCGAGCTCGCGCTGCAGGAACTCGTGACGCTCCCGCATCGCCTCGAACTCGCCGCCGGCAAGCAGGTTCACTCGGCCGAGCAGCGCGAGGCGCCGCTGCACGAGCTCGGCCTTGCGTTCGAGCGCCTGTGCGGTGTCGTCGTCCGCGAGGTCGGCGACGACCTCGCCGGGATCGCGCTGGTGGCCCTCGCGGATCAGGCGCTCGGCGTCGCGGATGCGCCGTTCCAGTTCGCCGCGCGCCCTGTCCTCGTCCTCGTAGGCGTCGCGCAGACGTTCGAGCTCGGCCGAAGCCTCACGCCACCTGCGGTTCGTCTCGGCCTCGATCTCGGTGGCGGCGCGCTCGGCATCTGCGGCCGCGGTCCGGGCCGCGGTCGCGGCCTCAGACGCATCCTCGGCCGCCCTCAGGCGTCCCTCGGCGGCCGCGCGGTCGCGCTCGGCGATCTGGACCTGCGCGCGGAGGGCGTCCGGGTCCTGGGCGGCAAGCACCTCGCGCTCCGAGCGGACCGACGCGAGCCGCGCCTCGAGCCCAGCCTTGTCGCGGCGGAGCGTCTCGACCGTGACCCGCGCCTGGAACGGGAGCTCGGGTGCGTGCGGCAGCTCGGGCAGGGGGTGGGTCACCGGCTCGGCCGCCGCCAGGCTCTCGCGCCAAGCCGCCGCCGCGTCGTCCATGCCGGCGAGGCGCTGCGTGAGGAACTCTTCCTCCTTGCTCGTCGAGCCGAGCTCGCCCTCGATGCGTGCGATGCGCTCCGCGGCGCGGGTGATCTGCGCGTCGGCCTCGTCGATGCGCTCGGCTAGGTCCGCCAGCTCCGCGGCGATGCCCTCAACGCGCTCGCGCCTGGGCTTGAGCGCCGCCGCGGCCTGCGCCCGGTCGTGCTCGACGACCGAGAGCTCGCGCCGGATCTCGGCCGCGCGGGAGTCCGCCTGGGGTGTGGTCCGGATCACCGCCGGGCCGACGAGCACGCCCTCGGGCGTGACGAACGAGACCTTCGGGTGCTTCGCGTGCTTGGCGGCGGCCTCCTCGAGCGTCTCGGCCAGGTAGATGTCGCGTAGGACCGTCGAGACGAGCCCCCGAACCGAGGGATCGGCCGCGACGATGGACAGCAGGGTGCGCTCGCCCGAGAGCATGAACCCCGCCGGCCCGCCGCCGGCGATCGTGAGGATCGCCCCGTCGCCCTGGGGCGCGTCGTCGATCGCGAGCCCTGCGTCCTGGTACACGACGGCGTCCGCGAGCGGCCCGAGCCCCGCGCGCAGCGCGCGCTCCCAGCCCTCGGCCGCCTCGACGAGCCCGCCGAGCAGGCCCGCCGCGCGGTCGCGGTGACCGTCCAGGAACCTCGATCCCGGCGTCTCCTCCAGATCCGTCAGGCGCGCCTGAAGCACGTCGCGCCGGTGCTCGTGCCTGCGGAGCGCTTCCTCGAGCTCCGTCACCTTGTCGGCCAGCCCGTGGCGCTCGCGCTCGAGCTCGGCGCGGCGCTCGGACAGCGGCGTGGTCTCCGCGTCGAGGCGCTCGACGTCCTCGGCGAGCCGGTCGCGTTCGGCCTGCGTCTGGGTCCGGCGTCCGCGAGCCTGCGCCAGCGACTCCTCCAACCGCAAACGCTCCCTATCGTGCGAGGCCAGCGAGCGGCGGAGCGTCTCCATCTCGGCCCGGTGGGCCGCGGACTCCTCCGAGATCCGACGCCGCTCCTCCTCGACGACGCGGCGGGCCTCGGTGGCGGCGGTGAAGCCGCGCTCGGCCTCCCCCAGCTCGCGCTCGCGCAGCTCGAGGTCCGCGGAGACCTCCGTGGATCGTCCCTGCAGCCGCTTCAGGTCCTCGTCGAGCGCGGCCAGGCGCACGCCGCGACCGGCCTCGGCGGCGAGTGCCTGGCGGGCCTCGGACTCTAGCTCGACGGCGTGGCGGAGCTCGAGCTCTGTCGCCGACCGGGCGGCCAGGGCCTCCACGGAGCGTCCCTCCGCCTCCTGGACTGCCCACACGGCCCGGGCGCGCTCGTCTGCGGCCCGCTGCACGCCCTCGTCGAGCGAGTCGAGCAGCTCGCGGGCCTGGTTGCGCCGCGCGAGCCCCTCGTCCCAGCCGCCGGCGCGGCGCTCGCGCTCGGTCCACAGCTCGCGCAGGCGCGCGGCGGCGAGCCGGACCGTGATCGCGTCGGCCTCGCCGGCGAGCTCCTCGTGGCGCTTGGCCATCTCGGCCTGCTGCTTCAGGGGCTTGAGCTGGCGCCTGAGCTCGGCCAGGACGTCCTGCAGTCGCAGCAGGTCCTGGTCCAGGCCCGTGAGCTTGCGCTCCGCGCGCTCCTTGCGCTTGCGGTGCTTGGCGATCCCGGCGGCCTCCTCGATGTAGGTGCGCCGGTCCTCGGGGCGGGCCTGCAGCACCTCTTCGAGCTGGCCCTGCCCCACCACGGTGTGGAGCGCGCGGCCGATGCCCGTCTCCGACAGCAGCTCCTGCACGTCAAGCAGCCGGACGACCTGGCCGCCGATCCGGTACTCGCTCTCTCCCGAGCGGAAGATCGTGCGCGCGATCTCGATCTCGGACATCGGGACCGGGATCAGTCCGGCCGAGTTGTCGATCACAAGCTTGGCCTCGGCCATGCCGAGCGCGGGACGCTGGGGGCTCCCGGCGAAGATCACGTCGGCCATCTGGCCACCACGAAGAGCCCTGGGGCCCTGCTCGCCGAGCACCCAGCTGATCGCGTCGACCAGGTTCGACTTGCCCGAGCCGTTGGGACCGACGATGACGGAGGTGCCCGGAGCGAACTCCAGGATCGTCTTGTCGGCGAACGACTTGAAGCCTCGGATCTGCAGGGACCGGAGGAACATCGGTTGCCGATGCTAACAGTGGCCCCTGCCCGGACCGGGCAGGCGGGCGGGGAAAGTTGCACGGCCGTCATCCCGCCGTGAGTGGAACGCTCCACCGAGCTCCCGATCGGCCCGCCGGCCGACCGGCCGGCTCTCGCTTCCCCCCCCGCGGCTAGCGAACGCGGAAGTCCCGCTCGCCCACGGGCTCCTCTGTGCGCACATCGACGCCGTCCACGTCGGCGAGTTTCGGACCGTGGCGGCACCAGGCGACCATCGCCTCGACCGCGGCTTCGGGTCCCTCGAACACGGCCTCGACGCGCTCTTCGGGCAGGTTCCGCACCCAGCCGCCGATGCCGAGCCGCCGGGCTTCTGCGGCACAGGTTCCTCGGAAGAACACCCCCTGAACCCGGCCGGTCACGAACACGCGCACACGGGTGGTCACTCGTTCGATACTAGGGGCCAGTGGAACGCTACCGACCCGGGACCGCGCTGCTCGTCGTCGATGTCCAGAACGACTTCGCCGACCCGCGCGGCAGCCTGTACGTGAAGGGCGGGGAGGAGGTCGTCCCCATCGTGAATCGCGAGATCGAGCGAGCGCTGTCCGACACCGCCGTGGTCGTTTACACGCAGGACTGGCATCCGGCGGTGACCCCACACTTCCGCCAGTACGGCGGAACCTGGCCCGTCCATTGCGTGAAGGAGACCTGGGGCGCGGCATTCGACGAGGGCCTGATCTTTCTGCAGGGACAGATCGTGCGCAAGGGCTCTGACGGAGGGGACGGGTACTCCGGCTTCAACATGCGGGACCCCCGCACCGAGGAGGTCTCCTCCACGACGCTCGTGCCGATCCTGCACGCGCACGCGGTGGAACGGCTCGTGATCGTGGGTCTGGCCACCGACTACTGCGTCGTGGAGACCGCACTCGACGGCCTGCGCCTCGGCTTCGAGGTCACCGTGCTGACCCAGGCGATCCGAGCCGTGAACCGGCGCTACGGAGACGGGATCCGCGCGATCGAACGCATGCGCGAGGCGGGCGCGAAACTGGTGGAATGAGACGGCGGAGGCGGGCCCAACGGCCCGCGCCCACCGCTCGACGGATCAGCCCTGATCGCCGGGCCCCGGCATCAGGCCGAGCTGCCCCATCGCGGTCATGACGTCCGCTATCCCGTAGTGCTCGACGAACCTGCCGTCGTCGCCGAGGACGGCAACGTCGATCCCTTCTATGTCGAACCGCTTGCCGGTGGGCGGGACGCCCGGCGCGGACCCGCCGGTGTCCGTGCCCGAGTACCGACCGCGGATCGCGATGCGACCACCGTCGCTGACGAGATCCACGATCTCGACCCGGAGGTCGTCGCTCGAATCGAGGAGGAGCCGGAACCCCTCGATCGCGCTCGCCTTGTCGTTGCCCATCCCCGGGAACGGAGGTGAGTGTTCCGTGAAGCCCTCCGAGAGCACTTCCTCGGCGTGCTTCAGGTTCCGCTTGTTGAAGACCTCGTCGATGAACCGGCGCGCGATCTCCTTGGCCTCCTCGGGCGTCGCCATGTCACATCCCTCCCGGCGCCTGCATGGCACCGAGCTGCATCATCAGCTTCGGCACCTCCATCTGCGTCCACGTCTCGGCTATCTTGCCGTCGGCCTCGTGCCGCGAGATCTGCACCCACTCCAGGTCGACCTTCGCATCGTTTGCCGGGATCCCGAGCCACGGAAGACCCCCCGTGTTCGTCCCGGTGTTGTGGATCCGGGCGACGACCCGGTCGCCCTCCCCGAAGACGTCGAGGATCTCCGTCCGCTTGTCCGGGAACGCAGAGTAGGCGCCCTCGTTGTTCGCGGTGAGCCCCTCGTGGTTCTGCGGGACCTGCTCCGAGCCCGGCGTATGCGCGATCAAGTCGTCGCGGATCAACTCGCCTAGATGTGAATACTCGCGCCGGTTGTACGCATCCTCCAGCCGGCGCACCACGTCGATGTTGCGTTCGACGTCGGACATACTTCCTCCCCTCTCCAACGATGCATCGGAGCCTACGCCGGATCGGATTCGCGGCGCAAGGCGGGCCCGATCAGTGTTGCGGAACGTTCACCCGCCGGACGCGGAGCTAGGACTGGCATTGGGGGCAGAAGTACGCGTTGCGCCCCGAGATCTTCACCGACTGGACCGGGGTGCGGCAGCGACGGCACGGGAGCCCCGATCGGCCGTAGACCTTCAGCTCGTTCTGGAACTCGCCGGGCTTGCCGAACAGGTCGACGTAGGCCTCGTCCTCGAGCGTCGTGCCGCGGAAGCGGATCGCCTCCTGCAGGACCTCCTGCATCGCCCGATAGAGCCGCCGCACCTCTTGCGAGGACAGCGTGTCAGACATCCGGTCGTACCGCAGCCCGGCCGCGAACAACACCTCGTCCGAGTAGATGTTCCCCAGGCCGCTGATGAACTTCTGGTCCATCAGCAGCGCCTTCATCTTGGCGGCCCGCTGCGCGAGCGCAGCGCCGAACGCCTGCCAGGTGAAGACGTGATCGAGCGGGTCGATCGCGATGTGCTGCAGCTCCTTGACCTTGCCGAGCTCATCGGGCGTCGCGACGAACATCTCCCCGAACGTCCTCGGGTCCACGAACCGCAGGTCGCCTCCCTGCGCGAACGTGAGCACGACGTGCGTGTGCGGCGGCAGGGCGACCCGCTTGGTCCCACGAACGAACTGCCCGCTCATCCCGAAGTGGGTCACGAGCACCTCGCCGTTGTCCATCTGGAGCAGCACGTACTTGCCGCGGCGTTCGGCCTTCGTGAACTTGCGACCGACGACGCGGTCCGTGAACTCCTTGCGCTTGCCGTGGCGACGGATCACGCGCATCGCGTTCTTCGAGGACCGGACCTCGGCGGCCGCAACCTTGCGACCGACGACATCCTTCTCGATGTCGCGGCGCATCACCTCGACCTCGGGAAGCTCCACCTACGCCCCCTTCGCCTCGGCGGGCTCGGCGCGTTCGGACAGGCGTACGTACGCCTCGTGCGCGGCCTGCTGCTCGGCCTCCTTCTTGCTGCGGCCCATGCCGACCCCCCACTCTTTGCCGGCCAGCACCACCGTGGCGGTGAACTCCTTCTGGTGGTCGGGGCCCCGCTCGCGGATCCTGTACTCGGGCACGACGTGCAGCTCCGAGGAGGCGATCTCCTGCAGGATCGTCTTGTAGTCGCGCTCGCCCTCGCCGCGGACGTAGGCGATCATCCGCGGGCGGAACAGCCGCCCGATCAGCTTGCTCGCGGCTTCCAAGCCGCGGTCTAGGTAGATGGCGCCCAGCAATGCCTCGATCACGTCGGCAAGGATGCTGCTCTTGTCGCGCCCGCCGCTCATCTCCTCGCCCTTGCCGAGCAGCACGAACCGCCCGAGCCCGATGTCCCGCGCAACGTCGGCGAGCGCACCCATGTTCACGATCGCTGCGCGCAGCTTGGCGAGCTCGCCCTCGGGCATCTCGGGGAACTCGCGGAAGGCCATGTCGGTGACGACGATGCCGAGGACCGCGTCGCCCAGGAATTCCAGGCGCTCGTTGTTGGCCGGAAGATCGTTCTCGAACGCGTAGGAGCGGTGCGTCAGCGCGAGCTGCCGCAGCGAAGCGTCCCGGAAGCGCACGCCGAGGATCCTGTCGAGCGCCTTGGGGCCGTCGGCCCCGCGATCGCGAGCCACGCCCCTACTCGACCTCGACGGCCTGGCGGCCAGCGTAGTAGCCGCAGTTTCCGCACACGCGATGCGGCAGCTTCGCCTGGTGGCACTGCGGGCACTCCGAGTACGTAGGCGGCTGCGCCTTCCAGTTGGCCTTGCGCTTGGCGGTGCGGGTGTGGCTCTGGCGTCGCTTGGGAACCGGCATGGGTGATCTCCTTCTCGGGTTTCAGCGTCCGGACTCGCCGGCGTCGCTGGTGTCGGGTGACTCGTCGAGCAGGACCTCGAGGGCCGCCCAGCGGGGGTCGGTCGTCTCGTGGCCCGGGCACTCGCCGAGGTTGCGGTCGCCGCCGCAGGTCTCGCACAGCCCGAGGCAGTCGGGCCGGCAGAGCGGAGAGAACGGCATCTCGAGCACGACGGCGTCACGTACCATCGGCTCGGGGTCCAACGTGAGGTCGGGCTCGATCGCGTAGTCGTCGTCGGAGCCGGACTCGCGGGCGACGAGCTCGCTCACGTCGACATCGAACCCGCGCTCGAAGTCCTTCAGGCACCTCGCGCAGACGAGGGTCATCTTCCCCGCGAGCGAGCCGGTCACGTAGATGCCCTCGATCACGCTCTCCAGCGTCAGGTCACCCTCGATCGGCGTGTCCTCGGGTACCCCGGCGAGCTCGGTGCGCAGATCGGGCACGGGCTCGCGGACGTGGACCGTTCGGGACGAGCCCGGGCGCTGCAGCAGTTCGCGGACGTCGATGGCTCGCATCACGCCTCCTCGTCCTCCTCGGGTACGTGGACGTCCGGACCGATCTCCACGTTGGTGGCGGGCGTGACGCCGCGGAGCTTCTCGCGCCCGGCCACCACCTGGTCGATCGTCTTGGACAGGGAGTCGTTGGAGGAGATCATGTCCTCGAGGATCTTCTGCAGCGCCGCCTCGAGCTGCGCCAGCTTGGCGTCGACGTAGTCCTCCGCCTCCAGGCGCAGGCGGCGCGCGTCGTCGTTCGCCTCCAGCAGGAGCCGCTCGGCCTCCTCGTTCGCGCGCTGCACGACGGCCTCGTGGCTCGCGAGGCGCAGCTGCTCCTCGCGCGCCTGGTCGACCATGTTCTCGGAGTCGCGCCGCGCCTTCGAGAGGAGCTCTTCGCGGTCCTTCACGACCCAGCGCGCCTGCTTGATCTCCTCGGGCACGGCGACCTTGAGCTCCTCGATGAGTTCGAGGACCTCCTCGCGGTTGAGCAGCGCCGAGGACGAGAGCGGCATCGACTTCGCGTCGCGCACGAGGTCCTCGAGCCGCTGGATGCGGGACGACAGATCCATCAGGCGCCGCTCCCGAAACGCTCGGCCAGGTGGGCGGCGACCGTCGGCGGCACCAGTCCCGCAACGTCCCCGCCGAAGCGCGCGACCTCCTTGATCAGCGAGGAGGACAGGAACGACCACTGCGGGCTAGTGGTCATGAACAACGTCTCGACCCCGGCCAGCCGATGGTTCATCTGCGCCATCTGGATCTCGAACTCGAAGTCCGTCACCGCCCGCAGGCCCTTCACGACCACCCCGATCCCCCTGCGCGTTGCGTATTCCACGAGCAATCCCGAGAAGGCCTCGACCTCGACGTTGGCCAGGTCGTGCGTGGCCTCCTTCAGGAGGCCCACCCGCTCCTCGGCGCTGAACAGCGGCTGCTTGGCCGGGTTGTCGAGCACGCCGACGACCAGCGCGTCTAGGCGCTGAGCAGCACGTTCGATGACGTCCAGGTGACCATTGGTGACGGGGTCGAAGGTCCCCGGACACAGGGCGGTCAGGCCCATCTACGCCTCCCGGATGATCAGGACGAGGGTATCGCCGTAGGTAAGGCGCCTCGCGACGGAAAAGTGTACCGGAATGACAAGCGTGGAACTCCTGCTCGGACGGGTCAGGACGACCCTGGAGCCCTCGCCGGAAAGCCATCCGGCGGAGAGTGCCTCGAGCACGCCTTCTACCTCGTCCAGGGGCGTCTCGTAAGGGGGATCGGCCAGGACCAGCCCGAAGGGGCCCTGGCTCTTGTCATCTCTCGTGACGAACCGGGTCACGTCGCCGGCCACGATCTCGGCCTGCTCGGCCAGGCGGGTGCGGCCGAGGTTGTCGCGGATCGCCCGGACGGCGGCCCGGTCGCGTTCCACCAGGACGGCGTGCTCGGCGCCCCGCGAGAGCGCCTCCATGCCCATCGCGCCGGTCCCCGCGTAGAGGTCCAGGACTCGGGCCTCGGGCACTATCGCCCCGAGGCTCGAGAACACGCCCTCGCGTGCCATGTCCGAGACGGGACGGACGCCTTCGGGGACCGGCGCCAGCCGGATCCCCTTGGCCGAGCCGCCGATGATCCTCACCCGGGCACTGTAGAACGGGCGGGGCCATCACCCGGGCCGGATGACGATGCGGTACTCGATGTCACCCAAGCCGGTCCGTGTGCGCGTTCGACGCGCGACCCGATGTCGCGTCGCGTGCGGTGCCGGCCGTAGATCCGACGACCTGAGTCCACAGCGAGGGCGCCGATCCTCCCCGCGAGGTCGCAGAGCGCGCCGATCTCATGCGCACGGCGATGAACACGTCATCGGGACCACATGGTCGACCAGCCGGAAGGCTCGCTAGCCATCCTCCGGCCTCGCCGATCACCTCGAACCCCGACTCCCGATGCACTGGACATGAGGCGCCTCAACGCGAGGGCGACTAGCGCCGGTTCGGTCAGGTCACGCCCGACTCGTTGGCCATGCGGACCAGGTCTGCTCGTGAGTGCAAGCCCATCTTGCGCATGATGTTCGCGCGGTGGTTCTCGACCGTCCGGACGGACAGGTGTAGGGTCTCGGCCGCCGCCACGTTCGTGTAGCCGAGCGCGATCAGTCGCAGGACATCCACTTCTCGGTCGGTAAGCCTCTGCCTGCCGCCACCGCCCCCGGTCTCCTTAGAGGTCTGCCACCTGACGAGCGCAAGGCCGAGCGAGGGCTGCAAGTAGTCCCCTCCCGCGGCGACGCTTCGGACCGCCGCCACGAGCTCGGTCGAGGCCGCTTCTTTCAGCAGGTACCCGTTCGCGCCAGCGGCCAAGGATAGCTGTACGTCCGTCGGGCTATCGAGCATGGTAAGAACCAGGATCGCGGCGTCAGGGTGGGCTTGATGGAGGCGGCGCACCACCTCAGGCCCTCGACCGTCGGGAAGGACGAGGTCCGCGACGATCACGCTCGAGCCGATATCGAGCGCCTCCGCCTCTGAAACGCTGCTCGCCTCGCTGATGATCTCGATGTCGCTCTGTTGTTCGAGGAGCGCCCGCAGACCCTCGCGCACGATGGCGTGATCGTCCATCAGGACAACGCCGATCCGATCGTCGCTCATCGCTCCAGCCTACGCCTCCCTCGCTGGAGTTCCGACCAGCCTGCTGTCGGCGAGCCGCAATCGGACGATCGTCCCTCCCTCGGGCCGGGAGACGATCTCCAGCGTCCCGCCGAGCACATCCGCTCGCTCACGCATGCTGATGAGGCCGATGCCCCAATTCACCCCGGTCGCATCGAACCCGGCACCGTCGTCGGCTACCGTCGCCACGAACGCGTTCCCCTCCGATCCGATGTCTATACAGATGGATCTGGCGCCGGCGTGCTTGATCGCGTTGTTGAGGGCCTCCTGCAGGATCAGGAGGACCATCGGCTCCTCCTCCGAGGCCAGGAAGACCCCCTCCGGGCCGACCCGGACATCGACCTCTACCCCCCGGGCGGATCCGAGGTCGACCGCGCCCCTCCGAAGGACCTCGACGAAGCCAAGCTCTTCGAGTTCGGGCGGACGCAGCCCCCACACGATCCGGCGGCTCTCGGCTACTGCCGCGCTCGCGAGCTCCCGAAGCTTGATCAGGTCGGTCTTCATCTCCGACGTTGCCCCCAACTCCATCGCGCCCGTCCGAAGTGAGATCGCCGTCAGGGTCTGACCAAGGCCATCGTGCAGCTCGTTGGCGACCCGCCGACGCTCCTGCTCCTGGGCGGCCACGATCTGCCCGAGCAAGGCTTGCCGCTGGTCGGCGAGCCCTTGCAGTTCCTCGGCGCGGACGCTGAGCGCTTCGCGGAGCGATGCCTGGCGGAGCCCGATCGCCAGCTCGGCCGCGAGCTCGCGGACGATCTCGCCGTGGCCCTCGTCGAACCCGCTTGGGGTCCGAGACATCACGATCAGGTAACCGAAGGACCTACCCTCGGCGACGAGCGTCGCGCCGATGCCCGAACGGAAACCGGCCTGCGCGAGTGGTTGGAGCAAGGAGGGGATCTCGGAGAGCTCCTCCATGTCCTGCAGGACGAAGAGCTCCCGCTGCAGAAGCGCCATGCTCTGCGTGTCGAGGACCGCGAGCTGGTCCGCGATCTGGAGGTCCACCCCGTCCCGCTGCCACGCCAGGGCGACCCGGACTGCGCCTTCGTCCTCGTCGAGGAGCCGGACCGCGGCCCGGTCGCAAGGGACCAGCCGTCGGAGTCGGTCGAGCGCCACCCCGAGCAGGTCGTCGGTGGAGGCCGCGTTCAGCATGGCCCGGTCGAGGTCGTGCACAGCCTCCAGCCGCTCGGCGAACCGACGGATCTCGGCGTCGGCCTGCTTGCGCTCCGTGATGTCGTACAAGATGCCCCACAGGATGGGGCCGTCGGGATCGCGTCGAACGACCTCGGCCTCGTCCCGTACCCACAACGTGCGACCGTCGGCCGCGATCATCCTGTACTCGTCGACGAATGGTTCGCCGATCTCGCCGCTGCGCTCTTCGGCCGCGATCACGCGGGCGCGGTCCTCCTCGTGGACGTGGCGGAACCAGCGATGGGAATCGGCGACCCAGTGGCTGGACGGATAGCCGAGCATCGCCTCGACCTGAGGGCTCACGTAGTACCAGGCGCCCATCTCGCCGGGCTCCGCGATGTACTCAACACCCGGTGTCCGTTCGACCAAGGTCCGATACCGCGCCTCGGTCTCGCGGAGTGCGCTCTCGGCCTGGACACGTTGGATCGCGCTCGCGAGGATGTTCGCGACCCCGGTCAGGAAGGCGACGTCGTCCTCAGAGAAGTGCCGGCGCT
>Ga0209751_10002677_pt1 | contig 17637 bp, 13 predicted proteins | sample RifCSP13_1_FD_184019 | JGI IMG/M metagenome (GOLD analysis project Ga0209751, IMG submission 184019) | Soil microbial communities from Rifle, Colorado - Rifle CSP2_sed 13_1 (SPAdes) (version 2) | ecosystem: Environmental > Terrestrial > Deep subsurface > Rock core/Sediment | place: Rifle... | reverse complement strand
CAGGCTTCACCGATTAGGATAAATTCGGGATTAATGGATTTCAACGTATTGCTGAATATTTTCCAGAAGGAGTGGGAGGGACCTATCGCATGATCGAGCCTGAATCCGTCAATTCCCATTGATAACCAGTGTCTGGCAGATTCAATAAGGTGTTCGCGGGCTTCGGCATGATCGAGGTTAATTTTCGGCAATTCAGGAAAATCAAGAAAACAAATATATTTGTTGTTTAACCTGTTGAAGTAAAACCACTTGCGATATTTGCTGTTTTTGTCGGAATAGGCCTGGAGAAAGAAGGGATGTTTACGGGAACAATGATTTGGCACAAAGTCCAGCATTACCCTGATATTCCTGTTATGAGCCGATTCAATAAGGTCTGTGAGGTCATTCCCCGTGCCAAACCTTTTGTCAATAGAAAAAAAATCGGTTATATGATAACCATGGTAGGCTGATGTAGTGTTTACAGGTGATAACCAGATCGTATTGATACCAAGATCGCTGAGATAAGGCAATTTACCGGTTATAGCCCGGATATTGCCGCCGGCAAAAACCGGCTTTTGCCATTCAGCATCCTCATCATATCCTGCAAACCTGTCGACAAGAATGTGATAAACAACAGCATCTTTAAACCACTTTACCACCCTCACTTTTCACTGTTAGTTACTGCTCACCTCCTGCTCCTGATCCATTCCTTGGCATTTACAAATGCCTCAATCCAGGGTGTTACCTCGTCACTTTTTCTTTCATCTGGATAAAAGGCCCAGTTCCAGGGATATATTGACCTCTCGAGATGTGGCATAATGGCAAGATGACGCCCGTCATCCGAACAGATTCCTGCAATCGCATAGTCCGAGCCGTTCGGATTCCCGGGATATCCGGAATAGGAAAATTTCATGCTTACGTTGTACCTTTCTTCGGGGTAGGGAAGTCTGAAACGGCCTTCTCCGTGTGCGACCCAAATCCCAAGCCTGCTTCCTTCCAAAGTTTTCAGCATAATGGAATTGTTGCCGGGAATATCAACATTCAGAAAAGCAGATTCAAATTTGCCAGAGGCATTATGCAGCATTTTTGGTTTCATTTCATGTTCCGGTGTGACCAGGTCAAGTTCAACCATGAGCTGGCAACCGTTGCAAACACCCAGGCTCAGGGTGTCTTTCCGCGCATAGTACCTGTTCAATGTGTTTTTTGCAGTTGGGTTGAACAGGAAAGCGCCTGCCCACCCCTTTGCACTTCCCAGAACATCGGAATTGGAGAATCCCCCTACGAAAACGATCAGGTTTACTTCATCAAGGGTTTCCCTTCCCGATATCAGGTCGGTCATATGCACATCTTTAACATCCATTCCGGCAAGATGCATCATAAAGGCCATTTCGCGGTCACCGTTAACTCCCTTTTCACGAATAATAGCCGATTTTATACCCGTCGGGGCTATTCGTTTAAGGTTTATTCCATATTGAGAGGCTTTTCCGGTAAAACTCTTCTGAAAAACGAAATCGAGTGGCTGTTTTTTATAGCTGTGATACCGGTGTTCTGCCAAAACCGGTCCGCATTGATTCCTGTCAAGCAACCAGGAGGTTTTGAACCAGGTATCCCTGGATTGCTGAATGTCTATTTTCCAGGATTTTCCCGACCGGTGTATATTTATGGTTCCGGATGGCGTATAATTTCCAAGATCATGAAAGGCAATATTCTTTCCGGCCAATATTTCCGTGACGCCGGCGTTGTCCCTTACCTGGATTATTATACCCGGGTTTTCACTGAAGAGTATTTTGATGATGTCAGTTTCGGTAATTGAATCAAGAGTAATATGCATACCTGTCTTTACGTGGGGGAAACACATTTCAAGCAGGGTGACCAAAAGTCCTCCCGACGATATATCATGTCCTGCCAGGATTAACCTGCCGGATAGGAGCTGTTGAATGGCTTCAAAAACGGTAACAAAATAAGCCGGATCCCTGACAACCGGTGTTTCATTACCGAGATAGCTGAGGGACTGTGCAAAGCTGCTGCCTCCAAGTTTGAGATCGTCGCACGAAAGATCAATGTACAATATCCTGGAATCCGGCAGATCTTTAATAACAGGCTCCACCACTTTTCTGAAATCAGTTACCTCTCCGGCAGCAGAAATAATGACCGTACCTGGCGAGAATACCTCCGATCCGTCTTTGTATTTCTGGGTCATGGAAAGAGAGTCTTTTCCGGTAGGAATGTTAATGCCCAGGGAAATGGCAAAATCGCTGGCGGCTTTTACTGCTGCATACAGCCGGGCATCTTCACCTGGTTTCCTGCAAGGCCACATCCAGTTGGCACTCAACGAAATACCGCGAATTCCATCTTCCAACGGAGCCCACATGATGTTGGTAAGGGCTTCGGCAATTGACAAAACCGATCCGTGTGCAGCATTGATTACACCTGCGACCGGGGCGTGGCCTATAGCCGTAGCCACTCCTCTGAATCCAACATAATCCAGTGAAGCAACAGCAAGGTTGTTGAGAGGGAGCTGTATCCTGCCGCATGTTTGTTGTTTGGCAACCAGTCCCGTGACTGAACGGTCGACCTTATTCGTAAGCCAGTCCTTACAGGCCACTGCTTCAAGCTGCAGTACGTTATCAAGATATTCAGCAAGGTTCTCCGGGGTGTATTCCGGCTGGCGGAAACTTGTTACCAGGGTTTCATCCAGCATAACTGTTTTCGGGGGATTTCCAAAGAAGTCTTCCAGCTGCAAATCAATCGGACGATCACCATCAGCACTGATAAAGGTGAACTGGTGGTCGCCGGTGGCTTCTCCCGCCAGGTACATGGGTGCTCTTTCACGTTCCGAAATTCGTTGAAGCAGTGGAATGTCTTCTCCCTTCATTACAATGCCGATACGTTCCTGTGATTCATTTCCGATTATTTCCTTGGAAGAAAGGGTAGGATCACCAATCGGCAAATGGTCCATATTGATGCAGCCACCTGTATTTTCAACAAGTTCGGAAAAACAGTTTAAATGTCCTCCTGCACCGTGGTCATGTATTGAAACAATGGGATTGTCATCCGATTCAGCAAGTGCCCTGATTGCATTGCATACTCTTTTTTGCATTTCGGGATTAGATCGCTGAACTGCATTCAGTTCAATTGCATGGCCATATTCCCCGGTCGCAACCGAGGAAACAGCTCCGCCGCCCATGCCGATCCTGTAATTATCTCCGCCAAGCAAAACAATTTTGTCGTTTTTTTCCGGAGAATTTTTCAGGGCATATTTTTTATTCGCATATCCGACTCCGCCTGCCAGCATAATTACCTTGTCGAATGCCCATACTTTTCCATTCTCGGCGTGTTCAAAAGTAAGCAAGCTGCCACATATCAGGGGTTGTCCGAATTTGTTGCCGAAATCACTGGCGCCGTTGGAGGCTTTGATCAGGATCTGTTCCGGCGTCTGGTAAAGCCAGTTTCGTTCCGGAACAGTAACTTCCCATTTCCGTTTTTCCGCAAACCTGGGGTAGGAAGTCATATATACCGCTGTTCCGGCCAATGGAAAAGCACCTTTCCCGCCTGCTATCCGGTCGCGAATCTCGCCACCCGTTCCGGTCGCTGCACCATTGAAAGGTTCAACCGTTGTTGGAAAATTGTGGGTTTCGGCTTTCAGCGAAATCACCGTATCAATAGGCCGCATCCTGAAGAAATCGGGTTTGTCTCCTGATGCAGGGGAAAACTGAAGAATTTCGGGGCCTTTAAGGAAGGCACAGTTATCCTTATAAGCGGAGATCACCCGGTTATGGTGGGTGGATGTGGTAAGCTTGATCAGCTGAAAGAGCGACTGGCCCTTGGCTTCTTTATCAATTACGAAGGTACCGTTGAAAATTTTATGCCTGCAATGTTCTGAATTTACCTGTGAAAAACCAAATATTTCACTGTCTGTGAGCTTTCTGCCGATCTTGTGTGCCAGGGTTTCAAGATAATCCACTTCTTCGGAGTTGAGAGCGAGCCCTTCACGGATATTGTAGGCAGCAATATCGTCGATAAACAGGACAGGTTCCGGAGTCCTGTTAATGGTAAATATTTCCTGGTCGAGCTGGTCATAGGTTGCCTGCAGCATGGCATCAAACTGACCATTTAAGTAATCGGATTTTATAAACAGCTCAATTCGCTCAATATGTCCAATTCCCATATTTTGGGTAATCTCTACAGCGTTGGTGCTCCAGGGTGTGATCATTTCCTTGCGGGGACCAATGTAGCGATGGGGAATAACTTGTTCATCCAGCAAAAGGGCATCACCAAAAAGCCAGCTGAGTTTATGTGATGTTTGCGGATCAAGCGTGGCTGCTGTTTTTACAGCATATAATAACCTGTCCCGGGTTTCAAAAAAAGTTACCATGCAGCAATTTGAATGTTCAGGCGCAAAGTTAGCAAAAACTGCAGGATTTAACTTCCCGGTAAAACATAAGTTTTGAACCGGTAAAATAAATCGTTAGTAAACTATAAGCCTTTCGACAGCATGGTTCCTGAGGTACTGGCGGATTATTTGCTTCACATCCCGGTTATCGGAAAACGCTTTTATGCAGTCATGAATAACGGTCTGGTCGGTTCCTGCGAACTGCAAATCAAAATAACCGTATCCGTTATACATTCCATTTTCGATCTTAACTACTGATCTTTCCCCATTATTCCGGCCTGCATCAATGATCAGCATATTCCGGTTTTCGAACCTGTATTTTTCAATGACTTTCCCGGCACGGTGATTATATTCAGAAGGAGGTTCCTTTCCTGCGCAGGCACCATGGCAGGCACCAATTTCATAATGAAAGCAATGATTCCCTGTTGGATACAGGCCACATAACTTCTGGCACAATTCATACTGATCAATGATCTTCATGAGAAAGCCTTTGGCTTCTGCTTTTGTTGTGAAACACATTATGGGAGGTGATCCCTGATCGGAAGTTTTCCCCTGGAAAAACCTGATATAACCGTTTATGTCATTATAAGTGTAAAGACCATACTGAAAAAGAGTTCTTCGCTGTGCACGATTGTACAGGGGCTTATGCAGTTTAATCTCAAAGGATTCCTGCAACAGGGCGATCAGCTCGCTACCGGTGGTTTCAAATCCGATATCGACAATTTGTTCGCGCATTTGCATGGCCTTGCCGGTGGTGTTATTCGAGAAATGCGATAAGACCCTTTGCCTGATATTCTTGCTTTTACCAATATAGATCAGTTCCTGATCCAGGTTATAGAAATAATAAACGCCAGGTTCTTCAGGCAGTTTATGCAATATGGAAAGATCAAGCCCTGGATGCACATTATTGGGAAGCCGGTTTGCCTGGGAAATAACAGGACTTTGGTTGCCGGAATCTGCGGACAGCAGCAGATCAAACAACCGGGCAGTTGCCATGGCATCACCCATTGCCCTGTGACGGCCATTTACAGGGATATTCAAATCATCGCAAAGTATTCCGAGACTGTAACTTGTGTGACCGGGAATAAGCTTCCTGCTGAGCCTTACCGTGCAAAGCTGTTCACGCTTAAACTCGTATCCAAGTCGCCGGAATTCACTACGAACAAAATTGTAATCGAAACTTACATTGTGGGCGACAAAAGCATTATCAGCAGTAATTTCAACCAGTTCACGGGCGATCTCAAAAAACCTTGGCGCTTCTGCGACCATTTCATTGGTTATTCCGGTGAGTGCACTGATATGGTAAGGTATTTTACACTCGGGATTTATCAACGTAGAAAATTCCCGGATCACTTTTTGTCCGTCATGAATTATTACGGCAATTTCGGTGATCTTATCTGTTTTCGGGTTGCCACCTGTAGTCTCAATGTCAATAATGGCATACATGGTGACACAAATTTACGCTTAAAGTCAAAAAAAAACCGGTGATGATCACCGGGTTATCAACAATCGGACAGGTTATAAACCCCTGGCCACAATCATTGTTTTTATAGTCCTGATAAACAATACAATATCTTTTTTTATCGACCAGTTTTCAACATATTCCCGGTCGAGTTTCATCCAATGGTCAAAGGATACGCTATTACGGTCGGGAATTATCTGCCAGGAACAGGTTATACCGGGTTTAATGCTCATTCGTTTCAGCTGCCATTCCTCATGTTCCGAAACCTCATCCGGAAGCATAGGCCTGGGACCGATAAGTGACATATCTCCTTTCATAACATTATAAAGCTGGGGTATTTCGTCAATTCCGGTTTTCCTCATAAATCGTCCAACCCGCGTTATTCTTGGATCATTCCTGATCTTGAAGGCAGGGCCGTCACTTTCATTGAACGCCATCAGGGACGATTTGAGTTTTTCGGCATCAACGATCATGGTCCTGAATTTGTATATGTAAAATTTCCTGCCCCGCAGCCCAACCCGCTGTTGCCTGAAAATTACAGGACCCCTTGATGTAGTTTTGATAAGCACGCCCATGAACAACAGCAACGGTGAAAGCACGAACAATCCCACTGCCGCAAACATAATTTCCATAACAGTTTTTAACAAATAGGTGGAAAAGTTCCTTGGCGAAGTTTCGAGGGTATAAAACGAGAAAGGGCCGATGTATCTGGATTTTGAACGGAATGTAGTTGCTGATTCCAGGCAAGGAGAAATGAGCAAAGCAACACCAAATTGACTGCATATTCCGGTAAGTTCTTCCATGTATCCATCCGATATAGACGACACACAACAAACAATCTCATCTACAATATCATGGCGTAGCAGACTCCTGATATTCGCATTCACGGGATAAATTCTCGAACGATACTGGAATCGTGCCTTCACCTCGGATGAATCGGTAAGGATGTAAATCACCTGACATCCCCATTCCTTGTGTTTTATTATTTTCTCAAGTGTGCCCAGATTATTATGATCAACGATCATCATAAGTTTTACCGGGTCACGACGGCGTTTACCTGAAAAACCGGGAATATGAATTGAGGTTGGTAAATAGTTAGTGTTTTCCATGGTATATAAGCATTTATATACCGGATAATACATACCTTGCAGTAAAATGTTGGAAGAATATTATGAATGGCAGATTAGCAGTGACGAAAATGCATCAGCATGTTATGAAGCATTTAATTTTGGATAAAATGCCGGTAACCCAGGATTTTTTCAACCTGCAAACCTGATTATAATCAGGTTATTACTAATCTCCATAATGTACTTTTATACCAAATATCCCAAACCCTGTGCAAAATTGCGAAATATCCGTAATTTTATACATGCTATTAAAAATTTATTATTTTTGAACCATAATAAATCCGAGGAATTGCTGTATGATGAGAAAGAATGAGTCGCTGGAAGAAATGGTGACCAGAAGAAACAAAAGATTAAAAGGTCTTTTTTCAAGGTTTGGAATAAACGTTCGGTTGGTGGGAGATGATAATAAGCCTGCGGTTATCAAAGATGAAGAAATTGTATTGTCATGTTATGTGAAGAATTTCGACTTACATTTTACCAAGGAACCTTTTAGTGACGAGATCATCAAAACCGTTAAGCTTAAACAGGAACCCGAGATCACGAAGTTTGAACTGCTTGAGGTTCTTGAATTGTGCAAACACCGGCCTGTTTTTAAGGTAAGGCTTGAGGGCGGTGAACTTTATCTGGTAGGATACAATTACCTGAACTCTGAGGATGCAGTTGGCAGATATCCGGTATTTGCCAAGCATAAACCCAAGGTGTATTTCGACTATGAGTATGCACAGAGCGTTGCCGAAAACCTTAAAACCGACGGATATAATGTGGTTATCGAATAAGCAGCTGACATAGTTTTCAGTCCCGCCATTGGCGGGATTTTTTTTGCCCTGATCTGATCGGGGATCTCTCATAATTTGTTGATTAATATTTGGAATTTGGTTTCAAGCATGTTTCGTTTGAATTAGCTTTGTAAAAAGATTTGATTTCTTATGAAACATCGTGTGTCTGTTCATTCGCCTGATCCTGAAATAGACAAGTCATTATTTCCAGTATCTGAAAAACTTGACAACGAAGTTTTTATAAGGCAGATGGTTGATAAAAAAAATAGTAACCCTGGTCAGCTGGTCGATTTTTTTTATAGCCAGCTGATTGATGCCTTTGTTTTATTCTCGGTCAAAACGCCCGTTCACTGGAAGAATGTTACCCCGGGCCGGTCCAACATCAGGACCCTTGCAGGCAAGTTTAGGGTAGCAGACCTGAATGATGCTTTAACCCTTCAGTGTGGGATTGGACGCAAGGACCTGCTGGGTATGACATTGCGTGAGTTTTTTGGCAACGGGTTTGAAAGTAATCTTACTGCCTGGAATACCCTGATTCAAACCGGGGAGGTCTTTTCCGAATTTATTGCCGAACGGAAGGACGGATCAACACTCTGGACTGAAGGCCATTATAAATGTATTAGGGATAGCATGGGGAATATAGCCGGAATTGCGGCAATACAGCGCGATATTTCTCAGCGTAAAAGAGCCATAAGGGAATCCGAAGCAACTGAAGCAAGGATGAGAATGCTGGCACATTTATCCTTTCAGGGGATCCTTATCCTCCAACAGGGGAAGGCATTGGAAATTAATATTGCCTTGTCCAAGCTTACCGGATACAGCAGGAAGGAAATTATCGACGACAATTGTATGGCATCCGCCATACCTGAAAAATATTCCCGGAAATTATTCAGGAAATCCTGGACAGATCAGTCTGAAACTTTTGAAACCTCCTTACTATGCAAGGATGGCAAAAGTATTGCCGTCGAGATTGAAACACAGGTTGTACAATATAATAATATTCCGCGCAATGTTATCGGGTTCCATGATATATCAAACCGCAAAAGGATAGAGGATGAAATTGTTAAACTTTCCGTGGCGCTCGATCAAAGTGCCAATGAAATAGTGATAACCCGCAAGAACGGAGAGATTGAATATGTCAACAGGGCATTTACTACAGTAACAGGTTATACACCATCTGAAGTTATCGGTAAGAATCCCAGGATCCTGAAATCAGGATCCCAGTCACCCTTGTTTTATGAAAAAATGTGGCAAACGTTGCTAAAGGGCCAGCAGTGGGTGGGAGAATTTCAAAACAGGAAGAAGAATGGGGAGTTATATTGGGAATCAGCCACCATAACGCCCATAAAGAACAAGGACAGCGATATTGTGCGTTATATTGCCATTAAGGAGGATATTACTTTTCGGAGGAAAGCCGAACAATCACTCAGGGAAAGTGAGGAGAAATTCAGATCCATGGTCTCCAATATTCCCGGGGTAGTTTACCGTTGTGCCTTTGATGTAGACTGGACAGTATTTTTTATAACCAATGCTATCGGTTCCCTTACCGGCTACAAACCAGCGGGATTTATGTTTAGCCGGTCAAAAACATTTACCAGCCTTATACATCCCGAGGACAGGGAAAAGGTGAACGAAGCAGTCAGGAATAGTATTATTAAATCGGGACAGTATAGTATTGAACACAGAATAATTACCAGTAACGATGGCGTAAAATGGGTTTCGAACAGCGGACGGCCGGTTTTCAACGATGACAATACACTCAAATGGCTCGACGGATTTCTTTTTGATATCAATGAACGGGTATTGGTGGTAGAAGAGCTTAAAAAGGCCAAAATTGCAGCTGAGGAAGCCAACAAAGCAAAAAGTGAGTTCCTCGCCAATATCAGTCACGAGATCAGGACCCCGTTAAACTCGGTGCTCGGATTTACTGAACTGCTGGAAGGTATGACCTTTGATTCCACCCAGATAAAATACCTGAATAGCATCAAAGCCAGTGGTAAGAACCTGATGATGCTCATCAACGATCTGCTCGACCTGTCAAAAATAGAGGCAGGGAAAATGACGCTGCACTTTGCATTTTTTGATATCCACAGGCTCATGGATGAGATCCGTAATGTTTTTTCGCTGCGGGTTGCCATTAAGGGTATTGGTTATCACGAAGAACTGGATGAAAATTTTCCGGCAGAGATAAGATTTGATGAAACACGGCTGCGGCAGATATTCATTAACCTGGTTGGTAATGCCATCAAATTTACGCATGAGGGTGAAGTAACCATCAAAGTAAGAGCGCTTTCGAGAAAATCAGTTTCGGGACAACCAACCATGAGACTTGAAATAAAAGTTATGGATACCGGTATTGGGATACCGGAAAATTCTTTTAAGCTTATATTTGAATCATTCCGGCAACATTCACAGCTTAATTCAAGGAAATACGGCGGAACAGGTTTGGGACTCGCCATCACCAAGCGACTGGTGGAAGCAATGAACGGAAGAATAAAACTGGAAAGTACTGTCGGGATGGGCAGCGTTTTTACACTTACATTCCCTGAAGTTGCTTATTCGGACATTCCATCCAACAGTTATATTTCGGAACTGCTGTTCAAGGATAACACCAATAGAGACAGTTCAAAACGCATATCGTCCGTTGAGGAAAAGCATGAAGCCTATCTTCTTGACGGCCAGGTGGACCTGAGTATTATTAAGGAAGCTGATTACCAGGTTCTTGTAAAACGATTTGAACAGGAACTTGCAGCAAAATGGAAGTTATTTGAGACCAAACAACCGCTAAAGGAAATAAGGTCGTTTGCACAGGAAATTATTATCCTGGGCAAAAGCTTTAAACTGCGTTTTGTAACGGAATATGGTGAACAGCTTTTAACGACTATCGAAAACTTTGATATCGAGGAGATGCGGGTTAAGATTGATCTTTTTCCCGACCTGTTGAAGCAACTGAAAAAAATAAGCCATGAAACCAGATGAACAAGGTATTCTGATTGTCGATGACGTCCCGAAGAACATCCAGTTGCTTGGAAGTATTCTGAAGGAGGAGAATTATGAGCTTGAGTTTGCAACCAGCGGAAAAGAGGCCCTGGAATGGCTTGATTCAAAACAATTTGATCTGGTATTGCTCGATATCATGATGCCGGAGATGGATGGATTTGAGGTTTGCCGCAGGATTAAGGAAAATCCGGCCACCCGTGAGATATCCGTGATTTTTCTCACAGCCAAGGCGGATTTCCAGAGTATTATTCAGGGATTTGAGACCGGTGCAGTGGATTACATAACGAAACCTTACAACCGTAAAGAATTGCTGATGCGGGTAAAAACCCACCTTACCCTGCAATACCAGCGAAAACAACTTGAAATAAGCAACAAATTCGAGAAGAAAATTTTTTCTATAATCGGACATGACCTGCGAAGTCCAATTGGGAATATTCGCACTTACATTGATGCTTTCCTGATGGTTCAGGAGGATATTGACCCCGCTACCACTGTGCTCCTGAAGGATTTGTATATTTTATCGGACAATGCCTTTAACCTTCTCGAAAATTTGCTAAACTGGGCCAAAAGCCAGTCCGGCGGTATTACTTGCAGGCCTCAATCAGAGGAAATTCCTTATCTCATGAAAAATATTCTTACGCTTTTCCAGATGCAGGCTGAAAACAAGAATATCTCCCTTGTATACAACGGACAGGAACACGTGACCGGATTTGTCGATCCTGAATTGATCGCTGTAGTCTTCCGCAATCTGATTTCCAATGCAATAAAATTTACGCCACACGGAGGAGCGGTAACTATGTCGGCTTACCCTGAAAGCGATATAAATGGTAACGACCGTGTGATTGTCAGAATTGCCGATACGGGAACAGGTATGTCACCTGAAGTAATTGACAATCTGATTAACAAAAACATACATTTTACGACATACGGTACCGATAATGAAAAAGGGTCCGGCCTCGGATTCCATTTATGCAAGGAATTCGTAGCATTGAACAGGGGAAGCATTTGGATTGAAAGCACACCCGGAGCCGGAAGCAACTTTTATATCAGCCTGCCTGCAAATCCGGATAATAAACCGGATACTGCTACCCCGTAAGAAATTGAGCTACCGGTGCATAAACGGAAAGGAATGCTTTTTCGACCTGGTCTTTCAATCCGGTATTCAAAACCGGGAAAGGATTTTCATGCATGTAGGCATAAGGAAAGTGCACGATCCTGAACATGCCGGACCGGTGTACCATTTCACCCATTGCCGATCGTATTCCTTCCAGGGGTATGACTTTATCATCACGCATTGCAACAATCATTAATTTACCGGCAAATGAACGGAAAGCATTTTCTCTTTTTTTGATGAATTTCTCAGGAGTCAACAATGCCCGGAATGCCATCCCAAATTTATGTTTCACAAGCCAGGAATCTGAAGTCGTCACATTTTTTGGTTTTCTCCCGTTAATATTCATGTAGTAATTTCTGACCGATTGAAAGGCAACACTATCCATGATATACCTTGATATGCCATTCATTGTGCTGAAAAGTGATCCACCGGCAAAAAATACAATTTTTGAATTTCCCAGGATATTGCCTGGATTGCTGATCATCATAGCCTGAAGCATCATGCAGCTGATCGAATACGCAAAAATGTCCGTCTGCGTTCCTGTGCTGAATAATGGATGTCTGCCATCACGAATATCACGCATCAGGCTCATAATATCATTTGCGCTTTGTAAACCTGACAGGAAGAAGCGCTGCGGGCTTTCAGTCAGCCTATCACTCAGGGCAATGTTAGCCAGGGTCGCATCCTGAACCTGAGGATACCTGTACTTCCGGATCTCCAGATGCTGAACCATCTTACGGGCATCGGTCCATTCAGGTAACCCCCGGTTTATATGGAAAGACAAAGGGAACATTATTACAGGCTTATTCGTTTTTTCAGCAAGGAATTTTGCACATGCCAGGTGCTTGTTCCAGTTCCGTTCATTAAGACCATGAAGATATAATATTGCCTTGTTGCCATGCGCATTATCGGCAGGTACAAAAACAGGGTACCTGAATGATGTATTCTCTTTAATTGCATTATCATCAAACCGGTCAGGAGATTCCTGTTGCAGATCATTTGCCGATTTGAAACAAAAAACCCTGATCCCTGTTTTACTACCGGGGATCGATATTTCTTCGCGGGAGAGATCAAACAAATCCTTTAACTGGTGGTACTGTTCAAAAAAGCTCATAGTATCAGAATATTGATACACAAAGTAACACCAGTTACGTGTAATCATAAAAACAAAGGTATTTCAATACGTTCCCAGGGATAAAACTTCCCATACAGGGGTGAAAATTTACATACAGGGGTGAAATTTCAACATTGAGAACCGGTTAATTTTACCCCACAGAAAAAATACGTACATTTAGTGACCAATAATTTATATCATGTTGTTGTGGGATAGAACAATTCCTGATTATCTGACAAAGCGGAAAAATGTTGTAGGATTCATCCTGTTCACTGCCGGATTTGCTCTTCTGTTCATCAATATGTATGCCCCTTTTGGAGTTGACAAATGGTTGAATGTAAGCGACTTTGAATTATTTTTCTATTCCAGTATCGTAATTCTGATTGGAATGCTGGTTATTGTGTTCAGCCGTGTACTGATGTATCTGCTTACACGCAAACGTCCCATCCGTTATGGTGAGTATGCTATGTGGATATTCGGTGAAATATTCTGCATGGCCCTGGTATACGCAGTGATACAGAAATATTTCATCCTGTTGGAAAAGGACTTTATGGTAATAATCCGGAATTCGTTAAGAATAACAGCCTACATCATCCTGCTGCCCTATGTTATTTCGTGGTTGTATCTGGCATTCAGGGACAAGTACCTTAAGCTCGAAAGATTGTCGGGATATAAGCTGCCGGATGAAATCGCCGGTGAGTTTGATAAAAAGTCCCCGGCAATTTATTCAATGGTCCCTTTTACAGATGAGAAAGGAATGCTCAGGTTTTCAATTAAGAAAGATGACCTGTTGTACCTCGAAGCGGCAGATAATTATGTTATCATCCACTACCTCGATAATAAAAAACCAGTCAGGTATATGGTACGAAATACACTCAAGCGTATTGAAGCGGAGCTCATTGTCGCCACCATTGTTCGTTGCCACAGGTCATATATGGTCAATATCGATAATGTGAAGGTAATACGGAAAGAAAAGGAAGGGCTTATCATTGGTTTTGACGCCCCGGTGAATATGACCGTACCCATTTCCAAAACCTACTTTGAAGAATTTATCCGGAAACTGTCGAATTTGACAATTGATGAAGATTAAGACCGTATCTTGCGGATTATTTTGCGACCACTTTGTGTATCTTGGAATAAAGCATGAAATTTGTGCCAATGGAAACCGGGGAAATACAAGTTATTATAGCCGACAATCAGTTCCTGATAACTGAATCCCTGCGCAGTTTTGTCATGAACGAATTGAAATTTTCCGTTAAAGCCGTTGTTGAGAATAAAGCCGGCCTTATCCAGGCCCTGGATGATACCTCGGTATGTATGTTAATAATTGATCCTGATCATTTTGATTTTAACGGATTGGAGGAATTGCAGCAAACACTGAAAGCATATAACCATGTTGTGGTTCTTGTTTTAACCAATACGATCACCAGGAATGAATTGCAGGAACTTAATTCAATCGGTATCAAAAGCATTGCTTTAAAATCTTTGGAGAAAGATGATCTTGAGAAGGCAATTGTAAGCACCCTGAAAGGAAAAAAATATTACAGCCAGGAAATCCTGGATCTATTTACCGAGCCACCCGATGACAAGGTACCGGTTCAGGAAACCGTACCGCTGACGACTTCCGAAGTAGAGATTGTACGTCTTATCGCCGAAGGCAAAACAACGAAAGAAATAGCTACTTCCAGGCATATCAGTTTTCATACCGTTATGACGCACCGGAAGAACATTTTTCGCAAGCTTAAGGTTAATAATGCTTCCGAATTGGTAATGTTCGCTATAAGGACCGGGATTATCGATACCATTGAATACCACATCTGACCTACCATAAACAGGGTATGTAAAATACCATAAAGGTGGGATTTCTCATGCATGAGGTTATCGGCAACTTTGTTATCGTAAACCATTAACATTATTACGATGTCATCGATAGCCAAAAATATTACCGAACTGATTGGGAAAACTCCCCTGTTGGAGCTGTCCAACTTTGCAAGGCAAAAGTCCCTGGACGCTGCTTTAATAGCAAAACTTGAGTATTTTAACCCCGGTGGAAGCGTGAAGGACAGGATCGGCTTTGCCATGATCGAGGCCGGGGAAAAAGCAGGATTTATTAAACGAGGCACGGTCATTATTGAACCTACAAGCGGAAATACCGGAATAGCCCTGGCGTTGGTATCGGCAGCCCGGGGATATAAACTGATCCTTACCATGCCGGAAACATTCAGCCTCGAGCGGCGTAACCTGCTTAAGGCACTTGGCGCAGTGCTGGTACTGACCCCGGGACCGGATGGTATGAGAGGTGCAATAAATAAAGCAGTTGAATTGAATAATGAAATTAAGGATTCGTTTATTCCCCAGCAGTTTAACAATCCTGCCAATCCCGAGATCCATCGGAAAACAACAGCAGAGGAAATCTGGAAGGACACGGACGGGAATATAGATATCTTTGTTAGCGGCGTTGGCACTGGTGGTACCATTACCGGAGTAGGCGAGGTGCTGAAAAAGAGAAAACCCGGTATCAAAATAGTGGCTGTAGAGCCCGCTGACTCCCCGGTACTTTCCGGAGGTAAACCTGGTCCGCATAAAATTCAGGGTATCGGGGCAGGTTTTATTCCTGTTGTCTTAAATACAACCGTTATTGATGAAATCATTACCGTACGGAATGAAGAAGCTTTTCAAACCGGTCAGGAACTGGCGCGTACCGAAGGACTTATTGTCGGAATTTCTTCGGGGGCTGCAGCTTTTGCTGCGGTACAACTTGCCATGCGAAAGGAAAACAAGGGTAAACAAATTGTTGTACTTTTGCCTGATACGGGTGAAAGATATTTGTCAACACTTTTGTACGCCCTTGATGAACAAGTGCTTTCACATCAGGCCAGCTGAAATCAAAGAATATCTTAATTTTGAACAGGCAATTATTAACAAACCACAATCAAACTCATATGGCAATAAACGAATTACATTTTGAATCCCTGCAATTGCATGCAGGACAGGAACCCGATCCTACGACCAATTCCAGGGCGGTGCCTATTTACCAGACAACCTCTTATGTTTTTAACGATTCCGAACATGCTGCAAAACTTTTCGGACTAAGGGAATTCGGAAATATCTATACGCGGATCATGAATCCCACGACGGATGTATTTGAAAAGCGAATAGCAGCGTTGGAGGGTGGGGTAGCCGCACTGGCAACCTCATCGGGACAGGCAGCACAGTTTATAGCACTTACTAATTTATTGCAGACAGGTGATAACATTGTATCTACCTCCTACCTGTATGGTGGAACATATAACCAGTTTAAGGTGCAATTCAGGAGGCTTGGCATACAGGTAAAATTTGTTGAGGGAGATAAACCTGCTGATTTTGACAGACTGGTTGATGACCGGACCAAGGCCATTTACCTCGAAACCATTGGTAATCCGAGGTTTAATATCCCCGATTTTGAAGCAATTGCTGCCGTTGCCCGGAATCACAAAATACCCCTTGTGGTTGACAATACCTTTGGCGCCGGTGGATACCTGTGCAGGCCGATAGACCACGGAGCAAATGTAGTGGTGGAATCGGCAACAAAATGGATTGGCGGTCATGGAACCAGCATTGGGGGTGTAATCGTTGATGCCGGTAATTTTAACTGGGGGAATGGAAAATTCCCAATGTTTACAGAACCTTCGGAAGGATATCACGGTCTTAAATTCTGGGAAGTTTTTGGTACATCCGGCCCGTTTGGAAATATCGCATTCGCCATCCGTGCGCGGGTAGAGGGATTGCGTGATTACGGCTCCTCACTGAGTCCGTTTAATGCATTCCTGCTTTTGCAGGGTTTAGAAACATTGTCACTACGGGTACAGCGTCATTCCGACAATGCCCTTGAGATTGCACACTGGCTGGGCAAACACCCCGGGGTTAGTCAGGTCGATTATCCGGGACTGCCATCAAGTCCATATTTTGACCTGGCAAAAAAATACCTGAAACATGGTTTCGGAGGGGTTTTGGCATTTACTGTCAAGGGAGGGAAAGAAGCCGCCGATAAACTTGTAAACAACGTGAAACTCATCAGCCACCTGGCTAACGTGGGTGATGCAAAAACACTGATCATTCACCCGGCTTCCACCACCCACGAACAGCTGTCGGAGGCAGAACAGAAAAGTTCAGGTGTAATTCCCGGATCTCTCCGGTTGTCAGTTGGTATTGAGCATATTGATGACATCAAAGCGGATCTCGCGGAAGCTTTGGATAAAATCTGAATATACCACCCCGTCGGGGTACCCCGACGGGGTGGTAAGTAAACGTGAATTTGAATTTGGAAAAATATACGACGTTTGACGAACATTTCCTTTGTTCTTGCGTTTATTAATTCAAATGAAGAAATTTTTGGCCATATCCATCGCTTTCCTAATCCTTCTGGCTGGTATGCACTTTACTGTTGCCACACACTTCTGCGGCGGTAAGATTGCAGCCACCAGGGTATCTGTTATGGGTAAAATTGCTTCCTGTGGTATGGTACATGATAAGAATTCTAAAACATCCCCGAAATCCAGTCTTTCTTCTAATTGCTGTAAAAATGAAATTTCAGTGTATTCAGTAGATAACAATTACACTCCTTCGAATTTTCATTTTAAAGGGATTACCCAAAATATTCATCTTGAGTTTTGCCTCGTTAAAGGTTTTTCTT
>Ga0209751_10002673_pt1 | contig 17658 bp, 20 predicted proteins | sample RifCSP13_1_FD_184019 | JGI IMG/M metagenome (GOLD analysis project Ga0209751, IMG submission 184019) | Soil microbial communities from Rifle, Colorado - Rifle CSP2_sed 13_1 (SPAdes) (version 2) | ecosystem: Environmental > Terrestrial > Deep subsurface > Rock core/Sediment | place: Rifle... | reverse complement strand
GTCGCGCGAGGCGATGACGGTGCCCGCCGGCAGGCCGGCGGCGATCTCGCGGGCAAGGTTCGGGCCGGACAGGATCGCGACGCGTCGGCGGGGCAGCTCCTGGTCGATCACCTCGCTCATGCGCAGCTGGGTGCCCTGCTCGATCCCCTTGATCACGCTGAGCACGGCGGCCTCCGGGTACAGGTGGGGACGCAGCCGGGTCAGCGTGTCGCGCAGATGCGCCGACGGCACCGCCAGCACGTAGAGCCGATGGGGCGCGGCAAGGTCAGCGTCGGCGGTCGGCACCTCAAGGTTGGAAGGGAACGCGACGCCTGGCAGATAGCGGCTGTTCTCGCGTTGCGTGGCGAGTCGCCGTCCGGTATCGGGGTCCCGGGCCCAGAGGCCCACCGGGTGCCCTGCACCGGCCAGCCTGATAGCCAGGGTGGTGCCCCAGGCGCCCGCCCCGAGGACCCCGATCCGATCGGTCATGGACGGGCAGCTACTCGACGGTGATCGTTTCTCGTTCCGCTGGGGGCGTGTCCGACGGCGCGTCGCCCATCTTCGCGATCCAATGGTCCAGGTAGCTGCGGGCGGCCAGCAGCTGCTCGCGGCCGGCGGCCTTCATGTGGCGCCGCGTCTCGTCGGGGAAGAGGTTACGCATCACCGCCCAGAAGGCGGTCTCCATGCTCTCGCGGCTGTCGCCGCGGCGCGTCCGGCGCTCGAGCTCCTCGATCCGGGCCTCCAGGTCAGCGGCGTTTTGATCGGTCATTTCGATTACCTCCGATTGGGCCGCGGGGCGGTGCGGCGAAGCGAACCTTCAACACGTGGTCGTCAAACTTTGCACCCAGGGTGGGTGCCTCGACAAGTACGCGCGGCAGGACGAGGTTGCGACGCCAGGTCCCGACCTCGATGATGAGCTCGTCGGCATGGCGCGTGAGCCTGATCGCCTCCTTCATGGCGAACGGAAGCTCCACCGACATCACGAACTGGTCGTCCTCGCGCACCACCGAGTACGGGCGTCCTCGATAGAAGTGGGTCGTCGGGTCGGTGTCGCCGTGCAGCCGGCGGCCGAGCTCGGTGAGCATCTCGACCCCCACCACCTCCCGGTCGAAGAAGGGGGCCCTCAGGACCGGGATCGGGCTGAACGCCTCCTCCACCATCGGCGCGTAGCGCTGCTGCGCTTCGTACCAGCCCCGGAAGTACAGCCACTTCACGTCATCGGGCAGGACCCGGTTGGCGATGACCAGGTCGGTCGGGTAGCCGTACAGGTGGAAATAGGTGAAGGAGCGTTGGGCCTCCTTGATGACCATCTGCTCGAGGGTCAGCACCACCCGCACCGAGGACTTGTCGGGGTCAACCAGCAGGTCGTGCATGTGCTCGAGCCGGGCGAAGAGGTCCTCGCCGGCATCGAACACGTCGTCGCCGGGCATCGGCATCCCGACCACGCGCTGAATCAGGGGCCCGGTCAGCTTGCTGATGCGCCGTCCGATGGGCTCGAGCTTCTGCATCCACCACCTGCCGGCCTCCGGCAGCGACAGGAGGCGGAGCGTCTCGCCGGTCGGGGCGGCATCCACCACCACGACGTCGTACTTGCCCGAATCATGGTGTTCCGCGATCCACAGCAGGCTGCCGACCTCGTCCATGCCGGGCAGCACGGTCATCTCCTCCGCCAGCACCTCGTCCAATCCCCGCCAACGCAGGAGACTGGCCGCGTAGGTCTGGATGCGGCCCCAGTAGCGCGCGACGTTGTAGAAGGCGTCGGACTCCTGGCCCCACAGGTTGGGGGCGATCTGGACGGGCTCCGGGCCGAGGTCGATGCCGAATGCGTCGCCGAGGCTGTGCGCGATGTCGGTCGACAGCACGATGGTGCGATACCCGCGCGCGGCGCAGGCCAGCGCGGTGGCTGCGGCGATGCTGGTCTTGCCGACCCCACCCTTGCCGGTGTACACCAGGATCCGAGGGAACCCAGGCCGGCTGGGGCTCGCAGCGGTCACCGCCGCGCCCGCGGGCTTCGGGCGGTGCGGCGGGCTCGGGACGGCCGGCGGGCAGACTCCTCCGATTCGCGCTGTCGCAGGATGATCCGGATCGGGGTCCCCAGGAAGCCGTACTCGGCCCGGATCCGGTTCTCCAGGTAGCGCCGGTAGCTGAAGTGGATCAGCGCCGGGTCGTTGACGAAGACCACGAAGGTGGGGGGCGCCACCGCGGCCTGGGTCGCGTACAGGATCTTGGGGAGGCGGTTGCGCACGTGCGAGGGCGGGTGCTCCCGCACCGCGTCGCTGATCACGCGGTTGAGCTCGGCGGTGGGCACGCGCCGATAGCGCTCCTCGGCCACGCGCCGAGCCTCCCGCAGGATGCGCTCGACGCGCTGCCCGGTGAGGGCCGAGGCGAACACGATGTCGGCCCACTCCAGGTAGGGCGCCGTGCGGCGCAGAGTGTGCAGCCATTCATCGGCGGTGTGGCCGTCCTTCTCGAGGGCGTCCCACTTGTTGATGACCAGCACGATCCCCTTGAACGCCTCGAGCACGTAGCCGACGACGTGCGCGTCCTGGGCGGTGTAGCCCTCGACCGCATCGGTCAGGACCACCGCCACGTCGGCCCGATCGATCGCCTTCAGCGATCGGAGCACCGAGTACTGCTCGATCCCGCGCCGCACCGATCCGCGACGCCGGATCCCGGCGGTGTCGACCAGGATCATCGGCTCACCGTCGACCTCGATCAGGCTGTCCACCGGGTCGCGGGTGGTGCCGGGCACCTCCGACACGATCATCCGCTCATGGCCGAGCACCCGGTTCACGAAGGTGCTCTTGCCGGTGTTCGGGCGCCCCACCACTGCCACGCGCGGGGGCCCCATCTCGGTCTGGGCCAGCTCGGCCAGCTCGTCGTCAGTCGGCAGCGCGCCCTCCCAGGCTGAGGCCTGGGGCTCGCGCTCGGCATCCGTCGCTGGCGGCAGCGCGTCGACCAGCATGTCGGCCAGGTCGCCGGTGCTGCGCCCATGCTGCGCGCTGACCGCGATCGCGGGGTCGAACCCGAGGGCGTAGAACTCGGCCGCCTCGGCTTCGCGGCGCGGGTTGTCGGCCTTGTTGACGACCAGCAGGGTCGGCTTGCTGGCGCGCCGCAGCCGGTCGGCGACCTCGTGGTCGAGCGGCGCGAGCCCGACTTCGGCATCGACCACGAACAGGATGACGTCGGCCTCGTCGATCGCCACCCGCGCCTGGTCCTGGACGCGGGCCTCGATCGTGCCGCCCGGCTCGAGTTCGAGTCCGCCGGTGTCCACCACCGTGAAGCGGCGCCCGTTCCATTCGGCGGTGCCGTACACGCGGTCGCGGGTGGTGCCCGGCACGTCCTCGACGATGGCGACCCGCTCCCCGATCAGCCGGTTGAAGAGCGTGCTCTTGCCCACGTTGGGGCGGCCGACGATGGCGACGACGGGAAGGGACATGGCCCGAGTGTACGGGAGAGGCGGGCCAGCGACCGCACACGACCCCTCGCCGGGTCCGTGGTACGGTCACCGGGTGCGGATCGGTCTGGTGGGCACCCGGCTGGTCGGGGTCGACGGAGTCTCGTTCGAGTCGCTCAAGTGGGAGGAGGTCCTCGTCGGCCTCGGCCACGAGATCCGCCTGTGCGCGGCCGAAGTCCCCGCAGACCGCCCCGGCGGACGGCTGATCACCGCCATGCACTTCCTGGATCCAGACGCGCGGGCCGTCTCGAGCGCCGCCTTCGACCCGGCGGCGGATGCGGACGCGGTCCGTCGCGAAGTCGATCGCCAGGCAGACGCGCTGCTGCCACAGCTGGCCGACTGGGTCGAGCGAGAGGCCATCGATCTGCTCGTCGTGGAGAACGCATGGGCGATCCCGATGCACCTGCCGCTCGGCGTGGCTCTCGCCCGGTTGGTGGGTGAGCTGCGACTGCCGGCCATCGGCCATCACCACGACTACGCATGGGAGCGCGACCGCTTTGCCTTCTGCGGGGTGCCCGAGGTGCTGGAGAGCGCCTTCCCGCCTGACCTGCCGAACGTCCGCCACGTCAGCATCAGCAGCCTGGCCGCGGCCGAGCTCGAGCGCCGCCGCGGGATTCACTCGGTCGTCATTCCGAACGCCTATCCGTTCGAGATCCCGCCCCCTGGCCGCGACGACTACTCGAGATCACTGCGCAGCGAGCTCGGGATGGGCACCCACAACCTGGTCGTGGTGCAGCCGACCCGGGTGGTACCGCGGAAAGGGATCGAACTCGCCATCGAGCTGGTCCAGCGCCTGAACGACCCGCGAGCACACCTGCTGATCACCAGCCCGGCGGGAGACGAGGGGCTCGAGTACCTCGCACGGCTCCACGTCCTGGCCGACCGACTCGGCGTGGACCTGCGCTATGCGGCCGAGCGGTTCGCTCACCAGCGACTCCAACGCGGCCCCCAACGCACCTACGCGGTGACCGATGCCTACCTGGAAGCGGACCTGATCAGTTTCCCGAGCCTGCACGAAGGATTCGGTAACGCGCTGGTCGAGGCGGTCTACTTCGCGAAGCCTCTGGTGGTCAACCGTTACACGGTGTACGAAGCCGACATCCGCCCGCTGGGCTTCCGCTTCGTGGAGATCAGCGGCGCGATCACTGATCGCACGGTGACCGAGGTCCACCAGTTGATCCGGGACGAGCAACGCCGGGCCGACGACGCCGCGCACAACTTCGCCATCGGGCTGCGCCACCTCGGCTTTGCGATGCTCCGCGAGCGATTGGCCGCGGTCCTGGCCTCGGTCTAGGCGGTCAGGACGTAGATCCGGTCACGGACGGCCTCCAGGTCCGCCTCGGGGGTCGACGTTCCGCCGGTGATCCCGATCCGCGCCTTGCCGCGCAGCCACGTCGCGTGATCGGCCTCGAGCTCGTCGGCGTCGGCGACGTGGATCGTATCGGCCAGGACCTGCTGGACCTTGACCGCCAGCTCGCGCGTATTGCTGCTGTTCTTGCCGCCGACCACGATCATGGCGTCCACCTCCGCGGCCAGCGCCACCGACTCGTCCTGCCGGGTCAAGGTAACTGGGCACACCGTGTTCACGACCCGCAGGTCGTGGCAGCGTCGCAGGCAGAAGGCGGCGAACTCCTCGAGCTTGGTGGGCAGGATCGTGGATTGGCTCAGGACCCCGATCTTCTTGGTGCGCGGGACGCGTTCCCAGGTCGAACGGTCCATGTCGTCCACCACGACGTGGTTCTCGCCGGCGTACGAGCGCACGCCCTTGACCTCGGGATGGTGCTCGTGGCCGATGATGCACACCGTGTAGCCGGCTTCGGCCAGCTCGCGGGCCGCCTTCTGGGATTGCAGGACCCAGGTGCAGGTGGCATCGATCACCTCCAGCCCGGCCTTGGCGCGCACGCGTTCGAGGTCCTCGGCGGGCACCCCGTGGGCGCGGATCACCAGCGTGCCGCCCTCGACCTGGTCGGCGAGGTCGGCGGTGAGGATCCCGCGCGACGCGAGCTCGGCCTTGATCCCCGGGTTGTGGACCAGCTGCCCGAGGGTGGTGACCTCCTTGCCCTCGTCGCGGGCGTGGCGCGCCTTCTCGATCGCCAGGCGCACGCCGTAGCAGAAGCCGGCGCGCTCGGCGATGCGGACCTCGGGTCGGGCGGCAACGCTCATCACGGCTCCGATTGTATCGGGGTCACCCGATACACCCCCTGCTGGGCCTCGGGCAGGAGGGTGGCAATGGCCCGCATCAGCATGTCGGTGCCACGCTCCAGCTCAGCGCGGTCGAGTCGGCCCGAGGGCTGGTAGACGAGTCGGAACGGCTCGCCGACGTGGAAGGTGATCGGCTCGCGGCTCAGCCAGCGCAGGGGGCCGCGGCGACGTCGCGCGGTGCCGGTGATGCCGACCGGGATGATCGGGACGCCGGCCCGCATGGCCAGCAGCGCCACGCCGGGCTTGCCCTCGATCAGCGCCCCGTCGGGGTTGCGCGTGCCCTCCGGAAAGATCCCGATCAGCCGGCCCTCGGCCAGGTGCTCCAGCGCGACGCGCTGGGCGGCGCGATCCCCCTCGCCGCGACGCACGAAGAAGACGCCCGCGTTGCGGGCCAGCCAGCCGATCACCGGCCAACGCCGCATCTCGACCTTGGCCATGAAGTGGACCACCCGGCCGACCTGGTGACCGGTGGCCCAGCCCAGCATGGGTGGGTCCATCAGCGAGCAGTGGTTGGCAATGATGATCGCCGGTCCGCTGCGAGGCAGGTGCTCGGCGCCCTCGATCCGGGCCGGCCCGACGAACCACAGCAGCGCGCCGATGATGGTCGCGCCGGGGTGGTAGAACCAGGTCTTCACGCTCAGCGCCTACCCAATCGCTGCAGGGCCACGTCCACGCAGCCATCGACGTCCAGCTCCCCGGTGTCGAGCACCACCGCGTCTGCCGCGCGGCGGAGTGGCGCGACGGATCGTCCGATGTCGGCCGCATCCCGCTCGGCGATCTCGTCCTGGTAGCGCTCCAGGCGATCCACACGGCCGAACTGGGCGGCCCGTCGCTCGGCGCGCACCGCGGCCGAGGCGGTGAGGAACAGCTTGAGGGTGGCCCGGGGCAGGACCACCGTGCCGATATCGCGACCGACCATCACCGTCGGTCCGTGGCGCGCGGCCTCGCGTTGGAGCGGCAGCATGGCGGACCGGACGGCGGCATGCCGGCTGACCGATGACACGGCTCGGTCGACGCGGGGCGCGCGGAGGGCCTGGCTGACGTCCACTCCGTCCAGGAGCACCGTATCTCCGCGCACCTCGATCCGCACCGCCCTCGCCAGCGTGGCCAGCCCATCGCCATCCTCCGGATCGATCCCTTGATCAAGGGCCGCCTGGGTCAGCGCCCGATACAGGAGCCCGGTGTCCACCATGCGCGCTCCCAGCCGGCGAGCGAGCGCCCGCCCGACGGTGCTCTTGCCCGATCCGGAGGTCCCGTCGATGGCCACCGTCAACGGCCCGGCCCGGCGCCGGGGAGCGGCCAGCGGCCGGCCGGCGAGGGCCTCGATCTCGGGCGACTCCAGGGTCCGCCACTCCCCGGGAGCCAGGCCGCCCAGCGCCAGGTCACCGATCCGGGTCCGCGCCAGGCGCACCACTCGCCGCCCGATGGCGGCGAAGAGGCGCCGCACCTCGCGCTTGCGTCCCTCCCCGATCCGCACTCGCAGCCACGGCCCGGCCTCGTCGGGCGCGCGTGGGATCTCCGCGGGGGGTGGTTGTCGGCCGGCGGCGAGCAGGCGGGCATGCCCGTCATCGAGCTCCACCCCGGCGAGCAGCCGCTCGAGGTCGGCGTCGACCGGCTCGGCGTCGAGCAGGACGGCGTACTCGCGCTCCTGGCCGTAGCGCGGATGGAGCAGGCGATGGGCCCAGGCCCCGTCATCGGTCACGATCATCAGTCCCTCGGAGTCGAGGTCCAGCCGACCGGCCGGCCAGAGGTGGCCGGGGATGCGGCGCGCCACCAGCGAGACCACCGATTGACGTCCGCGCTCATCGCGCGCCGACGAGAGCATGCCGCGCGGCTTGTGGATCGCCACGTAGGTCCGGCCCGCCTCGGCCGGGAGCGGCGCGCCGTCGAGCGTCACGCGCTGGGTCGTGGGGTCGGCCCGCTCGCCCAGGCGCGCGACCTGCCCGTCGACGCTCACCCGACCGGCCTCGATCAGCGCCTCTGCCCCGCGTCGGGAGGCGAGCCCAGCGCGCGCGATGAGCTTCTGGAGTCGCTCAGCCGGCATCCGCGGTCCCCTCGGGCAGCGGTGGCAGGTCGTCGATCGAGGTCAGTCCGAAGCGCTCCAGGAAGGTGAAGGTGGTGGCGTACAGGATCGGCCGGCCCGGCGCATCGCGGCGACCGACCTCGCTGATCAGCCGGCGGTGGAGCAGCGAGCGCATGACGTAGTCGGAATCAACGCCGCGGGCGCGGTCGACATCACCCCGGGTGCACGGCTGGTGATAGGCGATCATCGCCAGCGCCTCGAGCGCGGCCGGGCTCAGCCGCGCCTCCTGGTGAGCCACGTACGCCGCCAGCCGCTCCCCGACCTCTGGCGCGGTGACGAGCTGCCAGGCGTCGTCATGGTGCTGGAGCCGCACTCCCCGGCCGTTGCCCGCCAGCGCATCGGCCAGCCCGACCAGGACGGCCCGGGCCTGGAGGCGCGGCACGCCGGCCAGCTCGGCCATCTCGGCCGTCGACAAGGGCCGTTCGGCGACGAACAGGAGCGCCTCGAAGAACGGCGTCAGCTCCCCGGTCATCGGACGATCTCGACCAGGATCGGGCCGAACAGCTCGGATTGCTCGATCCGCACCACCCGGCGGCGGACCAGCTCGAGGGTCGCCAGCAGCGTGACTGTTACCTCGGCCCGCGACCGGCCGGCAGCCAGCAGGTCCTGCAGGATCACGGACCCCGTCGGCGCCAGGGCAGCGTGCAGCGCGGCGATCTGCATCGCGATCGTGATCTCCCGGGCGACGACCTCCGGGAGCGGGAGGTCCGGCTCGCGAAGTCCCGCGAGGCGGAGCATGGCATCGGCCAGCAGGTGGGCGGCGAGGATCGGCCCGGCGACGAGCGGGAGGTCGGTGTCGCGCGGTTCACGGCGCATCAGGGGCCATACCAGGTCCAATGCGCCCATCCGCTGCGCCGCGTCGCGCAGCTCCCGGTACGCGATCAGCCGGCCGCGCAGGTCCCCCTCGTCGGGCTCATCGCCGAGCGCCGGCTCGGCGGGCATCGGTTCGCCGGGGAGCAGGCGGCGCGATTTGATCAGGATCAGGCGGGCCGCCACGGCGACGAACTCGGACAGCGCCGCCGGTTCCACCCGGTGGCTGGACAGGTACGTCACGAACGCATCCGCCACCTCGGACAGCGGCACGCTCAAGACGTCGAGCTGGCGGGACTCGATCAGGTGCAGGAGGAGCGCCAGGGGTCCGTTGAAGACCTCCAGCTGGACCTCGAACGCCGGCTCTCCCGGCGCGCCCTGCGCTCCCGGCGCGCCCTGCGCTCCCGGCGTCGACCAGGGGGCCAGGCCGGGCGGTCGCGGCTCCGGCTGGATCGGGATCGGCTGGAGCGGCATGTGGCTCAGCTCTCCTCGTCGGCGACGTGCAGCGCGGCGGCCAGCGCCGCGTCGGCGGGCGCGGCGGATCCCGCGATGAAGTCCGCAACCCGCTGCGGGCAGCCGGCGCGTCGGGCTGCCGCGGCCGACAGTCGGGCGTGATGCAGGTACAGGTACAGGCCATGGCGCCGCGAGACCTCGCGGGGCGAAGCCAGGCGATCCAGCAGCCGGGGCGCGCCGGCCTGGAGCAGCACGCCGGCCACCCGGTGCCAGAGCCGCATCCGCGACCCCTTGGCGCAGTCGTGGAGGAGGGCCGCCACGAGCAGGTCCGGGTCGGACCGCCCCGCGGATCGGAGCCGGCTGACCACGTCCAGGGCATGCCGCCGATCGGCCGCCGGCATCTGGTCGAAGAGCCCGCGGGCGCCCTCCGGCAGGAGCCGGTGGGCGGCCTCGGCCTCCGCCGGTGCGACGCGGGCGGTCAGGTGGCCGACGAACTGGCCGACCCTATGCACCGATCAGCACTCGCGCGACCGCGTCCACCAGGTCGAACAGCCAGGCCAGCGGTCCCCCCTGCCCGATGACGGACACGAGCACCACCCCGAGCAGCAGGTACGCCCCGTAGCGCGCGTTGCGCGCCACCCAGAACTGCTGGCGGGGCGGCAGGAGCGGGATGATCAGGTTGTAGCCATCGAGCGGCGGGATGGGCAGCAAGTTGAAGACGGCCAGGATGAGGTTAAGCGAGACCACGATGTACAGCACCTGGAGCGCAAAGAGCACGTCGGCCCCGATCGGGAGCAGTGCCCGGTACACCAGCGCGGTGGCCAAGGCGAGCGCGAGGTTGGCCAGCGGACCGGCGCCGGCGACCCACACCAGCCCGATCCGGCCGGGACGCAGGGCGTAGGCGTTAACGGGCACCGGCCGGCCCCAGCCGAAGCCGGCGAGCAGGAAGAGCAGCGCGCCGAGCGGGTCGATGTGGCGGCGCGGATCGAGGCTGACGCGGCCCAGGGCGCGAGGCTGGTGGTCCCCCAGCCGGTCCGCCACCCAGGCGTGCGAGAACTCGTGGACCGTGATGCCGGCCACCACGGCGATGGCGACCGCGACCAGGAATTGCGGGCTGGGGTTGCCGAAGAGCACTCAGCCGAGCTCCGGCAGCAGCTGGCGCAGGATCGAGGTCAGGCGAGCGGCACCCATCGGTCCCATGATCAGCACCTCCTCGTGGGTCACCTCGCCCACCATCTCGGGCGTCGCCTTGTTGGTGATGACGCTGAACCCGACCACCCGGGCCCCGTGGTGGCGCGCTACCAGCAGCTCGTGGACGGTCGACATGCCGACCGCGTCGACGCCCAGCGTGCGGAGCATGCGGAGCTCCGCCCGGGTCTCGAACGAAGGACCGGAGAGCATGCAGTACACCCCGTCGCGCAGGGTCACCCCCGCACGGCCGGCCGCGGCGTGCGCGGCGCGTCGCAGGCCGGGGTCCCAGGCGTCGGTCATCGGCACGAAGCGAGGACCGTAGTCATCCAGGTTCGGCCCACGCAGCGGGTTGTCGCCGGACAGGTTGAGCGAATCAGCGATGGACATCACGTCCCCCGGCTCCAACTCGGGGTGGATCCCACCGGCGGCGTTGGTGAGCACCAGCGTCTCGATGCCGAGCGACAGGCAGGCACGCAGCAGGACCGTGGTCTCGCGCTGCGACCAGCCCTCGTACGGATGCGCGCGCCCCGACTGGATGAGCACCGCGCGCCCGCTGGCCGTGCCGGCGATCAGGCGTCCGGCGTGACCCGCCACGCCCGAGCACGGGATGCCGGGGATCTCGGCGTAGTCGAGTGAAAGCCGCGGCTCGGGGTCGAGCAGGTCAGCGACGCCGCCCAGTCCGGAGCCCAGGACCATCCCGATCCGCGGATTGACGAGCGCGGGGACCTGCGCCAGCCACGCGCGCAGCACTCCCGCCGCGGCATCGACCCGGCGCGCCAGCTCCGCCCCGTACACCCCGTCCGGGAGGGAGGGGCGTGCGACCTCCACCTACATCCGCTCCAGGATGTCGCGCTTCTTGGTGTCGTACTCCTCGGGCGTGATCAGGCCCCGGTCGCGCAGCGATGCGAGGCTCTCCAGCCGCGCGACCAGCTCGTCGGCGGGAGGCGAAGCTGGCGCGGCGGCCGGCGCGGCGACCGGCACGGCGACCGGCGGGAGCGGCTCCGATGCCGGAGGGCGCACCTCGGCCACCCGGTCGCTGCCGGCGCGGGGCGGCATCGGGTCGGCGCGCTGCATGGTTGGCGCGGCCACAGAACCCTGCATCCGGGGCGCGGGGGCGAGCTCCGGGCGATCCAGGCGCTCCTTCTGGTTGAGCATCGCGATCTTGAACTTGACCGGGTCCGCCAGCATCTCGTAGTCCTGGATCCCGGCCGACTCCTCGGCCGCGGTCAGGATGTCGAGGGTGCCGTAGTCGAAGATCCGGCCCAGCAGGCTCTGGGTCAGGTGCGCGTCGTTCACCTTCTCGAGCCCGGAGTCGGCCATCTCCTTGTTGAAGATCCCCTCGGCCTTGATCAGCCGGCGGTTGGTGACGAGGTACTCCTGGTTGCGCCAGGCCAGGACCATCCAGCCGATGCGCCCCAGCGAGCCGATCAGCACCACCAGCGAGATGATCTGGATCGCCTGTTGCCCGACGCCGGAGTCGAGCCCGGCCGACCAGAGGACCACCGCCAGCGACAGGATGGTGGCGATCACGAACGCCCAGGTCCGGGCCAGCACCGCGAACCAGTGCTGCCGGCTCTCGAAGATGACCTCCTCTCCGCGACTCAGGAGGGTACGGGCGTAGCTCATCGGGTCCTCCGCCGATCAGGCTCGTGGGTGTGCCCGAGCATACACCTCACGCAGGCGCTCCCCGGTCAGGTGGGTGTACAGCTGGGTGGTGGTGATGCTGGCATGCCCGAGCAGGGTCTGGACCACGCGCAGGTCCGCGCCGCCCTCCAGCAGATGGGTGGCGAAGCTGTGCCGGAAGGTATGGGGGCTGACCCGTGTCTCGATCCCGGCGGCCGCCGCCCAGCGACCGACCAGGCGCCAGACCGATTCGCGCGCCAGCCGCGTGCCGCGCTGGTTGACGAACACGGCGGGGGTCGGGTGGCCGGCGGTCCAGGTCGGGCGCGGCCCGGCCAGGTAGCGCTGCATGCGCTCGCGCGCCTCCTCGCCCATCGGCACCCGACGCTCGCGGTTCCCCTTGCCGATGACCCGGACCTGGAGCCCGGCCAGGTCGAGCCGGTCGGTGTCGAGGCCGGTCAGCTCACTGACCCGCAGCCCACACCCGTACAGCAGCTCCAGGATCGCCCGATCCCGCACGCCGGCGTCACTGCCCGGAGGCGGCGCGTCCAGGATGAGCACGACCTGCTCCACGCTCAGCACGTCAGGCAGGTACGTGCCGGCGCGCGGACTCTCCAGCAGGCCCGCCAGGTCACGCTCCAGCAGCCCTTCGCGCTGCGCAAACCCGTAGAAGGCACGCACCGCGGCCAGCTTGCGCGCCTGGGTCGAGGCCAGCCGGCCGGCGCGCCGCAGGCCGAGCACGAAGTCGCGCGCCGGCTCGGGGTCACGCTGCCAGGCGCTGCCGGCCTCCGCGGCGAACTGGGCCAGGTCGCGCCGATACGCGGCCACGGTCAGCGGGGAGAGCCCGCGCTCCACGCGCAGCTCGGTCAGGAACGCGTCGACCGCGTCGGTTAGATCCGATCCCATGCGCCGCCTTAGTAGGGCAGCGCCGCGGCCTTGGTGCGCAGCAGGTCGTAGAAGGCGGTGCTGCCCGCCGGCTCGACCAGTCGCAACGGCACGGGCAGCGCGCGGACCTCGACCTGCTCGCCGATGCTGAGCGGCAGGTCCCACTGGCCGTCGATGCTGACCAGGGCGCCGGCCGCTGCCTGGCGCAGCGTGATCCGCACCACCTGGTCCTCGCCGGCAACCACGCTGCGCAGCTGGGAGAGGTACGCGGCCACCGGGGTGATGATCATGTTGCGCAGCCGTGGATCGAGGATCGAGCCGCCGGCGCTGAACGAGTACGCGGTCGACCCGGTGGGGGTGGCGACCACCACCCCGTCCGCGACCCAGGTGGCCAGGTGGCTGCCACTGACCTCGACCTCGGCCTGGATCATCCGCACCCGCCCAGCGCGGGCCACCGCCACCTCGTTGAGGCAGGCATGCGTCTCCCGGGTGCCATCGCCGCGCACCACGCTGGCGGCGATGCGCAGCCGATCCTCGACGGTGTAGTCGCCTCCCGCGACCTGCTCCAGGGCTCGCTCGAGCCCATCGGTCTCGACCTTGGCCAGGAAGCCGACGCGCCCGAGGTTGACGCCCAGGGCGGGGACCCCGCTGTCCCCGATCGAGCGGGCAACCCGCAGGAAGGTACCGTCTCCACCGAGGATGCAGACCATGTCGCTGCCCACGCAGGCGGAGGCCACGCCCTCGCGATCCTCGGCCGCGGCCTGCCAGGCGTCCACGCCGTGGGCTTGACACCAGGCCAGCCCGCGCTCCAGCGCGGCACGGGCATCGGGCAGGGTGGGGTTGAAGGCAAACCCGATGCGCATCAGCGCTCGATCCCGAGACGCTCCGCGATCTCTTCGATCTGACGCCGCAGCCTGGCCAGCTCCGAGGCCAGCTCGTTGGGCGCCACCGCGGCGTAAGAACGGTCCAGGCCGGCGGCGATCAGCGCTCGCATCAGGCCGGATGGCGACACGCCCCGGGCGCGCGCCGCGTTCTCGACGCGAGCCACCAGGGCGTCCGTCATCCGCAGCGAGACGATCTGACGCATCGTGTCGGGGGCCGGCTCGTGGATCGAGGCGAGCACCTCCTCGAGCCCCTCGAACCCGACGCTGAGCTGCTCCGCTGTCACCCGCGCGTTCCGCTTTGGCATGCCGCTCGGCATCGTAGCGCGCGGATCAGGCCGCGGGAGGCGGCAGCGCGTCCACCCGGCGCTGCCACGCGGCGCGGTCGAGGTTCTGCCCCGGATGGAAGAGGGCCAGGAACTCGCGGTTGCCGTCGCCGCCGGTGATCGGAGAGACGATCAGGTCCTCGGCCACCAGGCCGGCATCCGCGGCAGCCTCGGCAACCGCCAGCAGGACCGCCCGGTGCGCCGCCGGGTCGCGCACCACGCCGCCGCGCGGCACCTCTCCGCGTCCGACCTCGAACTGGGGCTTGACCAGGGCGATCACCGCCCCGCCGGCGCCCAGCAGTCGGGCGACGGCAGGCAGGACCAGGCGCAGCGAGATGAAGCTCAGGTCGAGCGTGGCCAGGCCGATCGGTTCGGGGAGCGCGGCCAGGGTCCGCAGGTTGGTGCGCTCCATGCTCACCACCCGCGGGTCGCGTCGCAGGCGCTCGAGGAGCTGGGCGCGGCCGACATCCACCGCGTACACGATCCGCGCGCCGCGGGCCAGGAGCACGTCGGTGAAGCCGCCGGTCGAGGCACCGGCGTCCAGGCAGGCCAGGCCGGCAGGATCGGCCCCGAACCGCTCGAGCGCGGCCTCCAGCTTGGCCCCGGCCCGCGACGCCCAGCGCGGCGCGAGGTCCAGGCTGATGACGGCGTCGGCGGGGACCAGCTGGCCGGGCTTGAGGGTGCGCGTGCCGGCGCCGGCGAGCTCCACCGACCCGGCCAGCAGCAGGGCCTGGGCCTCTGCCCGCGAGCGAGCCAGTCCGCGGCTGACCAGCAGCTGGTCGAGCCGAACCCGGGCGCGCCCCGGATCGCTGCCGCTCAGGCGGCTCCCACCTCGGCCGGCTCGTCGGCGGTGGGGGCGACCGGCTCGGCCAGGCCGAGCGCTTCGCGCACCCGCTCGGTGATCCCCGCCACGTCGATCCGCTGCTGGCGGCGCAGGTCGTCGACCGCGCCGTGGTGGACGAAGCCGTCCGCCAGCGCGACCTTGAGGAGTGGCACGTGGATGCCTGCCCGGTTGAGCGCGTCCAGCACTCCGTCGCCGAACCCGCCGTTGGCGGCGCTCTCCTCCGCGGTCACGATCAGCCGCTTGCCCGCCGCTTCGGACGCGAGCAGCGTCTCGTCGAGCGGCTTGGCCCAGCGGGCGTTGATCACGGTCGAGCGCAGCCCGTGGTCGGCGTGCAGCTGCTCAGCCACCCGCCGCAGCCGCTGGACGATCGGCCCGAAGCCGACCAGCAGCAGGTCCTCGCCAAGCGACAGCACCTCGCCACGCCCGACCTCGAGGCGCTCGCCGGGTCGGTCAGGCAGTCCCTCGCCGGCATCGCGCGGGTAGTGCAGGCTCATCGGTCCCGGATGGGCCATGGCGGTGACGACCATGTCGCGCAGCTCCTGCTCATCGGCCGGCGACCCGATCGCCAGGTTCGGCAGGGCGCGCTGGGCGGAGAGCGTGAACATGCCCTGGTGGCTGGTGCCGTCCTCGCCCACGAGGCCAGCCCGGTCGATCGCGATGAGGACCGGGAGGTCGTTCTGGCAGACGTCATGCACGACCTGGTCGTAGGCGCGCTGGCTGAAGGTCGAGTAGATCGCCACCACCGGGCGGCGACCGCCCAGCGCCAGCCCGGCGGCCATGGTCACGGCGTGCTGCTCGGCGATCCCCACGTCGAAGATCCGGGTCGGGTACCGCTCGCCAAACCGTGACAGGCCGGTGCCGGTGGGCATCCCCGCAGTGATGGCGCAGATCCGCGGATCGTCCGCGGCGAGCCGGACCAGCTCCTCGACCAGGGTCTGGGTGTAGGTCTTGGCCCTGGTCCTGGCCTTGGCACTCGGCGGCGGGACGGATTCCTCGGTGCTATCCAGGGCGGAGACCTCGATCGGCGGCAGGGAGGCGCCGTGGAAGGTCACCGAGTCGCGCTCGGCCGGGGCGTAGCCGCGTCCCTTCACCGTCTTCACGTGGATCAGGACCGGGACGGGCAGCGCAAAGGCGCGCTCGAAGTTCTCTTCCAACTCGGCCACGTTGTGTCCGTCGAGGACCCCGATGTAGGTGATCCCCATGTCCTCGAAGAAGCCGACCCGCGCCCACGAGCGCTTGAAGCCCTCCTTGGTGAAGGCCAGTGCGTTGAAGAGCGGGCGGCCGATGATCGGGATCCGGGGCAGGATCCGCTTGGAGAGCCCCTTGGTCTCCTGGTAGGCGCGCGTCAGGCGCAGCTTGTTGAGCCGGGTCGAGAGGCCACCCACCGATCGGCTGATGCTCATCGCGTTGTCATTCAGCACGATCAGCAGCGGGCGCCGCTGGTCCCCCAGGTGGTTGAGTGCCTCAAGCGTCAGGCCGGTCTGAATGGCGGCGTCTCCCACGCACACCGCGATCCGCTGCTGGCGCGCGGGGTCATCCGCGGGCAGCAGGTCGCGGGCCGCGGCGAGGCCGACCCCGATGCTCACCCCGGTCCCCGCATGCCCGCCGTCGAAGGCGTCGTGCTCGCTCTCGCTGCGCCGGGGGAACCCGCCGACGCCGTCGACCTGGCGCAGGGTGTGGAAGCGCTTCAGCCGTCCGGTCAGCAGCTTGTGGGCGTACGCCTGGTGGCCGGTGTCCCACACGATCCGGTCGCGGGGCGAGTCCATGACCCGGTGCAGGGCGATGGCGATCTCGACCGCGCCGAGCGAGCTGGCGAGGTGCCCCCCGGTGCGCTGCACGGTGCGGATGATCTTCTGGCGGAGCTCCCCGGCGAGGGCCTCGAGCTGGTCGGGGCTGAGCCCACGCAGCTGCGCAGGGTCGGTCAGGGTCTCGAGGATGGCCACGGGTCCCGAGTATAGGGCGGCGACGCTCCGGCGGCCGCGGGCCGGTCGATCACAGGTCCTTGGCCAGCACCCGCCAGGTCTTCTCCAGCCGGTACCCCTCGCGGCCGTAGAACCGATGCGCCGCCTCGCGTTCGACGCGCGTCCCGATCACCATCCGCCGCGCACCGCGCGCTCGAGCCCACGCCTCGCCCACCAACAGCAGCCGGGCGCCGATCCCGGCCGAGCGCTGTTCGGCCTCGACCACCAGGCCCATCACCTGGGCGGTCAGCTCGCTGGTCAGTCCAGGCCGGAGCTGCACGTGGAGCCAGGCCGCACACGCGCCGTCGACCTCGGCCACGAGCACGATCTGCGAGCGGCCGCGCAGCGCGGCCAGCCGCTCGAGGACGCGATCCGCGCCGGCCGGGTAGCCGAGCTGGCCGGTGAGGCGCGCCAGCGCAGTCGCGTCCGAGGCGCGAGCGCGGCGGATCCGGGGCGAGCTACCGGTCTCCGGCGTCGCCATCGTCGGGAGCCGCGGCGTCGGGAGCCGCGGCATCGATCCCGGCACCGATCTGGGTGATCGTCAGCTCGGCCGCCTGCAGGCGCTGCTCGGCCGCCGCGTGCAGGGCGAGCGCGCGACGGTAGAGCGCGATGCTCTCTTCGAGCGGGGCATTGCCGGCCTCGAGCTGGACCACGATCCGCTGCAGTTCGGCCAGCAGCTCGTCGAAGGGCAGGTTGACGATCTCGTCCGCGGTCACCAGGCAACCTCCTCGTCGGTGGGGTGAGTCTGCTCCACGCGGGTGTCAACCCGCCCGCGCGCCACGACCACGATCAGGGGCACGCCCGGCGCGACCTGGCGCGGGTCGCGCAGGAGGGTGCCGTCGGCCAGCCGCGCCACCGCGTACCCGCGCTCCAGCGTGGCCGACGGCGAGAGCGCGCGCAACGCATCCCGGATCCCGACCAGGGTGGCGCGCTGTCGCGCGGTGCGGGCCGAGAGCGCACGCTGCC
>Ga0209751_10002671_pt1 | contig 17662 bp, 21 predicted proteins | sample RifCSP13_1_FD_184019 | JGI IMG/M metagenome (GOLD analysis project Ga0209751, IMG submission 184019) | Soil microbial communities from Rifle, Colorado - Rifle CSP2_sed 13_1 (SPAdes) (version 2) | ecosystem: Environmental > Terrestrial > Deep subsurface > Rock core/Sediment | place: Rifle... | reverse complement strand
ACCAGGTGAACGCGCTGATCAGTTCCGGTGTTCTCCCGTCAGTCGAGGGGCAGCCCCTGATTGACGCGGCCAACGCGATCCTGGCCGCGCTCGGCGGCTAGAGGCCGACGAGGAATATCTCATGCAACGCCCATTACACTCACACTAACTCTGGTCATTGCGCTGGCGCTGGTTCTGGTCGCCATGATGCTGGCCGCGAGCAGGGCCGTTCAAAGATGAAGGCCAAGAGCGCCAGCATCATGCCGCCTGCGATGAGTTACCACGCCGTATAGACGGGCAGTGGCGCGGGTTGCCCCCAGTGTTTGGCCGTCACCGTGCCTATCGCCATGCACACTGTCGCGGCCATAGCGGCGGCGCTGCCAACTGCGTCCAGGCGCGCCTGCGGACCTAGCACAAGCAGGCCAGCACCGATGGCACCAGCGGCGGCAGCAGTGATGACGCGCGGTGACAACGGCTCCTTGAGAAACAGGCGTCCCAGTGCGGTGACGATGAGCGGCTGAGTCACGCCGAGGGTGGCAACCACGCCGCCCGGCATGCGGCAGGCGGCGATGAACAGAAGCGGAAAAAAGAGCCCAATGTTCAGCATCCCCAATGTGAGGCTGCGCCACCACCACACGCCTGAAGGAAACATCCGAAAGGCGACCAGTATGAGCAGACCAATTCAGCGTTAAGGTCTTCGCCACTCATGATTGAACACTCCACTGCTCGCACTATGGTCGGCAAGGACTTCGTCGATCGTGCGTCGAGCGTTGCCGACTCCCACAGGGTTGGTGTCCAAGTAGTATGGGATGAAGATTAGCGCTTGGGACAGTGCCCAGCCGCGACCGCGCGCCCACGTCGCGTCATCGACCGCTAGCGCTGCGCGGAACATGTCCCGGCTTTCGCCGGAGAAGAGCCCCCACGCGATCATCAAGTCGCAAGCAGGATCCCCCACGCCCAAGCCAGCGAAGTCGATGACGGCGCTTAACCTGCCCTGCTTGACCAGCAGGTTCCCGGGTAGCAAGTCTCCATGGACCCAGACGGGCGGTCCGTGCCACGCCGGCGCCCCGAGGGCTGCTTCCCACGCCGCGGTCGCTGTGTCGACGTCGCTCATGCCGCGCAGGGCTGCGATTGCCTTGCGGGTGTACCTGTCTCGCATTGCCAGCGGCACGCCGCGGGAAGCGTTGGGCGGCCCAGGCGGCGGCCAGCCCGTGGCATCGATCCTTTGCAGAGCGGATATGAATTGCGCCAGCTCCGTCGCCGCCTGGCGTGGATCGGCGATGCGCTCGATGGTCGCGCTCTCGCCTTCGAGCCACCGATAGACCGACCACTGCCAGGGGTAGCCCTCGCCGGGTTGACCCTTCGCGAGCGGGACAGGGATGGCAAGCGGCAGGAACGGGGCAAGTTTCGGCAGCCACTCGTGCTCCTTGTCCACTCCGGTGGCCCAATGGATGCGGGGTAGTCGCACGGCCATGTCATCGCCGAGCCGAAAGAGCGCGTTGTCTGTGCCAGCGGAAGGGACCGGCTCGATGGGAAGGTCGGCCCACTGCGGGAACTGCGCCGCGAGCAACCGGCTCACGAGTGATGCGTCGGTGTCTACCTCGTCAACATGCATTTTGCCAGCAGTCATAAGCACCTTTCACTGTCGGTTGATGCGTCCTCTTTCCACAGGAACCGGCTTTGGGGCATAATTCGGCTGCAAATCTTGCGTTTTTGACGTATGATGCACCAAAGCCGGGCAAGACTGCTCTAGGCCGGTAGTGCTTTCTCCATATACCATTCATCATCGTGATCTTTTTCGGTTATGTGGCGGAAGCCGTTTCGGAGATAGAACCGCTTGCCAAGCTCGTTATCCTGGTAAACGAAGCAGAAATAGGTGCTGATGCCCTGCGCCACGACGAAGGCTTCCCCACGTTGCAATAGCTGCCGGCCCAGGCCTTGCCCGATGTAGGCGGGCTGAAGATAGATTCTCAGCAGCTGCGCTCCTGGCTCGGCCACGCCGACATTGCAGAATCCTACAATCATCGACTCGTGTTCGGCGACATCGAAGAACATACTGCCCGAATGAATGCGTGGTAACAATGAGACGGTCACTTCGGGCGCATAATTCCTGCGCACAAAATTCTCAATAAAATGTTCATCGAAGATGGCGCGATAAGTGTAGCGCCAGGCCTCTAGCGCCACACGCCGAGTATAACGACAATGAATAGTATCTTCACGAGCCAGTCACCAGCATGGATGGCGGCGAGCTTCCAGGGTATGTTCTCCCAGACGACGGAGCCTACAAGAAGCGTGATAGGAAACCCAATCCACACCCAGACTCCAAGCTGTACCGCACCCATCCATTCGACGACCCCAAGAAGCACGACAAAGCGCGCGAGCACATAGGCGACGACGAGACTCCGAACAATCTCAACGAGTATCTTCCATGGCTGCGGTGTCTCCATATCGGCCATGGCGTCCGGTTTCACGCCCTGCAGCTTCATCATCTCCTTGCCGAACACGATGTACCACACCGTGCTCACTACAAACGCCGCAACAGCCGCCACGACGACGGCCAAATAGTTTATTCCAAGCATAAATCTGTAGTCCGCCTTTTTTGTGTTGATTCGATTGAACCTTACAGCGCGAGGCCGACCTGCTCTGGGCGGCGGAAGGCCAACCATCCCATGGCCACATACCAGGCCTGGACCTCGATGACCAAGATGCGCTCTGTCAGACCCGCCACTCCAAGCCCAGCGGCCATCGTATCGTACTGGAATGTAAGGAAGAAGAGCACCAGTAGCAGGAGCGTCAGCGGACTGCCTAATAATAGCCAAGTACCGAACCGCCGCCAGCGCGGGATGCTGCGGAGAAAAAATCCTGTAGCCAGGAAGCTCAGCACTGGGATCCCGCAGCCCAGAATGAAGCCGGTCATGTGGAGGAAGAACGACTCCAAGGTGAAGATGGCACACATCACCGATCCCAGCCCCGATAGCGCGAGCAACACGGCACAAGCCCTGCGCGCCGCCGACCGGCCGCTCGCCTCGATGGTCTGGAACACGCCGAACACACCGGCCAGAATTAGGAGCCCATTCAGCAAGAAGGCAGCGTTGAAGAGAAAGCCGTTGGAACCAATGCCAAGGCCGCTGAAGGGTTGGGTAATCATCCCGGTAATCCCCCCCGACACTCCCCACTCGTTCTTCGTGGCCGGGCGCATTAAGCCCAGAACTATCCAGGCGAGTGTCAATAGGATTGGGCCGGCGACGGCGCCGAGCGCGAACCATCGGGCCGTCACCGAAGTCGCCGGAAAACCGTTCATTGTCGTGGCCTTGTCGCCTTTGGAAGTAGTGGTAGCCATTTTGAATTCTCCTGTAGGATGTTGAAATTGTCATCTATCTAACATTGTTAGATTTTACCTAACGATGTTAGGATAGCATACTTCGTGCTATACTGTCAAGAGGCAACATTCATTTGTGTTATGGGAATGGGCGGCATGATTGGCAGATGTCTGCCCGCGGGAGATGACAGGCCGATGAAAATGAAACGTTTCAAATCTTACGACCCGAAACCCCCAGTCGAGCCTGCACTCGATCAAAGACAGATAGTCCAAGCAGCGCTTGGCCTGCTGGATGAAGTTGGTTTTGATGGCCTCACGATGCGCAGCCTGGCGAAAAAGCTTGGCATTAAGGCGGCTTCCTTATACTGGCACGTGCGCGGCAAGCAGGACTTGCTGAGTCTGCTGGCCGAGGAAATCTGTGCGCCGATGCGCGAACCCGACCGGACTCTGCCCTGGTTTAGCCAGTTGGAAGTATTAGGCAACGAATACCGACAGGTTCTATTGGCTCATCGTGATGCTGCGCGCGTTCTGGCCAGCAGCGGTGCGCTTATGGGGCCGAATAGGTTGCGGCTTACCGAAATAGTGCTGAGAACACTGCTCGATGCAGGCTTTGGTCACAAGGATGCAGCCTATGCAGGGTTCCTGCTGAATGACTACGTCGTGATGTTTGTGTCAGAGGAAACGCAGTATGCGAACGCAGAGGCCGACAGTGCTTCGGAAGATTCATCCTCCAGCCTTAGAAACTGGCTCGAAGCACTGCCGCCAAACGATTATCCCAGTGTGATCGCTCTTGCCGACTATCTCATGGAACCTGATGAAGACGAACGTTTTCGGTTCGGAATCGAGATACTCAGAAACGGGCTGGAAACTCGTCTAGCAAGATTAAAAGCCAGAGGTTAAGCGGATACCGAATCGGTGATGCGAAAACTGGAGACCACATCATCGCGAAGAGATGGAAACCAATCTGTCCTCGCAGTCCAGTTGGGGTGTGCCGCTCTACCAATCAAAGCGCGGCTAACACCGCGTTGCAGCCGGCTCGCGCGGAAAAGCGCGCGCGAACCAGCGATTGGAGCAGACGCGCGCTCGCAAACAAGTTTGCTCCGCGACTCTGCTCATTCGCGTGCCCGTTGGGCAGGCTGGCCGATCCTCACCAACACTCACAGGATCGACTTGTTTCTGACTACCACCCGATTGTCTACAGTGACGGCAGGCTTGGCAATGACACAGTCTGTGTGAAACAGGACAGAATTCGTCCCACCAAAAGTGCTGTTGTTGCCGAAAGCCACATGGCACGTTCCATATACCTTTTCCGCTTCTAAAACATTAGAAGAAAGACGTGTTGCCGGATTTGTGCCGATGCCCAACTCGCAAAGTACGCGGGCTTTGTCGCCTGCTTCATTCATCCGCCGTGTAAGTTCGCGCGCAGCTTTTCCGCCGCTGACAGACGTCGCAATTCCATCTGTTATGACTATCGCAACCGGTACATCGAGCTCAATGTCCGCGATAGCTCCGTCCACAATAAGAAGGCCATTGGCTGTCCCTTCTACCGGAGGGATAAACGCTTCGCCGGCGGGCAAGTTCCCGAATGCGCCTGGCTGACTGAAGATGCCCGTATCGGGAATTCCGGCTCTTCCGCGTATCGAAAATGAAAGGTTGCTTCCCTGGGAACTCGTTATCGTCACTGTGTCGCCGGCTGTCAGAAGCGCCGCGACTTTTTCCGAATCGCCGCGTAGGGCGTGTGGATCCGTCATGAGCGTCCGTTTCATCATTTCAAGGGTTATGCCCGGCAGACTGGCAATACGAGCGCCTGTGGCGGACGCTGCTCTCCGCGCCTGCGTGTGCGAGAGGGAATAGGAGGTGATCAGGATAGCGATATCCGAAGTTTTCATCGCCTCACAAATAACCTCTGGAGGCTCTTGCGCGTTTTCCGTCATGCCATCAAAGATGAGGCAGGACAAATTCGATGTATATCGTTTGGCTGATTCAAAAAAGACGGAGGCTTCCACTCGCTTCTCAAGATCGCATACGATAAGAACACTCTCATCGTTATTTATCTCGAATGACTTTTCAAAAACCAATATTCCGATTCGTTTTTCTTCATCGGAAAGTAGTCCTATGCTCTCGGCAGCGGAATATCTATGCAGTCTGTTCATGATCGGCATGATCTGTTATGACTTGTCTTGCGCCAAATCTAAATCGGCAGGGGGAAAGTTTGCTAAGGCTGTGATTCCGAAGCCTGCAGGTTTGACTCGTGGCTTGGAAGCACATCCTGTTCTTTATGCAATGCCACTCCCGACGCGACGAGCAGAATGCCCATGACCTCCATGACGGTCGGTATTTGGCGGAGAACGAGGATGCCTATCACCGCCGCCGATGCCGGGAGCAATGACAATAGGAGTGCGAATGTCGCACGTGAGAGCCGCGCCATCGCCAGCTGATCGCAGACGTAGGGAATCACCGAAGAACATACCCCGACGCCAATACCAGCTCCTAGCAGGTGCGGCTGCTGGAACGCTGGCAGCGCACCCGTGAACCCTAACGGGCTGACCGTCATCATCGCGATCAGCATGGCCAAGCCAAGACGATCTATTCCGGTTGCACCCCCATTCTGCGCGATGCGATGCCCTAACACGACATACATCATAAAGAGCGCGCAATTGGCAAAGGCGAACAGATAGCCAAGGGGCTCGCCGGCCAATCGCGCATCCGTCAAGACCCATCCCCCGACCGCTGCAAGCATCAGTGCGGCCACATTGCGCTGCGTTCGCACGCCGAGAGCTGCCAGCAGGACGGGCCCGATAAACTCGATGGCGCCCACCGTACTTAGGGGTAAGCGCGCGATGGCTTGATAGAAACACACGTTCATCAGGCCCAGCACAACACCGAATGCAAGCAGACTACGCCGTTGCGCCCTTGCTTGGGTCGCAATGATCCGCCAGGGGCGCCGCCAGAGAGCAAAGACGATCGCGGCGCTGGCAATGCGCAACCAGGCCACACCCAGCACCGTCACATGCGCAAATAGGAGCACTGCAAAGGCAGGCCCCAGATAATGGAATACGGCGCTCACCAGAAAAAACACATGCGGTGGAACCCGATCCGTCACGCCCAATGGCCGAAGTTGCATCCTGCAATGCCTCACTCTTAAGTATTGTGTCTATAACATGGTATACTGTTATTTGAAGAAATTACAGCGCAACATTAAGGCAAGAGAGCCAATATGCCTAAGAGTTCAAACAAAAAGCCGGTCTTGAGCTACAGTCCATCAAGTAGCCTGACCGACGTCGTCAACTTGCGGATATTGACGGAGCTGCTACACAACCCGCGCCTGACCATGAGCGAACTGGGTCGTCGCGTTGGCCTGTCATCGCCCGCCGTGACTGAGCGCGTTCGGCGGCTAGAGGAGACAGGCGTCATACAAGGCTATCGCCTGGAGATCAATCCGGCAGCGCTGGGGCTGCTCGTTGCGGCCTATGTTCGCATTCGCCCCAATCCAGGGCAATTACCCAAGATCGCGGAGCTTGCACAGCACATCCCCGAGATTGTAGAATGCCATCGCGTCACAGGGGAGGATTGTTTTGTCCTCAAAGTGTACCTTCCGAGCCTGGATCAATTGGATCGCATTCTCGATCGTTTTCTCGTTTACGGGACGACCACAACATCACTAATTCAATCGTCGCCTGTGCCGCTTCGCCCACTACCCCTGCCTGAAGACTAGAGCCCAGCAAGATCGCCCCACACGGCACGCTTCGCGAGCCGACTGGCTGATGCCCGCGTTGCGTGCTTGTCACGCAAACTGAAGATGACGGCAGTAGTTTCAGAACGCTGGATTGGCGTCACAGAATCTGCGACCGACTACCATGGACGTGAGAGGCCAGATATGGCAACTGATCCCCCTAAAGAGTTCTATTCAATCAGTGATGCCGGAGCGCAACACACGTATGTCGGCGTGCGCCGTGCCGCACAATGGGCAGGCTTCTTTCTGCCTCACCTGCGGCCTGGTTTCTCCGTCCTGGATTGCGGCTGTGGGGTCGGTTCCATTACCCTTGACTTGGCCGAGCAGGTCGCGCCCGGCCAGGTCGTGGGTATCGATGTGGATGAGAGTCAATTGGCGGTTGCCCGTCAGATGGCGGTCGAGCGGGGTCTGGCGAATGTGGCCTTCCAGCAAGGAAACGTGTATGCCTTGACCTTTGAAGACGGAACCTTCGATGCGGTCTTGGCCCATACCCTGCTCATACATCTCAGTGATCCCTTACGCGCCCTTCGGGAGATTCGCCGCGTCCTGAAGCCGGGCGGGTTGGCGGGCATCTCAGATGACGATTGGCGGACCATCACCTTTGCACCCGCTCACCCGCTTATGGAGAAAATCGCAAACCTGTGGACACAAGTAATGCGCCACAACGGGGGTGATCCGTATTACTCACGTCATCTGCGGGCTCTGCTGTTGCAGGCGGGCTTTGCCAGAACCGAAGGCCACGCGGTGGCGGCTGATTACTACGCAACTTGGAAGAGACGCGACGACTGGCACGTATTCAAACGCGCATGTTCCGGAATCCTGATATGGTTGAGTTGATCACCAACCAAGGCTGGGCAACTCAAGCGGAAATTGACGAGATCGTTGACTGGGTTCAGCAGTGGGGCGAGTGCCCTGATGCCTTCCTGGCCCTCATGTATTGCGCGGCTGTCGGTTGGACTGAGTGAAGCGCCTTGCGGATGCGGGTCGCGGGCCAACACAGCCCGCGCCGCGAGCCGGGCGTTCTGCAAGCGCAAGGTATCTTCAACGCGCGAAGGGTTCTTGTCCATACGGCGACCTATCTGTGCCTGAGGCGCACGCTGAGTCTGACCCCGGTCTATCTCCGGGCCGGTGCTGCGTCATCGGTCGAAGTTGAAAGGCTCCGCCTGCGGCGTCACGATTCACCGTTCGATTGTCAGCTTAGCCCGTCGTTCATGGAGCGCGGCTCACTCGATGGGCGAACTCGCCCTGCACTTCGAGTGGTGGAGGGCATATTACCATTTCGTAAGGCCGCACGCTAGTCTGCGTCAGCCGGCAGGGCGAACGCGACAACGGTATCGTGAGCGGACGCCGGTCCAGGCAGCGGGGTGACGGATCACTGTCACACAATTCCTTATTCTGGGGCTTGCCAATCTGTTTATACCCTGCGAAAATCTATGGCATACAGGTACGGTGAAAGGAGGTCGGCCAAACACAGTTCCGCGGCTAACAGACCCACAATTCGAGCGGAGTTGTTTGCCACGAACGCGCGCCGTGGCAGACGACTCCATTTTTCGTTCATGGCAAACCGTTTCGCCTTCCGTCTGCGGTATGTGCTTTTCATCGCCTGGCTGGTCTCCTGCGGCGCGCCGGAGATCGGCATCAAGCCGCCTGGCGGCATGTCCATGCCTGTCGCCGACGTGACGCGAGTTTCTTCTGAACCCGCGAGCGCCACGCCGCTGCCGGCATTAACTCCGGCGCCTTTCCTCCCGCCGCTCGTACCGCCGCCCGATACAGAGGCCGTTTGGTCTCCTGACCATAAGTGGTATGCCACGACGCAATCGTTCTGCAGTACCGCCGTGGTCGTCGACCCCGACCGCCAACGCGTGGCGCAGTTGCCGATGACCAACAGCGTTTGCGGCCAGGTACGGGACTGGACCGCCGATAGTCGCTTCGCTATTTTCGGAGAACGCCATGCCAAGGGCAACGCGACCACGTATGTTTTCGACGCGCAGACGTGGGATTGGATCCTGGAGACTCCGGGATGCATCATACACAGCACTGGAGATTATCTTGGATGGGAACCATGTGGCGACTATCCGGCGGCCCTGTCACCCAACGCGCCGCGACTGCTGATGGAAAACGGCCATCTGATCAGTTTGCCCGACCTGCAGGACTCTGATCTGCTGCCTGGTCTACGGGATCGCAGGCCCATGATCCAGCACGGTTATTATGGAGGGTACGTGGCGAGTTGGTCGCCAGATGGCGCTTACCTGGCTTTTGTCACTGTCATCAATCGTCGGCCCGGCTACGCCGATTACGAGTTTGCTCTCTATCTCGCGCTCGGCGACGGGACTCAAGTCCGGCAGGTGGTGCGGCTTGAGAGCTTCCCACGATCTCTGCAATGGACAGAGGCTGGGAGAACGGTGATTGTCGTGACGGGCGCCGATGATGTGGTCGTGGCCCAAACCTACCTCCTGGATGTCCTGACTGGGCAGGTGCAGATCACGCCGGGACCGCCGACGTCCGTCCCGTCGGCCACGCCGCTGATCGTATCGCCAACGCCGGCGCCAACCAGGACCCCCTTCCTCACCCCGACGCCGTGAGACCTGGTCGTTACACGAGTCGATTCGCATGACACACACACGCCTCCTCCGTTCCCTGCTGCCGGTGGCGCTGTTCCTCGCCGCCTGCAGCGCGATGAAACCAGCCCTACTGTCCACCGCTCCCGCCGAGACGCCGACCTTCCCGCCCGTCGCGCCCCCCGTTCCATCCGCCGCGCCCGAGGGCATCTCCCAACCAACCACAGCGTTCGCCCCGCTTCAGACGCCCATCCCGTTGGAATCCATAGTCCGTTCGCTGCCCGCGACGCCGCTATCTACCCTACCGAAGGAGGCGGTCACCAACATCGCCGTCGCGCCCGATGGCGCAGTGTGGTTTAGCTATGGCGATTTTGGCGCCTACCTCGTGAGCGGCGGCGTGTACCGCTACGATGGGCGCGATCTGACTCACTTCCCCAATATCCTTGGCGATGCCGATGACTTGGGCGGCAGTGTGCAAACGCTTGAAGTCGCGCCAGATGGGACGGTGTGGGCCGGCGCGAGAGGTAAAGTGGCGCGCTTCAGCGGGCAGTCATGGCAAGCCATCCTCACAGATTGCCAATGCACGTCCGGCCTGGTCAGCGACTTTGCCTTTACGCCGGATGGCAACGTGTGGATTGCCACGATGCACAATCTGTTTCGCTTCGATGGGCAATCCTTATCCACTTATGACCGCCTCGCGAACCGGCTGGCAGTCGCGCGAGATGGTTCACTGTGGGTTTCCGGCTGGGAAGGGCGGCAAGACTCGGAGTACGTCGCTCGCTTTGATGGCGCGAACTGGACGACGTACTACATGGCTGAGTCCCGTCAAGGCTGGGTCGGAAATATCGTTCCCGGCCCGGATGGCTTGCTATGGGGCGTTGCGCGGCCATGCAATCATGGAGCTTGCCCTTTTGAACTCGCCGCGTTCGATGGTCAATCGTGGACGAAGCACTCTGTGGCTGTCACTCCCAGGACGGAGTTTTACATCGCGGCGGTCGCGCCCGACGGCGCGCTTTGGATAAACACCGACATCGGCCTCGTCCGCTTCGACGGGAAGCAGTGGCTCGCCGACCGGAACGCGCTGAAGGCGGCGGCGGTGGCTGTCGCCCCCGATGGCTCGCTGTGGGTGGGGACATACGAGGGGCAGGTCTTCCACTACGAACCCACACTCGTGCCGGTCGCCCCTTGACGGGGAGCGGGATCACCAACGCATGACCATGCCGATTGAAAGCGAATCTGCCGCAAGAGCAGCAAAGAAGAAACTTGGCGAAGGCAGCCGGGGTCACACATTTGCGCCGGAGACTACAACGCGTTTGAAGGCTTTTATGGCAGCTCGACACTCCACGATCATCCTGCGTTACCTGGCTCTCGCCGTCTGGCTAGCATCTTGTGGCACACTCCCAGTTGGTATTGAGCCGACTGCCACACCAGATACGGATGCTGGTTCTCCCATCTCACCAGTGAATAGGGCAAGCCCTGATCCAACGCCGATACCGCACAACGTGCCTGCAACGACAATCGCAACCCCTGAATTGACCTTCGTGCGCTATTCAAGTGAGACGGCTGGCTTTGCTGTGGACTACCCGGCCGGGTGGCAAGTGACCGTTCAATCCTGCATGGAACCGGAGAGAACTGCCTGCACGGCAATCCGCTTGCAGAGCGATTGGCATGCGTACAACAGCCAATCGTTTGCGCGATATGCTTTCATCGTAGAACGGTTGCCCACCACTGCCAACACTATTTCGGAAGCGGTCGAGTCCGGCCTGCGCCCCATCGTATCTCCGTTTCGCGACCAGATTACGCAAAGCCCTACAACGATAGGGGGTGAGATGGCCGTTCAACTCACGGCCTTGCCCGACGGAACGCGGCAAATCTGGGTCTTGCACAGTGGGCAGGAATACCGGTTGATCCTCAGCCCGGACGAGGGATTGGATGGCCCGCCCGGCTCCAGCGTCTTGTATGCATTTCAAGCTTTCCAGCGCACTTTGACATTCCTCCCGGCGACAGCAGATGTGCCCCTGCCCACAACCATCGCGCCGCCTTCCACTCCCTCTACGACGACAGAGGATTGCCAATTCGCGTGGTTCTTCTCTAGTCAGCCGCAGCAAGGCTGCCCGCGCGAGCCGCCGCTTCAGTCATACGCGGTTGCCCAATCTTTTGAGCGCGGCACGATGATCTGGGTCCATCAACTGAGTCGTTACTTCATTCTGAGCAAAGCGATCCTGTTCGAGGGAGATGTCAGGAAGCGGCTCGACTACATTCACGATCCACTGGACATCATCCGCGACACGTCAGGCGAGGTTATCCCACCCGCAGGACTCTACGCGCCGGAGAGCGGGTTTGGTTTGGTCTGGCGCGGTGATGTCAGCCAGTCCGCAGGCTACCGTGAGGTCCTCGGCTGGGCGCTTGCGCCCGAATTCGGGTACGATACAATGCATCAGTGTGACGATGCCAGGCCCTCCGGCGGGCGCAACTGGAACTTCTGCTACCTGCGAGGGCCCGGCGGAGAAGTGATCGTGCTTCACCCGCTGGGTGGATGGTATCGGCTGGGAGAAAGGCAGGCTTTTTAATGACCCTAGATCGTTCACTGGCAGATACGCAACCCGTTCGTCCCAAACGCTCGTGGGGCTGGCTGATCTACCTGGGAGCAGCACTGGCGATCGTGGGTGCGATCGCATGGGCGACGTTGAACGAGATTGCCCGCAACCCGGCGCGCGACGCGACGGCTGACCTCGGCCCGTATGGATTGGTCACCATCCGGCTCACAACCGATCCCAACCCGGCGCTGCCCACCGGGACAGTGGCCCTGGGTTTCGTGCCGATGGACTCGCGGCAGCGCACGGTGCTGCTCGACGGCATTTCATTCGAGTATGGCCGCGAGGGCAGCGATCAGCCGGTCGGTTCCGGCGAGGCCCAACTCATGTCTGACGGCAGCGGCATGTTTATGGGGGGCGCGCAATTTCCTCAGGTAGGGAACTGGTGGGTGCGCGCCAGAATGACCAAGGGCAACGCGCAAGCCCAGGTGCGCTTCATCGTGTATGTGAAACCAGCGCAATAGGAGCATCATGTCCGTGACTTCCGCGACTTCCGCCCGCGAACGATCTTTTGCCGTGATCGCCAATCGCTGGGCATATTGGCTATGCCGCCACTGGCTGCTCGTCGTCAGCCTGCTGCTGGGGCTGTATGCCGGACTGCCGTGGCTCGCGCCGCTGTTCATGAAACTCGGTTGGACGGGCGCAGGCAACGCCATCTACTTGATCTACTCGACCCAATGTCACCAACTCCCGCAACGCTCGTTCTTTCTGTTCGGGCTAAAGCCCATGTATTCGCTGGCCGAAATCCAGGCCGTCTGGGAGGCGACGGACAACCCTCTCATCCTGCGCCAGTTCGTCGGCAATCCAGAGATGGGCTGGAAGGTGGCCTGGTCTGACCGAATGGTCTCGATGTACACCGGCCTTTTCGTTTTTGGGTTGCTGTACGGGCTGCTGCGCAAGCGCCTCAAGCCTCTCTCGCTGTGGGGCTTCGCCTTGCTGATCCTGCCCATGGTGGTGGACGGCGGCACACACATGATCAGCGACCTCGCCGGCATCGGCCAGGGCTTCCGCGACAGCAACGCCTGGCTGGCCGCATTGACCAACCGCGCTTTCCCGGTGAATTTTTATGCTGGGGATGCACTCGGTTCGTTCAACTCACAGATGCGGCTGATGACGGGCGTGCTGTTCGGCCTTGGCGCCGTCTGGTTAGCCTACCCCTATGTGGAAAGCGCCTTTGCCGACACTGCCCGCCAGATCGAAGACAAGTTTCAGCGGGCAGGATTGGTAATCCTGTAGGGCGAGATTGCGCAGTGCGAGGCCCTTGGAGTGAATGCCTTTCCGACAGGAGCAATCTCATGGCCGAAATAGACCAACCTATCCGCGTCATCCTCGCCGACGACCACGCCGTCGTCCGCCAGGGCATCCGTCAATTTCTTGAAACTGGAAGTAACATCGCCGTCGTGGCCGAGGCCTCGGACGGTTTGGAAGCCGTCCAGTTGATCCGCGCGCACCAGCCCGACGTGGCCGTGCTGGACATCCAGATGCCGGGCCAATCCGGCATCGCGGTGACGCGCATGCTGCGCGCCGAGCGCTTTCCCGTCGGCATCTTGATCCTGACCGCCTTCGACGACGAGCCTTACATCCGGGCCGTGCTGCAGGCCGGCGCCAACGGCTACGTGCTCAAAACCGCCGATGCGCATGAAATCGTGGAAGCAGTACAGGCGGTGAACGAGGGCAAGTCCGCGCTCGACCCGACGATTGCGCGCAAGCTCATGGCTCAAATGGCGCGGCCCGAGGCTGCGGCGGCTGCCGTCGAACCACTCACCGAGCGCGAGCTCGAAGTGCTGCGGCTCGCGGCGAAAGGGTACACCAACAAGGCTATCGGGGCGCAGTTGTCCATCAGCGACCGTACGGTGCAGGGCCACCTCGCCAAAATCTACGACAAACTGCACGCCGCCAGCCGCACGGAGGCGGTGATGCGCGGGGTGACGCTGGGCTTAGTCTCCCCCGTACTGGACGAAGCCGATCCGTCGTAGCCTCGCACACCTCACCCGATCATGTCTCACTCTACAAAGATTCAACGGCGACTTCCGACCCCTCACTGGCGGGGATTATTGCTGCAACTATTCCTGTTCATCGTCTTGCCGCTGACCGCACTGCTGGTGGCGATCCCTTTGGGCAGCCTGACCCTGCACGCCCGCGCGATGCGCGACCTGGTGGGTGAACGGGATAACCGCGCCGCCCACGCTGCCGCCGATTCCATCACCGAGCAACTCAACCATCGGGCCGCCGCCATTCGTGGCCTGGCGCTACGGGCGGCTGACCCGGCCTCGCCCGAGGGCGCGCTGGCCAACTATGATTTTCTCCTCCCGGATTTTGAAGGCGGCCTGGCGCTGTTTGCCGCCGATGGAACTTTGCTCGCAGTGTCCAACACGCCGGAGGCCTGGCGCGACCGTCCCATCACGCAACTTCTGACCCAAGTGGCCGGTCAGGCTGAGCCGCAATTCTCGGCGGCCTTCAAAGACCCGGCGAGCGGCGAAGTCGCGCTGATGCTGGTCGCGGCCGCTCAACAGGGCGGTCCTTCGGCTACGCTCAGGGCAGGCCCGGTAGCCGTTGGCGCGTTCTTCCCGGCCAGCCTCGGTCGCCGCGCTCTGGCAGGCATCGTGCGCTCCGCGTCCAGCGATCAGATCAGCGCCTGGCTCGTGGACGACCAGCACCAACTCCTCTACCAGATGGGCACGCCTCGCCCCGAAACTGATCTGACGCGACACCCCGGCGTGGCCAACGCCCTGCGCGGGGAGAGCGGCACAATCTATCTTGTCATTGGGGATAGCGAGCACGTCGTCGCTTACACCCCGGTGCAGTCCGTCGGCCTGGCGCTGGTGATTGAGGAACCCTGGGAGGCGGTAGATAACCCGTGGCTGAGCCGGACGTTGGCCGCCCCCTTGATCCTGATCCCAGTGCTGCTCTTCGCGTTGGTCGCCCTGTGGTTCGGGATTCGGCAGATCGTTCAACCGCTGCAAGCCTTGGAGCGCAAAGCGGCGGAACTGGGCTGGGGGCGCTTTGAAGCCATCGAGCAGCCGGTGGGGGGCATCAGCGAGATTCGCCACCTACAAGCGGAACTCGTCCGCATGGCGCAGAAAGTCAAATCGGCTCAGCAAAACCTCCGCAGCTACGTCACCGCCATCACGACCGGCCAGGAAGATGAACGCCGCCGCCTCGCCCGCGGCCTGCACGACGGCGCTGTGCAGGCCCTCATCGCGCTCGATCAGCGCGTGCAATTGACTCAGCTCACGGTGAAGAAGACTGCGCCCGACGCCGACGACCGTCTGGCCGAAATCCGGCACATGATCGCTGCGCTTATCGAGGACGTCCGCCGCGCGGTCCGCGCCCTGCGCCCCATTTACCTCGAAGACCTCGGCCTGTTGCCCGCGCTGGAAATGCTGACCCACGATCTGGAAAAGACCGCCGGTTTACACGCGACCTTCGCCAGCGCTGGCGCGGCGGCCCGCCTCACCCCCGAACGCGAGATCGCGGTGTATCGCTTCGCGCAAGAAGCCCTGAGCAACGTCGCCCGCCACGCCGGGGCAAAGATGGTTCGCGTCAGCGCCGCCTTTGGCGCAGGCGAGTTCGTCCTGTGCGTGCAGGACGATGGCAAAGGCTTCACCGCGCCCGAACGCGTGAGCGACCTCGCCGCCGCCGGGCACTATGGGCTGATGGGGATGCAAGAACGCGCCGAACTGATTGGCGGGCGGTTGGACATTCGATCCACGCCCGGCAGCGGCGCCGCCGTCGAGCTGCGCGTGCCATTGTCGTAGGGGCGAGTCTGCCTGCGCCTGTGCCGCCGCTCGCCCTGCGTTGCCCGCAGGGCAAACGACAGGGCAGGCACAGGTGAGCCTCGCCCTTACAAGCCCCTGCCGTCCAAGCCCACCCTCATCCGGCGGGCTTTTTGATTCTCCCTCCGCCAAACGGCGTGTGTCAAAACCCGCTATTCGGCGCTAGGGTTTCGCCCCGCCTTGGCAGTAGAGTATCTCAAGAAAGATAAGATCATCAAGAGGCCGCCGCAGTCATTGGCGTGCTGGGCGGCTGGTTCTCCGGGGAGTTCAGCCGCAGCGTCCTGCTGCTCATCCGCAGCAGAGGATAAGTCACTATGAAACGGAAATCCACAGCCCGACTCGTCACCGATCCCGTCTGCAAGATGGAATTTCCTGCCGATAAGGCAGCGGCCACGCTGAAGTACAACCGCCGGACATATTCTTTCTGCCATGTCGTCTGCCTGCGGCTGTTTGAGGCGGACCCACTGGCTTATGTGGACGACGCCCAATCGGAAGACACGCAGATGGCTTCGCGTGGCAAATAGCGGATGGTTGATTGCCTATCGCTTCCCGTGGTGACAGATCATGAGCCACGCGCAGCGGCCATACGCCAAATGGCGTATACCCTCACCCGCCACTCGGCGCTAGATGGTCGGTGTTGTTCTCAGTACACTGAAAAAAGGTAGCTACCATGAATGCTCGCGAACGGCCTTCCGGCCAGTCCCCTCGGGAGAGCGTCTTGTTTGACTTCGACGGCGCGACGGTTGCCCAGGCCGCAACGGCTACCCTCACCCGGCGCGGCTTTTCCGTCGTCCGCAGTTTTGACCTGCGCGCGGCGCTGGCCGTGCACTCCGATTGCGAGTGTCCCTATCATGGCACCGCCCAGTGCACGTGCCAGTTCGTCGTGCTCCTGGTCTATGGCGACCCTACGACGGGCTCAGGGCAGGATGCCGCCCAGCCAGTCGTTCTCACCGTGCACTGCCGCGATAACCGGACGCAGGCCCAGGTCGTCCACGACGCCAACATGATCCCCGATCCGCGCCTGGCCGAGCAGGTGATGGCCGCCCTGGTGGAGACCGCGCTGACCGTGCATGCGCAAGCCGTTCTGCCCCCCGTGGCGGAAGTGACGACCGATGCCCATCCGCAGGCATGAGGCGCTCACGTTCAAGGCTGATCTCGTGCGCCGCCTGCGTTGCACTGAAGGCCACCTGCACGGCATCGCGGTAATGATCGAGCGCGGAGAGGACTGGGAGAGCGTCGTCCGCCAACTCGTGGCTGTGCGGGGTGCATTGCGTGAGGTCAACCGATTAATGCTCAAGCAACATCTCAATATTTGTCTGCAGCAACTCTTACTCAGCACAGAGGGTGATGCCTCTGCGCGTGGAAAATACCTGGTTGAGATTGTGGCCCTCTATCAATCGCTCGGCGTTTCTGCGCCGCTCAAGGGAAAGGAACGTTCATGACTGCCAACGCTAAATCACTCAACCTGCCCGTGCAAGGCATGACCTGCGCCTCGTGCGTATCTCACGTCGAAGGCGCGCTCAAGGCACTCCCCGGAGTCTCCGATGTCGTCGTCAACTTGGCGACGAACAAAGCCTGCCTGACCTACGATCCGGCCCGCGTCACGCTCGCAGATATGACCCGCGCCGTGGACGACGTAGGCTATACCGTTCCCACCGCCCAACTTACGCTGGACGTGCGGGGCATGACGTGTGCTTCGTGCG
>Ga0209751_10002670_pt1 | contig 17667 bp, 20 predicted proteins | sample RifCSP13_1_FD_184019 | JGI IMG/M metagenome (GOLD analysis project Ga0209751, IMG submission 184019) | Soil microbial communities from Rifle, Colorado - Rifle CSP2_sed 13_1 (SPAdes) (version 2) | ecosystem: Environmental > Terrestrial > Deep subsurface > Rock core/Sediment | place: Rifle... | reverse complement strand
CGCGATACGCGTCCTCCTTCTCCCGGTCGCCACCCGTCGCGGCGCCGGGACCGGTCGTCATGGCGGACTGCCCGACCTTGTACCAGGCTGCCGCGTGGAATACACCGTCCGCGCCGCGCATGGCGGCTTTCACGCTCTCCGGATCGGTGATGTCGCCCGCGCGCAGCTCGATCCCCAGTGCGGCCAGCCGGGAGGCTGACTCCGGACGGCGCACGAGCGCGACCACGTCGTGGCCGTCCTCCCGCAGCCGGCGCGCGAGGACGCCGCCCAGGAAGCCGCTCGCCCCCGTCAGGAAGTAGCGCACCGTATCCAGACCCCGCACGAAAGTGGCACGGTCAGCGGATCCCGTCGAGAGCGTCCAGCACCGCCGCCCGTCCCTGGTGGAGCGACTCCCCGTCCCAGAGCGCGGGCACGCGCTCGCCGCCGTGAGCGGCGAACGCCTCGGCCGCGTCCGTCAGCACGTTCTGGAAGTCGATCCTCGGCTTGAGCCCGCGCTCGACGATGATCCACCGGACCGCGGCGCACTCCGCGTCCGCGATCCGGTGGTAGAGGACGAGCGTCACAAGCGCTGCGGCCCTGCCGCTACTCCTCCGCGCCGGCCGCCGGCACGGCCGCCGGTACGGCCGCCGGCACCGCGGACGAGAGCTCGCGGACCTTCGCCTCGACCTCGGCGGCGACGTCGGGATGGTCCCGGAGGAACTGCTTCGAGTTCTCGCGGCCCTGGCCCAGGCGCGTCTCGCCGTAGTTGAACCACGCGCCGTACTTCGAGAGGACGTTCGTGACGAGGCCCATGTCGATGAGGCCGCCCTCGCGCGAGATGCCCTCGGTGGCGAGGATCTCGAGCTCGGCGATCTTGAACGGTGGCGCGACCTTGTTCTTGACCACCTTCACCTTGACCCGGCGCCCGATCACGTCAGTGCCGGACTTGATCGGCTCGATGGGCCGGACGTCGAGACGCATCGACGCGTAGAACTTCAACGCCCTGCCACCAGAAGTAGTTTCGGGTGAACCGAACATCACACCGATCTTCTCGCGCAGCTGGTTGATGAAGATCACGGTCGTCTTCGTCTTCGAGACGGTGCCGGTGATCTTGCGGAGCGCCTGGCTCATGAGGCGCGCCTGCATGCCGACGTGCGCATCGCCCATCTCGCCCTCGATCTCGGCCTTCGGCACGAGCGCCGCGACGGAGTCGATGATCACGAGGTCGACCGCGCCGGAGCGGACGAGCGTGTCGACGATCTCGAGCGCCTGCTCACCGTTGTCCGGCTGCGAGACCAGCAGCTCGTCGGTGTTCACGCCGCAGGTCCGCGCCCAGGCCGCGTCGAGCGCGTGCTCGGCGTCGATGAACGCGGCGGTCCCGCCCGCCTTCTGGACGCTGGCGGCCGCGTGGAGGGCCAGCGTCGTCTTCCCGGAGGCCTCCGGGCCGTAGATCTCGACGACCCGGCCGCGGGGGAAGCCGCCGACCCCTAGGGCCAGATCGAGCGCCAGCGACCCGCTCGGGATGACCTCGACCCGCTCGGCGCTGTCGCCGAGCTTCATGATCGAGCCCTTCCCGAACTGCTTCTCGATCTGCAGGATCGCCTGGTCGATCGCCTTCGAGCGCCCAGTGGTCGTCATGGCCATGCCGTCACTTCCTCATTTCGTCTCATCGCGCGCTCATCGGCGCCGCCTTGCTCGAGGAAGCTTCCGGCGTCGCGGTGCCAGAGCGATCTCAGAACTGGTCGCGCTCCTTGCGCTTCGGCTTGATGACCTCGAACTGCATGGACTCGACCGGAGCGGTCGAGCCGGACTGACGCTTCATCTCCCGCTCGATCTGTTCCTTGGACTTCTTCTTCTGCTTCTTGTCCTTGATCCCGCCTCTGCCAGCTGGCACGTCTTACTCCCTTCGCCATCCCGGCAACGTGCTGGTCCTCTCCGCGCTGTCGAGCATATGTCCGCTCATATGATGCCGTGGATGCCCCGTGCCGCTCGCGTGACGACCCGCACGGGCGACCGGGGCGAGACCTCCCTCTTCGGCAAGGAGCGCGTCCGCAAGACCGACCCGCGGATCGAAGCCCTCGGTGACCTGGACGAGGCGCAGGCCGCGCTCGGGCTCGCGCGCGCCGCGCTCCGCGGTCGCGACAGGGCCGTCGTGCTCGAGCTACAGCGCGGCCTCTACCTCGCGATGGCGGAGGTCGCGACGCCCAAGGCGGACCTTCGGCGTCTCCGGATGCGCATCGACGGGGCCGCCGTGGCGGAGCTGGACGCGCTGGTCGAGCGGCTGCGCGAGCGCGCCGCCGCCGAGGGCCGCTTCGTCATACCCGGGGAGGACGCCGCCTCGGCCAGCCTGGACCTCGCCCGGACCGTGGCGCGCCGCGCGGAGCGCCGGGTGGCCGCGCTCGTGGACCGGAAGGTGGTCGGCGGCGAGCACGTCCTCCCGTGGCTGAACCGCCTGTCGGATGTGCTGTTCCTGCTGGCCAGGGCGGTCGAGCGAAAGCCCACCGCCGCGAAGCCGGCTCGCCGGGGCTAGGCCGCTAGCGCAGCCAGGGCGGCGGCTCCCACTTGTCGGGGAGCACGGTGACCTTTACGGGCGTCTCCGCCGCCTGCTCGGCCGCGGACTGGATCTGGTTTATGAGCATCGGCCCGTAGGGGCAGAACGGCGTCGTGAGCACCATGCGCACCTCGGCCTCCTCCGGGTCGTCGAAACGGACCTCGCGGATCAGGTCGAGGTCGATGACCGATAGGCCGATCTCGGGGTCGAGCACGGCCTGCAGCGCGTTCAGGATCTTCTCCTGCTTCTCCGCCTCGGCCTTCACGCGGTCCGCGGGGTCCGCGGCGGCGACCGGCTGGTCCTTCTGCTCTTCGCTCATGCATCCATGGTACGCCGCGATCCGAGCCGCTCCGCGGGACGAAAGTGCCCCACGCGCGACCGGCGCCATATGCCGGAAGCGCGTGGGGCACGCTGCGCGTCTGGGCGATCGAAAGAGGAGCTTAGTCGGCTCCCTGCGAAGCGGCGATCGGGACGATCTTGCTCGAGGCGGCCTGATCCATCTGGGCCCTGCCCTCGAAGATGACGCCCTTCTCGACCATCAGGGACGGGGTCGTCACGTCGCCCTTCAGGCGGGCGGGCTTGTGCAGCTCGACCGACTGAGTGGCCTTCACGTTCCCGGCGACCTCACCGTGGACCACGATCGAGCCGCAGCTGATCTCAGCCGCTACCCGGGCGCCCTCGCCCACGATGAGGGTGTCGCTCGTGGTGATCTCGCCGGTGAACGTGCCGTCGATGCGGACCGTCCCCTCGAACGCGAGCTTTCCGTCGAACTCCGACCCCCGACCGAGAAGGGCGTTCAGCTCGCTCGCCGCGCCCGGCGCCGCCGGGTTCCAGTCACGCTCCCGCTGCTTGTCCACATGCTCCCCTTCCGTTGCCTCAGCGGCCTCGGCGACCGTCCACGGTCGCGGCTCCGCCGCGTCGGCACGTTCTCGCTTTGGTGTTCCGCCGAAGGCTCGTTTCAACATCTTCGTTCCTTCAGCCTCCCATCGAGCGCCCGATCCTATCAGCGCCGCCCGTTGTAACGCGGTTCGCGGCGACATGTTGCCGGTCGTTCGCAGGAGATCCGTCGCCAGCCCACCGAGGACCGCTCCGATGGCGAGGCCTCCCGAGAGTGACCACCGCGCGTCCCATCCGAGCTGAGCGGCGCCTATCGCGACCGGAGTGGCAAGGACCAGCCCCAGGCTCGCACCGATCACCGCGCCCGAGACGCGAAGCAGACCCGACCCTCCCACACGGGGAAGTGAAGCACGACCGCAAGCTTGGCTGGGCGGTCAGGCCTCCCACAGGGGGCGGCCGCCCGGCGGGGTCGCGCCGAGATGCCGGTAGGCGCCCTCGGTCGCCACCCGCCCGCGCGGCGTCCGCTGGAGGTAGCCCTTCTGCATCAGGTAGGGCTCGTACACGTCCTCGATGGTCTCGGCGTCCTCGCTGAGGGCGGCGGCGAGGGTCTCGAGGCCCACCGGCCCGCCTGAGAACTTCTCGACGATCGCCCGGAGCAGCTTGCGGTCGACCTCGTCGAGCCCGGCCGCGTCGATGTCGAGGGCCTGGAGCGCCTCACGCGCTACGGAGATCGTGACCCGGCCGTCGTGCAGCACCTGGGCGTGGTCCCGGACCCGCTTCAGCAGCCGGTTGGCGATGCGCGGCGTCCCCCGCGAGCGACCGGCGATCTCGTGCGCCGCCTCGGCGGCGATCTGGACCGAGAGGATCCGAGCCGACCGGCCGATCACCTCCTCGAGGTCCTCCGGCTCGAACAGGTCGAGCTTGTAGGTCGCCCCGAACCGGTCCCGGAGCGGCGAGCTCAGGCGGCCGATGCGGGTCGTCGCCCCGACGAGCGTGAAGCGCGGGAGCGGCAGGCGCAGGGTCCGCGCCCCAGGACCCTTCCCGAGGACGATGTCGAGGTGGAAGTCCTCCATCGCCGGATAGAGCACCTCTTCGACCACGCGCGGCAGCCGGTGGATCTCGTCGATGAACAGGACCGTCCCGGGCTCGAGGCTGGTCAGGATCGCGGCAAGGTCCCCCGCACGCTCGATCGCCGGGCCGCTCGTGACCCGGATCGCGACGCCCAGCTCGACCGCGATGACGTGCGCGAGCGACGTCTTCCCCACCCCCGGCGGACCGTAGAGCGCGACGTGCTCCAGCGGCTCGTTCCGCCGGCGCGCCGCCTCGATGAGGATCCGCAGCTGATCCTTGACCTTGCGCTGGTCGATGTACTCGTCGTCGGTGAGGCGGCGCGGGCGGAGGGTCTGCTCGAGCGAGCGGTCGTCGTCACGGGCCTGGGGCGTGACCGCCCGCGCCTCCGTCATCAGGAGCGCGCGGCGTAGCGCGCGCGCTCGCTCGCGACGAGGTCGGCGATGCGCGCCGCGGCGTCGGCGCGCGGGACGTTGTCGATCTCCACCCGCGTACGCGGCTTCACCTCGATGGTCCCGGCCTTCATCCCCCTCGCGCTGACGGTGATGCGGAACGGGATCCCGATGAGGTCCGCGTCGGCGAACTTCACGCCCGCCGACTCCTCCCGGTCGTCGAACAGGACCTCGACGCCGCGGCCTTCGAGCGCGTCGACGAGGCTCTCGGCCTCCGCCCGCACGGCCGCGTCATTGCCCGGAAGGGCGATCACGTGCGCCTCGTACGGGGCGACGCTCATGGGCCAGATGATGCCCCGGTCGTCGTGGCTCACTTCGATGAGCGCCTGCAGCGTCCGGCCGATGCCGATCCCGTACGAGCCCATGACGAACGGCTTTCGGGAGCCATCCTCTGCGAGATAGGTCGCGTTCATCTTCGCGGAGTAGTAGGTGCCGAGCTTGAAGATGTTCCCGACCTCGATGCCTCGCTTCGCCTCCAGCGGCGTTCCGCACTTGGGGCAGAGGTCGCCGCCCCGGACGTCGTGCACGTCGGCCCTCTCGCCGTCGAAGTCGCGGCCCGGGAGGACGTTGCGCAGGTGCGTGTTCGGCTTGTTCGCCCCGGCGACGTATCCACGGGGCTCGACCGAGCTGTCCACGATGATCCGCGCGCGCAGGCCGATGGGTCCGACGTACCCGGCGACCCCACCCGTGCTCTCGAAGTCGGCCTCGTTCGCGAACGGCATCTTGGTCGCCGGGCCCAGGCCCAGCCGGCGACGTAGCTTCGGCTCGTTCACCTCGCGGTCCCCCGGCAGGACGACCGCGACGACGCCCGCCGCGTCCCTCAGCAGGATCGTCTTCAGAAGGTCACTCTCCGGGACTCCCAGGCGCTGCTGGAGCTCGTCGATCGTGGTCGTGCCGGGCGTGTCGACCGGCTCGACGCTCGGCACGCCGGCGGCGGTGGAGGCGGTCGCGATCCGGCGCGTGGCGAGCTCCCGGTCCGCCAATAAGTGCGGGATCCGCCTGACGGCGAGCTCCCGATTTGCCTTGTAGTCGCCGGTGGGGCAGATGAGGATGGTGTCCTCGCCGGCCTCGGCGAGGACCTGGAACTCATGAGCCAGCTCGCCGCCGATGGCGCCCGTGTCGGACTCGACCGAGACCGCCCGAACGCCCGCCCGCTCGAAGATCCGCCGGTAGGCCTCGTGGTGAAGGCGATAGCTCTCGTCGAGCCCCGCCGCGTCGGCGTCGAGCGAGTACGAGTCCTTCATGACGAACTCTCGGACACGCAACAGGCCCGCCCGGGCTCGTGTCTCGTCACGGCCCTTCATCTGGAAGTGATACACGCGCACGGGCAGCTGCCGGTACGAGAGGATCTCGTTCCGGGCGTGGTGGGTCACGATCTGCTCGTGGGTGTAGCTGATCACGTAGTCCGCGTCCCGGTGATCCCGGAACCGAAAGAGGATGGGCTCCATGGCGTCCCACTGGCCGGTCTCTTTCCAGTACTCGGCCGGCACGAAGACGGGCATCTCCATCTCCTGACCGCCGATGCGGTCCATCTCCTCGCGGATGATCCGCTCGAGCTTCTGGGCGGCGCGGAAGCCCAGGGGCAGAAGCGAGTAGATGCCGGTCTTGAGGGGCCGCGCGAGCCCCGCACGCAGCAGCAGCTGGTGGCCGGGGGTCTCGGCCTCGGATGGCGCTTCGCGAAGCGTGCGCCCGAAGAGATGTGACTGTCTCATCAATTGACTCCCGAGGATGGTATTTGCGCGGCGCGCTCTGGACGCCGGTGACCGGGCGCGGTCAGCCGGCTAGCGCGGGGACCGGTGCGAAGACCCTCGGGACGCGTGCATGGATGCCGATGCTAGCGCGTGGGTGCTAGAGGGCGCGAGCCAGCGCGTCCCAGACCTTGGCCTGGACCTCCGGAGCCGCCGTAGCCTCCGGGTCCTTCCGGCGCGCGACGACCTCGTTCTGCTGCATGTAGAGGAAGGACAGCGACTGGAACATCTGGAGCGCCTCTCCGCGCGCCTCGAGGTCCTTCCAGCGGAGGATCTCGGTGCGACCGCGGGTCAGCCGCTGGTGGATCCGGTCGAGCCGCACGTACTCGTCGCCGTCGGGCCAGCGCTGCTTCGCCACGTCGATGCCCATGAGAAATGCGACGTCCACGAGCTCCGCGCCCCGGAAGTCGTTGCCGCGGAACTCGTTCTTCGTGCGTGCCGGGATCAACTCCGCCGCTCCCGGCCCCCACGGCTTGCCGTAGAAGCGCACGTGCGTGAGGCGACCGGCGAAGTGGCAGTCGATGAGCTCGGCGGCCGTCGCCGTCCAGCCATCGAGGTCGGCGCCGTCGAAGGTGCAGCCCTCGAACCGCGAGCTTCCCGGGTCGATGCTCCGCATGTCCGCCCCGTCGAAACGGCAGCGGCGGAAGACGTTGCGGCGCTTGGCCTTGAAGAGCGGCAGCATGCGCCGGTCGAGCTTCACGTTCCGGAAGTCGCAGCTCTCGAAGACGCACGCGCTGGGCGACAGGCGGTCGAAGGCGGCGCGGCCGAAGTCGACGTCGGCCACTCTCGCTCCCTGAAGGAGGACCAGGCCCGGTAGTCCCATCTCGGCGATGCTCATGAGCGCACGGACTCTAACGGCGTTGTCGCGCCGGTCGCATGGTCTGACACCGAGCTGAGACCGCGCTGACGGGTCGCCGGACGTGCTCCGATCTGGCGGCGGGCGGTCGGCTAGGTCCGGGTCCCCGCCGGGAGGGACCTCCCCGGGGTCAGCTGGCCCTCATGCGACAGCTTCGGCGCCTTGTCCGAGTACGGCTCGAGCCCGTTCTCCACCAGGATCTTGTCGACCTCGGCCATGAGGGCGTCGAGGAGCTCCCCCTCCGGATAGACGCCGACGACCTTGCCCTTGCGGAAGAGGGCGCCCTTGCCCACCCCGCCGGCGATGCCCACGTCGGCGTCCTTGGCCTCGCCTGGGCCGTTCACCTCGCAGCCCATGACGGCCACCTTCATCGGGTGCGGCAGCGCCCGGAGCCGCTCCTCGGCCACCTTCGCGAGCGGGATCAGGTCGATGTCCGCCCGGCCGCAGGACGGGCAGGCCACGAGGGTGAGGCCCCGGTCGCGCAGCCCGAGCGACTTCAGCATGTCGAAGCCCGCCTTGACCTCCTCCACCGGGTCCTCCGAGAGCGACACGCGGATGGTGTCCCCGATGCCCTCGTAGAGGAGGACGCTCATCCCGGCGGTCGAGCGGATCGATCCGGATACGAGCGTCCCAGCCTCGGTGACCCCGAGGTGCAGCGGGTACGGCACGAGCCGCGCGAGCCGGCGGTAGGCGGCGACCATGGTCGGGACGTCGAAGGCCTTCACGCTCACGACGATGTCCCCGAGGTCGAGCGACTCGAGGATGCTGATCTCCGACATGGCGAGATCGACCATCCGCTGCGCCTCGTCGCGCACGTCGTCCGGCTTGCGGTCGCCGATGGATCCGTGGTTCACACCGATGCGGATGGGCGTGCCGCGCTCCTTGGCCTTCCGGACCACCTCGCGCACGCCCTCCTTGTTGTGGATGTTGCCGGGGTTGAGGCGCAGCTTGTGGATGCCAGCGTCGAGCGCCGTCATCGCGAGCCGCCAGTCGAAGTGGATGTCCGCGACGAGCGGCAGGATGCTGCGCCGGACCAGCTCCGGAAGCGCCTCGGCCGCCCGCTTGTCCGGGACGGCCACGCGGGCGATCTCGCACCCGACCTCCTGGAGCCGTTCGATCTGGCGGATCGTCGCCGCGACGTCGTGCGTGAGCGTCGTGCACATGGACTGGACGCGCACGGGCGCGTCGCCGCCGATCGAGGTGCCGCCGACGTACAGCTTCTTGCTCGCCCGGCGCGGGCGCGGGCCGATGCGGTCCTCGGGTGCGGTCAGGGTCACGTTCAGGGGAGCGCTGTTCACACCACTAGGGTAGCCCGCCGGACGTGTTCATCTAGTCTCACGCGCGAGATGGACGCCTATCTGCTCCTGAAGTTCGTGCACGTCTCCCTGGCCATCGTCGCCGTCGGCGCGAACCTGACGTACGGGATCTGGCTGAACCGGGCCGAGCGCGACCCGCAGCACCTCGCCTATGTCCTGCGAACCGTCAAGCTGCTCGACCAGCGCGTCGCGAACCCGTCCTACGGGCTGCTCCTGGTCACCGGCCTGGCGCTCGCCTGGATCGGCAGCATCCCCTACGAGACGTTCTGGATCGCGGCGTCGCTCGCCCTGTACCTCGTGGCGGTGGCCGTAGGCATCGTCCTCTACGCCCCCGTCATCCGCCGACAGCTGGAGCTCGCGAGCGCGGGCCAGGCGGGCACTCCCGCCTACCGGGCGGTAGCAGCGCGCGGTCGCGCCATGGGCGTCATCACCGGCGTCGTGGTCATCGCGATCGTCTTCCTCATGGTCGTGAAGCCCGCGCTCTAGAGATAGCGAGGCCGGACGAGCGCGTTGATCAGGCGCTGGCGCCGGTGTACGCGCGGAGGCCGCGCTTCCAGAAGGCCCGCGAGAAGAGCCAGGCAGCGGCGGTCGCGGCCAACACGAACCCGAGCGTCTGCAGGTCGACGAGGCCCACGATCGCCTTGGCCGGGACGGTCACCGCGATCCCGACCGGCACGACCGTGGACATCGTCAGGCGCAGCCAGCCGGGGTAGATGTCGATCGGGAACCGGCCGGCGTCGATGAAGGCCCAGAACAGCGCCAGGATGTTGTCGACCCGCACGAACCAGAACGCGAGCGTGCTGAGGACGAGCAGCAGCGCGTAGATGAGGACGAACCCGCAGGCGAGCGTGAGCGCGAACGCCGCGGCGGATCCGACCGTGAGGACCGTCGCGAGCTGCGCCACGCCGTAGAGCGTGATGACGAGCCCGACGGCCACCTGGATCGTCTGCACCGTCTGGAAGTGCCGGAAGCTCACCATGAACTGGCTGCTCACGGGCTTGAGAAGGACGAAGTCGAGGGTGCCCTGGCGGACGTGCTCCATGAAGCGCTGGAAGCTCGGCTGGAAGACGAGCTCCTCGACGCCCTGGACCATGTAGAAGACGCCGAGGAGAACGACCATCTGCGGAAGGCTCCAGCCGTTCATGACCTCCGTGTACGCGTAGAGGATCAGCACCGCGGCCACGCTCGTTCCCGAGACGACGACGATCTGCATGATCTCGAGCAGGAGGTTGAAGCGGTACTCCAGCGCGAACTGGAGCTCGGTCCGCACGAAGAGGCCCAGCAGCCGTAGATACCGCCCCATCGGATCAGGCGCCCACTACGTCCCGGCGAAGACGGGCGGAGCAGGACGCATAGATCATGCGAAGCATCCTCTATGCACCTACCGCGCTGTACTGGCGAAGGCCCGCGCTCCACACGGCGCGGTACAGGACGACCGCGACGGCGAGCCAGACGACCTGTCCGCCCATCAGGAGCAGCGCCGTCGCCAGGTCCGGGCCGCCGCGAAGGATGTCGGCCGGGACGCCCAGCATGTAGCCGAACGGGAGCCCGTAAGCGATGGCCTGGAGCGGTCCGGGCAGCAGCGCGAGCGGCGCGATCTGGCCGGCGAAGATGAAGCCGGCGCGCTGGTACAGCGTCACGAAGGCGTGCACCCGGGTCGTCCAGAACGCGACGAGCGCGAACACCCAGCCGAACAGGAACTGCAGCGCCGCGCCGAGCAGAAGGCTAACGCTGCCGAGCGCGACATGCCAGGCGTCCGTCGTGAAGCGCGCCTCGAACGTGATCGCGACGATGACGGCGACCGGAATGACCGCCACCGAGGTGAAGCCCTTCCACAGCACGTTCGCCACGATCGAGTAATGGAGCGGATGCAGCGGCCGCAGCAGCTTGGGCGACAGCGCGCCCTGACGGATCTCGTACTCGAACTCGTACATGTCCCAGGACGTCGTGAGATGCGTGACGAAGATCATCACGACGTAGTACGCGGCTAGGTCGGAGCGGGAGAACGCCCCCAGCTGGCCGCCCTGCGAGTCGGCGACCGCGAGCCACGCGGCGAGGAAGATGATCGGCCGGATGAACGAGAAGAGCACGTAGAGGAACATCTGCGCCCGGTACTGGGACATGATCTGGATCTGGTTCGTGAGGAGCGCGCGATAGATCCGGATCACGCCGGCACCGCGCTGTCCGGCATGCGCTCGCCCGCGAAGACGCGGTCGATGACCTCCTCGATCGGCGGGTCCTCCACCGAGATGTCGGCCAGGCCGCCCTCGAGCTCGCGGACGATCCGCGCCGTGCGCTCGCCGGCCAGCTCGCGCGGCACCCGCAGCGTGATGCGCGCCTCGTCGCGCTCCACGACGGTGCCGAGCTCGTCCAGGAACGCGCTGGCGGCGCCGTCGCGGAGGACGACGCGGATCACCTTGTAGGGGGCCATCCGCTGCGCCAGCTCGCCGAGCGCTCCGTCGTACAGCAGCCGGCCGTGGTGGATCACGAGCACGCGCTTGCAGAGCGCGAGGATGTCGTCCATGTAGTGGCTGGTCAGCAGGATCGTCGTCCCAGCGCGCCGGTTCAGCTCGGCGACGAAGCGGCGGATGCGCGCCTGCATGGAGACGTCGAGACCGAGGGTCGGCTCGTCGAGGAACGCGACGCGGGGCGAGTGGATGAGGCCCGCCGCGAACTCCACCTTCATGCGCTCGCCCAGGCTCAGGTTCCGCACCGGCTTGTGCATGAGCGGTCCCAGCTCGAGCAGCTCGGTGAGCTCGGCGAGCGTGGCTCGGTACCGCTCGTCGGCGAGACCGTAGATCTCCTGGAGCACCCGGAACGAGTCGGCCGCAGGGATGTCCCACACGAGCTGGCTGCGATTGCCCATGAGCAGCGTCATCTGCCGGAGGAAGGCGCCCTCGCGCCGCCACGGCACGTGCCCGACCACACGGGCCTCGCCCCCCGTCGGGTACAGCAGGCCGGCCAGCATCTTCAGCGTCGTCGTCTTGCCGGCCCCGTTCGGGCCGAGAAAGCCCACGACCTCGCCGGGCTCGATCGTGAACGTCACCTCCGTGACCGCCGGGACGTCACGGAAGCGGCGCTTCAAGACGGACCGGAAGGTCGCGCCGAGACCCTCCTCCCGCTCGTGCACGCGGTAGACCTTGGTGAGGCCAGCGACGCGGACGATCGGCTCGGGCACCGGCGCAGCCTAAAGGATCAGGCTCTCCGCTTCTGCGTCGTGTGAGGCGATCAGCCCCCTTCGAACACGCGGCGAAGGTCGGAGATGGAGACGAGGACCAGCAGGCCGAGGAGCAGGAGGAAGCCGATGGCGTGGATCGCCGCCTCGACCTGAGGCGAGAGGCGCCTCCGGAAGATCCCGCCGATGAGCACGAAGAGCAGGCGCCCGCCGTCGAGCGCCGGGAACGGGATGATGTTCAGGACGGCGAGGTTGACCGAGAGCACCCCCACCAGGCGCAGCAGGGCGGCGACGCCGAACTCCGCCACCTGGCCCGTGACCCGGAAGATCTCGATGGGCCCGCCGATCTGGGGCGGACCGCCGGGGCCGGCGTCGTCGGCGCCCAGGAGCTGGCCGGGGAGCGCGGCGATCTGCTGCACGACGTCCACCGTGAGCGCCCAGGCGCTGCCGAAGGCCTGCGGCACGCTGACCGCGACCGGAGCGGTCACGTCCTCGAGCACGAGCCCGAGCGGCCCCTGCCCCTCGGGAAGCGACTGGCGCGGCGTGACCACGATCGGGTCCAGCGCCTGGCCGTCGCGCACCAGGACCACGGTCATCGGCAGCGCCTCTCGCGGCGGCCGCAGCGGCTCGCCGTTGCGGCGGAGGCCCGCCTGCCGGTAGGTGTACGAGACGATGGCCGTCGAGCTCTGGAAGACCTGGCCGTCGATCTCCTCCACGAGGTCTCCGTTGCGTACGCCCGCGGCCTCGGCGGGCGATCCCGCCTTCACCTCGATGATCCGGACGTCGCCGGTCGGCGCCGTGGTGCCGAGCGAGAACGCCGCGGTGAGCACGACGAGCGCGAGCACGACGTTCATCGTCACGCCCGCTACGAGCACGATCGCCTGAGCCCACCACGGCTTCGAGGTGAACGATCCGGGCTCACCCTCGCCCTGCTGCCGGATCGCGAAGTCGTCCTGCCCCAGGATGCGCACGAACCCGCCGAAGGGGATCGCGTTCAAGCTGTAGTCGATCCCGGCGTGGCGCCAGGCGAAGACGCGCGGGGGGAATCCGAACGCGAACTCGAGCACGCGCATCCCGAGGAGCCTCGCCGTCAGGTAGTGCCCGAACTCGTGGACGGCGATGATCACCGTGAAGGTCAGCAGGAAGACGACGAGAGTGCGGATGTCGCCGAAGATGTCGAACACCGTCAGGCCGGAGTGCCGGCGGGGGCTTCGGCCAGGGCGATCCGAACGCCGCGGTCGATCAGGCGGATCTCCTCGAGGCCGGGTGCGGCCTGCGCGGCGGTGCTCCGGGCGACCTCGGCTCCGTGCCGCAGGATGCCGGGGATCTCACTGAAGGTGATCTCGGCTCCGAGGAAGCGCTCCACGGCGACCTCATCCGCGGCGGACAGCCCTATGAGAGCCCGCGGATCGCCGCTCCGTGCGGCCGAGAGCACGATGTCCAGGCACGGATAGCGCTCGGGGTCCGGCGCGCCGAGGAACCTGAGCTCGCGCGTGTGCGCGAGGTCGAGCCGGCGGGCGGGACCGCGCGCATGCTCCCAGAGCAGGGCGTACTGGATCGGCAGCCGCATGTCGGGCTCGGCCAGCTGCGCGATCACGCTCCCGTCCACCAGCTCTACGAGCGCGTGCACGACGCTCTCGGGATGGAGCACGACGTCGATCCGCTCGTACGGCAGGCCGTAGAGCCAGTGGGCCTCGATGACCTCGTAGCCCTTGTTCACCAGGGTGGCCGAATCGACGGTCACCTTCGGGCCCATCCGCCAGGTCGGATGCCGGAGGGCCCGCTCCGCCGTGACCGACGCGAGCTCGTCCAGCCGCGTCTCCCGGAACGGGCCGCCCGAGGCCGTAAGCGTGACCCGCAGGACGTCCTCCATGCGAACGCCGGCGAGGCACTGGAACAGCGCGGAGTGCTCGCTGTCGACCGGCCGGAGGCGCTTCCCCGCCCCGCCCGAGAGCGGCCGGATGAGGTGCCCGCCGACGACGAGCACCTCCTTGTTGGCGAGGGCGACGTCCTTGCCGGCCTCGAGCGCGGCGATCGTCGCGTCGAGGCCCGCGATCCCGGGCGTGGCCACCAGAACGAGGTCGACGTCGTCCGCCGTCGCGACCGCGACGAGGTCGTCGCCACGGTGGGCCGTCCGGGTCACGCGGAGGCGATCCGGGTGAGCCGCCGCGACCTCGAGCGCCTGCCGCCCGATCGATCCGGTCGAACCGAGGATCGCGAGTCTGGTGAGAGTCATGCGCCCATCATCCCAGAGAATGATCTGCGGTTCGCTTAGAACCGGTCGTACAGGCCTCCCTCGCTGCCGAGCTGCGACAGACCGAACGCAACGCCTACAACAAGCGCGAACATCGCGGCTGCCGTGAGGCTGTCGAGGCGATCGAGAACACCGCCGTGTCCTGGCAAAAGCACTCCCGAGTCCTTGACTCCCGCGCGCCGCTTCACGTAGGACTCGAGCAGATCGCCCGCGAGTCCCACGGGGCCGAGGCCGATCGCGATCAACGTGACTGGAGTCCGCGCTAGTCCGAACATCATGGCCACGCCGACGGCGACCAGGGCGGCCGCCGCGAAGCCCGCGATCGTGCCCTCCCACGTCTTCCCGGGACTGATGCGCGGGGCGAGTCGGCGGCGCCCGATGGTCGACCCGACCAGGTACGCGGCTACGTCGGCCGACCACGTCGGCAGGATCACGAGAAGGAGCGACACCGGAACCCACTCGGGAGTTCCGTGGCGCGCCCCGTTCGCTCCGAACTCACGGAGCGCGCCGAGGGATGCGAGTCCCGAGAAGAACACCACGGCGAGCGCGATCGACGGTCGGCCGGCCCGCAGCACGAGCAGCTCACGGAGCCCGATCACTCCAGCGATCCCAAGGAGGATCCAGAACGCTACAGGCGGAGCAGAGATCCCGACCAGGACCGCGCCGCCGTAGATGAAGGCGGTCAGCGTACGGCGCGGAAGGTCCTTCATCTCCCGAAGCGCCGCTCGCGCGACGCGTACGAGGCGATCGCGGCATCGAGGTCCGCGACCGCGAAGTCCGGCCAGAGGACGGGTGTCGCCCACATCTCCGCGTAGGCGACCTGCCAGAGCAGGAAGTTCGAGACGCGCAGCTCGCCGCCGGTCCGGATCAGCAGGTCGGGGTCGGGGATGTCCGGCGCGTACAGGCGCGCCGCGATGGCCTCCTCGCTGACGTCGTCCACGGCGACGCCGTCCCGAACGACCGCGCGGACCGCGTCGACGATCTCGGCGCGGCCGCCGTAGTTGAAGGCGATCGTCATCGTGTCACTGCCGGCCGCAGTGGCCTTCACCGCCCCGTCGATCGCCCGGCGGAGCCCTTCGGAGAGGTCGCCCAGCCGGCCGATGACCCGCAGGCGGACGCGGTCGCGGACGAGGGTGTCGGTCTCGCGCAGGATCGTCTCTTCGAGGAGCCGCATGAGCCCCTGGACCTCCGCCGGCTCGCGGCGCCAGTTCTCGGTCGAGAACGAGTAGAGGGTCAGGTAGCGGACGCCGCGCTCACGGGCATGGCGGAGGGTCCGGCGGATCGTCTCGACGCCGGCCCGGTGCCCGGCGATCGCCGGCAGCCGCCGCTGGCGGGCCCAGCGCCGGTTCCCATCCATGACGATCGCGATGTGGCGCGGCGTGTTCTTGTCTTGCATCATTCGAAGAGACCCTAGCGAGGGTCCGGCTTTGCCGGCCCGAGCGGCTCGCCGCGAGCGAGCGAAGCGAGCCGACGGCGATAGAGCTAGACCTGGAGGATCTCCTTCTCCTTCGCGTCGCCGACCTCATCGACGAGGGCGATGTAGCGGTCGGTGAGATCCTGCAGCCGCTTCTCCAGGCGCTTGAAGTCGTCGGCGGCGATCCCCGCGTCCTTCTCCTTCTTGCGCATCTCGTCGTGGGCGTGTCGCCGCAGCGTGCGGATCTCGACCCGGCCGTCCTCGACCTTCTTGTGGAGGACGCGGACCAGATCTCGGCGTCGCTCCTCGGTCAACGCAGGGATCGGGAGGCGGACGACCTGCCCGTCGTTCTGCGGCGTGAGGGCGAGATCGCTCGCCATGATCGCCTTCTCGATGGCCTTGATGAGGCCGCGGTCCCAGGGCTGGATGACGATGAGCCGCGGCTCCGGCGCGGTGATCGCCGCCAGCTGGATGAGCGGCATCGGCGATCCGTAGGCATCGACCTCGAGGCTCTCGACGAGCGCCGGCGACGCGCGGCCGGTACGCACCGACGTGACCTCACGGCGCAGCGCTTCGACGGCCTTCTTCATGCGTCCCTCGGTCTGAGCGAGGATCTCCTCGAGCGGCATGGGCTAGCCCGCGTGGACGAGCGTGCCGACGTGCTCGCCGAGCACCGCGCGCCGCATCGATCCGCGCTCGGAGACGTCGAAGACGAGGATGTCGATCTCGCGCTCGGCGGCGAGAGCAGCGGCCGTCTGGTCCATGACCGTCAGGCGCTTCTCGAGCATCTCCTGGTACGTGAGCTGTTCGTACTTCTTCGCACCCGGCACGACGCGGGGGTCCGCGTCGTACACGCCGTCCACCTTGTTCTTCGCCATGAGGATGACCTCGGCGTCGATCTCCGCGGCCCGGAGCGTCGCCGCGGTGTCGCTGGTGAAGAAGGGGTTGCCGGTACCAGCCGCGAAGACCACCACGCGCCCCTTCTCGAGGTGGCGGATGGCACGCCGCCGGATGTACGGCTCGGCGACCTCGGCCATGGTCAGGGCCGTCTGCACCCGCGTCTCGAGGCCGACCGCCTCGAGCTGCGACTGGAGCGCGAGCGCGTTGATGACCATCGCGAGCATGCCCATGTAATGGGCCGTCGCTTCCTCTATCCCCTGCTCGGCCACGGCGGCCCCGCGCAGGAAGTTCCCGCCGCCGATCACGATCGCGGTCTCGACCCCGAGCTCGTGCACCGAGCGCACCTCTTCCGCGAGATAGCGGACGTACGCCGGGTCGATGCCGAAGGTACGGTCGCCGAGCAGCGCCTCGCCGCTCATCTTGAGCAGGACGCGCTTGTACTTCGTGGGCATGCTTCCGCGGGAGTCTAAGACGATGTCCCCAGCTGGAACCGTGCGAAGCGGCGGATGCGCACGTTCTCGCCCGTCGACGCCGCGATCGCGCTGACCAGGTCGGAGACGGTCTTCGAGCCGTCCCGGATGTAGGGCTGGCGCAGCAGCACGGCCGCCTCCAGCGCGCGCTGGTCGTCGCCGTGCTCCCTCACGAGCTCGGCGCGCTCCTCCGCGGAGAGGTCCTCCTCGGAGACCACGAGCGGCGACATCGCCGCGATCTGCATCGCGATGTTCTTGGCGAGCTCGCGGAATTCCGGGTTCCGCGCGACGAAGTCCGTCTCGCTGGTCAGCTCCACCAGGGCTCCGATGCGGCCGCCCGCGTGGATGTACGACTCCACGACGCCCTCTCGCGTCTCGCGCGTCGCGCGCTTCGCCGCCGCGGCCAGACCGCGCTGGCGCAGGATGTCCCTGGCGCGCGCGAGGTCGCCCGTGGCCTCCTCGAGGGCGCGCTTGCAGTCCATCACGCCCGCGCCGGTCTCGGCGCGCAGCTTCTGGACGTCCTTCGGGTCGATCTTCACGGCTTGCGTGCTCACTTGCTCTCTTCCTTCTTGATCGTCCGGCGTGCCGCGCGCTTCGCGGGCGCGGCGGCTGCGACCGCGGGCTCCGCCGCCGGCTCGGCAGCGGGC
>Ga0209751_10002669_pt1 | contig 17667 bp, 18 predicted proteins | sample RifCSP13_1_FD_184019 | JGI IMG/M metagenome (GOLD analysis project Ga0209751, IMG submission 184019) | Soil microbial communities from Rifle, Colorado - Rifle CSP2_sed 13_1 (SPAdes) (version 2) | ecosystem: Environmental > Terrestrial > Deep subsurface > Rock core/Sediment | place: Rifle... | reverse complement strand
TCTAGGTCTCAGCCGGTCATCCTTCATGGCGGGCCCGGTGGGATTTGAACCCACGACCTTCGGCTTTCCTCGTGGTTTAGAGGGCCGACGCTACTGTCCAGCTGAGCTACGGGCCCGGAGGCCGAATTCATCGTTCAGCGGGGTAAAATGCCTTCTGCGAGAGTGATGAAAGTGACCTGCAGAGGTCGAGGGCCTGGGCTACCGAGGAGGGGAAAAAGAGAGTTTTGGGAGGGGGTTCTTGCTCTACTTTCTGAGCTCTAGCCGCTTTACGCTAGCCCAGGTTAGGAACATGAAGGCGGTCGCGGCGACTAGAACGACCAGGGTCGCGATTGGTACGGCCATTGATACGAGCGATGGCGGGTTGTAGGTTGGAATCGCCATTGGTAGGCTGAAGAACTCGTTCTCGTACCTTAGGTTGTTCTGGTTTGTCCCGACGAGGACGCACGCATTGTATAATCCGTATCTTGCCGAGGGGTTTCCTGGGCAGTTCGTGTTGAAGTCTCCGCCGAACCAGCTGGGTATGCTGAACTGGGCTTGGTACGTGTAGACGTTGTCAGGCGCTGTGCCGGTGTTTGTGGTTAGGACTTTGTACGGGTTGAGGTTGAAGCTCACGTTTCCTTGCGCGTACCATTTTCCGTCCAGGTATCCTGCCCATGGGAAGTAGACTGTGAAGTTTCTGATCTCCATTGTTTCTGTGGGGCTGTCGTTGACTATGGTCACGATTAGGTTGCCTACGTCGCCGGGGATGTAGGAGGCTCTGTCTCCGCGGACGTTTGTTTGGAAGGCGTGTACGGGTGTTGCGATTCCGGCTATGGCGAATGCTAACAGTGCGGTTGATAGGAGTAGGCTGAGGGTTTTCGTGTTCATGGTGAATCGGGCCAGCCCTATTGGCGGTTGAAAGGGGCAATGTTACTCCGGTGGCTGCACTGCGGTTCCAGCTGTGCCTGCGGTCTTTTGTGTCGCAGAATTCTGCAGCTAGACTCCCCTCCTGGCCGGGGGTGGTTTCTGTGCGGGCTTGTTTTGGCCGAGTTCCGCTATTCTAGGCGTGGAACGTGCCTAGAGCAATTTCGTGACGCGGGTGGACTGGTATAAACATCGTGGAGAATTCCCGCGTGGATGGTCGGGGTCTAGAATCCCGGGCTTGTTTTACGGAATCGGGCGTGATTCGGGCGTGTTCAGCCTTCAGCGGCAGATCCTGCGGACGGAATGGCCCTAGGAAGGCAGGAAGTACAGTGTTGGTTCTTGGGGACTGGGCCTGGCCCTAGTGGGATTCGCGCATTTGCCCGCCTCAACCGTTAGGCAGAACTGTTTCGGGTGAAGCATAGAGGTGGAAAGCACAGGGAAACCGTAACCTTTGGTCGATGGACTAGGTCAGGCCCGGAACGAACTGAAACTTGACAGAATCGGAAAGCTTTGATAAGGATTCAGGTTACGCGCCTCGCGGGGCTGGTCGTCTAAGACGCGTCAAGGCGTCGGCGAAGCCTGGTTAGGACGTCGCCCTGACACGGCGAAGGTCGCAGGTTCGAATCCTGCCCAGCCCATTCATCTATTCGTTGTATTTTCCGCCAGGGTTGGATGATGGAATGACCTCTCCCTTCAGAATGAAGGGATCGCTGGGTCCTAGAATGTAGCCGTCGTTGTCACAGAAGTATATGTTGCGGCGCCGCAGCCATCGCATCTTCGTGCCGCAGCGGGGACACTTCACGTCGGCCATAACTGTCCCTCGGTCAGAACCCGCCTATACTATCCGTGTTCTGTTGATCTTCTTGTTCTGAAACGAATATCTTCTCAGAGTTGGTTGAGCCCCAAATCCACAGGCTGCACATCTCTTCTTTCGTTTATGGTAGGCGTGGCGGCCGCATCGCCGGCAACGTATGTGGGTAGGTTTGCCGCCGGCCTTTCCGAAGCTCGTGGTCCCTTTCGTCATGAGCGGCTCACTGAGACGTGGAAGATTGGAATGTAAGATAAAGGTTCCATCTATTCCGGTACCGTGCTGAGATGGGTCCGCAGCTCTGTTAGGACCTTCTGGGTTTCCTGGAGGGTCTTCGCCTCATCCATAGTGGGGTGGTCATGGAAAGCTTCAGGAGCGTTGTCGCCCGTCGATTTCCTGAATTCTTCCGCCCACCCGTTAGGGATGATGTTGTCAGGGTTGAGCCCGGCAAGGGCGGCGAAAGCTGTTGCCCAAACCCTTGGGACATTCTGAAGGGTGTACCCTCCTCCCCCGAACAGTAGGAACCGGCCGCTGCACAGTTCGTGTGCGAGCCGGTGCATCTCACCGATAACCTCTCGGTAAAAGTTCGTCGACAGCCGCAAATGCGCTAAGCGATCATCAAAATGCCCATCGGCTCCGCACTGAACAAGAATGATTTCGGGCCGAAACTTCCTAACAAGGTCCGGAACGAGCTGATGGAACGCCTTGAGGTATGCTTGGTCGCCGGTTTGAGGAGGGAAAGGGATGTTGATCTTCAGGCCTCGTCCCTCCCCCTCGCCAATCTCGTCAGGAAAGCCTGTTCCTGGAAAGAGGAATCGTCCGCTTTCATGGAAGTCGATGACGAGAACTAAAGGGTCTCGGTAGAATCCGTACATCACCCCGTCCCCATGGTGGGCATCGATATCCATGTAGAGGAGTCGTTTGACAGCGTGCTTCGATTTCAGGTAGCTGATGGAAATGGCAGGATCGTTGAATATGCAGAATCCTGAAGCTCTTTCGGGATGCGCATGGTGGAGTCCGCCTGAGGGGTTGAAAGCATGGGCGAACCTACCACTCATGATTAGGTCGCAGGCTTTGAGCGAAGCTCCAGCGACGAGGCTTGTGGCTTCGTAGCAGCCTTTGAAGGCCGGGGTGTCCCCCATGTCCAGCAGCCCGGACCCTTTCTCGCTGTACTTCTCGACCAGCGTCACATAGGCCTCATCATGGAAGAGAAGAATCTCGTCGCGCGAGGCGGATCGGGGCTCAACTACCTCAACAGAACTGTTCTCCAGAAGGCCTTTGGATTGCAATAGTTGGTAGGTAAGCTTGACTCTTATCGGGCGCAGCGGATGCTGGGGTCCGAGGTTGTAGTCGAGGAATCTGTCACTGTAAATGAGGGCGGTCTTGCCGGACATTATTGGAGCCGTAGCCGATTACTCTACTCGTGCGTGCACAATGGGTGATCTCTCGTACAATCTTACCGATTTGACATTGGCAAACTCTAGCAGGCCGTACCTGGAGAGTTCTCTGCCGAACCCGCTCTTTTTCACGCCTCCGAAAGGCATGCGAGGGTCCGACACGACAACATTGTTGACACTGACGAGTCCCGTAGAGATTTGTCGAGAGACCTTCTCAGCCCTTCGTATGTCCTGACCCCAGACGCTCGCACCTAGGCCGAACTCGCTCATGTTCGCGAACTTTACCGCTTCCTCATCATCCTTCACAGTCATCACAGGGGCTGCGGGTCCGAAAGTTTCCTCCTGCATAACACGCATATCGGGACTGACATCGGTGAGAATGGTTGGCGCGTAGAAGAAGCCGTGCCTTTTCAGTCTCTCTCCTCCCAGTTCTATCTTAGCTCCCGCCTTCACGGACTCTTTGACCTGACCATCCAGGACCCTGACTGCTTGGTCTCGGACCATGGGACCAACGTCAGTTTCGCTGTGTAAGGGGTCCCCGACGACAAGCGATTTGGTCTTCCTTACAAACTGGTCGAGAAACTCATCAACCACCTTCTTCGCGACGAAGAATCGCTTGCTGGCGATGCAGCTCTGACCACAGTTGATGAATCGTCCAGCAACTGCGCCCGAGGAGGCCGCCTCTAGATCAGCGTCATCTAGAACGATGAAGGGGTCGCTGCCTCCGAGTTCAAGAACCAGTTTCTTGAGTTGCTTGCCGGCCATTCCTGCAACGTTCTGGCCCGCAGAGACGCTTCCCGTAAAGGATACTCCCGCAGTATCCGCCTCTACTAGATAACTGGAAACCTCAGCGCTTCCTAGTACTATGTTGAAGCAGTCCACTGGAAGCCCAGTGGACTCGAACGCCTCATGCAACTCCAGACCAGACCGTGGGACGATGCTGGAAGGCTTGAAAACGACAGTATTCCCTGCCATCAAGGCCGGAGCCGCGAACCTGACACATTGCCACAGCGGGAAGTTCCATGGCATTATGGAGGCGATTACACCAAGGGGTTCGAAGGCAACATAGCTGTCAGTCGCGTCCGTCTTAGACGTTTCAGGGTTGAGAAATTTCTCCCCGTTCTCCGCGTAATATTCCAGCGCCCACGAACACTTTAGGATCTCTGAGACGGATTCGCGTATTGTTTTGCCCATTTCTAGGGTTATGGTCCGTCCGAGTTTGTCCTTCTGTGCCCTCAGCGTCTTCGCAGCACGTTCGAGGTAGAGTGCACGTCTCGCGGCGGGGATTTCTCGCCACTTTTTGAACGCTTTTCTCGCCCGCTCGACAGTCTTCTCCACATCTCTTCTTGTTGAGGCTTTGAATTTTCGAAGAGGCTTGCCTGTTGCTGGGTTGATGGTCTGTATCCATCGTCCAGATTGTGCGCTGGACAAAAAACTCTCGTACGGTCTGAGAATGAACGATTCCTATAAGGCCTAACCGGAGGTAGTTCTGAGCGTGTTTCCCAATTCTCGAAATAGAGGGTTTAGCGAACGCATTCGATCAGCATTTTGATAGGATATCACAAAGGAGGCCGTGACTTACAGCTTCACCTTATCGGCGTGTCGGCATAGCCCCGCTTCCGTAACACACTCTGAAAAACGCTTCCTCATCTTTAAGACTCACAGCTCTCAGAAAACTGTCATGGTAGAACAGATTCCACGTGAGAAGATTGAGAATGGAATCACGCTCTGCTTGAACAGAGTCAGCGAATACCTTCTAGATGCTGAGGGGCTCAGCAATCAGAGCGCCAGTCAGGGAACGCTCCAGAATGCAGCGATACTTGTAACCTTCGCCATCGAAGAGCTAGGCAAGTCGATAATTCTGCGAAAACGCTCAGAAGAACAGTCGGACCCCAAGAGTGTACAGGTGGAGCGTGAGGCCTTCGGAGGTCGTGATGCGCGCGAACACAAGCAGTCTGAAGCTTTCACACAGATCGACGCGAAACTGAAACTCTTGCCCAGAGCAGCTTTCAGCGCTGCAGCTTTCGGTCCAGATATTGACAGAGAGGATGTCGATATCTCTCCCGACACTCGTCTCAAACTGTCTTTCGTCGATTTTGCGAATGGCGACTGGTCGCGTTCTCCGCCGATCGAACCAAGGAGACTGAAAGCACTAGTCATTGGAGCGAAGGAAGTTCTGAAATCGGAACAGGCAACGCAGGATGAACGGTTCAAGAAGAGAGCGGACCAACTGGCAGCCAACGGTTCACAAGGTCTACCGATACTGACACGCAAAGACTGATCCCATCGGCTCTGACGCCATACTAATCAGTTTCGGGTCAAGCTCGTCGGGCTCAAGCTTTCTCAGGTTTCTTTCAATCTGCCGCTCCCACCACGCCAGAACTTTGGGTCATCCTCCGGAAGTCTTAGGCTAAGGGTTAAGGTTGGAACCAGAAGTATTCTTGAAGCAAGGCTATTGTCTCCGTCCTGCCTAGCGGGAGTCTCCCCAAGTATACGGGATAAAGCCCTTGGGAAGCCACGCTAATTGCCGAATTCCGGCCGGTGGTCAGTGGTCCGGGGAATCGGTCTCAGAGTGAGCCTGACCCTGAGCTGATGAGCTTCTCTCAGAGGTTCACAAAAAGGGCGGATTCGGTCGTGGAGCAGTCCGGGGTTTACCGTCGCCAAGGCGTAGGTCGGGAAATTCATATTGGTTTGCATTGTTGTTTTTTCTACTGCTTTTATTGCAGCATAGTAACATCTGTTACTTGCATTTAAGGCTTTTATTATAGAACTGAGACATGTTACATGACGATAATAGGAGGCGTAGGTTGAGCCTGTCAATTCCTAAGAGTGCCGTCAGTGTCCCCGAAGAGGTACGACAAATTCTCACCAGGAACTACGCCGTATACCAATGCCTGAAGATGAAGATCATAAACTTCCACTCTCTCGCAGAACTTATTCAGGCACGAGTTCAGGAGGTCACTGGTCGAAAAGCCTCGGTCAACACGCTGGTCGTTGCAATCAAGAGATTCTCTGACTCGCTCTCCGACATCAAAAGCCTCGATACCTCGAGAGTCTTGAGGGGAGCGAGAATCTCTCTTTCAAGCGACATTGTGGATGTGACAATAAAGGCGCCTAGGACCCAGTTCTCTAGCATAGTCAAGGAACTGTCAGAGGCTGCGAGCGAACTCTCAGAGTTCCCGCATATCTTTCCCCTGGCAAATTCGATCAAGATGATTCTCCCAGCGGCCGATTACGATCTCATCTGGCCAAAGCGGGGACGTCTGGGCGTTGCTGTGACACAACCCAACGTGGCCAAGCTGACGCTCAGCCTGTCTTCCAGTGCCGAGATCACACCCGGAGTAGCATCTTACGTCACCGAACTATTGTATCGCAACGGGGTCAACATCCTCGACGCCTTTCTAGGTTATGGGGATATCATAATCGTCGTCGACGACCGAGACGGAGCCCCCGGCTACGATATCCTCCGCAAGGAAACCCACGGGCCAGACCACCCAAGCGAATCCTCCTGACCCGCCGGCAAAGAGCGGGAGCGCAAGGGGTCATTACCTATCCTTTCAGTCTCATGCCATACGAGGACCGATAGTCCAAGACTGAGACGTAGGCGTTAAGAGCCCGAACTCGAGGGTCCAAGGTGCGACTCGCGCGTCCTGTGATACAAATAGAAACCCTGAGGGTTTCAGCTAGGCATTCCTTCTGATGGCTAGGAGCGACATCAATGAAACTAGGGGTCGAACTTCCACCGTGGACCCTCGGGCGTGGCTGTAGCATTCTACTTCGGCCAGGTATTCGGAGGAGTTCCGAACCCCCATCCGGTATCGGCCAGCCCATCGGCACTATTGACCCCCGTTGGAAGGCTCTCTGTAACCTCCTGCCGGAACCGGACAGGACCTACTGCATTACGCATACCTAACAAGCTTCACAGAATCCCCCCCATTTTTTTCCTCGGTTCTCTAGCTGTGGCATGAGGAGATGCTGTTCAGCAGGATTACTCGGGTGCCTCTATCCGAGGCTGAGCACGGGCGAGGAAACTATTGAGATTCTGTTCAAACCCACCCACGCGAACTAGGATTTTGCGGCAATCCGGTCTCTGACCCTGCCTCCTCTTTGAGTAGTGTCCCATCGTCCTGATGGCAGAATTTTGCAACTGGGCAATGACAACTTTGAGTGGTGGACCGGGCGGGATTTGAACCCGCGACCCTACAGGGCACTGTTGTGCCTTCCCGCATTTCGGGTTTGAACAGACCTGCCAAGCGGACGATCTTCAGCCAGCATCCGCATGCTGTATACCAGGCTGATCTACCGGCCCACAGGAAAACGCGAAGCAAATAGACGATGTTAAAGTGGTTTACTCTCAGCCTTCGCCAAATCGCTCGCCGTAGGGGCGAGATGGTTTCCGCGTCGGAGAAGGATTCCGGTGGTCAGGCAGAGGCCCGAGAATATCGTCGCCCCGAGATAGAATACTGCTTGTACCCCGCCGAGCTCCGCGGCGAACCCTGCCAGAACATTTCCAATGGCTATTCCTGCGCTAAGCATTAGGCTGTAGAGGCCCATCGCCGACCCACGGAAGTCCTGGGCCGCCTTATCACCAACGAAGGCGAGGATGGATGGGACGAGCGCTGATCCGAGGAAGAAGAAGACCCCTGCAATAACGCCTATCGGGCCCAGAATGCCCAGAGAGTCGACCCATGAAGTTCCACGCGGAATAGCTATCAAACGGTCGAACAGGCTGGGGAATAGTAGCAGAAAGCCGAGTTCTCCAAACGCTCCAAGCATAATCGTCCTGGTCCTTCCAATCTTGTCCGAAAGTCTTCCGAACATTAGCGCTCCCGCCCCGAGAACTACAAGGCCCAGTGTTATGATGGCTGCTGAGTTCGAGAGGGTTGTACCCGAGTTCTGAGCTAGCTTGGGGAGGAAGAAGTAGAACCCTACGATAATTGTGAGTGAAAACCAGACTGGGAAAATAGCGGACACGTCGCCTGTCAAGTTCTCAAGCATCTCTGAAAGAGTCTTTCGTCCCTGATACGCGTGAGGAGGCTCCCTCAGGGCCAGGAACGCGAATACTGTTGCGAGAGCGAAGACTATTGCGACAATCTGGAAGACAGTTCCCACAGATGCCTGGAAGACGGTTTCGGCTATCGCTCCAAAGACTATGCCAACGCCATAGCCTGAGAGGTTGGCGAGGTCGAAAGCTCCCATTCCCGCCCCTCTATTCTCGACAACTGTAAGGTCTGTGATCATCGTGAGAGACGAGATGGTTACCATGGCAGCGGACAATCCCATCAAGGCATGCGCACCTCCCACTAGGGGAATGTTTGTTCTGGTGAGACTGATGGCGAGGGTGAGGACGGTGATCGACGCCATTCCCGCCAAGAAGGCCCGCCGTCTACCCTTACGGTCAACCCAGGCGCCCACTGGAAGCGCGGATACTCCTTCAAGCGCTGGGTAGAGTGCCAGGATAACGCCTGACAGTGCTTGAGAGATGGGTATTCCGTTTTGGTCGAGGAGGTAGACTGGGAAGATTATGAGAATCGTCCCGAACCCTATTCTTGTCAGGAACACTGCGACGTACAGGATGGAGAGAGTTTCGATTTTGGCCAGAAAACCGGGTCCTTTGCCGTTCGTACCGTTGGCATTGTTAAGGGTCAATTATTTGATCGGGACCTTGGTGGGGCTTTTCACACGCCAGATTATGCTGTGGGCTGTCCCTTCCCCAGAACGCCCTTTATCGGGTTATCGCCGCTGGGACTCAGGAAACTCTTATCTTACGACATTGGTCCGGGCTGGCTTGGTGCCGAGCAGAGCGCCGAGGTAGCTCAGCCTGACCGCAACGCGGGGCTTTGGAGAGCACCCGGCTGAAGACTATCCGTCCGAAACCGGGCTGACGGTCCCATCAGGACCGGCCCAGTCGCAGGTTCAAATCCTGCCCTCGGCACCACCTTTCGCGTTTCGAGTCATTAGAGTCAATGGGCCGGGGGTTGGCCCTCCATGGACCTTGGCGCAACCTTAGAACCTCTTTATGCCTGCACTCCTGAACAGCCATTCTGAGGAATGCTAATTGAGTCTGCCAGCGAGCTCTACCTCTCTCCCTAGCATTGATGACGTTATCGCCACTCAAGAGAGGATCAAGGGTGTTGCAAGTCGGACCCCGCTGGCAGAGTCTCCCGCGCTCTCGAAGAGGTTTGGACGCGGGGTACACCTCAAGCTAGAGTGTTTCCAGCCCATACGGGTGTTCAAGATCAGAGGGGCCTACAACAAAATCTCGCAAATTCCCGAGAGGAGAATAGTTGCTGTCTCGTCTGGCAATCATGGATTGGCAGTGGCCTATTGCTCTCGTCTCTTGGACAAGAAGTGTACTATTGTTCTACCGGAGACGGCTGTGGAGGAGAAGGTGAACGCCATTGTCGAGTTTGGCGGAGAACCTGTAAGGTTTGGAAAATTCCGCAAGGAAGGAGAGGCCGAAGCAAAGGCTCGTGAAATCATCAGAGAGAAAGGTGGTGTGCTAGTTCATCCTTTCAACGACCCAGACATTATCGCCGGAACCGGGACCATCGGGCTGGAGATAACAGAACAGCTTCGCGACATTGACTCGGTCATAGTTCCGGTCGGGGGAGGAGGATTGATTTCGGGAATCGCCCTCGTCGTCAAATCGTTGAGCCCATCGACGAAGGTCTTCGGAGTTGAGCCTGAGGGAGCGCCCAAGATGACGGCATCGTTGAAGGCTGGAAAGCTGGTGGACCTTGAGGCTCCAAAGTCCATAGCTGACGGCCTGAACCCCTCGACAGTCGGAAGCCTGACCCTTGAAGCATGCAAAAGGTACGTTGACGGAATGTTCACCGTATCAGATGACGAGATCATTCAAGCCATGAAATTACTAGTTAGAGAGGCGCACATATTCCCCGAGCCGTCAGGGGCAGCTTCTGCCGCGGCTCTCCTAAAGGAGACGAACCTCAAGAAGCTCGGGCAAAGAGTGGTACTGGTGATATCAGGCGGCAACGTATCGCTGAGCCTGCTGGCCAAGACCCTTGCCTAGCAGAATAAAAGTGAAGCTTTAGGACGCGACGAAAAAGAGGGGAGACCCGTTAGAACGGGTCTTCAACGTTTCAGATTTTGAGTTTTCCGTCTGCGAGGATTGTTGTTCCGTCGACTTCGACAGTGGGCTTGCTCAGGGTTTGGCTATGCGCAAAGGTGGTGTCGTTGTTTCCTCCGAGGTCTTTGTTGGAGCCTACTCCGACTGAGACTGCTCCAAGAACGAGGCCGTCGGTAAAGTAGCCTATGAAGTCGGCCCGGGGGTTGATTCCTATCGAGAACCAGCCTATTCTGTCCTTGTCGCCTGTCGCTCCGGAGTAGAAGCCGGTGAAGGCTTCCAGGTTCGCCTTTGCCTCTGTTGATGTCAGTTTTCCGTTCTCGAACTTCCACTTGAGTCCTTTCACCAGCTTTCCACGAAGGGCCATTGGTTGATCGAAGGCGATTGTTCCCTGCGCGCTGTCCTCGACCGCTGCGACTGCGACATTACCCGATGGTAAGCTCTCCGAGTACGTTCCCTTCGCTACGTCAGCAGGGTCAACGATGCCGTCGTGTACGTGGACTGGCCGGCCTGTGATCGCGAAGCTCAGGTCTGTTCCGTTTTTCGCAGTGATATTGACTTTGCTCGCGGTTCCAAGTTTTGCCGCCACCTTCTGGCCGAGGGCCGACATCTTTCTATGGTCCACTGACATGGCGTTGTCCGTGATGCGTCGCCATCTGGCGAGGTTGAATCCGTAGGTCTTTGCCCGCTGTGGTGTCATCTGGCCCACTGGCAGGTCGACGCTTCGAATTTTCCTGTCGCGGAACTTGTCCATGACTGCTTTCTCGGACTCGAAGGATTTTGCTAGTCGGTCTCCCGGGACTTTTCTGAAGCCTGAGGGGTCTTCGGGTCCCCCAAGAAACACGGACGCGTCTGTCTGTTCTAGTGCTGACAGGAATGCTCTTCGCGGTCTTCCGTAGTGTGTTTCAGAGACCTTGGTCAGGTGGCCCCAGAACATTTCGTCTGTGTCGAGTGTTACAAGGGGCGTCCCTCCTGCTTGTTCGACTTCAAGGGCTAGAGCGTTCGCATAGTCGATGGTGTGGTTCCAAGCTGAGACGAGAACCTGTTCGTCTTCTTTGACTTGGAGGCATTCGTTTACGATTTTCTTTGCGACTTGTGCTATTGTCAAGAATGGTATCGCCGTATCGGCGCGAGATCGAACTAGGATTTAGCTATTCTCTCAATTGGAGGCTAAAGGCAGGGGCTCTATATTGAGTGAACCCCTTTCAAGACTCGGAGGGCATTCAGCGTGACCCACGGGTTCGGGCCCCCTACCGAGCCAAGGCTTGAGTATACTGTCGGAATCTGGGCAATTCCTTGCCCGCTTATCTCTCTCCACTGACCTGTCGCAGAGTCTTTTGCGAAGTTGCGTCTGATCTTCTCAAGAAAGGTTGCCTCCATGGCCCAAGCGCCATCCGGTAGACGCTTGCTCTGGAGCAGCCCCAAGGCGTCCCCGGTTCTCTCATCGTGTCCGTAGCCGAGGTCTGTCAGGACCCTGAGCGCGTGGAGTATGTCGTAGAAGTAGAACAGGGGGAAGTGTAGCTTGGTCCACTCCTCGTTTATTACGCGTCCATCCCTGTCGCTCTTGTAGACCCGGTGCATCAGCAGAAACTCGCACCCCCTCTCGACGGCTTCCTTGCCGCCCTTAGGCCATTCCGACGGTTCTAGGGCCGAGAATGCCCAAAGCGGTTCGATTGTAGACATGAAGGAGCTGTGATGGACCTCTTTGCCCCAGGGTCCTGGTTCGCAGTTCCACCCGCCATCAGGCAGCTGGGTCCGGATGAGCCAGTCGAACATCCCACGGACACGTGGATCATTCTCGTGGCCGAACTGGACGAGGGTCCGTGCCATGTTGCCAGTTACGCAAGGCTCCCACAGTAACCGGTAACCCGTGAGGTCGCCTTCAGGGTAATCTGGTGGGGGCCAAGACTTGTCCTGTTCCATAGCAGTCTTGAGGTAATACTCGCACGCCGAACGAATGCGGGGATTATCGCCCGGTAGGCCCATTTCTGCGAGAAGGATTAGAGGCCAGACTGTCGCCTGCCATTTAGGCCAGTAACAGTCTTCAGGATGCCCCCAATACCCATCAGGGTGTTGTTCGGCGAGAAGGTCTACGACGGGTCCGTGGGACGCTATCTGATTTCGGTAGGACGAGACCTCAGGGTCGTTTGCTGATTCGCCTAGCAGGTCCCGCAAGGCCCAGTAGCGTATTCCAGGATGTTCTTGGTTGAGGAGCCATTTGACCGCCCTCTCTTCCAGTGCTACGCTAGTAGCGGTTGGCACAGAACAGGTAGAGAGTGATCGTTGGTATAACTTTTCGTTCTGGCGGCTATACGGTTCGGATGACCTCGGCTGAGGACTTTATTCGTCGAGCGACAACGAGTCCGAACCGCGCTCCCACCCATCCGACAAGGGTGTCGATTGGCGGGGCGAGGAGCCAAAAGGCCAGAGGGATTGGGGTCCCAAGCGTCTGGAGGAGTGCAAGGGTGGCTACGGCCATGACGAAGCTGCCGGCGGCCGCAGCGAGGGCAATATTGCGCGGGGAGACAGGTTTGAACCCCGCTGTCTTCAGGTAGAGGTCAAAGACAATGGCGTTGGAAATCAAAGCTGTGGCGATGTGTAGCGGAAACGGAGCACCGGGTATTGCGAAGAATACAACGCCCGCGACCCCCCCTACGAGAGTGACGGTTCCAACCCTTTGGACTATCAATGTGAGGACTGCGAAAAGGGCAGAGATGAGGAAGAACAGCTCTGTGGAGCGCGTCAACGGACGAAGCCCTGCGGAGACGAAGCCGAGCCCGATGAGGAGGGCCGAGAACCCCGAAATCAATGAAAGGTCCCTGCTACCAAGCAATCCTGAACGCTTTCCCTCGGAATGCTGGCATGTTTTAAGCTAACGTATGGCCTTTACCCCAAAGCATCCTTGGCCGCGTACGTGAGCATTGATGGATGTCCTCTACATTGACGGGCAGAGCGTTGGAAACGAGCAACGAAATACCTTGAGGCAGGCCCGAATTGCCATAGTCTATGAGCCGTCGTCTGACCTTCAGAGCCGAAGAGTCCGAGAGATGAATGTAGGGGACAAGACGAACAATGAAGCAGAATACTTGGCGCTCCTGGAAGCACTCCAAATAATATCCAACAGGTGGACCGCAGGCGGTGGCCATATTCCGGAACAGAAGGGCCCTATCGTGATCCGTTCAGATTCCGAGCTGGTTGTGAACCAGATTAACGGAAGTTACAAGGTGAAGGAGGCCCACCTCAAGCCACTATGGGAGAAGGCGCGAGGCCTCATCGCGAGCCTTGGCCATGTGAAACTGGAATGGGTCCCACGGGAGAGGAACTATGCTGGATTGTGGCTAGAAGGTAAATGGAGAGACGGAACTACCGGGCTATAGCAACTCTTCCCGCCTAGCACGTCTTGTCGATTGCGATTGCCTGTTGTGGGCCGCTGAAGTTGTTGGGAACATATCGTTCTGTTTGAATACGGATTTGCAGATGTGTATGCCTCGGTCGTTGGACCTAATCCAGTTCAGTATTACCTCGTTGCGGGTGGAGCCCACTTCTATCGAAAAACCATCGGCGTTGTCGTCCTCTGTATTCCCGGCTATCTTGTTTCCGTCTGAGGCGATGAGCCGATAGCCTGTGAACGCGTTGTTCCGAGCAGTGTTTTCGTTCATTATGTTGTTGTGCGATGCGAAAAGTGAGAACCCATCTCCTGGGGCAGTGGGCGTATCCTCTCCGAGGGTGTTGCCGTTGGAGAATTGGGGTGCGTAGTTTGCGTTGTCAATTCGCGTGGACCCGATTCTTGAAATGTTCGTGACAATACCGTCTGGCGCCCGTCCCATGCTTATATCCAACCACAGAGTGTAGCAGGCCGAGGTTAGCGTGACGTGACCGCAACCCTTGAAACCATTAGCCATGCGCAGAAACGTTCCAAAGTTTTGGAGACAGAAGCTGGCGACCCTGCCTCCGCTGCCGAGCATTTTCGGTCAAAGCTGGCTTTCGAGACGGACCCGTCCGATGTCTACACGGACATGCAGAATGGTGAAACTGGCTTCATCGTAATCGACGCGAGGCGTCCCGAGTCCTATGCGAGAGGGCACATTCCGGGATCGATAAGCCTGCCCTACCGAACCATCGACGCCGAGACTACAGCAAGCCTTCCAAAGGACAAAGTCCTAGTCACATATTGCGCAGGGCTCTACTGTAACGCTTCAACCAAAGCAGCTGCCAAACTCAGCGCCTTGGGGTTCAGAGTCAAGGAGATGCTCGACGGGCTCGAGGGCTGGACGCGGGAGGGCTTTCCACTCGAGACCGGCGGCAGATCCATGACAGTCCAGGTTCCAGCTAGACCGTAGACCGGCCAAGACTGGCTCTGACCAAATTAGGCCGCTAGTTGACTGAACAGTCTAATGACCGACTGTTCGAAATCCTCTACGTGGACCAGAGACATTACTGGCAACGTGACGCCTGCTTCTCGATAGTGTCGAACCATCTTGACAGCTTCCTCCACTCCGAGTGCTGCGAAATCTCGAATCATTCGCTCAGTCACCAACTCATACGCGGTTTCCCTGTCGTTTGCGGCCCAGAACCGTGCGATTTCTCCAGCCTCCTTCTCGTAGCCTGCGGCCGCGAAGACCTTGTTGTAGAACGCGGCTGAACAGTACATAGCTAGGACCCTCTTCGCCATTCGGACATTTTCCTCCTGGTCTTCCGAAACGAAAGAAAGGCTGTAGGCAGCAACGTCAAGCATTCTCCCTCTGCCAGAGGCAGTTGTTGTTGCGAGGTTTGCAAGCTTCTTGAGCTGCGGAAGGGTATTCATCGTGACCAGCGCGCCGTCAGCTATCTCCCCGGCCAGTCGCGCCATCTTGGGCCCGACCGCTGCCAGGTAGACTGGGACTTGGCGTTGCGGTTTCATGGCCAGCTTGAAGTCTTGGACAGCGACGGTGCTGCCACGATAGTCGACTTTCCCTCCTTCCAGAACTCTCCGAATTACCTCAACATAGTCTCGCATCCTTGTAATGGGCTTCTCGAAGTGAACTGAGTGCCACTTCGTCAACGGGTCTTGGTGTCCCGTTCCGAGGCCTAGTACCGCTCTTCCCTCTGAGAGCTCGTCTAACGTCGCGGCTGTGGACGCGATTAGGGTAGGCGACCTAGTGAATATGTTGATGATGCCGGTTGCGAGCCGTGTTCTCGACGTGGATGCAGAGAGTGCGCCAAGGATTGAGATTGCATCGCGTCCGGGGGCCAGTGTGCTCTCTGTTATCCATAGAGAGTCGAGGCCGGCCTCGTCCGCGAGTTTTCCGATTCTCAGAGTTTCTCTGGCGGGGGTGCCGGGCCAGAGCGCGAGCCCGAGACGATTTTCCTCATTTGACAGCTTCAAGAGATAGGAATCCGTGTGGATTAGTGGGTCGGGGACATCGGGAGAGGCTCCTCTATCATGGCGGCTGGAAGGCTACTCATCCATTCGTGAGCGTATTTCTTTTCCAGCTTTCTCACGATCGCCTCCTCGGCGTACCGTGGTAGGCCTCGGTTCTCGAACTTGACATGTAACACTTCATGGATCAAGGTGGTTATGGCGGAGACAGAGATTTCCTGGAGCATCTTCTGCTGCGAGGATGAGAGTTGGCCGGCTGGGGTTTTGAAGGTGCAGAAGCCTTCCTGGCGAATCCAGTTCCGTTTCACTTTCAACGGGTATATGCTGATCTGGGCATTGTCATGATTGTAGCTTCCGTGAAGAATATTTCTAGGCCGTCCGTGGAGCGGCCGGGCGGGGAAGGCCATGATGCGAAGGTCGACAGCTCTACGGAACTCCATGTTCTCTATTTCCATCAGGTGTCTGAGCTGTTGTTGAACCTGCGAGGCCTTCAAGAGTTGGAGGACATAATTGGCGTAGTCGAAGAAAAATTCGCGTTCTTTACGCGTGTATTTGGCTACCAAGTCTCCGGGCGGGTTGGCGAGCCGTACGTAGATTTCCAAGGGTCCCAACTAGATGGCTCCGGAAATGGCATTCTCTGCCTTGTAAATTTATGAACGCAAGCCAGAAACTGAGGTGCTTCTTGATGAAGCTCTACCGTGTCAGCAAGTACCACTTCGGAGCCGTCTCGGTCAGACCGGACCACCTTCATCTCGGGTTCATCTCGGATCGCGAGATTGGGCACGAGAGGATAATCAGGACTAAGAGGGTCGGCCCTAGCAGGGTGGGGCACTCGGTCAAGCTGAGCTCGCCTGAAGATATGAATAGTCAGTTGATGGAATGGCTAAGTAGAGCCTACCGTCTTCATGCTCGACAGTAGGAGAATGGCCCAGCTTAGCTCCGGGGCAACAGTCAAACTCAACAATGGAGTAGATATTCCGCTTCTTGGCCTTGGTGTCTACCAGTCGTCGCCTGGAACGACTACGCAGGACGCTGTGAGGCACGCTCTGAAATGCGGCTATCGCCTAGTTGACACTGCTCGCATCTACGGGAACGAACAGGATGTCGGGCTTGCTATCCGTGAAAGCAGGATGCCGCGGGAGGAAGTGTTCGTCACGACAAAACTATGGAACAGCGACCACGGATACGATTCTACCATTCGAGCATTCGACGAGAGCCTAAGACGACTCGGACTGAACTATCTTGACCTCTACCTGATACACTGGCCGGTTTCAGGAGTCCGAAATGAGTCTTGGAGAGCAATGGAGAAACTGCTGAAGGACGGAAAGTGCCGGGCCATCGGAGTCAGCAACTACACTATCAACCATCTAAGCGAGATGTTAGCCAGTTCGAATACGATACCTGCCGTGAACCAGGTGGAGTTTCACCCATTCCTCTACCAACAGAAACTGCTTGAATACTGCCGTGGCCACGATATACAACTTGAGGCGTATAGTCCATTGACCCGAGGAGAACGGCTGAACCATCCGAAGGTTGTTGAGATTGCGAGAAAACATGAGCGGACGTCGGCCCAGATTCTGATACGATGGGCGGTACAGCATTCCGTGGTCGCGATTCCAAAATCAGTCAGGAATGACCGTATCCTGGAAAACAGCAGAGTATTCGACTTCACGCTCTCCTCTAGCGAAATGAAGGCTCTCGACTCCCTCAACGAGGACTTCCGAACATGCTGGGACCCTTCCAACCTACCATAACGCAAAGCTTCCAAACGGAGAGCTAGGGGTTTCCACAATCGATGCCTTCTCAAACCCGGTTCAAGATTAGGAAAGGGACAAGGCAAGATGTTGCGAAGCTTGTGGCACTTGCTGGGGTGCTGATGCCAGACGAAGCCTCACACGTTCAGCGGACGCGTGCCCTAGGGCATAGTCTAGTGGACCCAGATTATGATATTCTCGTCGCCATGGTCGGCTCTCAGGTTACCGGCTTTGTTGACCTCTGGACACTTTCAGACTTCGTTGAAGGCTCGAACATATCCATCATTCAGAACCTTGTCGTTGAGCCGCGGTTTCGAGGCCTGGGAATTGCCGATGCTCTGATAAGAAAAGTGTTGAAG
>Ga0209751_10002668_pt1 | contig 17668 bp, 22 predicted proteins | sample RifCSP13_1_FD_184019 | JGI IMG/M metagenome (GOLD analysis project Ga0209751, IMG submission 184019) | Soil microbial communities from Rifle, Colorado - Rifle CSP2_sed 13_1 (SPAdes) (version 2) | ecosystem: Environmental > Terrestrial > Deep subsurface > Rock core/Sediment | place: Rifle... | reverse complement strand
GTCTTTCCGGTCGAGCACGCTATAGGCGCGCACCAGCTTGAGCCAGCCGGGAAGATCGCCGCCATCTTGGTCGAGCCGGGCGGCGAGACCCTGCACCATGCGCTCGATCATCGCCTGACGTTCGGCCGGGCTCATGTCTTGGGCTGCGGCGATGTCTGAAGCGCTCGGGCCATTTTGGCTTTGCACTCCGGCTTGCGGCGTTGGAGTCTCGGCCTCATTCATTGGCTTGCCGGCAAGATGCGCTTCGGCGGCAGCGATCCGCTTCTCCACCAGCTCGCGCCATGACGCGTTGGCGTCGGCCTTGCTCAAGAGCGCCCGCCAATCCTCGATGGCCGCCTGAAATTGTCCGTCTTGCTCCTTGGCGATGGCCAGCAGGATACGCGGCTCGATCAGCGTTGGATCGAGCGTGACCGCACGCTCGAGCGCGCTGCGGGCGTCCTCCGTCACCACGCCGTTATTGGCAAGCACAAGGGCTTGGCCCTGGCCCGAGAGTCGCTTGGCCGAAGCGCCGAGAAGTCTGATCGCCTGGGCGTAGGCTTGCGCCGCATCGCTATAGCGGCGCCAGCCCATATAGACGGGAGCGATCACCTCCCACCCCTCGCCCTCTTCGGGATGCTCTCTGAGCCGCGCCTCGACTCGAGCGACGAGCGCTTCGAGATTCCGATCGCTGGCAGGATCTTGCAGACGCGCGGCAAGCGGCTGGTCGGGCAAGCGGGGAGAGCCGTAGGTGAGATAGAGGCCGAGCGCGAGGAGCGGAAGCGCTGCGCCTATGGCGATCATCGCCGCCCTGGTTCTGGCGCCATCGCTCTTGGCGCGATCGGACGCGACGGCCTTGCTGTCGGCGGCGAGGAGCCGCCGCGCGATCTCGACGCGCGCGGCTTCAGCCTCCTCCTCGCCGATCAGACCGCGCGCGCGATCGCCCTCGATCTCATTGAGCTGATCGCGGTAGACGGCGGCGTCGAAGGCTTCGGGCGCGCGATCGGCCGTCCCCGCACCGGCAAGCGGCCGCAACAGGACGATGAGCACGATCACCGTGAGACAGGCAAGAACGACCCAAAGCAGCACGGGGGGCGTAGGCCTCCGAAAGTCGACAGAGGGCTAGGCATAGGGAAAGGCGTGCGGAGGGGCAAGGTCCGGCAGGAGCGCTAAGATTAATTCCGGGCAATCTGCGGGAGGCTCCGGGAGCACAAGCCCGTAGGCGGTGCTTGGAGAGCCTTAGCCCACGGTCCGCCAGGTGCCATCAGACTGACGGCAGGCCGTGCCGCGCGCCGTCTGCGGCTCGCCGCCAACATAGATAGTGTGGGTATAGGGCCGGCAAAATTGGCTGCCCTGCTGGTAGGGCTTGCCCGGCACGATCTGGCCGCGATGCTGGCTTTGCGGATTGTCCCAGGACGTCGGCGCGCCAGCCTGCCCATATTCGAGAGCCTGGTATTCGGCCGCGGCCGCCATTTGGCGGTCCTCCTGGTCCAGGCTTTTGCCGATCTGGTTGCCGACGATGCCGCCGACCACGGCGCCGATCGCCAATCCGGGGATGCGGTTCTTGGGGCCACCGATGGCCGCGCCCGCGGCGCCGCCGGCCACGGCGCCCACAATGGTTCCGGTGCCTTGCTTATTGCCTGGCCCGCAAGCGGCGAGCAACACTGACAGCATAAAGATCGCAATGATGGGTGCCCGTCTCATCGCTACCCCCTTCGACCCAAAACGGCGCGGTCGGCCCCGGCAAGAGACTGAGATAAGTCTAATCGTGCCACTCTGCCCTTAACAAATAACAATTCTGGCCATTATGTGATGTATCTTTTAGGCCACTGTTTTTCATTGTTTTTCACCCCCTTTTGGAAACCGGCAGGGCCGGGTTTACAGAGGAAGTTTCCACTTTGGTCTCGAAGGCAGCGGTCACCGCTGCCATGCTCATGCGGGCCATCCGGGCTTGATCGGCGGCGCGCACGTACCGCTCGACCTCGCGCAGGGTCTTATGGCCGGAGATCGAGGCGATCACGCTGGCGCTGCACCCTGCCTCGGCTAGGCGGCGGCAGGCGGCCTTGCGAAGGCCGTGGGCGGCATAGCCGGGCGGCACGCCCGCATAGCGGCTTGCCCCGGCTCATTCTGACCACGCGCTTTTCAGAAACAAGCTGTTCGTAAAATATCGGCTCCAACGTGTCGCTGAACCTGATCACCCGGCCCTTCGCCAATTTCGCCAGGATGCCGCTCTTGATGCCGTCCACACCGACGATGAACAGGATGCGTCCCTTGGTACGCGAGCGGGTGATCGCGCCCCGGCCCATGCCGCTGACGCCTTTGATCGCAAAGACGCGCTTGCCGGTGCGCGGCTGGCAGAAGGCACACACGCGGTCGTAATGCGAACCGCTGCCCGCGTCGACGCAGGTGGCGTCGATTTTGAGCGAGCCGCCCTTCGGATGCTGCCAGCGAGCTTTCAGATGCTCGTCCAGTTCAACCCACGGCTCGTTGCTGTCGGGCGCGCCCCATATCGCGCGGTGATCGAGCACGAAGGCATCGCCAGACCTCGACCAGCCGCACGTGGTGACCTCTAGCCTGTCCTCTTGGACATCGCACCCGCATGTCAGCATCAACACGTCGGCGGGGATGGCATCGAGGCTGAACGGCTCCGCTCTTGCCGCAAGCTCGTCCTCGTTGGTCGGTTCGCCTTCGTCGCGCCAGCCCTCGGCGAGCACGGTATTGACGAACACGCGAAGCTCGTCCGGCCCGCTGTCCTTGGCGTGCAGGAACTCAGCGACGAGCTTCGACCACGACGCGTTCGGCAAGCGCGACACGAGCGCGTTCAGGCGGAAGCCCGCATGACCCTTCACGTCGGGGAGTGTGATGCGCCATGCGCCAGCCTCGACCATCGCCAGCTTGTGCTCCTCCCCGAGGAGGACTTCGCAATGCGGGCAGCGGAAAGACGGGCGCGGCTCAAACTCAATGTGACGCCACAGTATCTCGGTGAACGCGCCGCACTCCGGGCAGGGCACCTCGAAGACGCGCTGATCGGATTGCTCCCACAGGCGCAGCACGTGGCTTGTGTCTTCGTTCAGCGGCGTCGAGCCGACGATCAGCTTCCGGTTGGCGAAGCTCAAGGTGCGCTTCTCAGCGAGCGCGATGGGATTGCCTTCCGCCCCTTCCTCGCAAGCATCCGCTTCATCGACCAGCAAGACGCGCGCTGTGTGTCGCCGAAGGTTCCTCGGCGCTTTGCTGGCGACGATCTTCAAGCTGCCGCCGACGAACATCCGATGGGTTAGGAGATTGCGACCGGCTTCCGACTTGCCCGGCTCGCCAAGCGCGTTACGTAACGCCGGTGATGCGGCGAAGATCGGCTCGATGTCGGATGCGATGTAATCCCGGCAATCCATCTCGGTCGGCAGCACCGCAAGCACCGGGGCCGGGTCGTTGACGACGTGGTGAGCCACAAGGCCGGTCAAGAGCGTGGTGAATCCGCTCCGGGCGGATTTCACAAGCGTCACGCGTTCGATGTCGGGGTCGGCCAGTGCATCGGCGATGCCCCGCTGTGTCGGCCATAGCCTAATCGGTCCGCCTTCGGCGCTTAGACCCTGCGGCAGGCGTAGGTTCGCCTCTAGCCAAGTTGAGAGAGGTTCAAGCGGCGGTGGCCGAAGCGCTTCGGAGACGCGGGACCAAAGAACCTCGGTACGTACCGAGGTTTCAACCGGCCTTGTCATCGGCTAGCTCGTTGAGGCAGGCGCGCAATTCCTGCGTCAGCACAACGTTCTGTCTTGCGTTGAGATCGCGCACGCGTGCTGGCACGCTCAACACCCTATTCCTGAACGCCCGCAACTTGCCTTTCCAGAACACCTCGACCTCGCTCGCCTCGACAAGCTCGCCGGATAGCTGCCGCGCTTTCGCTTCGGTGAGCGCCGTTTGCGCCGCCGCGAAGCGCGCACGAGCCTCTTGGGCATCCTCGCCCCCTTTGCCGCGCGCCGCCGCCTGTAGGCGGCCGATATAGCCCCTGACGGACGTTTCCAGCACGTAATAGCCGCGCCGCTCGGCGCGCTGCACGACGCCTTCTCGTGCCAATTCGGATAGCGCGGCGCTGTTGATGCCAAGCAGCTTTTGCAAGCGGCCGGAGCTAATCGTTTCGTCCATGCGGTCAAGGTAACGCAATAGGGCGACAAGTCGCCCTATTTTCTTACGTCCTCGGCGAATCGCTCGCAGCGGTCAGTAGCGTTTCTTTGTCTCAATCGTCGTGATGGTCGCCACCATCATGGTGGTTGCCGCCGTGATCGTTACCACCATGATGTTTTTTACCGTGATGCTTTTTATGATGGCCCCCCTGATGGTCGCCGCCATGATCATCATCCCAATGATGACCATAATGGTGATGATAACGACGGAAATACCACTGCCGCCACCACCAACAATCCGGGTCCCAATAATTGTACTTGCAGTAGGACCAATCATGCGCGGCCTTTGCCGGTGGAGCTTGCACGGCAAACGCGGCCAGCACACCAAAGGCTAGGGCTAAGGACAAAAGGACTTTGTTCAACATTGCCGATCTCCTGCGCTCAACATGACGGTTTCCTCGCCCCGCCATCTCGGATCGCAGGTTATCACACCGTTCATGCTCTGCGATGTCCCACATGCACACCGCCTCAAAAAAGTTTGCAAAGAGCGAAATCGAGGAAGGCGGCGCCCCCCGCTAATGGCGCGGGCGAAGGAGGACCCACAAGTGCTAAGCTATGTGACGCGGCGTAAGGGACACACTATGAAGCGCGTCTTCGTAGCATTTGCGCTGCTTACCCTGCTCTTGGTCCAAGGTGCAGCGGCAAAGATCATAACGCAGTGCGGGGCATCCGAGGGCTACGCCTACTATTTTGAGGGAGGGTTGATCGCTCCCAAGGATACTGGTTGGCAAAAGGACGGTATTTCGGGCGGTGGTTTTCAGTTCATTAGCGCAGATGATGGTTCTGACCCCGACGTCATCATTACCGATGTGGTAGGCACGCGCAGTTCCCGCGCGGATGGAGCGAACGTGGCGCTCGTTCCCGGTGCCGAGGAAGGCTTCTATCTGGTGCTCTCTATCTACCCAACGACCGGCACCGTCGATCACTATCTGTTTCAACTTGACGACAGAGGAAATGGGAACGTCGAGTTCGAGCTTCTCCGACAGTTCGCGCTGCCATTCGTCGGCAAAGCGGACATAGTTGCCGACTAGCGCGGTGACGGCGAGATCAACGTCGCTATCCGGTCGAGCGCCCCCTTAGCGCGGCTGCCGTATAGGCGCACCTTCTCGACGTAAGGCGCGGCCCTTTGCGCCCATTCCCTAATTGCGCTCACTTGCTGTTCAGTCAGGTCCATGCTCACCGCTTGCCTAGACCCTTGGCGGCCTTGATAAGCTCGTCGGCGGTCTTCTGGTGCACGTTGATGCGCTTGGGCAGGTAGTCGTCGCGCTGCTTGATCTTGCTGCGGTAGGCGGCGGCGCGGAGCTTGTCCTTGAACAGCTTGCGCTCAAATGCGCGCTTCCGCGATGTGCGGTCCTTGCCCTGCTTCTTCTCGATGATGGTGCGCACGGTGCGCTCGCCCAAGCCGGTGCGCCCGACGATGAAGCGGCGGCTCTTGCCGTCCTTGTGCAGTGCGCGAACTTCCTCGATCTGCGCTTCGCTCGCTGCCAAGGGGCGACCCGGCTCGCGCGGTCCACGTATCACGCGGTTGAAGTCGCTCACCGACGCGTTCCACTCCTTGACCAGCTTGTCGTAGTCCTCGGCAAGCTCGACGTATTTGTCCCACGCCTCGGTCTTCCTTGGCGCCTACCCGGTAGGCCATTGATGTCACTGACGACCTGCTTGCTCGGCTTTTTCGTCTGGGAACAAGATCGAACTCTCGACAGGAAGCGCCCCACTTTCAAGGACCCGGATGAGTAAGCGCCTAAGCAAGGTGTGCGCAAATCCGATTGCCTTTTCGATGTCCTCTACACGACTTCCATGTGCAACCCTTGATCTCGAATTGTAGTTCGCCTTTACGTCCTTGAATAATTCGTAGCCTTCCTTGCCTCTTCCCTCCAAGTAAGTGGCAGACAGAAGAGAGAGCCTAAAGGCAATTTCGGCATCGACCCCAAACACACTCTCGATACCGGACCAAAGCGTCAAGAGTCGTGGCTCAAGATATCTAGAATGATGAAAGGTCGTTAGAGCATCCAAAGAAATTCTGAATTTCTGTTCCTTCGTTAATTTGATCGTGGCTGGAAGCCGAGCCAATGCCCACTCAATATCAGCTAATTCAATCGGTGCTTGTCCAAGTGGCTCGTGTAAGAGCGCGTCACCACGGCATGGTGCGAATACGAGCGAGTTTGTAGGGTACCGAGCGATGTCGACAAGCGAGCGATTGCAGAGAACTGGAGTCGCACCAAAAGAGCCGGTCTTCACGTGAAGCAGGTCCACGATTGACACCGCGACCGCAGGGGACACAGGCTCTTGCCGTCCAGACAATTGTTTCAGTTCGAATTCCGCGCTCACCCGGCTAACTTGAAACAGGATGAATGGTAAGCCAGAAGCCTTAATGTCAGACCTGAGTAAAAATTGATCCCATGCTGGCGGATTAGCGATGCGCCTGATGACCGCGAACTCCTGCCCATCGGCGAGGCGACAAGAGTATTCTTCGAAATCCAAGCTCAAGCCTAAGATTGGCACAAAAGAAAACTGAGTATCGGGGAGGCTCCCATCCTTTTCAAAAGCAGCGTCGGGCATTATCCATCTTCCATGACTGTCTTTGCCTGCCCCTCGTCATCGCCGCGATACACCGCCACGATGTCGAACGGGTCCACGGTACGCCAGCCTTCGCCTGTCAGGACGCTAAGCATGGTCCGCAATTTTAGGCTGTGATCGGAGCGATGCAAGCTTCTCGCGTCCCCCCGTCACCCCTCCAACAACTGCCGCCGATCTCGCTTCGACGCTCTCGGTGTTTGTGGTGACGTAGAGAGAATGAAACCATCTCACTGCCCGACTGGACGGGTGTGGCGATGCCCCACGGTATGATCGAGAGGCTTTCACTAGGCGCAACCTCCCCCGCCCCGGCGAAATGCCGGGCTGCCTATGAACCCGCTTGCGACTTGCTCCGCTTGGCTTACGGGCTGCCCTTTTCGGAGAGCGAACACCCGGTTCGACTTAGCGAAACCCCGCAAGGGGTGCCGACGCGCCTTCTCCGCGCTGTCAGCCTGCCCGCTGCTTTTTCTGGACGCCGGAGAGAGCGTCAGGGGTCGCACGCGCGGGCTAAGGCTCGTGCTTGGCTATCGACCCGCCCCGTGGTAGCCAGATGCCGCAACGGTTCTTCGCCACCGTCAGCTAGCAACCGTCCGAAGGGTTGCGGGGATGGCTCGCGTTCTCAACAGGCGCGGGCCATCGCTTTAGTTGTTCGGCCCTCCTTTCACATAGATCGGCCAAGGCGAGGTGAGACTCGCCTGATAGCTCGCCACGGCGGCGCGCTTGGTGGCGCGATCTTTGCGTTTCAACTTTGCCATCCGCTTCGGCAGTGGCGGGAAGCGGCGGCGCTTGATCTTCGGCTTCGGCCAATGCTCGGTAAGCTCGTGCCATTGCGGCTCGTCACCGGCAAAGATGCTCGCGGTGCCGTGGCGTTTCGCACGCTGCCGAAGTTCGCGGCTCATAGCCGTGCCTCGCGCGCGTGCAGGCTGCCGTTTTGTAAACCGGCAAGCCCTTTGTGAGCCGTCGGGTTACACGCCAAGCCTTTGATATTGTTCAGACGTTGGCCTTCTGGCCAAATTAGGTTTCGGCTCAGAAAAATGGCGGAATCAGGCGGACGGCAGCTCAAGCCGGGCGCGCAAGCCGCCCTCGGGCGAAGGCTCAAGCTCGAAGCGGCCCTTATAAAGATGCGCGAGATCGGCCACGATCGAGAGTCCGAGCCCCGAGCCGGGCTTGGTCTCGTCGAGCCGCTGGCCCCGCCTCACCCCCTTGGCCAGTTCGGCCTCGGTCAACCCCGGTCCGTCGTCATCGACGATCACCGTGAAGCGCGCCGCACCTTTTCCCGGCCGAGCCTCCGCCCTCACCCGCGACCGCGCCCATTTACAGGCATTGTCGAGCAGGTTTCCGACCATCTCCTCGAAGTCCTGCTTTTCGCCTTGGAACTTCAGGCCGGAGATCGACGCCACCTCGACATCGAGGCCGCGCTCCTCGTAGAGACGGTCGACCGTCCGCTTCAGCGCCTGGAGCACACCGTCGACGTCGGTGGTATCTCCGATCACGCTCGACCGCGCCGCCACTCGCGCCCGGTCGAGATGGTGCGTGATCTGCGTGCGCATGATCTGCGCCTGCTCGATGACCTTGGAGGATAACGGCCCCTCGTGCGCCCGCGCCTCGTTAGAGATGACGGTGAGCGGCGTCTTGAGCGCATGCGCGAGATTGCCGACATGGGTGCGCGCGCGGTCGACGATCTCGCGATTGGACTGGATCAGCGCATTCAATTCCTGTTGCAGCGGCCTGATCTCCTCGGGCAGCTCGCCTTCGAGCTGTTCGGCTTCGCCCGAGCGGATCTCTGCCAGGTTCTGTCGCATGGTGCGTAGAGGCGAAAGTCCGAAGCGCACCTGGAAGAATGTCGCCACCAAGAGCCCGAGCCCGAGCACGGCAAGGGCCGCGATGAGCATGGTGGTGAACTCGGCGAGATCACGGTCGATCTCGCGGGCGTCGCCAGCGACGGCATAGGAATAGGGCGTTGAGAGCGGGCCTGCCAGCTTGATCTCGCGCTCGACAACGCGCAAGCGCTGCTGCTCGGGACCGGCGGCATAAGCGCGCCGCGTCAGGCTTGTGTCGGGGGGGACTTCATTCTGGCTCGGCAGCCTGAGCTGCTGATCAAGCAGGGAATCGGAAACGAATTCGGGGCGCGTGGCCCCGTTGAGCGGCTTGATCTGCCAGTACCAGCCGGAGAAGGGAATACCGAAGACGGGCTCGCCGAGAGTGGTGGGCTCTTTCGGGGTGGTGGCGCCGCCTTGCGTGGTCGAGGCGACGAGGCTGGTCAAATAGACATTGAGACGCGCGTCGAAGTTCCGTTCGACGGCTTGGCGGTAAAGCGAAATGAGGAGGATGGCGGTGACGGGAAGGACGACGAGGGTCCACGCCGCGGCCGAGGCGAACAGCCGGAAGGCGAGGGAGTTAAGCCTCATCGCTTACGTCCGAGAGGCAGTAGCCGAGCCCGCGGACAGTCTTGATGAGATCGATGGGAAGCTTCTTGCGTAAGCGCCCGATAAACACCTCGACAGTGTTGGAGTCGCGGTCGAAATCCTGCTCGTAGAGATGCTCGACCAGCTCGGTGCGGGAGACGACGCGGCCCCTGTGCAGCATGAGATAAGCGAGCACCCGATATTCGTGCGAGGTGAGCTTGACCGCCTGGCCGTCGACCGTGACGCGCGTCGTCTTGGTGTCGACGCGGAGCGGCCCGCATTCGATTTCGTTGCGGGCATGCCCCGCCGAACGCCTCAGCAGAGCGCGAAGCCGCGCCAGCACCTCCTCCATATGGAAGGGCTTGGCGACATAGTCGTCGGCGCCGGCATCCATGCCCGCCACCTTATCGCTCCACCGCTCCCGCGCGGTGAGGATGAGCACCGGCATCATGCGCTCGTCGCGCCGCCATTGCTCGAGCACGCTCAAGCCGTCCTTCTTGGGAAGCCCGAGATCGAGCACCACGGCGTCGTATGGCTCGTTATCGCCGAGATAATGTCCCTCCTCGCCGTCGAACGCGGCGTCGACGGCGTAGCCCGCATCGCTGAGAGCGGTGACAAGCTGACGGTTGAGGTCCGGATCGTCCTCGACGACGAGAAGCCGCAAAGTCGCTATCCCTCCCGATCCGACATGGGGTCGTTCCTCCTAAAACTGCCCGGTCCGAGCGTCAACGGTGACGTTGGTGACCTCACCCGTCGGCCCGAGCACGACGAGCTTATAGACGAAGTGTCCGCCCGCATTGCACAGCGCCTGGCTGACCACTTTACCGCCCGTGCGCTTCTGCACCATTTGGTAAATGACGTTGGCGGGAAGCAGCGAGTTCTGCGCGATGATCGGGCCCGCCTTGCTCCATTCGACGCAGCCGGGCTCGGCGGCCTGCCCCGCAGCCATGAACACCGCGGCGGCAAAGCAGATGATGGTTATTGGTTTGAGCAAACGCCACATGGTCCGGCCCCGATAAACCTTGTTGGGCGGGACCCTAAGGGAGGGCGCATGAACGACGCATGAACGCTTAAGCCTCTGACGTCACTTAGCCTTTGCGGGCTTGGTTCCTGCGGTCTTGGTCGCCTTGGCGTCGTCGACCTTGACGCCGAGCGCGGCGAGACCGAGGCCGCGAAGATGACCGGGGCCTTGGTGACGAGGTCGGCGAGGGTTGCGTCGCCGACCGCCCAGCTCGCCACCGCCGAGAGCGCCGTGATCAGTGCGGTCCTTTGGCGAAGCCACCGGTGAAAAGCCAAGCAACGCTGTTCATAGACGATCTCCTTCTGAACATGGTGGGTTACGAAGATGAATTGGATGCCGTCTCAGCGCTAGCCCTGCGGCACGATCAGGCGTGAGCGTCGAAGCAACCCGCGTCAAATCGCGCCTCCTGGCCTGGTGGTGATAGGGTGTGCCAAGCCAGCCGCGCGCCGCTTCAATGATGGCCTCGCGTGTAACCATGTCGCGTAGTTGTCATAGTTCTTGGGTTGACCCGCGCCTCGGGCTGTGGCGACACTCTCGCCCGCCAAGAATCGGCCCCTGCCGCACGCGTGGAGGACGGAAACCATCGCTGAGCGCCCGCCAGAACGGAACCTCATTGGCCGCCGCAACTTTATCCAGCAGGCGACGCTCGCCGGCGCGGCGACGCTCGCGCCGTCGCTTGCCAATGCCGGGTCGTCGGACCCCGCGTCGGACGCGCAACTGCCCCTAATCAACCCAGCTAAGACAATGCCAGAGACCGTGACGGCCGACGAGATCAGGACCCTGCTCAAGCTCGAGCCGAACGCCACCTGCGGCTTCGTGCGCGAAACCTATAAGAGCGACCTCAAGATCGCGCCGGGAGGTCTGCCCGCACCGTTCGCGGACGGGCGCCCGCTCGGCTCGGCGCTCTATTTCATGGTGACGCCGGAAGCGCCCGTGAAGCTTCACCGCATCAAGAACGACCAGCTCTATCACTATTATCTCGGCGACCCGATCGAGGTGCTCCTGATGCGCGAGAACGGGGTCAGCGAGCTTGTCGTGGTCGGCCCGAACCTCATCGGCGGACATTTGGTCCAGCTCTTCATCCCCGGCAACACCTTCCACACCGCGCGCGTCACCGGCAAGCACCGCTGGTTCCTGGGCGCGAGCACCGAATGGCCGGGCGTGGTGCCTGAAGAAGATGTCGAGCTCGGCAACGCCGATGAGCTTGCCGCCAAATATCCGGAAGCCGCCGCCGATATCCGCGCCTTCCCCGTGCCGGCCGAGAAGTGAGGACGGTGTGCTTTCGATGAGCCGGGCGCCCTCGCTTCCTAAGCCGCGACCATCCGGCCATGCTACCGGGACCAAATCGCTAAAGAGACGTTCAACTCTCAGTGGTGTTGGCGCAGTCCCTCCTCCCCCCAGTACCGCGCCCACGCCCAGGGAGGTTTGAGTTACGCGTAAGAGAAGCCCGGTGGCGCAGCTGGGCTTCTTCCTTTTTGAGCCAATGCGCGAACGATGCTTCTAGGCGCGAGTTAGGCTACCGACGGGGCTCGTGTAGGAGCCCGAACGATGGAACGCTGGACCTATCGCGGATATCAGATTGAACCTAGGCGTGAGTGGTCGAATTGGTGCGTCCTTGTCTATCCCACGCGCCCGGACCTACCCATGTTGCCGCAATTAACTTTGCACAGTAGCTCACCCACTTCACACACTTAGCTTTGGTGCCTTTCATAACTGATCCTCATGTTGAAAAGCACACAAACAAAAAGGGCGGCCGAAGCCGCCCTTAAAACGTGGATGCCCGGCACAAGGCCGGGCATGACGATGTTTCTATTTTTTGAAAGCTTATCGACTTAAGCCGCCACGGCCTGCGCGGGCTCGGTCACGGCGCGATAGCGCACGATGCCGTGGAAGGTGTCGCCGTCCGGATCGAGCCTGGCCTCGGAAAATTCGTGGCGCAAATTGACGAGATGATGATCGGCAAGCGCAAGCGGCTGGTCGTGCAGCACGGCCCTGATCGCCTCGAGGATCTCCTGCACCTGCTTCTTGCCGCCCGAACGCGACCAGACATGCAGCGTAAGATTATGCTCGGCGCCGTCCTCGGTGCCCGTGCTCCAGTCGCGGATCACGCTTTGGCCGAGGGTGATGAAGGGATAAGGCGCTGCCTGCGGCGCGTCGTCATAGACGCGGACGCCGCCCAGCAGCGTGGTCAGATCTAACGAGCCGGCGAGCGCCTGATAGACGCCGCGCTGAAGGGCCCAACTCGCAACTGCCGCCATAGCAGGTCTCCGACAAGCGATTGTTAACCAAACATATGGGGTGCCGCTTCACGCCATGCAAATAGCGGCCAAATCACCAATCCGCGATCAGAACGCGGCGCGCGGAATCTTTAAAGCCGCGGCGACTACTTTTTGAGCCTATGGTTAATTCCTCGTGAACGGGCGCGGAAGCCAATTTGTCCAGGCGCCGCCCCCAATTCAAACTGAGACGTCAAGGACTAACCTTTTTCCTACCGTACACGGTCAAAGACTGGCGTCGAACGGGAACCTTTGCGCCGAGCCAAGCTTACTAAGCGAAAGGTCCAAGGAGATCCCGCCATGAAGACCGGCGTGTTCGAGCGCTTGAAACATGCGCAGATCGGAGAGCCGATTCATCAGCCCCTGATCTTAGCCATCCTCATCATCCTGATTTCGATCACCCTCTATTTCATCCTCCAGGCGTGACGAAAGATCAGTCGAAGCTCCGAGCGAGCGGCTCTGCTCACATCCCGCCCGGTTCTACCGTGCACGCCGGGCCGTAGCTCCACTGTCCCCTCACGTCTTCCGGCTTGCAGGGCGACGCGGCCTCCAGCGGCAGCGGCTCGACGGGTGCGCCGAGCGGGTCGATGCACAAGACGTGACCCGTGACCGGGTTGATCTCCGCCTTCAGGCATTTCGGCGGCGCCGCCGGCTCGGAATTTTCCGCTGCCGCCGCACCGGCAATCAATGCCATCCCGAGCAGAACGCCAATCACGACTCGCCGCATATTGTTCTCCATCTGAAAACTCGCTCCTGCCTTTGAGCATACACCGCCAAACGCACCGGAAACTATCGCTCGACGCAGCGGAGGAAAGAGCGCACGGTCCCTAAGTGCGTGGGCGACCCTCCGGCGAGTATGGCTGTCCTCTTGACGGCGTTCCCTGTGACGCGGAGCTCACGCACACTTAATCCAAGTCAACCCGTCATGCCCGGACTTGATCCGGGCATCCACGCCGTTCTGTCTCAGCGAGCGGAGCGCCAGTGGAATGGATTGCCGGAGCCTGTCCCCGGACTTGATCCGGGGGTCAAGCCCGGCAATGACGAAGACCAAGACGGGAAAGGCGCGAGCCTCACTCAGGCTTGGGGCGGCAGGGAAAGCCCGTGGCGAAGCACTTGCTGTAGAGACCCTGCTTGACGCACTGCATAAGTGGATCTTTGGCCGCGTTCCAATCCGCGTCGGGATAGATGGCTTTCGCCTTTTCCAGCCAATCCACCTTCGCCGCTTCCTCCGACTCTTCCTGAGAGCTTTTGAACCCGGGGCCGCTGCCGGTGAGCGCCTTGTCGTGACACTCGAACCCCTTTTGTGGCGCGGACGAGGCGGCCAGCGCGGGCGCACCCATCGCCGCCACGGCGGCTACGCCGAGCATGACGTGAAACATCGCAGCGATTTTCGGCATTGGTCCTCCACCCAAGGCTGGCAACACATGACCCCGCTTGCGGCGGGAACATTAGCATAGAGAATGGTGAGCGCCCCATACGCCAAGGGCCCGCTTAACGCGGGCCCTTGTGATGCCATCCCTTGGGGCGTCCCAGCGGGACCCCCAAACTTTCGGAACGCCAAGTCTCGTGGCGTTCCGATTTGCGCGTGACGGCCTAGCCGGCCTTCTGCTTCTTGTAGGCCTCCTGAGCCTTGGCGAGATTGCCTTGTGGATCTTTCATGAACGCGGCCTTAGCCTCCTCATTGCCGAAGCAATAGGTCTTGCCGCCGATCTGCGCATTGACGGAGCAGTCCGTCTTTATTTGCTGGCCCGTTGCGAGGCCCTGCGCGCACAAATTGTCGAACTCGCCGGTTGCGGCGAGGCCGGCGGTGACGAGGCCGAGCGCAAACGCGCCGGCAAGCGCCGATGTGACATAAGCCCTTCTCATGGTGCATCTCCTGGTGTTGTCGTTCGAGGTTCGCGCCCATTGCTGGGCAATGGGATAGAAACGCCCCGCCTGAGGGCATGTTCCCCGCTTAGTTTGCCGCCTCAACGATTATTGCTGGTCACAATCCGGGCAATCCGGGCCTGCTTGCCGCTCGCGCTTCACCATGTCGCGGCAATAAGCCTCTCCTCCCCTGGGGGTGCGGGGACGAAAACGCCTGGAGCGGGACTACTGATAGGGCCTGCGGATCATCCAGGCCTGCGCCGGGGTTTTGGTGCAGGAGGTGGCGTAGACGTCAGTCAGCTGCGGGGTATTGGGGCCGGGGTTCTCGAGACACCGCGGAAAGATGCGCATGTCTTCGTTGAGCAGCGAGATGCGGTCGTTCCATTTGAGCGTTTCCTTCACCAGCTCGGCCGTCTTCGCCTCGAGCGCGGCGACTTTCCGGTTGAGGCAAGCGACCTGCTCCTCCATGGCGCCCTGAGCGCAATCGGCGGCTTGGGCCTCCTCCGCCGCCACCGGCCGTGGGCTCGCCAAAACCGCCCAACCCATGACCAGCATCGAGAGAAAAGCGATGCGATATCTCATCTCGAGCGCCTCCTTCCAGGAACGTCCTCTCCCATTCTATGCGATGCTAGAGGCGCGGGGACAAGTTGGCGATGGGCAAGCTCCGCCTTCACGCCATCGTGAAACCACATCGCGCGGCTAGGCACGCCTGCCCATGAACACCTCCCTCGCCCCCTCCCGGGACCTCATGCGCAAGTTCATGCGCCGCACCGTGCTCTCGCTTGTCTTTTTGGGCGTCGTCCTGTTCGGCGCGGCCGGGACGCTCAACTGGCCGCAAGCCTGGGTCTATCTGGCGTTCACCGCCGCGCTCAGTTTCGCCGGAGGATTTTGGCTCGCCCGCCACGACCCTGACCTGCTCAACGAGCGCCTCGGCGCCTTGATCCAGCGGGAACAGAAAACCTGGGACAAGCTCTTCATGGTGGCTATGCTCGCGCTATGGACGGGCTGGCTCATCCTGATCGGGCTCGATGCCGGGCGCTATCGCTGGTCCCACATTCCCCTCGCCCTTCAAGGCATGGGCTTCGTGCTGCTCTGCCTTGGGTCCTACCTCGTCTGGCTCACGCTCAAGGCCAACAGCTATGCGGCGCCGGTGGTCAAGATCCAGAAAGAGCGTGGGCATCGGGTGGTGACGACCGGGCCTTACGCCTATGTACGTCACCCCATGTATGCTGGCGCTCTCCTGTTCATCGCGGGCGCGCCGCTCCTGCTCGGCTCATGGTGGGGTCTTGCCACCGGGGTGGGTCTCGTCCTCGTCATCGCCATGAGGGCCGTGCTCGAGGAGCAAACCCTCATGGCCGAGCTCGCCGGCTACGCGGATTATGCGGTCCGCGTCCGCTACCGCCTCGTTCCGCATCTTTTGTAGCGCGCCAAGCAAGCCGCTCTTCATTATTCGGCCCCAAGTTCCGCGCAATTGGTTCGCCGATCGAGAGGCTAGGCCACGGGCGCGCACTACTGGCTCGCCTCGCCGGCCTCGAATTGCGATATTGGCGCTGAAGGGGGTCGGGTTTCGGCCATGTCGAGGGTCAGACCAGCGGTGTTCGTGGCGTGCCTGCTCGGGACGCTGGCGTCCGCTTGCAGCCACGCCGAGCCTACGCCCAAAGACTTCGTTCTGGTCCACCAGCGCCCCGCCAAGGCCGAAGAGGCCGGCAATACGCTTGAGGAAGCGGAGCTGGCCTGCCAGGCCCAGACCAAGAAAAAGGGGATGGCCTCGGTCGTCGCCATCTTTTCGCGCTTCCGCAAGGGATCGGCCGACGAGGACTATATCGCCTGCATGAAGGCGCGCGGCTACGAAGTCAAACCATGAGGAATAGCCTCGCGCCGGTCGCCCAAGTGGCGATCCCCCAGACGACGGCTCGGCCTTGCGGCCCATCGCAGATTCTCTATAAAAGGCCTCAATCCCGGTGTAATTTGCGCCTCCAATAAGCCCGTCCAAGCGGTAGATTCGGGGATGCCAATCGGCCGGGGCGGCTTCGCATGCGAGAGGTCGGGGCAAATTGCGGGACATTCTCCAAGGTAATCGCCGGGCCAAGCTGATCGATTGGCTGAAGATCGATTCTTGGATCGATTCCGGCCTCTATAACGCCTGGATCGGCTTCCGCGACTGGTGGAGCGGCTATTCCTCCTTCTTCGGCCGGTTCGAGGTCAAAGGCTTTATCCGCGCCCTCAACGAGCTTGCTTGTGAAGGGATGACGCTGAGCGTGGGCGGGCTTCTCGTTCTCGCCACCTTCGCGCTTCCTTCCTTCGAGATCGCGCAAGGCAAGATGAACCTCGCCGACGAGTACAGCGTCACCTTCCTCGATCGCTTTGGCAACGAGATCGGCAAGCGCGGCCTGCTGCGCGACGACTCGGTGCCGCTCGAAGAAATCCCGGATGTCATGATCAAAGCCACCCTGGCCACCGAGGACCGGCGCTTCTTCGAACATTTCGGCGTCGACGTCATGGGCACGTTCCGGGCCCTTGCCGCGAACGCTCGCAATGACGCAGTTGTGCAGGGCGGCAGCTCAATCACCCAGCAGCTCGCCAAAAATATGTTCCTGACGCCCGAGCGGTCTCTGAGCAGAAAGATCAAAGAGGCGATCATCGCCATCTATCTGGAGAACCATTACTCGAAGCCCGAGCTCCTGAAGCTCTATTTTGATCGTGCTTATCTCGGTGGCGGCTCGTACGGGGTCGAGGCAGCGGGCCAGTACTATTTCAACAAATCGATCCGTGAGGTGAACCTCGCCGAAGCGGCCATGCTCGCCGGCATGTTCAAGGCGCCCACGCGTTATGCGCCTCACGTCAACCTTGCCGCCTCGCGCGCCCGGGCCAACGAGGTGCTGAGCAACATGGTTGAGGCTGGCTTCATGAGCGAAGGCCAAGTCTATGGCGCCCGCATGAACCCCGCCAAGATCGTCGAGCGCGGCGGCGGCAACACGCCCGACTATTTTCTCGACTGGGCCTTCGAAGAAGTGCAGCGGCTGATGCGAGGCAAGGAGGACCACATCCTCGTCGCCCGCACCACGGTGGATCTTGGTCTGCAAAAGTCGGCCGAGCAGGCCCTCGACCAGACCATCAAGCAAACTGGTCGATCAAGAAACTTCGATAATGGCGCCCTCGTCTCCATGGAGACCGACGGGGCGGTACGCGCCATGGTCGGCGGCAAGGACTACGGCGAAAGCCAGTTCAACCGCGCGAGCCACGCCTACCGCCAGCCAGGCTCCTCCTTCAAAGGCTACGTCTATCTGACCGCACTTGAGAACGGCTTCACCCCTGAATCGTCGGTCAGCGACGGACCGGTCAGCTGCGGCCGCTGGGCGCCGAAGAACTATTCCG
>Ga0209751_10002666_pt1 | contig 17679 bp, 13 predicted proteins | sample RifCSP13_1_FD_184019 | JGI IMG/M metagenome (GOLD analysis project Ga0209751, IMG submission 184019) | Soil microbial communities from Rifle, Colorado - Rifle CSP2_sed 13_1 (SPAdes) (version 2) | ecosystem: Environmental > Terrestrial > Deep subsurface > Rock core/Sediment | place: Rifle... | reverse complement strand
AGTGGACGCACCGGACGACCAACGCGTGCGGGGCGGGATCATAGGTCCCGCAACCCACCGTGTCCTGCTTGAAAAGGTCGGGTTGATCGGCGGGCGGGGGGAGTTCGGGCGTTTGCCACGTCTGGCCGCCATCGCGCGTGGTTTGCAAGAACACGCCGGGCGCAACGCCATGGCAATCGCCGGTCACCCATCCGGTCTGGGAGTCTACGAACACCATGCCTGTCTTTTCACAACTCATCTGCAAGTTGTTCAGCAGCGGGTCAACCGTGCGCTCCCAGTTGAGGCCGCCATCTGTGGTGTGGAAGAGCGCCACGTAATCGTGGCTCATCCCCACGCCGAGATGGACAAGCAGCCAGCCGTTTTGAGCATCCAGGAACTGCATGTCGGTCGGATCAAAATAATCGCCCGCATCCGCCCAGTTGATGAGCGCGCCCGCCTGCCACGTCTGCCCGCCGTCGGCGGTGCGCCAGACCGTTCCAGCCGCCGCAGCGCCGCCCACGTTGAAGTAGTTGTACGCGACCCAGGCAGTGTTTGTGTCCATGAAGAACCCAATGGCCCGGCTGGGGCTTTCGGGCGCGGACGCGGGTTCGGGCGGGGTGACGTCTTTCCAGGTGTTTCCCCCATCCGCCGTGTGGAGGACGTGATCCCCGACAATCGCCGCGCCCCCCGTAGCCCAGCCGGTGTTCGCGTCGAGCATATGGATGGTGGTGATCGTGACCGGCTGGCCCGCGGCTAGGCGCGCGATAGGGTTGGCGGCCGGCGCCAGGGTTGGCGGGGCGATTGTGGCTTCGGCGGCTGCCGGGGTTGGGCTGGCCCCGGGGGCCGAGGTCGGGGGGACACTCGTGGGCGAGGGCGGCGGTTGAGTGGACAGAGGTTGCGTTGAAAGGGGAACCGTCGGCGCGCTTGTCGGCGGCTCAGTCGCCGCCGAGGCGCAGGCGCTCAATAAGAATCCAATCACCGACACCACGAGTAGACGATCAATGCGAAAACGTGACATATCCTTTTCCTCGATGGTCTTTCTGTGCAAAGCCAGTGATCCAGCATCTGCACAAATTTTTACACGCTCCCACCTGCGAAACATCCTAGAGAGCGCATGAGGTATTTTACCTCCAAGGCTACCGCGGGGAATAGAAGGAGGGCCATCCACCCGGATGACCCTCCTGTTCTTACAGCCCTCTCAAATTACGAGCTGTTCTACTTCTTCCTCAACTTTCTCGTGGCCTTGGCTTTCGCCTTCGGCTTTGCTTTGGCAGCCGCGCGTTGGGGGGCGGCCTTCTTGACGAAGAGGCTCAACGGCAGATAGGCCGAGACGATCCAGTTCGGCGCATCCACGATCTCGCTGATCTTCAGATCCACCGCCGCGCCGCACAGGCAGTAAGCCTGCTCGCGCGTCATGTTATGCTCGGAGGACAGGTAATCAATCATGTAGCGCATGGCCTGCTGGGCGTCTTTGAACAGGTCCGGCCCGTGCGCGGTGGTGACGAAGTACCCGCCCGCGTCGGCGACGGTGAGTTTCTGGCGGGCCGGGGTAACGAAGCGCAGTTCAGGGGTCTTCACACCTTTCAGCAGGTTCAAGCGCAGCCTCACCGTCATCGGCGTTTCGATGCCCGTGCCGTTGACTTCGCCGTCGCCCTGGGCCGAGTGGCAATCGCCGCACGAGAACAGCGCGCCAGGGGCCAGCACCGGGAACATCACCCGCGCACCAGGCGTGAGGTGGCGGATGTCAATGTTGCCCGCGTTTTCGCGTGGGGGGATCGTGTTGAGCCGCCCCGGCTCCCTGGGGGCCACGCCCATCACGCCGCAGAACGGCTCGTAGGGGATGAGGATGTCCTCGCGGAACTGGCAGTGGGTACGTCCCAGTTTGTAGTGATGCAAATAGGGATTCGGAAAATCGTCAGCGAGCAGGCCAAAGCCGGGGATGACGGCGTTCCAGCCCCAACGCTTGTGCTTGAGGCTGAGGATCTCAACTTCCAGCGTGTCTCCTGGTTCCGCCCCTTGCACATACACCGGGCCGGTGAGCGGGTGAATCACGCTGAAATCGAGGCTGGCGACCACCTCATGCGGCGAGTCCGGCGTGACCTGCTTTGCTGAGGCTTCGAGCGTCTCAAACACGACCGTATCGCCGGGTTTGATCTTCAGGCGCGGCGGGTACGCGTTGTCCCAGAAGGCATGGGGCTGGGTGTCGTCGAGGTGATGGGTAGTCATGAGGGCTTCTCCTTATCAAGGGTGGTTGGTGAGCAGAGATTAGAGATTGGCGAATCATCGCCGATATCTAACTCTGGCGTCCGAATCGAATACGCGGATCCACAAAACCTTGCACCAGATCAATTAAAATACCACTGAACACGACGATGCCGGCCGTGAAAATCACCGTCCCCAAAATAAGCGGGACGTCCACGGTTTCAATCGCTTCGACGGCCAGGCGGCCCAGGCCCGGCCAGTTGAACACACGCTCGACCAGCACCACGCCGCCGATGAACCAGGGTATGTCCATCCCCGCCATCGTGATGATCGGGTTCAGTGCGTTGGGCAGGGCGTGCCGCAGGACCACCAGAAAGCTGCGCAGGCCTTTGGCGCGCGCCGTGCGGACGTAGTCGTGGCCGAGGATATCCAGCATGCTTGAGCGCATCATGCGCGCATACCACGCCGCCCCGCCGAGGCCGGCCGTAAGCGCCGGAAGAAAGAGGTGATCCAGCCCGCCCGGCCCGCCGAGCGGGAACAGAGGGATGAGATAGCCGAACCAGTAGAGCAGGAGCAGCCCCAACCAGAACGGGGGCGCGGAGACGCCCAACAGCGCGACGAACATCCCCACGCGATCTGCCCACCGGCCCCGCGCCACGGCCGAGGCGATCCCCACCGGCAGGCCGATGATCAACTCGACGAAGATGCCGCCGCAGGTGAGGGCGAACGTGTAGGGGACGCGATCCAGGATCAGGTTGGTCACCGCGATCTGCTTGCGATACGAAAAGCCAAGATCACCGTACAGGATCCGTCCGATGTAGCGTGTGTACTGCACCCAGAAGGGTTGGTCGAGGCCCAGTTCGTGCCGGATGCGTGCGACCGTCTCGACCGAGGCGCTTGGCCCGGCGTACATCCGCGCGGGGTCGGCGGGCAGGTAGTAGACCAGGACGAAGGTGATGATCGAGATGCCGAAGAGGACCGGCAGGGCTTGCAAGAGGCGGCGAGTGAGCAGCGTCCACATAGTTCAGTCAGGCTTCTCAGGTCCCGCCCTCACATCCGGTTTCGTTGGGTCGGATCCAGCGCGTCGCGCAGGCCGTCGCCCAGCAGGTTGAAGGCGAAGATGGTGAGCATGATCGCCAGGCCGGGGAAGACCACGAGCCACGGCGCGGCGCGGTAGAACGATTGCCCCTGCTGAATCATCCCACCCCAGGTGGGGGTCGGCGGCTGGACGCCGATGCCCAAATAACTCAGGCTGGCCTCGAGCATCACGTTCGTGGCGATGCCCAGCGTGCCCCACACGATGAGCGTGGGGACGAGTTGCGGGAGGATGTGCCGGGCCAGGATATAGAGGCGGCCCGCTCCCAGCGCCCGCGTCGCCGTGATGAAGTCGCGCTCGCGCAGGGAGACGACCTGCCCGTACACCACCCGCGCGATCCACGTCCAGTACACCGCGCCGATGACGAGGATAATGATCCACAGGCTTGGCTTGAGGATGGCAACGAGCGTCATCGCCAGCAGGAGCGTCGGGAAGGCCATCATCACATCGGTGAAGCGCATGAGCAGCGTCTCGAACGGGTCGCCGAAGAACGCGGCCACCGAGCCGATCAGCGTCCCCAGCGTCACGGCGAGCGTATTGGCCAGCACGCCGACGATCAGGCTGACCTGTGCGCCATAGAGGATGCGGCTGAGCAGGTCGCGCCCGCTCGCGTCGGTGCCAAGGGGGAAGCGCCAGGTTCCGTGAGCCAGGAGCGTGCTGGGCACAGGCTGGCCATCCGGGGTCAGGCCGTCGCGGAACTGTTCGGCAGGGTCGTGCGGCGCGAGAATCGGGGCGAGCAGCGCGGCGAGCACGATCAAGGCTGCCAGGGCCGCGCCGAGCATCGCCGCCCGGTCTCGCCGCAAACGCCGCCAGGCAAGCGCAAAGTACCCGGCCTCTTCCGGCGCGAGGAAGGCTTCACGCTGTGCCGAGGCGTCGTCGGCCGGTTGTGAACGGCGAGAATCAAGCTGGGCGATGTCGTCCATCGGGGACGGCGCCCTGTCACTCTGAGCGAAGCGAAGAGTCTCCCGTCAGATCGCGCGGTGCTTCGCTTCGCTCAGCATGACAACAGGCTACTTTGACATCCACATCGTTTCGTACGAGAAGAGGTGCTCGGGATGCGTCAGCGTCGGCTGGCCGTGGAGTTTCTCCGAGTGCGCCACGGTGTACTGCCCGTTGATGACCGGCACCCAGACCGCGTCGTCCATCAGGGCCTTGAACAGGGGTTTGTAAGCCTCCAGGCGGGCGTTGCGGTCCGTCATGGCGAGCAGCTCGATGCTCTTGGCATGAACAGTCTCATTGCAGTAGCGCGACCAGTTCCAGCCGCCAGGCACGTTGGAGTCGCATCCGAGGATGGGCGCGTAGAAATCATCCGGGTCGGGGTAGTCCTGCGTCCAGGCCAGGCCGCCCGACCAGACCAGCGGGGTCCGGCCGTTGCCCGCGTCGTCAATCACGTTCGGCGCGGCGAGGGTGTTGATCGTCAGTTTGATTCCAACCTTCGCCAAGTCCTGCTGGAAGGACTCGCACAGTTTGGGCTGCGGGTCCACCGCGATGCACTCGATGCTCGTCTCAAAGCCGTCCGGGAATCCGGCCTGGGTGAGGAGTTGTTTGGCCTTGTCGGGGTTATAGTCGTAGCCAGTGTAGGCCGAGTCATAGCCGGGCATGAGCGGCGGGAGGACCTGGTTTGCCACTGTCGCGCGGCCGTTGAGCAGTTGGACGATGCGCTGCTTGTCAATCGCGTGATTGAGCGCCTGGCGCACCTTGACGTCGTCGAACGGCGGTGTGGTGACGTTGATGGCGATATAGGTCGTGTTGACCGTCGCCTCGACTTCGATGCGATCCTTCCACGCCGCGTCGCCCGTGATGCGCGCCCAGTCCGCGCCCGGCGGCGGGTCGCCCATCAGGTGAATCTCGCCCTTCTCCAGCCGCAGCAGCGCCACGTCGGGCGCGACGCCGACCTGAATGGTGATCTTGTCAACGAACGGGCGGCCCTCAAAGAAATAGCTCGGGTTGCGCTCGAAGGCCAGAAACTCGCCCGACTTCCACTCCTTGAGCGTGTAGGGGCCAGTGCCAGTCGGCTTGTGGCCGAAGTTTTCGCCTTCCTGCTCCACTGCCTCTTTCGGCACGATGAAGGCGAAGTTGAGCGCCATCTTGTTGAGGAAGGTCACGTCCGGAGAGTTCAGCGTGAACTGGACGGTGTTCGGGTCGAGCGCCTTGATGCCCTCCACCGAGGTGGTCTGGCCGTCAATGAACTCCTGCGCGCCCTTGATGCCCACATAGAACCCGGCGCCAGGGCTGCCGGTCTTCGGGTCGAGCACGCGCGTGAGCGTGTACACCACGTCGTCGGCGGTCAACTCGCGGCCATTGTGGAACTTGACGCCTTTGCGGACTTTGAAGGTGTAAGTCAGGCCGTCGGCGCTGACCTCGGGCAGGCTTTCCGCGATGCGGGGCTGGATCGTCGTGCCGCTGTCGTAGTCGAGCAGGCCGTCGAAGACCAGCTTGATGGCGGGCCAGTTCGTCCAGTCGTAGCCGATGGCGGGGTCGAGCGTGGCCAGATCGTCTTTGTAGGCGGCGATCATCTCGCCCCCTTTCTGCGTCGTCGTCGCCCCGCCAGGTTCGGTTGGAGCGGCGGTCGGCGCCGCGCCGCCGCAGGCGGTGAGGACAAGGCTCAAAACTGCTAACGCCCTAAAAATAGATTGTTTAGTCATCTCTCGTCTCCTCCTGAGAAAACGATCAATCGGGTTGATAGCGCCAATGGATATGCGGTTTTGTGCCGTCGAGCGATAAGCCTCCTTTCTCTAAATACCGGGATCAGGGAACATGCCGGGGAGTATAGCACTTCTGCGGTAGGGAGAAAAAAGCCCATCACCGCGTAGGGGTCGGCAGCTGCCGACCCCTACGGTGTCGTGGTGAATGTGCCTCGCATGTGAAATGCCCCGTTCTTCACAGGTTTCAGGGATGAGGGAGCAAGACCGCATCACCCACGGCCACCGTCACCGGATCGGCCTGGGCGAACGCGCAATAGAACCCGCGCGTGCCGTCGTCGAGAAATTGCAGGGCTTCTTTGATCGAGGCTTCCGTCCCCCGCAGCACATAGCCGCTGAAGGGGCGGCACGGGTGCGCGACGAGCACCTCTTTCAACCAGACTGGTTCGCCTCCACCTGCCGGTTGAATGGCCATCCCCTGCGCCAGCATTTCCAGCGAAACCTGTGTTCCGGTTTCCACAAGGACGTTCTCGCCCGCGCATCCATCCCACAAGTGATCGCCAAACTCAGCGCGCATAGCTGCGTAGTGCGCAGTGAAGTTCACCGAGAGCGCGTTGGTGTCCTCGTCGTTTCGGGTCTGAGGATGATAGGCATGGTGGATATAGTATCGCTCATCTTCATTCTCCGGCTAACCGTGCCGCCAGCCGCAGCGTTAGTTCTTTCGTCTCGGCGCCTTCCAGGCCCACCGGCCCCACGCAAGCCGGGCAGCCTTCCCGGCAGGGGCAGGCGCTCACCAGATCAAACGCACCACGCAAGAGTTCATCATGCAGGCTGTACAACTGTTCGGCAAAGCCCAGGCCATCAGGGACTAAATCGTAAATCGTGATTGTCGGAGACTGCGTTTCTTTCGAGCGCGCCTCGCTGACCACGCCAAGATCGCGCGGATCGCACATGAGAAAGAGCGGCGCAATGTTCCCCAGCGCGTGCGCAAGGCCGCCCAGCGCCGTCTGCGTCCCGCGCACGGCTTCGGCGCGGCGGTGGCAGGCGCGGCAGAGCGTAATCAGGTTATCGAGTTCGTTGGCGAGCCGGTAGTTCTCATTCACGCCGGGGATGTAGCCAAAGGAGCGGAAGGGAATGAGGTGATGGACGTCGTGCTGCCGACCCCCTGCCCCGCCCTTCGACTGCGCCGCTTCGCGGCTCCGCTCAGGGTGCTCCGCAGTTTCAGGCTTGCCGCACTGGCGGCAGCGATAGACATCCCGTGCGCGGGCGGTGTCCCGCTGCTCTTCCCAGTTCTGGTCATAGTCGTTGGGCGCGAGCAAAATCCCCTCTTCGGCCAACCGTTTCACCATCTCTTGTGGAATCCACAGCCAATAGCCGGTGGTCTGAAACTCGCGCGCGGGTAAGTTGATTTCGCCGTAGCCAAGCGTCTCGTGCGTGTAACGCTTGATCTTGCGATAGGAGGCGGGTTGGGAGGTGACGAGGAGTTCACCCCAGGCGTGGGGAGTCGGAGATTGGAGGTTAGAGATTGGAGGCTCGACGGCGTCGAAGACATTCACCACCTCAATCTCGACGGCTTCGGAAGCCTCGGTGAAGTAATCCACGTCCGAGGGCTGGACTTCGGCGAGGCCTTTTTCCCAGTCCAGGCGCGTCACCAGGAACTGGCGGCCCTCGTGGAGATACACGGCCCCTTCGTGGACTCGTACCGGGCGCGTCACCAGGAACTGGCGGCCTTCGTGGAGGTACACGGCTCCCTCGTGGACCCGCACTGGCGCGGTCGCCCGATCCACTTCGCCGATGACGACCGGGCGCGCCTCCGCACCGCTAACTTCCTGAATCACAACCCGGTCATCGCCTGCTGAGCGCAGCGAGACATCGTCCGCCGGATACGCATCGGCCACCCAGCGGTACGTCCCATTCGAGCGGTGCACTTCGCCATCTTCGAGCAGGGCTTGCAGTAACTCTTCCACATCGGCGAACAGGCCAAACGCCTCGCCCGCATTGAACGGCAGCTCGAACGCGGCGCAGCGCACGTGGCTGAGGAGCAGAGGCAGGTTATCGGGATTGATCAGCGCGTGCTCGGGCGAGTTCTCAAACAGGTAGCGGGGATGCGTGACGATGAACTGGTCAATCGGCGCGGCGGAGGCGACGAGGACGGCGGCGCTGGTCTCCGCGTCAGCGCGGCGGCCTGCGCGGCCGGCCTGCTGCCAGGTGGAGGCGATGGTTCCCGGGTATCCGGCGATCAGCACTGCGCCCATCTGACCAATGTCCACGCCCAGCTCCAGCGCGTTCGTCGCCACCACCATTCGCACCGAACCCTCGCGCAGGCCGCGCTCGATCTCGCGTCGTTCGAGGGGCAGATAACCGCCGCGATAGCCGCGCACCGCCTGCGGGTCGCGTCCGCGCTTTTGCGCCTCGTCCCGCGTGTAGCCGAGCAGGACTTCGGTCGCGTTGCGCGTGCGGGCAAAGACCGCCGTCTGCACGTCGTCCGCGAGGAATTCGCCCGCGAGCCGCTGCGCCTCCAGCAAATACGAGCGGCGCAGGCCAAGCGCGGGGTCAATCAGCGGCGGGTTGTAGAGGATGACGACCTTCTCGGCGCGCGGCGAGCCGTCCTCGTCCACGAGCGTCACCGGCGCTTCGATAAGTTTCTCGGCCAGTTCTCTGGGATTGGCGATGGTCGCCGAAGCGCAGATGAACTGGGGGCTTGAACCGTAGAAGGCGCACAGGCGGCGCAGGCGGCGCAGCACGTTCGCCATGTGCGAGCCGAAGACGCCGCGATAGACGTGCAGTTCGTCGAGCACGACGTACCTGAGATTGGCGAATAACTCAGCCCACTTGGTGTGATGCGGCAGGATGCCCGTGTGCAGCATGTCCGGGTTGGAGATGAGGACGCGGGCGGATTTGCGGATGGCGGCGCGCTGGGGCTGGGGCGTATCTCCATCGTAAGTGTGGACAGGGATTGGAGCTTGGAGCTTGGAGATTGACTCGCCCAACGCGTGCGCCTGATCCTGCGCGAGGGCTTTGGTAGGAAAAAGGTAGAGCGCGCGGGCGTTGGAGTCGGCGAGGAGGATCTGGAGGACGGGGAGGTTGTAACACAGGGTCTTGCCTGAGGCTGTGCCGGTGACGACGGCGACGTTCCTGCCGCGCAGGGCCGCTTCGACGGCTTGAGCCTGGTGAGAATACAGTGCGTCAATGCTTTGCGCGCGCAAAGCCGCGACGAGCCTGGGACTGAGGCCGGCCGGAAAGGGTGCGTAGCGGGCCTCGCGCGCGGGCAGGCGCTCCCACGCGGAAATGTTACTCATGAACTGAGGGTCGAGGCGGAGACGGTCGAGGGTCTTCATGCCAGCCACCACCAAAATGCGGCCGCCAGCGCCGCGCCGACGACCGAGCTGATGAAATTCACCCAGTCGTTATCCAGCCAGCGCCAGCCGCGCAGGGAGCGGGTGGGGTGGCCGCAGATATGCCTCGGATGTCGTTCGGTTTCTTTGCCGCAATGGTCGCAGAAGTACATCGCTTGCGCGCCCAGCCACGAGTCGAACAGCGAGCCGACGAGGCCGGCCAATGACACAATCAGTGCAGCCAATATCGCGCCCCACGTACTATAGATGTTCAGCCAATTGAAACCCTGCGCCCAGCCAAAGCCTGCGGCCATCAGGCCAATCAGCCCGGCGCCCGCGAGGGCCGCGAGAGTCCCGGTGGAGGTCACGCCGCCCGACGTTCCCACTTCCACGGCTCGTCCGTTCGTCACCAGGCGGGGCTGAGTCTTGCTCAACACGCCCAACTCGGTCGCCCAGGTGTCCGCGTTCACCGTCGCCATCGCGCCCGCAAAGGCCGCCCACCACACGGGATGCGGCCAGAGGAAATTCGCCAGAGCCGCGAGCGCACCTGCCCCTCCGTTCGCCAGCGTCTGCGCGAGATCGCGCTGGTGGCCTTTGCTGAATTTCTCGGCGAGGGCCTCTTTGCGCGCCTGCTTGAAATGCGAGAGCGCGCTCGACGAGACGAAAAAGACGACGAGCAGCACGCCCCACGCCCAGCCCCCGAGGCCGAAGATGGTCGCGCCGATGAGAATCGCGCCGGCCACGCCGGACTTTGAGAGCGCGCCGCGCCGATAGGCCGCAAACCCGATAAGCGCGGCGAGGGCGAGGCCGAGGAGAAGGCGGGCGAGGATCTGCATCAACGAGGAGATTGTAACCACTCACCCTACCAGCGTCCTGAGCGGAGCGGCAGTGCTTTTCTGCGGCGCAGTCGAAGGACGCGGCCCTTGCCACGGAAACGCATCCTTCGACTACAGTCCGCGAAAGGCGCGGGCTTCCGCTCAGGATGCTGGCCCCGGTGACTGGTTACAGCATTAAAGAACCCCAGCGGGAACTCCACTCGATGGCGACCGTAGTCCGGCGCGGTTTTGCCGAAGTCAATGGGCATGGCTGGACCGCCTGATCAGGCTGACGACGAGGACACCCAGCATGTAAGCGAGGCAGAGGAGGAGCAAAGAAAACTTGACGGCGGCCGAAACGCCGGCCAACGCAACGACCACTGCCAGTGAGGAGTCGGACAAAGTGGACAGGAGCGCGACGTTCTCAATCGCGTCGAACAGCCACGCCCCGAACGGCGCCAGCGTCAGCCCTAGGCCAAGGGTTTGCCACCTCTCCTTCGCGGCCCGCGCCGCAGACAACGTCAGACCAGCGAAGACGATAGCATAGGCCGGCATGAAACCGAAGTCCACCAGCAGGGATTGCCGCGCGGCGCGGCTGCCCGCCTGGCCCCAGGCCGAAATCATTTCGCGCGCCCGCGCGGGGGTGAAGGCGAACTCGAACGGGACGATGCCGTACGGCGCAAGCTGCCGGTCTATCCCGCGCAGGTAGAAAAAGAACGCGGCCATGACCGGGAATGCCAGCAGGACGATGAGCCAGAGGGTCTTTGGCGTCGGGGACTCGACGAGGCGGCGCATGTTTACGACTGGCTGGCTTTCAGCCACGCAATGGTCTCCGGCATACCTGCCTCCACCGGGCGCGGATTCCAGCCCAACTCTTTTTTCGCCTTGTCCGCGCGGGCGAGGTAAGAAAGCCCGGCGAGGTTCTGGAGCAGTTCGGCGCTGGCCAGGCGCGCGCCGCGCAGTGAGCGCGCCATCACGTCCGCCAGCCTGGAAGGCAGCCAGAGGTAGGGCGCCGGGAGGCCGGTGGCGCGCTCGCAGGCTTTGAAGAACTCGAGATAGGTGAGCGCCGGCCCGGCGAGGATGTACGTCTCGCCGGGCCGGCCTTTTTCGGCGGCCAGGCGGTGCCCCGCGGCGACGTCGTCCACGTGCGCCCAGGTGAGGGCGTTGTCCGGCCCGATCATCACTGGCAGGCGGCGGTGCGCGTACAAGCGGAACAGCCTCGTCAGTTGCGAGGTATCGCCGGGGCCGTAGACGAGGCCGGGGCAGACGATGACCAGGGGCAGGCCGCGCTGCTGCAGAGGCGCGGCCACCTCGTAATGCGCCGCGTACTTCGTGCGCTCGTATTCGGAGGCGAAGGCCAGGCCGTTGCCTCGATATGTCTCGTCAACGATCTGGCCGTGCGTGTGGCCGAAGACGGCCACCGTGGAGGTGTAGATGATCCTGGGGATGCCGAGTTCCCCGGCGAGTTCCAGCGTCTGGCGTGTGCCCTCGACGTTGATGCGGCGCATGCGCCCGTAGTCTTTCGGGCGCAGGCCGACGGCGCGCCACGCGGCCAGGTGGAAGATCACATCGGCCCCTCGCATGCCGGGGCGCATCGAGGTGGGCTTGGTCACATCGCCGGAGAGGGTGTTCACGCCCGGCGGCAGCGTCCGCGCGCGGTCCAGCGTCCGCACGAGCGCGGTCACCTCGTACCCGTGCGCCAGCAGGTCGGCGACGAGATGACTGCCGATGAAACCGGTGCTGCCGGTGACGAAGGCTCTCATGCGGACGGAGGGGCTTGCAGGCTGTCGAGGAACTCGCGGAGTTTTTCGCGCTGGCGGTCGGGGACGTAATCCATGTTGATGCGCCGCTCGTTGATCTCCCAGTACTTCTCGCGCTTGATGTGCAACAGATCCTCCGCCAGCGCGTGGACGAAGGCCGGATCGAGGCCGGCGAAGCTCTGGCGGATGAGGTCGGCCGGTTCGGGGTTTTCGGCCAGCAGGAAATAACTGGCCAGCAGCGCCTGCGCTTTCTTCACGCCCGGCAGCGGCGTCTTCGCCTGCGGGTCGTAATGCAGGAAGCGTTCGAGCAGTTTCTCGCAGTTCGGCGCGTGAGTCTCCCAGGCGCGCTGGACCAGCGTGCTCAGATCGTGGGCGACTCCTTCCACCGCGACGGGGAGCTGGCTGTCGCGGGCGACCTGTCCGTAGTATTCAAAGTAATAAGCGATCTCCAGCACCAATGCCGGGTGCTTCGTCACGAGCATCTCGGCAAAGGTGCGGTACTGGTCAAAGATGATGAATACTGAGCGCGGGTCCTTGCGCTGCAGGGAGAGGCGGACGAATGTGTTGAAGTACTCCACGACCATCTCGCGCAGCGTCGCATCGCGCCGGACAGCCTCCTCCAGCCCCAGCTTGCGCAGGGATTTGGCGGCGGTGCTGATCACGTCGTGCATTTTGGGGATGGCCGCGCTCATGATCTGCCGCAACTGGTAAAAGATTTTCATCTCCACCCAACTGCGGCTCGCGGTCAGTTCGTCCACCGCCGCCGAGGAAAACCCCAGGAAGAAGTTCGGGTCCGCGACAAACCAGGGGGGCGGCAGTTTCGGTTTGACGTCCCAGTAAGCGCGCGCCACCCGCTCCAGGCTGAAGATGCTCTCGATGGCCGTGCTGCGATCCACCCGATCAATAGAGCGGATGGTGATGTTGGCGATGTGTTCGATGCCCTCGGCTATCGAACGGCGATACCCCGCGGCTTTGGCCGGGCGGCGGGCGGCGGCGCGGAGGTCGTCAACGATTTCGGCCTCCAGCCGCTCAATCAGTGTGTTGGGGTGCAGAAAACGGAAGACGTAGTAAAGATAGGGAAACAGCAAAGCGAAGCAGACGACCACCAGCGCAAACGACAGGTGCAACTGGAAGACCGGCGTGAAATCTTCCTTGATGGCGTAGGCCGTCCACGTATTGTTGAGGTCGGCAAAGACAACCAGCGTCAACACGGCGGCGTTGACCGGGTCCCGGATGAAGAACTCCAGGAACTTGAGCGAGTACATGTTGGCCGTGAGCGGCACGGCAATGGCGACTGTGGTGAAGGCCACCGCCACCAGTTGGTTGAAGTTGCGGTTGAGGGCGTTGTTGAGATGACGGGCCTCCGCGGCGTTGAGAGCGGCCAACTTGCCCAGGGGGTACAGCCCGCTGCTCAGGTCGAGGATAAGGCCGGCGACCATGATGAGCAGCATCACCGCCGCCATGAGCACCACGCCGCGCGCTAGGATCAGGACATTGCGCTTCATACATCAATCCAAGGCGATTGTACACCCGATGCTACACCACCGTGATCTCTGAGCCATTCGGGCCTTTGGTGATCTCGATGCGCGCAGGGAAGGCGTCCTTCAGTTCGTCAAGGTGGGTGACGACCAGGATGCGCTGGAAATCCTGCTGCGCCGCGTGGATGGCCTCGACCAGCCGCTCGCGCCCTGAGGCGTCGAGCACGCCGAAGCCCTCGTCAATGATCAGCGTCTGCAGCTGCGTTCCCGCGCGGCGGGCGAGCAACTGGCTGAGCGCCAGGCGGATGGCGAAATTCACGCGGAATTGCTCGCCCCCGGAATAATTTTCATAGGCGCGCGTCCCCAACTCATCCGAAATCTGGATGTCGAGCGTCTCGCGGGTTTCCCCGGCCTGCGTCTCCTTCTGCGTCATGAAACGGACGTGCATCCGCCCGGCCGTCATGCGCGTGAGCAGGGCGTTGGCCGAAGCTTCAATCTCCGGCACCGCCGCCTCGATCATCATCGCCGGCACGCCCTTCTTGCCGAAGGCCTCGCGCAGCTCGACGTATAACCCTTGTGCCTCGGCCAACCGGTTATAGTCGGCGCGCTTCGCGTCGCGCTGTTTGGCTAACCCTTCCAGCGCGGCGAGTTTCTGTTGGGCCGCGCCCAGCCGGGCCTTGACCAGCGTGTCTTCGTTCCGCAGTTGATCCAGCGCTCTCTGCCTCGCTGCCGAGTCGCGCAGGATGGCTTCGTACTGGCTGGCCTCGGCTTCCAGTTTGTCGCGCTGAGCGCGGTCCGTCTCGATCGAAGCCGCCCAGCGCACGCGGCGCTCGGTCAGCCCCGCGATTCTGCCTCGGGCCTCCTCCGCTTGCGTCAGCGCCGCCTGCAAATCGGCTGCCTGTTTGATCAACGGCGGCTTCTCGCGCAGTTCGGCGTTGACCTGATTCAGCGTTCGATCCAGCGCCGCCTGCTCGTCGGTCAGCGTCTTCAATTGCTCCAGGTTAACGCGATAACGCTCGCGCCGCGCCTTGACTTCCGCATCCAACTCGGCGACCAACTGGATACGCTCGGCCTCGGACAGGGGCTGGCCGCAGGTGGGGCAGCGCGGCTCGGTCGCGGTTTGCAGCGTCTCGACGCGCCTCTTCAACGTATCCGCCTCGACTTTGGCGGAGTCGTTCTGCCCGCGCAGTTGCGCCGCGCGTTCGCCCTTCTCCTGCCGCGCCTGGGTCGCCCGCTCATGTTCGGCTTCGCGCTCGTCGAGTTGGGCCAGGCGCTGTCGAACGGCCTCCAGGTCGCGCGCGATCGCCGCTGCGTCCGCGCGGGCCTGGGCTTCGCTTAGGTCCGCGTCGAGCGCCGCGAGTTCCTTCTCGGCGTCACGGACTCGCTTCGCCAGATCATCGAGCTGCCGCTCCAACGCGATCATCGCCTGCCGCGCGGCGTCAACCTTCGCCCACCCGGCCTCGGCCTCCCGCAGGCGCTCGCCGACCTCGATCACCCGCGTCTGCGCCTCGGATAACTCGCGTTCGTAATCGCCCCGCCGCCCCAGCTCGGTCTCGATCTCCCTCAGCACCGCGTCCAGCCGGGACATCTCGTCGTCCATCGCTTTGATTTTTTGCTTGGCGCGGTCTTCGTACCGCTCCCACTCCTGCAGGCCGAGAATGTCGGCGAGCACCTGCTTGCGCTCGGTCGGCCGCTTGGCCGTGAACTCGTCGGCCTTGCCCTGCATGAGGTAGGCGGAGTTGACGAAGGTCTCGTACGTGAGCCGCAGAGTGCGGGTGATCTTGTCCTGCGTTTTGGGGATGGTGGCCTCGCCGATGGAGACCCACTTGCCCTGTGCGTTCTGGGCCTGGAAGTCGAGCACCCCGCCCGCCCCCCGGCCGACGCGCTTCGCGCGCACCACGCGGTAAGCCTGATCCTGGAGCGCGAACGTGAACTCGACCCGCATCTCGGCCTGCCCGGCGTGGACGAGTTCGGCGTCGGTCTTGGAGCGCGCACGGCCCCACAAGGCCCACGTGATCGCGTCAAGCAGCGACGACTTGCCCGCGCCGTTTTCGCCCGCTAAGACGGCGACGTGGATCCCGGTGAAATCCAGCGGCGCGGGATTGCGGTAGGCGAGGAAGTTCGTCAGCTCGAGACGGATGGGGATCATGAAATGTCAAATGGGCAAATGACAAATGTCAAGATTTGAAATTTTACATTTGTCATTCCTCAAACAATCCTTCCGCCGCCTCCAGCAGCCGCTTCACCTGCTCCAGTGATTTGTTCTTCGCTGCGAAATAGCGTTCGGTCCACTGTAACGGCGTGAGCGATTCCGGCGCGGCGCTGACGCCGGCCACGCGCGTCTCGCGCTCGACCTCGGCGCTGATGGCGGCGACGCTCGACGCCGGGGCGAGGGCGTTTTCGATCGCGCGCCGCCGCAGCGCGGTCTCCTGCCCCTCGCGCAACCGGATGAGCACGCGGACGATGGCGCCCTCGACGTCCCGCTCCTGAATCTTGGCGACGACAACAGCCGTGGGGTCGTCTTCCTCGCGCGCGTCAACTTTGATGGTGCGGAACGGGCGGGCATGGACTTTGACGAAGTCCCATTTGGTCCCGCCGCGCTCAAGACTGAGCCAGCAGAAGCCCTTGTCTTCGACTTCTTCCCCGAAGTCAATGCGTTCGAGGGAGCCGGAGTAGACCACGGGCGGAATCCGGCTCTCCCCCGCTCCCCCGCTCCCCTGCTCCCCTGCCGTCAGATTCTGGTGCTTATGAATGTGCCCCAAGGCCACAAAGTCCCACGCCGGGTCGGCCAACGCAGATTTCTGGATGACGATGTCGCGCCCGAGCATGACGCTGCGCTCGGAGCCGTAGGTCGCGCCGCTCACCGAGAAGTGGCCGACGAGGACGCGCGGCATGTTATGCTCAGCCGCTTCTTTAGCGAAGTCGGCCAGCAGGCCGGAGACGGTGCGCTCGACGGCGCGGTCCAGTTCTTCGACCGAGGCGCCTTTCAGGTCTTCCTGGGTGACCAGGCGATTGCGCACCGGGAACGGCATCCACGCCAGAAACACGGGGCCGCGTTTGGTGTGCAGCACCTGCGAGCCGGGCGTGCGGCCCACGACGATGTTCGGGACTTCGAGCGTGCTGAAGATGTCCACGGAAGTCGCGCGCGCGGCCATGCCGGGGATGTCGTGGTTGCCGACGAGCATGAAGACCGGGATTTTGTCGGCGAGGCGCTTGATACGGCGGGCAAACTCGCGCTGCTGGGTCGGGTCGGGGTCGCGGGTCTTGAAGGCGTCGCCCGCGAAGATCACGAGATCGGCCTCGTGGTCGAAGGCATATTGGATGACCTCGTCGAGGCGGTCGAGGAAGTCGCGGATACGGCTGGAGATGCCGGTCTGCGAGTCGAGTCTGCCGTAGTTTTCCATGCCGACGTGGAGGTCGGCGAAATGGAGGACGCGGATGGGGGGCATAGGGCGGATAGCCGATGGCGTATGGCGTGTTCCGTTGGCTGAGACGAGGCAACGGGTCTTACGCGAGCAAAGCGCGCTTCCAGGCGGGAGGCACGCGCTTAGTATTGTAGAGGATTTCGCGCGCGCCGAGAAATGCGGCCAGGTCCTCCACGGCGCGGGCCACGGCGCGGCCGGCCGTCTTCGGGGCGTCCGCCTCGGCGTAGACAGCGTTGACGGTCAGCACGCCGCGCTCGCGGTCCATCTCCGGATCGAGGCGGCCAATGAAGCGGTCGCCGTGCAGGATGGGGAGGACGTAGTAGCCGTATTGACGCTTGTGCTTCGGCACGTAGATTTCCATGGTGTACTTGAAGTTGAACAACTGCTCCGTGCGCTTGCGGTCGCAGATGAGGTTGTCGAAAGGAGAGAGCAACGTAGTACGCCCGCTCGCTTCGCTCGGGGTGCTTCGCGATATTCCGTATTCCGTCTTGAGAGCGTCGAGCAGGGGCAGGTCTTCGGAATGAATGTACCACGCGCCGGGCCATGCCTGGCGTCCATCTCTAATCTCTACTCTCTTGATGGTCCCTTCGGTTTCGAGGTCGGCGAGGACGCGCGTCAGATTGGGGTAGCGGCCCCGAATGAAGTGCTGGGTAATGTGGCGGGGGGTGGCGACGCCGAGCGCGCGCAGCGCCTTTTGCGCGGCGATCCGCACGAGTTCGCGCTCCGACAGCCGGTCGCGGGGCGTCCACGCCGGCAGGAGGCGCTCACTCAGGTCCCACAGTTTCTGAATCCCGTCGCGCCCGGCGACCATGATCTTCCCGCCGATCCACAGAAAGTCGAGCATCCGGCTGATGTTGCGCCCCGAGGTCCAGCCGGTGGAGACCCACGCCTCGGGGTCGAGGCCGTCTTCTTCGATGTGACGCGAGAGGAGCGGGCCGTCGCGCCGA
>Ga0209751_10002663_pt1 | contig 17688 bp, 18 predicted proteins | sample RifCSP13_1_FD_184019 | JGI IMG/M metagenome (GOLD analysis project Ga0209751, IMG submission 184019) | Soil microbial communities from Rifle, Colorado - Rifle CSP2_sed 13_1 (SPAdes) (version 2) | ecosystem: Environmental > Terrestrial > Deep subsurface > Rock core/Sediment | place: Rifle... | reverse complement strand
ACCTCCTCCGAACTTGCGGAGGCGCTTGGGCTCGCGCCCGCGGACGGCGAGGACGCAAACGACAAGATCGAGGACAAGCTGACCGAGGCGGCGGAGTCGCTCCCGTCTTCCGTGATCGGACGCTTGGACCCCGAGGACGTGGAAGAGCTGCGCTACGCCGTCGGACGCGGGCGCGATGCCGAGTACGACATCGAGACGGGGACCGCGACGATCGGACCGAGAGCGCGCGGCGAGGACGTCGAGACGGTGCTGGAGCAGCACCTTGCCGCGTCGATCATGACGGCCTCGGATGCGCGCGGGCTGCGCAACCAGCTCGTGACGGCGGACCTCGTGACGCCCGACGCGTGGGACGACGTGGGCGGGACCGAGAAGGAACGAGCCGTGCAGGTGCAGGCAGCGATCATCTCGGGGGACCGCGATGCCGTCGGCGAGATGCTCGGGCGCGAACTGTCGGACGTCGAGTGGAAGCGTGCCGAGATCGTTGGCAAGCACTTCTGGACCGTGGGCCGTACGGGCGGGAAGGTCCCGCGGAAGACGAACCCGAAGCGCGAGCCCGAGGAGGAGTAGTCGCCTCTCCCTTGACAGATTCCCGATCCGCCGTACCCTAACGAGTGACAGTCGCAGAACAGTCGGAGGACCCAAGCATGTCCGTTGGCAGGCAGGAGAAGCTCGACCCGCAGGCGACGCGCGGCACGCAGCTCGGCGAGGTCGTGACGCTCCTAGCGACGCAACAGCTCCCATCGTCGAGCTATTTGCGGTCGGCCGCGATCAAGCGCACGCACGGGAACGAGATCGTCTTTCGGTTCTACTTCAAGCAGACGACCGCGAGTCGCAAGTGTCAGGTCCTCGTGTGCGAGGGCGATACGGACCCCACGACGTCGGCCATCGTCGGCGGTCCGCAGACGAAGCTCGACACGAGCGCCGACCGACTGGAGGCGAACGCCTTCACGATCGACGAGACGACCGACGATGACCAGGGGAACGACGGGTACTACGTGTATGACGTGCGGTGTCGCGCGCCGTACACCTGGGTGGGCGTCAAGGGCGACGGTGCGACCGTGGCGGGCGACACGATCAAGGTCGATGCGTATGAGGCGCTGAGCCTGTGACGATGCTCGCGAAAAGCGTACTGCTCCTGTTCGCGTGCGCCCTCGTGGTAGGGCTGCGCGGGCTCGTGCTGTTCGGCGACTGGCTCGTGAGCGACACGAGCGACGGGAGGGCGTAGGGTGGAAAGTGACAGGCCCGTCATGAGCGTGGGATCGGCAGTCCTGTTGATCGTGGTTGCGCTCGCAATGGGCGCAGCCTGTGGGCTAGCCATTCTCGCAACTGGAGCGAGCATGTGATGTCCCGATTGGACAACGACCAGATGTCTCGACGCCTCGCCACCGCTCTTGCCGCGTTGGAGAACATGCGGAGGGACCGCGACGCGCAGAAGCGAATGGTAGACATGCTCAAGCCCGGACTGGAGAACGCCATCCGTGCTGGGCAATCTGAGATCGAGCGCGTGGTTGGCGAGCGCGATGAGGCTCGGTCGCGCGTGAAGGAACTGGAGCGGGAACTTGCGGCGCTGAATCCGGTGGAGGTCTAGATGGCAACGTTCTATGTGAACAAGAGCGGCAACGACGCTGACTCTGGGGCCACACGCGCACTCGCCAAGCTCACCATTGCCGCCGCCATCACAGCGGCGGCGACCGGCGACACCATCATGATCGGGACCGGCCGATACGTGGAAGGCAATCTCGCCACCGGGACGAAGGCTATCAGTTTCGATGCAGACGGCGGTTTCGGGACGGTCATCATCGATGCGAACGGAGCATCGGCCAACGTCTTCGTGGACAGCGGCGCGGCAGCCAACAGGTATTCACGGCTGCTCATCACCGGAGCGACGGGGGACAACCTCTACCACAACAACAACGCCATCTGGTACCTCGATGAGTGCCTCGTGTATGACGCCGGCGCTGCCGGCGTCGCCCTCGTGGTCTTCGGCAACCCCAATCTGATTTGCCGTAACTCGATCTTCGCCCAGAATGTCTACGGGATCAATTGCGGAGTCTCCGCATCGTCGGACATGAGGCTCTACAACTGTACATTCGAGGGGAACTCAACCTATGCAATCTACTTCCCGGGAAACCCGACACTCACGACGTTCGCCATCCAGTCTTGCGTCTTCTCGAACTCTCCGACGCTCATCTACGCGGGCGGAATGACGGATGCACAGTACGCCGCGAAGTTCTCGTTTGGGGAGCACAACTACAACGACTACCACCTCGGCGCGACCGGGGTGAACATGCTCATCACCAGCACGGGCAGTAAGACGACTCTCGCGGGCGTCCAGACCTCTTCGGGAAAAGACACCAACAGCATCGCGTCCGACCCGCTCTTCGTGCGCCCATCCTCCTTCCTCTTCGGACTGCAAGCAGCATCGCCGTGCATCCAGACCGGCTTCGGCGACTCCAACATCGGGGCACGCCCCAGCGTCTACGGCGTGACGAAGGCCGTGAATGCCTCGATGTGGGACAACGGCGTTTACTCCAGCACTGAACAGAGCGGGAACACGATCATCCTGTCGGCGGGTCCGGCAGAGGGGACGTTTGCCACCGATGTCATCGACCACGGGCGCTCTCGCTCCATGCGAAAGGTCCGGCTTGGTGGGCTCTACGACGGAACCGCGAATTTCGACAAGGACAAGACGGACGTTGAGCCAAACCGCTGGACTCTGGAGGTCCGTGCGAGTGACACGTTGTTCGCCAAGGCAGACGGGGCTCCCGCCTGGAGCGAGAAGGAGATCGGCACAGTCGTCTCCGGCGTAACGGGCCGCTATCAGCAGGTCCGCGTCACGCTTCGCACCGATAACGTGGAGGCATAGCCGGTGGCGAATCCTGAACTAGCTGGTATCGAGGTCGAGTCGGCCGCCCCCGTGCTGGGCGGGATCGAGTTGGAGTTGTACGGGTCGATCCAGGCTCCGTTCACGCTCGCGGTCGATACCACCGCAGTCGCAGGAGGCGTAGTCAACACGGCGTACACCGCGCAGCTTCACGCGAGCGGAGGCCAGCAAGCGTATGCGTGGGATGTGTCAGTGGGGGCGCTACCGTCAGGTCTTTCGCTCAACGCCTCCACGGGAGCCATCACGGGAACCCCAACTCTTGCGGAGACGCAGGCGTTCACAGTGCGGGTGACGGACGCCCTGGAGAGCGCCGACACGCAGGCCCTCTCAATCACGATTGCGGCGGCGGCAGCGGGGGGCGCTGGACGCACGGCGGGCAGCATCAGCAAGGCTCCGTCGCAGGTGGGAGTGTAGCGTGAGCGTGACGCTCGACAAGGCGGGTCGCAAGCTCGACGGGAAGTATGCACCACCGCAGACGGCAGCTCACCCGCTCGTGCATGCCTTCACGGCATTCGGGCGCGGCGAGGGAGACAGACGGCGCACGTCCGCGGCGTTCCGCGGGATCGATGTCGGCCCGGTCGTCCACGCGGGCGACGTGGATATGGACGGCGGCGAGGTTCGCGAGGTCGACCTCGACAAGCTCTCCATCGGCAAGGGGCACCTCGTACGCGGCAGGCTCGCGCGCGCCGCGAAGACGATGAGCGGGAAGCCGCGCGCCGAGGGCGACGGAATCAAACCGATCACGGTCATGGAGCGCGCCGACAAGCTCGGGCATTACATCGTCGTGCGGGACCACGGCGAGCACCGTGTCGCCGCGCTCAAGCTCAACGGGCACTCGGCGAAGGTCCCCGTCCGCGTGGTCAAGACGAGGGGCGCGGCGCAGGAAGAGAAGACGCGGTGGATCTCCGACAAGATCGCGCTCTTGATCGGCGAGGGGCGCGAGCAAACGCAGGCCGTTGCAATGGCTCATGCCATGTGGGACAAGGATCACGGTGTCGCGAAGATCATGACGACGGGTGTCACGGGCGCAGGTGCGGAGTTTGCGCCAACGAACGTGATGCCGGGGTCCCCGCAGAAAGTCTCCGAACGTCGCGCCACGGTGCGCGCGGAGAGGCGCAGGAGGCAGAAACGGCTCAAGAAGGCAGACTCGAAGCCCGCGATCGATGCCCAGGTTACGAACGAGATCAAGCGGCGGATCAACGCGCTCGTCACGGCCGTCGCGGGACTCGGCGAGGAAACCACGGTGCAGCGCCTGCGCCGCGCGGCTCGCCTCGTCTCGCGCGAGGTCTCCCGCGCCAAGCGTGCGCGCGCGATCCCCGGTCCGCTCAAGCGCGCGATCGAGGCGGCACAGGCTGCCGTCACGGCGGCGTTCCGCGTGCACGGCGTCCCAGAGGGCGCGGTCTACGTGAAGAAGCTCGACAAGCATTCGGAGGCCACATCCATGACCACCGCAGTCGCGCCCCTGCCCGATCACACGTTCTACCCCGTCGTCTCCGGCGACATGGAGAAGAAGGCGAACGTGGTCAAGCTCCCCGTGGCAGACGCCGACACAGCGTGGGACGGCGATGCCGCGGACAAGCGAATCCGCGTATGGGCCGGCGCGAAGTCCGCGTCGGACCTCGAAGGGATCGACTGGAAGAAATACGGCAAGGCGTTCCTGTGGTGGACCACGGCGACGCCAGAGGGGCTCGGACAGTTCAAGCTCCCCGTGGCCGACGTAGTGGACGGCGACCTCAAGCTCGTGCGCGCGGCGATCATCGCGGCGCGTGGTGCTCTCTCGGGCGCGCGCGGCGGCATCGACATCCCGGAGTCGGAGAAGAAGGCGCTCTTCTCCGCGACGGGCGACATGTTCGACAAGTGGAAGATGGACAAGTACGGCACGAGCGAGGGGGCCGTCGCGGGCCATGCGACACAGGGGCACGAAGGAGAAGGCGGTAGCGGGACAGCCAAGACGCCAACGGAACGCGCTGGGATCGATCCGAAAGAAGTCGTCGCGGTCAATAGCCCCGAGCGTCAGCTGCGCCTCAAAGCCGTTGACGCATACGCGAAGGCTGATCGTCTGCTCGCGCGCGCCGGATTCAGGCGCGAGGATCTCGGACGCACTACGGTGAGCTTGGATGACCGCTACAAGATGGCGCAAGAGAAGAGTGACGGTGACAAGAAAGAAACGGCGCGGGTCTACGGCTACCTGAGGCAGTCATACGAAGCCGACCGCAAAGGAGATAACTTCAGCGGCAAAGCGGATGAGCTTGCGTCTGGCTACGAAAAGTCGGCACTCGGTAAGGCGGAGCGCGACAGCATGGACAACAAAGCGATGGCCGTGCGCATGAAGCACGTCAAGACGAGGATGGACGCGGACGGGATCGATGCCGCCGACCTCGCAGAAGAGAGCGACCTGGAGGAGGAGCACGTCAAGGCGATGCTCGCGGGCGAGCACGAGCCCTCCGACGCGGACATGGAGGCGATGGAGGAGGCGATGGACGAACTCTGCAAGGCCGACGACACGACGAACGGCGCGACCGGCGACGCGATCCTCGACGCGGGGGGCGACGGCGCAGGGCACGTCCAGGCCGAGAGCGAGGACATGGGACCGGATCTCTACGAGGAACGCGACGCGATCAACGACGCGATCCGCGCGAAGTACGGCGCGGGATACTACGTCTGCGGGGTCTATCCGCGCTCGGGCTTCGTGCTCTTCCGCTACTGCCAGCCGTACGTCCCCGGGATGCCGATGGAGCACGGCGGTGGCAGCAAGGACAAGACGTTCCGTGCGCAGTACGACGAGGACGCCGACGGCGCGATCGTGATCGGCGCGGCAGAGGAGGTCCAGCGCAAGGTCGTCTTCGAGCCCGTCGTCAAGTCCGCCGATGGGCGTCTCACGTACAACGGCAAGCGGATCGAGGACGGCAAGTGGGAGCTGCTCGCCCCGCACGGCGAGGAGGACATCCTCGCGGAGCACCTCGCGAAGTCGGACCTCTTCGAGGAGGTCGAGATCATCGAGGGTGTCGGCGTTCGCGTGCGCCTCGCATCCGATGCGATGGCGAAGCACGGTAAGGCCGACGTGCTGCAAGTTAGCGGGCCGTTCCGCGTCGAGGAGGTCGAGCGGACGGAGTACGTCACGGAGTTCCTCGATACGCCTGACGCGCTCGCCAAGGGCAGGGAACGCGGGATCGTGTACCTGAAGGTCTACGGACCGATGGAGAAGGATACGCAGGGAGAGCACGCGAACGAGGAAGACATCTACGACGCCGCCGTGGGCTGGATGCTCCGTGGCGCGAAGATCAACCTCATGCACAAGGGGAAGCCGACGAACGACAAGGTGGTCTTCTCCGACGTGACGCGCGTCGAAGGGGACCTCGGCCTGAGGAAGGGTACGTGGTTCATCGCAGTCAAGCCGACGAAGGAAAACCTCGCGCGCTTCAAGAGCGGCGAGCTTTCCGGGGCCAGCATGGAAGGTAGCAAAGTGGTCGTCGGCTCCGAGGAAATCGAAATCGCGTAGCGATTTCCTCTTGACGAATTTTTGATCCGACGTAGCGTAGTAGGTAGAAGCAGCGGGGAAGAGCGCGAGGCGCTCGCGGTCCTCATAAGGCCGACCAGGAAGGTGCGACTCCTTCCCCCGCGATCAACATCGCGTCCCGCTAGCTACGGGGCGCACCGAAACGCGGTCAGTAGGGGCCTACTCCCTTGCTGACCGCGTTTTCGTTTTCCTGGAGGACCCGCACCATGACCACGAAGAAGGTGATCAAGAGCAAGCGGATCATCCCCGACGTGGATGTGGTTGCCCTCGTGGACTCCGCGGCAAACGGCGCGAAGGTGCTCCTCATGAAGGGCGGTCAGCGCTGCGACGTGCTCCCCGCGGAGCTGGTGCAGCTCGCCGGCGGGACGACGAAGCCTTCACCCACCGCGGCGTCCGGGTCCGCGGACATGCAGGAATTCGAGTCGAGCTGGCGCAAGATCGCCGGCCTGTAGGAGAGAGAACGATGGAAGTTCCCGACGCGACCTTCGACACGCTGAACGCCGGCCTCGCCAAGATGCACGCGGCCGTGACCGCGACGGGCAAGAAGCTCGATCCCGACTTCAAGTCGGACGAGGGGTACCCGCGGACCGACCCGCTCCAGAAGGCGGCGGTCCAGGGGCTCGCGCTCGACAACACGATTGGCGCGCTCGCGAAGACCGTCGACGCCGTGCTGGTGAAGCGCGCCGCGCTGGAGCAGGAGGTCAAGGACGAGCGCGAGATTGTCGCGGCCCTGACCGCCGAGAACGGGCACCTGCTCAAGGGCGAGCGGCCCTGTAAGGACTGCGAGGCGTCCGGCAAGTTCCGGGGCGAGGCGCACAAGCCGTGCAGCGGGACCGGCTGGCTCCCGAGGCGCGAGGCGATCCCGGCGAGAACGTAGGCCAGCCGTCAGAGAGATTCAGCCGCTCGCGGCGGGGGCCGCGGGTCCCAGTACCGCGAGTCTCCATTCAAGGAGTGACCGAGATGGCCCAGAAGATCACGGAGTTCCTGGAGGACCGTAGGCAGACGCTCGTGAAGAGCGCCATCGCCCAGGACGAGGCCGAGCATCAGGCGCTCGGAACGCCGCGGCGCTTCGCCGTGGATGGGCGCGACAAGCTCGTCAAGGCCGCGCACCTGTTCCTCGACGAGAACGCACCGGAGAACAACAGCGTCTCCGACCTCGTGAAGATGTTCAAGTCTTCGGACGGGGACGCGCCGCAGTTCAGCGACAAGGCGCTCCTCCGCGACCTCTCGTCCTTCTGGGACGAGTCGGTCCTCGTGGAGAAGATGCTCCAGAAGGGCGGAGTCCGGCACCTCCACGACTCGAAGTGGTTCACCGGCAAGCTCGGCAACCTCGCGAAGCGGTTGGAGCGGAACGGCTGCGAAGACCTCGCAAAGATCATGGTCACGGGGACCTCGGGCTCGGGCCTTGACTGGGTGCCCGAGGGGTTCTCCGCGGACTACTGGGGCTACGTCGACTCGAAGGGCAAGATCTACAACCAGTTCCAGCAGATCAACATGCCCTGGCCGACGTACTCGCCGCCGTACTTCGGCGGGCGCGTGACGTTCTACAAGGCCCCGCAGGCGAGCGAGAACTTCCCGCAGACGGCGACGTCCGCGATCCCGCAGACGAAGCCGACGACGGGTCGGTTCACGCTGACGGCGGTGAAGATCGCGGCCATGATTCCGCTCTCCGACGAGTTCCAGCAGGACTCGATCGTCCCCGTGATCCCCGCGATCAAGAACGACTCGATGGAGGCGCTGGCCCTCGCGAGGGATCAGGCCATCCTCGACGGAGACACGTCGGCGGACCACATGGACTCGGACGTCGACAACGCAACGGGCACGGACGTGCGGCTCTGCTTCCCCGGGCTGCGCTGGTACGCGAAGCAGCGCGGCGCGGTGGTAGACCTCTCGACGTTCTCGATCGCGAACCTGCGCAAGATCGTGAAGAACATGGGCAGGTACGGCGAGAACCTGGGCGACCTGTTCTGGGTGTCGGGGGTCAAGACCCGCGCGTCGATCCTCGGCCTCATCCCGAACATCTACAACGCGCCACAGTATGTGAACGTCCAGATGGTCGCGGGTGGGGAGCCCCAGATCAACCTCGACTTCATGCCCGTGATGGTGACGAGTCGCCAGCGCGAGGACCTGAACTCCTCGGGCGTGAAGGACTTGACGAACACGGGTTACGGCACCGTTCTCGCCGTGAACAAGCGCGCGTTCACGGTCGGCGTCCGCAAGGAGGTCGAGACGGAGCTGTGGCGCGATCCGCGCACCCAGACGTGGTACCTGATCATCTTCGAGCGCAAGGCGTTCGGGACCCCGTACACGGACACGACGAACGACCTCGCCTGCATGTGGGGCGGTGGCTTCCAGCCGTAATCGACGGCGCAACGAACTGACGAGAAAACGACGGGAGCCCGGGTCCGGGGATCGGGCCTGGGCTCCTTTCCATTGGAGAGTACTCGTGCGACTGGTCGCAGCGCTCAATGTCTTTCAGGAGGCCACGCTTCTCCCCGCGTGTCTGGACGCGCTGCGCCCCGTCGTGGACCACATCATCGTCGCCGACGGCCGCTACGCCGACTTCACGGGCTACCCGGACGCCGCGGGGAACGATGCTGGCGGGGCGAGTACGGACGACACGCTGGCCGTCGCGCGGGCCGCTGGAGCGGAGATCATCGAGGCCCCCGAGGGAAAGCCCTGGGAGAACGAGATCGTCAAGCGCACGGCCTACCTGCGGGCCTGCCGAGAGGGGGATTACGTCCTCGTGGTCGACGCGGACGAGCGGGTCGAGGGGGCCGTGGATCGGGCTCGACTCGCGGGACGTACGGACTGGACGATCCAGCACTATCGAGCGGAGCAGTACGAGCTGAACCGGGCACGCAAGCACGGGGAGGATGAGGCGCGGCTCCTGGGGTGCCTTTGGCTCCACCGCTTGTTTGCGTTGCGTCCGGGTATCCGCTACGAGGGGACGCACCACGTTGTCCACGTGGGGGAGACGATGATCCATCCGCTGCCACTACAGGCAGACGAGTCGGCGCGGTTCCCGGATCTACGGATGCGTCACGAGAAGCGCGACGACTGGCCGCGGGCGGTGAGGAAGCACCGGTACTATGGATTGCTCGCCGCCGCAGAGAAGCCGTATAGGCAGAGGATGGCGCTCTGATGGCTGACAAGATCCAATCTGAATCGATTTCCAGCGACACGAAAAAGTGCTCTATTTACAAGAGCGTCAAGCCACGCTCTACGGGGTTCTACAAAAACAGTCAGAACGGCATCAATGGATGTAGTGCATATTGTCGTGACTGTCATAAGCAACGCTGCAAGACGCTATGGAATGCGGATCCTGAATACAGAAAAAGGCGTCTCAGCGTCTCCAAGAGATGGGCTGAATCACACAGGAAGCGCTTCCGGGAGTACACAAAGAAGTATCGGGTCAATCACCTTCTGCGTCTCATGAGGGAGCGACTTGAGAAGAAGTACGGGATCACATACGAAGCATATACGTCGCTTCGGATTGCACAGCACGACGCGTGTGCAATATGTGATCGCCATGAGTCCAGTTCCATACGTTTGGTCATAGACCACTGTCATGAGACAGGCATTGTGCGCGGACTGCTGTGCGACAACTGTAATAGGGCCCTTGGATGTGTCGGTGACTCGATACTTCTTCTGCATTCCGCTATAGCCTACTTGGAGCGTGCTCGTGGGCGATTTTAGCACATTGCCAAACCTCAAGAGCTACATGCAGATCGCTACCGCGGTGACGACGTGGGACACGATCCTGGCGACGCTCATCACGGAGAAGACGAAGGCGATCAAGTCGCACTGCGGGGACGCGATCGAGGCGGACGACTACATCGAGGACCACGACGGCCACGGGCAGGAGGACCTGATCCTGAACCACCGGCCGATCAACTCGGTCGCCTACGTGCGTGAGGACTACTCGCGAGCGTTCGCGTCGTCGGCGAACCTGGACACGACGCTCTACACGTTCGACTCGACGGCGGACGAGACGAACCCGGGGATCATCGAGTTCGTCGACTACCGTCCGCCGAACGGCAAGCGCAACGTGCGGGTGTCTTACAACGCGGGATACGCGACGATCCCGACGGACGTGGTGCTGGCGTGTCACATGTGGGTCGCGCACGTCTTCGAGCAGCGCAAGGACCGCGGGCTGACGAACCAGAGCCTCGGGAACCGGAGCTACGGGCTTGACCTGTCGGAGATCCCGGCCGACGTGAGGAAGTTGCTGCTCCCGTACAGCACGGGGGTGAGGTCGAGATGAGCGACGACTTCGAGTTCAACCTGGAGATCAAAGAGAACGTCCGGGAGATCCTCGGACCGTTGCTGGACCGTGCTTTCGAGGAGTCCGTCGCCGCGGTCGCGCGCGAGCTGCGGAACCAAGTCCTGCTCAACCTCACGGGCCGCGTGCTGAAGGTCAGGAGCAGGGCGCTGCGGGACTCCTGGAGCGGAGCGCCCGAGGTCCAACGGCGCGGGACGGAGACCACGGCCACGGTCGGATCGCAGGGCGTGCCGTACGCGGCGATCCATGAGTGGGGTCACACCGTGCGAGCCAAGAAGGGGCGTCTTGCGATCCCGCTCCAGGCGATGCGCATGGGGTCAGGTGCGGCTCGCGCGTCGGCCCGCGACGTGATCCAGAACCCTGGAGCCTACGGGTTCTCTGGGACCTTTACGGCCAAGAACGTGATCTTCGGCAAGCTCGGGAAGTCGAAGACGGGCAGACAGAAGATGCGCGTCGCGAAGGGCGGCGCGAACGAGGGGCAGAAGCAGTCCTTCGTTCCGCTCTTCGCGCTCAAGCAGGAGGTCACGATCCCCGCGCGCCGCTACATCTCGCTGGCGGTGTCGCAGGCGAGCGCCCGAGCCGAGAGCGTCGTCAACGCGGCGATCATGCGCGTGGTCCGCGACGTCGCGGCAGGGGGTGGCGTGTGAGTCTGCGGAGCTTCGAGCAGGAGGAGAGCATCGCGAGCGTGGCGATCCAACGGCCCGTGCTCACGAAGGAGGCCGGCACGTTCGAGAGCGACCTGACGCACGCGGCGGTGACCGGCATGTCCGCGCTGCCGGCGGCGATCCAGCACATGTCGAGCGCCCAGGTCGCGCGCGTCCTCGGCAGGGTCGAGACGCAGGCGCACCGGCTCGCCGTGGACAACGACCACTTGCCGAGCGGCGGCGTGCTCAAGGTCAATGACTGGGTGATCGTCGCCTCGGGCCTGTACCAAGGGACCTACGAGATCGCGGAGGCGACCCTGATCCAGGGCCGCGAATGGAACTGCGTCATGCTCCTCAAGCCGGAGAGCAAGACGTCATGAGCGCACCCAACGCGAACAAGCTGTTCATCACGAGGGAGATCGGCAACTGGATCAGGGACCTCATCAAGCTGCACCTCGCCACGGAACTCGGCGTCTCCGCCGCGAACGGGGAGATCCGCTTCAGCGACCTGATGGAGGTCCCGATCCAGCTCATCAAGAACATGATCCCGGGCGTGTTCATCTCGGCGCTTGACGTGCCGAACAAGTGGGGCTCGGTCGATGGGTCGGACTACATCTCCGACTATCGGTTTCGGATCGTCTACGCGGCGGCGCTCTCCACGGGGGAGCAGCTCGAGACGGCCCGCATGAAGGGCGAGCGCATCGCGGACCTCCTGGTCGAGAACGCCGACATGGAAAACCCAACGGTCCCGGGCGTCTACCAGAGCGCGCCGATCTATTGCTACGTGACGGGCCTAGAGTTCAAGCCGGACGAGAACGACCTCGTGCAGTCTCTCAACGCAGACTACTACGCGATGGCGGTGAACGTCACCGTCCAGCGCCACACGTTCACCGATAGCTAGGCTCTAACCGAGGAGTGCAGCCATGTCCCTTCAGAGCGGTATGCGGTCGAGGATGTTCCTCGGCGTCGAGTCGAGCTACGGCGTGGCGGTGGCCCGCACGCGCGTGCTCAAGTTCACTTCGGAGACCCTGACTCACGGATTCGATGATGTCGAGGCGGGGGACCTCTACCAGAAGGACCCGCTGGCCGACGAGGTGGCCCACGGCAACCAGCACTTCGGCGGGGACGTGACCATCTCGCCGCGGTACGAGTCGAACGGGTTCATGCTGATGCTTCAGCACCTGTTCGGCACGGTGACCACGGTGCGGCCCGACATCACGAACGCGCCGAGCGTGTACCGCTACACGTACTCGCCGGCGGACGTGCTCCCGACGGGGCTCTCCATCGAGATCGCGAAGCACAATCTCGCCTTCCTCGGCGCGGGGTGCAAGGTCTCTTCGGCGCGGTTCGCGTTCCCGCAGGGGCAGCGCATGGAGGCGACGTTCAACGTCATTGGTAAGACCATGACGGACGCGACGCCCCCGACGACGGGTCTCACGCCGGTCGACGGCGGGCTGATCGTCGTGAACAACATGGCCATCTCGTTCGGCGGCGTAACGAGCTACAAGGTCACGGGCGCGAACCTGACCTACTCGAACAACCTGACCGAGATCTTCACGGTCGACAGCAATAGCACGGCCGAACCGTTCGACAACGGCATGCGCCTCGTCGAAGGCGACTTCGAGCTGTACCTGGAGGACGTGAGCCTCTGGAGCAACTTCGTCAACCAGCAACACAAGGTCGTGACGTGGACGCTGACGGGCGGCGGACTCGCAGGTGGATACTCGCAGGAGTTGCTCATCACGATCCCGATCGCGCGGCTCAAGTCGACGACGTTCCCGAGCAACTCGCAGGGGCCGCACAAGATCCAGGCGGGCTTCAAGGCGTACACGGACGTGAACAACACGAACGTATGCACGGCGCGGCTCACGAACACGATCACGGCGGCGTAAACCAAGGCCTCGACAAGAAATTGTAGTGGCGCGACCGCCACCGGGCACCCCTGCGTCCTCGTCCTCTCGTGGCGTAGTGGGTGTCCGGCGGGCGCCTTCGGTCAGAGAGGAATCGAGAGGACGAGAGAGAAGATCCCATGCCCGACCCGAACGCCCCGAACCTCGGCGAGGACGCCGACCTGCCGCCCGTCCAGGGCGGCGCGATCCAGCCCGCGAAGTCGCTCAAGGAGGCTCGCGGGAGGAAGACGCTTACCCTCGTGGACCTGGACGGAGTGCCCCACCAGCTCCCAGCGCTGCGCTTCCGAGACCTGGAGGAGATCGAAGAGCTGTGCGAGGGGTTCGATCGGTTCTACGACTCGCGCCACAAGATCCGCAACGCGAACTTCGTCCTGTGGCTCGCGGCGCGCAACGAGGGGCTCACGAAGGCACAGCGCTTGGCGCACGCATGGGCGCGCACGCGCGAGGAGGTCGACGACCTCTTCGGCGGGAGCAATAGCGACCTCATGAGGTTGGCTACGGAGATCATGAACATGTCGGGATTCGACATGCACGTCCGGAGCGCGGAGGGCTCCGAGCCGAGCCCTTTGGCAGCGACTGGCGGGGCCTTGTCTCCGCCGGCATCGCCCTCGGACTCGGCGACGACGCCATCGACGACATGACGCTGCCCGTGCTGTCGGACGCCGTGGCGGCGTGGATGAATGCGCTCACGGCGTCGCAGCTCGCGGGGATGGAACGCACGGCGCGGATGATGGGAGCTAATCGTGGCCGGCCCTGAGATCAACATCAAGATCGGCGGCGACTCCTCCGGGGCGCAGAAGGCTATCGGCGATGTCGGCAAGACGGCCGACATCGTGGAGGGCGACCTCAAGCAGATGGGCCGCGCCCTGGAGCAGAGCTTCGCGCAGGCGATCCAGGCCGGGCGCGAGATCACGCCAGCGATGCAGGAGTCGCTCGCGGCGTTCGTCGCAATGGAGAAGGCGGCGGACGAGGCGGGCCGCGCTGCCTCCGCGATGTTCGAGGAGGCGCGCACCAGCGCGGCGGGACTCGACGACGCGCTGTCGGAGTCGGCGGCAGCCTTCCAGGCGATGGAGGCTGAAGCAGAAGCCGTCGGCAATGCCTTCCAGGCGATGGAGGCGCAGGAGACGGCCGACGCGCTGGCGCAGATGGAAGCCAACGCGGAGGGCGCTTCGCACGGATTCAAGTCCGCCAACGAAGAACTGGCGGATTATCAGTCAGTCATGGAGAGCATCGTCCGCACGTCCATCGAGGCGGGCGAGGAGATCCCCGAATCCGTCCGCGCTCAAGTCGAGGAGTACGCGGCCCTGGAGCATCAGGCCCGTCAGGTCGACGAGGCTGTCAGTAAGGCGTTCCAGGACGCGAGACAGGAAGCCGAGAAAGCTCGCAAGCCCGTTGAGGGATTCTTCGATTCGTTCGTTCGTTTTGCAGATCGCGATGTCGGGGATTTGATCGGCGGGCCGATCCGCAAGATCGGGCACGGGATCCAGCTCATGTACGGGGCCGCCAAGGGTGCGTTCCAGTCACTCGCCGGCGAGACGATGCAGTACGCCGACACCGTGTGGACCCTGCACCAGCGCACGGGAGTCGCGACGGACACGCTCCAGCGGTGGGGGTTCGCAGCAGAGCAGAACGAGTCGTCCCTTGAGGGCGTTGGACAGGCGCTCAAGTTCCTCTCCAAGAATGTTTCCGAAGCAAACCGGGGCAGTCAGGAAGGGATCGAGCTATTCAAGAGATACGGAATCGAACTCCGCGACGCCTTCGGGAAGCCACGTCCGATCCAGGACATCCTGAGCGAAGTTGCCGACGCGATGGCGCGCATGAGCGACGGCGGAGAGCGTCAGACAATGGCGATGGCGCTTCTTGGGCGCAGCGGCGTGGAGCTCGTGCCGCTCCTGTCGCAGGGCAGTAAGGCGATCAAGGAGCTGGGAGACCAAGCCGAACGAACGGGAAACGTACTGAGCCGCGACACGATCAAGGCCGTCGATGACTATGGCGATCAGATGAAGGTGCTGACGGGAATTCAACACAGGATGGCGTCCGCGTCGATCTCGTTCTTCCTCCCCGCGCTCAAGGACATTGCCGCAGGACTTGAGCTTGTAACATCAAAGTCCGCGGCGGCGGGAGAAGCGCAGGGCGCGTTCGTAGATCGACTGTTCGGTGTTGAGGACGTGGCGAAGCTGCAACAGGACATGGTGAACGCTGCGTGGAGCGCAGGATGGGAGAACATGGATGAGGAGACAAGGCAGCTTGCGATGGCAGCGCTCCGCAGGCAGGCGCTTCTCCAAGGGCTGCCAGCAGCATTCCAGGCGGACATCGACGCACTCGCGAAGGTCGGGTTCAAGGGCGCACTGGCGTTCGCAGACGCCAACATTGAAAGCCTCTTCAGGGACCTCGAACTCGCGGAGAAGCACCGACTCGATACGATGATCCCTGGCATCGAGTCCCAGATTAAGGCGCTGACGAATCTTCAGAACGCCTACCTCGATCAGAAGGAAGTGCTCCGCGACACGAGTCTCACGGCAGAGGAACAGATCACGGCGCTGGAACGCCTGAAAGGCCAGTACGAGGGGAGCCGACAGGCCGTTGAGATGTTCAGCGAAGCAATCGTGGCGGCGCGTGAACGCATGTCGAGCGCATCCGCGAATTATATGCAGGTTCTCTCGCAGCAGCTCAAGCCGGATGAGGGGGTGGATGTCTACCTCAAGAGCCTTGAGCTAGCGATGCAGAAGACGATGGTCGAGCTTGCCAAGATCGGACCGGAGGCAGCCAAGCAGAGCGAAGTAGCGCTCACGAGCTTGATCGAGCAGCGGATCGCGTTCCTGAAGGAGAGCGGCCTCTTCACGGAGAGGGAGATCCAGGAGCAGCTTACAGCGATGGCCGCGGTACTCAAGCAGTATGGCGAAAACGAACTCGCAGCCGAGCGCATCATCGCGGCAGAGAAGAAGAAGATCATCGAGAAGAACGTAGACGACACTCTCGCGCTGTATGAGGAGATGGGCAAGAAGCGGATGGAAGACGCGAAGAAAGAAGCCGCCGCGCGGCGTTCCGAATTCGACTCCATCAGGTCCGACGAAACAAAGTCCACATCCGAGCGCATCGCCGCGATGCGCCTTGTGGTTCAGGCCGCAAAGGAAGGCTCCGACGAGCGCAAGAAGTTCGAGAAGGAGATCGCGGACTTCGCCATCTCCGAAGCGCGGCGCGTGGCGAGCGACACGTCCCTGAAGTTCTCGGACCGCCTCGGACAGCTCGAAGCGCAGAAGGCAGCGTGGTCCGACATCACGGAAGGCATGACCGCCTACGCCGACAAGCTGAAGGTCGTCGCGGCCATCGAGAAGGAGCAGGCGAACATCCGCTTCGCGATGTTCAAGGAGGAGAAGGACTCCGCATTCCGCCGCATCGACGACATCAAGGCGAGCGAGGAGCGCGGGCTGGAGATGAAGCTCGCGTATCTCCAGAAGTACGAGGGAGCCTACGCGGGCCACGCGGAGCGGCGCAAGGAGTTCGAGCGCGAGGTCTTCGACCTCCAGATGGCGTTGCGCGACGCGCGACTCGCGGCGCTCAATCAGGAGTTCGACCAGGAGGAGGCGCACGCCGACGGTAAGCTGAAGTCGGCGCTCGCGCGCGCGAAGGCGGAACAGGCGGCGCGGGAGGCCCGCGGTTTCGACACGACGAACATCGACAAGAAGGTCGCCGACATCGAGGCGCAGCTATTCAAGGAGCGCGAGGCCGACAAGCTCCGCCAGCTACAGCGCGACAAGCGGCTCTCGCAGGACGACCGCCGTGAGGGCCTGGAGCAGTTCCTCAAGGACGAACTCGCCAAGGGCGAGATCTCGAAGAGCGTCAGGAGGAAGATCGAAAAGCAGCTCGCGGAGATCGAGCGGCAGCGCAGGGAATCCGAGTTCGAGGCAGCGAAGAAGGCGGGCACGACCAAGGCGACCACGATGGAGGAGTTCCTCGCGGAGCAAGCGAAGGCAGCCCAGGATGCGCGCGACGCTACCGAGGCACTCGCCAAGGAACAGGCAGCCGCTGCGGGCGTGGCGAAGAAGGCTGCGGACAAGGCGCAGGAGGCAGCCGAGTTCGCGGGCATTCAGCGCACGAAGCAGATCACCTTGCTCGCCGACATCCTCGCGGCGATCAAGCAGCTCAAGCTCGAATGCGAGTGCAAGGTCACGGTGGTGTGCGGATGCCCGGAGGGAAGCGGGGGTGGCAAGCCAAGGCAGATCGAAACGCCGACGCCAACTCCTGGCCTGCGGGAACTCGGGACCGAGATGTCGATGCCCGGTCCTACGAAACAAGCGCAGAAGTTCAAGGAGACCCTCGACGCCGCGAAGAAGTCGAAGGAAGACCTTGCCAAGAACATCAAGGACGAGTTCGCGGTTAGCAAGCCCGGCAACGCGCTCTACTCGCTCGGCAAGGCGGCGGACGGAGCGCAGGGTATCGCCGACGCG
>Ga0209751_10002659_pt1 | contig 17696 bp, 16 predicted proteins | sample RifCSP13_1_FD_184019 | JGI IMG/M metagenome (GOLD analysis project Ga0209751, IMG submission 184019) | Soil microbial communities from Rifle, Colorado - Rifle CSP2_sed 13_1 (SPAdes) (version 2) | ecosystem: Environmental > Terrestrial > Deep subsurface > Rock core/Sediment | place: Rifle... | reverse complement strand
GAGCGGCGCGAAGGACCTCGATCTCGCGGGGGAAGGCGACCACTTCGTCTTCGTGCGCGCGTCGGACCGGGCCGGGAACGTCGTCGACGTGTTCGTCCCGTTCCACTACGATCCGAACGCTCCGTCCCTCGCGATCACGAGTCCGGCCCGGGGGAGCTTCGTGGACTCTCGGGACGTGACCGTCGCATGGTCTGCAGGCGACTCGGGCGCTGGGATCGCGGCCCTTCGGCTCCGGATCGACGCGCAGACCCCGCTGGACTTGGCGGGGAGCGTGACGGAGCACGCGTTCGCCGGCCTCGCGGAAGCCGGCCATGTGGTCGTCCTGACCGCGATCGATGCGGCGGGCAACGTCGCGGTCGAGGCCCTGCCCTTCGGGGTCGACGTGAGCGCGCCGTACGTGTCCATCGTCTCGCCTCGCCCCGATTCGTACGCGAACGGTCAAGACCTCTCCGTCCTCTGGACGGGCGGCGACGACGTCTCCGGGATCGACCGCTTCGAGCTGAGCCTCGTGGAGGTCGCCCGATCGTCCCCGCCGATCCCCTCCGCCGCGGGCTTCACGTTCGACGGGGTGGAGGAACGGAAGCACACGGTCCGGGTCGTGGCCGTGGACCGCGCGGGGAACCGCGCGGAGGCCGACGCGAACGTGACCGTGGACCGCACCCCGCCCGCCCTGAGCGTGACGGACCCCGGCCGGGGCGCGACCCTCTATGGCGGCGTCCAGGTGAACTGGACCGCCTCGGACGCGCTCTCCGGGATCCTGAAGACGGAACTCGTGGTCGACGGCGGCGAGCCGCTCCTCACGACGGGTGCAATCACGCACCGTCTCTCGCCCACGCCGGGAGAAGGAGCACACTACGTCCTCGTGAGGGCGTGGGACAAGGCCGGCAACCTAGCGGAGGCCGGCGTGCCGTTCCTCTACGGCGGCGCGGGGTCGTCCGGACCGGGACCCCTCGGCGTGACCGCGCTCGACTGGTTCTGGATTCTGATGGCCCTCATCGGCGCGATCGCGGTCGGCTCCGCATACTACGCAGTGCGGCGGCGAAAGCGAATCCAGGATTGAGGCGTCGAACCCATCCGTTCTCGGCGGCGGGCCGCCTTCTCCGCGCCCGCGTCACGAGCGCAGCACGATCTCGATGTTCACGCCGTCGGGGACCTGGATGCGCATGAGCTGGCGGAGCGCGCGCTCGTCCGCGTCGAGGTCGATGAGGCGCTTGTGGATCCGCATTTCCCAGCGGTCCCACGTCTCGCTCCCCTCCCCGTCGGGGGACTTGCGTACGGGCACGACGAGCCTCTTCGTCGGGAGGGGGATGGGCCCGGACATCGCGACGCCCGTGCGCTCGCTGATCAGCTTGATCTGCGAACAGACGTTGTCGACCTTCTTCGGGTCCGTTCCGCTCAGAGAGATCCGGGCTTTTTGAGCCATTCATCACCAAAAGGAGAGGACAAAAGGGGAAGGGGGTTCACCGCTTCACGGCCTCCACGTCGATGACCTGCCCGGCCGCGACGGTCTGGCCCATGTCGCGGATCGCGAACCGGCCCATCTGGGGGAACGCCTTGAACGCCTCGATGACCATGGGCTTCGTCGGGCGGATCTTCACGATCGCCGCGTCGCCCGTCTTGATGAAGTCCGGCTTCTCCTGCTTCGTCGCCCCCGTCTTCGGATCCAGGGACTTCACGATCTCTTCGAACGTGCACGCGACCTGCGCCGTGTGCGCGTGGAAGACCGGCGTGTAGCCCGCCGTGATCACGGACGGGTGGTTGAGCACGATGATCTGCGCGGTGAACGATTTCGCGACGGTAGGCGGGTTGTCCGCGGGCCCCGCGACGTCCCCGCGGCGGATGTCCTTCCTGTCCACCCCGCGGACGTTGAACCCGACGTTGTCCCCGGGCTCCGCCTGCTGGATCGCCTCGTGGTGCATCTCGATCGACTTGACCTCGCCGACCTTGTCCGCGGGCATGAAGTGGATCTTCATTCCGACCTTCAGGAAGCCCGTCTCGACCCGGCCCACGGGGACGGTCCCCGCGCCCGTGATCGAGTAGACGTCCTGGATGGGCAGGCGGAGGGGCTTGTCCGTCGGCTTCGCGGGCACCTGGAGCTCGTTCATCGTCGCGACGAGGCTCTTCCCCTTGTACCAACCGAGATGGGTGGACGCCTTCACGATGTTGTCCCCTTTGTACGCGCTGAGCGGGACGAACGGGATCTTGTCCGTCTGGTACCCGACCCCCTTCAGGAGCTTCGTCATCTCGTCCTTGATCTCGTTGAACCGCTTCTCGTCGTACGCGGGCTTCGTCGCGTCCATCTTGTTCACCGCGACGATGATCTGCTGGACCCCGAGGGTGCGGGCCAGGAACACGTGTTCCTTCGTCTGGGTCTGGACGCCCTCCGCGGCGCTCACGACGAGGACGGCCGCGTCCGCCTGGGACGTGCCCGTGATCATGTTCTTCACGAAGTCCCGATGGCCGGGTGCGTCGATGATCGTGAAGTAGTACTTGTCCGTGTCAAAGCGCTTGTGCGCGACGTCGATCGTGAGGCCGCGCTCGCGCTCCTCCTTGACCTGGTCCATGACGAAGGCGAACTCGAACGTCGCCTTGCCCATCTGCTCCGCGAGCTTCTTCAGGTTCTCGAGCTCGTGGGGGTCGATGCTCCCCGTGTCGAACAGGACCCGGCCGACCGTCGTCGACTTCCCGTGGTCGACGTGGCCGATGAACACGACGTTCAGGTGCGGCTTGGCGGGCATGTGGAATACCCCGTAGGCCGTGCCTTATCATCCAGTCGTATTTGTGCTTTGCGGAACGCGCGATCCCGATTCTCTCCGAGAAAACGCGTCACGCCGCGTAGTACGACTCGTCGTATGGCTCGGGCGGCAGGCCCTTCCTCGTGCGGATCCCCCGGACCACTTCGCCTTGGAGCTGATTCGGCACGGGCTCGTACCCGCTGTTCTCCGTGGACCAGAGGGCGCGGCCCTGGGTCGCAGAGCGGATCGCGGACGCGAAGCCGAACATCTCCGCGACGGGCGCCTTGGCCTGGATGATCGTCGCTTCGCCTTCCTGCGTGATGTCCTCGATCACGCCTCGGCGGCTCTGGACGTCCCCGATCGCGGAGCCCATGTAGTCCTGGGGCACGTTGATGAACACCTTCTGCACGGGCTCGAGGAGGATCCGGCCGCCCTGGCACATCGCGCCGTAGATCGCGCTCCGCGCGGCCGGGATGACCTGGGCGGGCCCGCGATGGACCGAGTCCTCGTGGAGCTTCGCGTCCACGAGGCGGACCTTGATGGCCATCCCCTTCTCGGCCGCGAGGGGCCCGCGGTTCATCGCCTCGATGTACGCCTCCTTGATGAGTTCCATCGTCTCGTGGAGGTACTGGATCCCCCTCGTGCCGTCGATGAGCATGTTCGTGTCCTGGATCCAGACGACGTTCTTCGCGTCGTCCCGAGGCATCCCGAGTTCCTCGAGCTTCTTCTGGAGCGCCTTCGCGTCCTTGATCCTCTGCCCGGAGGCGATCTCTCCGGCCCGGATCGCCGCAAGGACCCCGGGTTCGAGGGCCTCGACCTCCATGTAGAACCGGTTGTGCTTGTTCGGGGACTTCCCCTCGAACGGTCCGCCGGGCCGCGCGACGCACTCCCGGTACACGACGATCGGGGTGCTCGTCGACACGGGCACCTTGTGCTCGTTCTGGACCCGATAGATCGTGATCTCGAGGTGGAGCTCTCCCATCCCGGAGATCAGGTGTTCCCCCGTCTCCTGGTTGATCTCCACCTGGATGCTCGGGTCCGCCTTCGCGATGAGCCGCAGGACCTCGACGAGCTTCGGGAGGTCCGCGGTCGACTTCGCCTCGATCGCGACGGTCACGACGGGGTCCGAGTAGTGCACGATCTTCTCGAACGGCTGCATGTCCTTGTCGTCGCTCACGGACGACCCCGCGATCGCATCCCGGAGCCCGACCACGGCGACCACATTGCCCGCGTCGATCTCCTCGACGGGGATGCGGTCCGGCCCGACGATCATCGCGACCGTCTGCGCGCGCTGGGGCTTCGGCATCCCGATGACCCACAGCTCCTGGCCGCGGCGGATCTTCCCGGAGAACAGGCGGCCCGCGGCGACCTCGCCGGCCTGGGGGTCCACGATGATCTTCGTGACCATGAACCCGACGGGGCCGTTCTCGTCCACGACCATCATCGCCTTCCCGACCCGGGACTCGAGGTCCCCCTTCCAGACGATCGGGATCCGGATGCGCTGGGCGTCGAGCGGGTTCGGGAGGTGCCGGATCACCATGCTCAGGACGACGGAGTGGAGGGGCGCCTTCTTCGCGAGCTCCTTCATCGTCCCCTCCTGGCAGTGCTTGTACACGTCCCGGAACGTGATCGAGGAGCGCTTCATGTACGGCACGGAGAGGGCCCACTTGTGGAACGCGCTCCCGAATGCGACGGTGCCCGCCTCCACGTTGAGGGACCACATGTCCTTCAGGTCGTCCGGGAGGAGCTTCCGGATCCGCGCGTTGACCTCCGTGATGATCTTCGTGAAACGTTGCTGCATCTGCTCCGGGCTGATCTTGAGCTCGTTCACGAGGCGGTCCACCTTGTTGATGAACAGGACGGGCTTCACGCGCTCCTTGAGCGCCTGGCGGATGACCGTTTCCGTCTGCGGCATGATCCCCTCGACCGCGTCCACGAGGATGATCACCCCGTCGATCGCGCGCATCGCCCGAGTGACGTCCCCGCCGAAGTCCACGTGGCCCGGGGTGTCGATCAGGTTGATCAGGAACTCGTGGCCCTCGTGCTCGTGGACCATGGACGCGATCGCCGCGTTGATCGTGATCCCGCGGGCCTGCTCCTGTTCGTCGAAGTCCATGAACAGCTGTGTGCCCGCAAGGTCCTGGGAGATCATCCCCGCGCCGGCGATGAGGGAGTCGCTCAGGGTCGTATTGTGGACCACGATGCCTTCGGCAACGAAATTGTGGTGAGGTTCGACCGTGAAATCGTAGACGTACTCTGCGGTCTCATACCCGATCTCGGTGACCGGGAGCGCCGCCAGATCGCCATTGATGAGATTGATGCGCTGGGCCTGAACGGCAACCGACCTAGAACCAGAGCCGGAGACTGGGATCCAAGTCCTGTCCAATGTCCGTCTCAGGATTTCACGAAGGGACCGAGAAGTTCGGACGACAATCATGTCATCCATTCGCAGCTCTCCCGCGGCGACCTCGTGGAGCCCAACATCTCGCCAGACCAGGAACCGGTGCTCGGGCGTCGTGGCTATTGACTCCCGGCTCAGCAGCGTTACGCGGATGAGGGGTTTCGAGGTTTTCAGTTTCCACGCGTGGGTCAACTTGCCCTGAACGAACTTCTGTGTGCGTTGGTCAAGACACGTAATCGAGAGATTGAGATTGCGGAGGTCGTGCACTTCTTCGTCCGGGGTCTTGCGGGAGAGGGGTTCGCGAGCAAAACGTTCGAACAGCTCGGAGGCCCGTACCCACCGCGCTTCGAACAAGATGCGGGACTTTCCGTCCAGGCACTTTCCATGATCGATGTGTGCCGCGGTCCCGATGTTCCGGATTTGTTCCTTCCGGTGGACGAGGGTCTCTGCCTTCTTGATGTTGTCTTCCTTGCGTCCCATGCAACGGCCACCTGGCGGCGAATTCCTAGGAGATGCAGTCGCACCGGAGCGTGCCTAATTAAACCTTCGGTCGGCCCTGTGAAATCGCTCCTCGCGCGATGCCGCGCGACCTCTCGCCCTGCATCGATCCGCGCAATATCGCGAGGCAAATACTTATTACGCGGTTCTCATGTTGAACCCGGGCAACCGACATGCGTCCGCTGACGATCGTCTCGCCGACCGCCTGCATCGGGCTCGGCCCAACAGACCGGGAAGCGTTCCGCGCGGCTCTGAAACTTGACCCGGATCTTATCGGCGCCGACATGGGCTCCACGGACCCCGGTCCGTACTACCTGGGGGCCGCGGCCCCACACGTCTCGCGGATCGCGGCGAAGCGGGACCTCGAGATGATCCTGGAAGCTTCCCGGGAACTCGGCGTGCCCTGCATCGTCGGGACCGCGGGTGGGAACGGGGCACGGCCCCACGTGGAGTGGACCCTCCGCATCATCCACGAGGTGGCGGAGGAGAAGGGCCTCCGGTTCGAGATGGACGTGATCTACGCGGACGTCCCGCTCCATGTCCTCCTCCATCACTTCGAGCGAGGCGAGCTCGAGAGCCTGGACGGAGCCCCGCCCGCGACGGAGGAGGCGATCGAGCAGAGCACGTACGCGGTCGCGCAGATGGGCGTCGAGCCCCTCATCGCGTCCCTGGACCGTGGCTCCGAGGTGATTATCGCGGGCCGCTGCTGCGACGACGCGATCTTTGCAGCCCTCCCGGTCCGGGAGGGGTACGAGAAGGGCCTCGCCCTCCACATGGGGAAGATCCTCGAGTGCGCGGGCGTCTCCGCGAGCCCGTCGTTCGGCTTCACCACGATGGTCGCACGCATGGAAGACGACTCGTTCACCGTCTTCCCAACGGACCCGCGGAGGCGGGCGACCGTCGCGAGCGTGAGCGCCCATTCCCTATACGAGCGGCGGGACCCGTTCCGCGAACCCGGTCCGGGCGGCGTGACGGAGTCCACGGATACAACGTACGAGCAGGCCGACGAGCGGACGGTCCGCGTGAAGGGCTCGAAGTGGATCCCCGGACCGTACAAGCTCAAGGTCGAGGCGGCCCGTCAGATCGGATACCGATCCGTCGCCCTCGCGGGGATCCGCGGGCCCACCACGCTTCGGTACCTCGATGCGATCGTCCGCGACGCGGAGAAGACGGTCGGGGACCAGGTGCGCCGCCTGCCGCGCGAGAGCTACCGAATCGCGTACCACGTGTTCGGGCGGGACGCGGTGATGAAGAGCATGGAGCCCATCCCCGTCCCGGGCCACGAGGTCGGGCTCATGATCGACGTCGTCGCGGACGATCAGGAAAACGCAGCGGCCGTCACGGACCTCATGCTCATGACGATTTTCTCGTACGGCAGCCCGAAGCTCAAGTCGTCCTCGGGGAACATCGCACCCACGTATTCCCCCTGGACGTGGAACGTCGGCCCCGCGTACGAGTTTTCCCTCTACCACCTGTTCCCGAGCCCGGACCCGCTCGAGCCGTACGCGACGGAGACCGTCCAGGTGGGATGACGGCGGTCCGGCTGAGCGAGCTCGCCCGCGTGATCCGTTCCAAGAACGTGGGGCCGTTCATGATCGCCCTCGACGTCGTGTTCGACGACCGGGCAACGTACGAGCGGGTCGTGAAGGCGAACGTGATCACCCGGGAGACGATCGCGGCCCTGTACCGAGTGGACCCCGCGACGATCACGGACGTTGTGTACTACGCCCCGGGGAACGCGATCAAGGTGTCGTTGCTCCGGCCCATCCCGTCGGGCAACTTCTCCGACGCGGACGTCCTCGGGGCGCAGCAGTACGCGCCGATGCACGACATCGAAGTGCCGGACTGAGCGTGGTCAGCGCGCGGACGACGCGACCCGCTCGAGCTCTTCCTTCTTCGCGATCGCCTGGCTCTGCATGTCGCCCTTCGCGGCGTTCAGGATCTCGTCCGCGAGGCACTCCTCGACGGGCTTGCGGTTCTTGAACGTGGCCTGGACCGCGCCCGTGCAGATCGCCCGGATCGCCATGTCGAGCCGCCTCGACGGCGAGATGTCGACGGCCCGCGGCACGGAGATGCCGCCGAACCGGAGGCGGGTGATCTCCTCGCGGGGCGCCGCCTTCTCGAGCGCGTCCACGAGCACCTGCACGGGGTTGCGCCCCGCTCGCTTCTCGATGATCGAGAACGCCGCGCGGACGACGCGGAACGACTTCGACTTCTTCCCGGTGTAATCCTCCGTCCGCATCATGTTGTTGATGAGCCGTTCCACGACGTTCGTCTTCGCGCGGCCGAACGGTTTGTTGGCCCAGCGGCCCCCCGTGTGCGGGATCACGATCGGAGAGAGGTTGATGTACTTCGCGAGGCCCGCGTCGTGCACGACGACCTCCGCGAGGTCGTACTTCTCGAAGAGCTTCATCTGGTACGGGAGCCGCTTTCGAGGCTTCTTCGCCTCCTTCTTGGGCTTCGCCTCAGGGGCCGCTTCGACGGCCGCCTCGCCGGCCTCGGCACCTTCGGCTGGCGGGGTCTCGGCCGGCGGCGACTCCACAGACGGGGTGGACGGCTGCACGTCCGGCGCAGGAGGCTCGGGGGCCTCAGGCGTCTCCGGATTCTCGGGCGGCTCGGGATCCTCCACCCGGTCACCTCACGGGCTTCTCCTTGCGCCCGCGCACGAGCTCGTCGAGTGAGACGTTGTTCACCTTAATCACCTTGTACCGGACTCCGGGGATGTCCCCGTACGAGCGACCCATCCGCCCGCCGATCCCTTCCACGAGGACCTCGTCGTGCTCGTCGATGAAGTTGATCGCGCCGTCGCCGACCGCGAACGCGGTGATCTGCCGGCCGTTCTTGATGAGCTGGACCTTCACGCACTTCCGCAACGCGGAGTTGGGCTGTTTCGCCTCGATCGCGACCTTCTCGAGGACGATCCCGCGCGCCTGCGCGGCCCCCTCGAGGGGGTCCGACTTCTCCTTGAGGTGCTGGACCCGACGCTTGTAATACCGGTCCGACCAGCGGTGCTTCTGCCGGTCGTCCTTGAGTTTGCGCGCTGCGAAGAGACCGCGGGCCACGTGGGGACCTCGTCCGATAGAGGGCGCTCTAAAATCCACGTGCTATATAAGTGTGGCGTCCCTCGCGCGCCGCGTCCGTCGGCCGTGCGCATCCTCGGGTGGCCGGGCGCGTCGGTCAGGCCGCGTGGGTCGTCACGGACTGGCTGCAGTACGGGCACGTCCACATTTCTTCGGGGAACGCCCACTTGTTCACGTCCCCGCCGCACTCCGGGCACCGGCCGACGAAGATCGTCGGGGCCTCGACGTCCTTCGACACATACTCGTCCGCGGACCGGTCGATCACCGCGTTCACGAGCCCGCGGTCGATCGCCTTCCCGAGGAGCCGCTCGAACTCGTACCGCGACTTGCCGTACCGGCGCGCGAGCTCGTCGACCTTCTCCCGTCGATAGGCCTTGAGCCACGACGCGAACTCCGCGAGGTGCTGCTCCCGCCTGTACACGATCGCGCCCCATGCGAGGACCACGGCCCCCGGCAGGATCGTCGTGGGCAGGCAGAGGACGACGAACGTCGTCTCGAACCAGAGGAAGGCGAGCGGGAACATCCCGAACAGGAGGACGAAGCCGCCGAGGAGCATCATCGTCGTGCCGTCGAGGCCGAGCGGGCCACCCCCCTTCATGGGGCCGCCGGCCTTCATGGGCCCGCCCCCGGCGCGCTGCGGTGGGCCATCCGAGGCGGCCACGACGCGGCTCCTACTTCAAACGCGCGCCACGAGAATCAGGCGGCGGTACGTTCGCGCCTCGCCTCCCCGCCATGGAGGGAAAGTCTCATCGACGAAACTCGAAACCCAATACTTAAGTAGGGCGACGCAGCCATCCACCCCGTCGAAACCTCGGAGGCCTCTCCCTGTTCTGCCAGCACTGTGGGAAACAGATCGCGGACGGCGCAGTCTTCTGCAACTTCTGCGGCGGACGCCAGGGCGCCGCCGCGGGCCCTGCCCCGGGCGTCGCGCCCGGCGTGCCGACGGCGCCCGTCGCGCCCGGCTACCCGGGAGGCCAGACCATGGCCCCGTCGGGCTCGGCCGCGGCCCCGCCCCCGCTGCCCCAGAGCCTCAAATGCAGCTCGTGCGGAGCGCCCATGAACCCCGCGACGGGGATGGCCCTCGTCGTGTGCGACTACTGCGGCGCCGTGACGACGATGGGCGTCGCGGGGGCCCAGGTGTTCCAGAAGCACTTCATGCTCGACAGCCGGATCCAGAACGAGCAGGCCCTCGATGCGGGCGGCAAGTGGCTCAACAAGGGCGTCTTGCGCCGGAAGGTCGCGGAGCGCGCCGACCTCGGGACCGTGAGCCTCAAGTACGTCCCGTACTGGGTCATCCCGACCTCCGTGGTCGCGGATTTCACGGGCACGAAGGGGACGGGCGCGGGGATGGCCGTCCGCGGCTCCACGGGCGCGCAGAAGGCGGCGGGCTTCGCGGCCCTTGCCCTCAACGTGGCCGCGGCGGCCGCCGCGGCGAACGCGCGCAACCAGGGGCGGAGCGTGACCGTGAGCCAGCCTCAGGTCGTCCGGGTGCGGGACCGGATCCAGATGCAGTACAACATCCCGGTCGTCGCGGTGCGCGGCTACACGAAGTTCCAGCCGGACGACGGCTTCCAGTTCCAGGTGCAGAACAAGATGGCGTTCGACAAGCGCCGCACGGGCGGGGTCGAGGTCATGTCGGGCGACGTCTCCGAGGCGGAGGCGAAGCAGCAGGCCGGCGCCCTCGGTCACAAGTTCGCGGAGAAGGAGGCGAAGCGCCGCGTCGACACGCTCGAGTCGTTCCAGGCGTACCCGAACACGGTGGACGGCGAGCTGCTCCACGCCCCCGTCTGGTTCATGGAGTACGCCCACAAGGGCAAGCCCATGTACATCCTCATCGACGGCCACTCGGGCCAGGTGATGGACGGCGAGCGGCCCGCCTTCGCGCTGTGGTGATCCGGGAGGCCCGAGGCATTCCGACGATACCCCCAAATAGGTCGACGGAAACGACAATGAGTAAGGAACCCTCAAATACGAGCGAGGGAAATCGGAGCGCGACCCCGGAGTGACCACGCATGCCCGACATCCGTGAGCGAGTCGAGGCCGACCGCGGCCTGTTGAAGAAGATCCAGCTGATGATCCCCGGCTACGCCGGGTACCGGCGGCGCGAGGACATCCGCGCGGCGGACAACATCCTCCGGATCCAGCTCTCGGACCAGGTCAAGGGCGTCCGCGGGGAGCTCGAGACGATCCGCGACGGGATGGCCATGGAGGGCAAGACGACCGGCCTGAGCCCGATCGGGAACGCGATCTTCACCCTCGAGGGGATCGAGGCGAAGGTCCGCCACGCGGAGGGCGGGTACTCGGGGATCAGCGCGACGATCCGGATCGAGGAGACGGAGCTCGACAGGCTTTATGAGTACGACTACGCTATGCTCATGTCCCTCGACAAGGCCGCCGCGGTCGTCCCGATGATCCGGGACGCGAGCGACGGCAAGTCGTTCGAGGCATCCATGAAGGCGTTCAACGAGGCCGTGAAGGCGTTCGAGTCCGCGTGGAAGCAACGGACCGCCGCGGTCACGGGCACCCAGGTGCGGTGAGATCGATGATTCCGGTGGCATTCTTCTTCGGTGGCGGGCGACGGACGGACCAGACGGCGGGACGGCAGGAAGGCATCGTCGGCGCGATGACGATCGCCTGGGATGACCAGTTCAAGCGCAACAACATCATGTGGAAGGTCCCGCGCAACGTCCGGATGAACGACAACATCGTCGTCCGGGAGGACGAGACCGCGGTGTTCTATCGGGACGGGAAGGTCCTCGCGTACCTGGACCGCCCGGACCGCTACGCGCTGACGTCCCAGAACGCGCCCATCCTGGGCCGCCTGATCCAGGCCCTGTCGGGCGTCGTCCAGCAGGCCGAGGTGTTCTACCTCCAGAAGCGGATCTTCGACGGGAAGTTCGGCTCCAAGGAGCCGTTCCTGTTCGAGGACCCCGATTTCGACATGATCCAGCTCCGGGCCTTCGGAGAGTTCCGGTACCGGATCCGGGATGCCGAGATCTTCATCAACCAGTTCGTCGGCACGTTCGGCGCCGCGACCTCCGCGGAGGTCGAGGACCGGATCAAGGACGAGCTCATGAAGCAGCTCAACGTGACGATGGGCAAGATGAAGGCGAACGGCCTCAAGGTCACCCAGCTCGCAGCGAGCCTGAACGACATCGAACAGGGCACCCTCGCGAACTCGAAGCCCCACTTCGCGAACCTGGGGGTCGAGATCCTCCAGCTCGCGGGCCTGAACATCCCCCTCCCCGAGACCGTCAAGGCGGCCGTCGAGAAGATGTCGTCCGCGAAGATCCTCGGGCGGGCGAACACGGCCGCGTACCAGCAGTTCGCCGTGGCGGACGCGCTGCGCGACGCGGCCCAGAACCCCGCCGGGGGCGCGGCCGGCGCGGGCCTCGGCCTCGGCGCGGGGATCGGGATGGGCTACGGGATGGCCCAGCAGATTCCCCAGGCGATGCAGCCCTCGACCCAGCAGCAGGTCAAGCCGTGTCCGAAGTGCGGCACGAACAACCCCGTGAGCATGAAGTACTGCGGGAACTGCGGCGCGGACACGACCGCGACCGGCAAGCCGTGCGTGAAGTGCGGCAAGCCCGTCCCGCCCGGCCTCAAGTTCTGCGGGGAGTGCGGCTCGGCCCAGACGGTCAAGTGCCCGGACGGCCACGAGGCCCCGGGGAACATGAAGTTCTGCCCGGAGTGCGGCAAGCCGATCAAGACGTAGCCGCGGCTCCATGGAGAACGGACGAAGGGATTCCACCCCAACATCTAAGAGCCGAGCACTCATCACTTCGAGTCCACGGGAGCTGAACGTCCTTGCAGCCGCCTTCTCCGCCTGAGATGAAGCCGCCCATGCTCCGCTTGTCGTCCGTCGTCCTGATCGCGATCGCCGCGATCGGGACGTTCGTCCTCGCGGCGATCTACGGATACATCCTCCTCGTGTTCTCCGGGGACTTCGACACGCGGCTCTGGTGGATCGGGCTCGTGTCCGCGATCTTCGCCCTGGGGTTCTACATCCTGTACGCCGCGACCGCGAACCGCACGATCCTCCGTCCCCTCGCGGGGGCGTTCTTCGCGATCTCCGTGGGCGGGTTCTACGCGTCCATCTTCTCGAACCAGGACGGAGAGTTCACGAAGCTCGTCTGGGCGATCGTCCTCTCCGTGCTCACCGTCGCGGCCCTCGCCGGCATCTACATGATGACCCGGGAGGGCGAGGCGGACGCGATGCGCCGCGCGCAACGCCGGCTCACGCCGTGACGGGCCCGGTCAGACGAACTGATACACGTTCGTCGGCAGCCCGCCCCGCTTGATCTCCTCCTCGAGCTGCTCGAGCATGAGGATCCGCTTGTACGTGGGCGGGTGGGTTGCGAACAGTTCATTGGCCCGGGACCACGGATTCCGCCGCTCGTGCTCGAGGGCCTTCTCGAGCTCGTACGCGTCGATCTGGCCGTCCCGGTCGATGTCGTACTGGGCCATCCGCTCCCGCAAGGTCCCGTAGTCCTGGGACGCCTTCACGGGGTCTCCGATGTAGAAGGCGCGGAGGCCCGACGGCTCCGAATCCCGCCGGGCCAGAGAGAGGCCGAAGGCGATCTTCGTCAGGGCCGACGCGAGGAGATGGGGGTCCCGCGTGGCGGCCGCGCTGTACGCGTCCGCGTAGTACTCGCGGGTGCGGGACAGGTGGAGGACGAGGAGCTGCGTGACGAGGTACACGGCATAGGAGAGTACCGCGACGAGGATCGCGACGAGGATCGCCTGGCCCGCGCCCTTCCCCCGGCTCCGCGCGCGGCCCGATCCCCGGAGGAGCTCGAACCCTCCCCGCGCGAGGATGTACGCCAGGAGGGGCACGGACGAGGCGAACGTCATGATGATCACATCCCGGTGGCGCAGGTGGCCGACCTCGTGCGCGAGGACGGCCCGGATCTCCTCCTGGTTCAGCTCCGCGAGCAGGCCGGCCGTCACGACGAGCTCGGACGAGCCGATCGTCCGGCCGAAGACGAACGCGTTGGGACCGCGGTCCGCGGTCGTCCAGGTCCGCGGCGCCGGCACGCCGGCCTGGGTCGCGAGCTCGTGGACGGTCCCGTACAGCCAGGGGTTCGACTCGGGGGTCACGCGGGACCGCCCGCGGATCGCGAGGCGGACGATCCAGGGGGAGATCGCCCACTGGAGGACGATGAAGGACAGTCCGATCAGGAAGACGATCCACAGGGCCCCTGGGAACGCTCGGCTCGACAGGACGAAATCGACGATCACGAGGATGACCAGGAGGAGCACCGTGAGGAAGCCGAACACGAGGAGGACCGTGAGGGCGCTCCCGCGGCGGAGGGCATTGAGGGAACCCACGAAAACGGCTATATTCGAGGGACCCATGAGCATTGCGTCGGCATGCCCGAGCTCGTCGAGTCGATCAACTGCCCGAAATGCGGCGGCCCTCTCGACGTCGCGGTGGGGACCGCGATCGTCACATGTCCGTACTGCGGCACCGCGTCGCGCTTCCGGGGCGACCGCCCGTTCGTCCTGCGTCACGGGATGCTCGCCCACCGTCTCGACCGGGCGGGCGCGGAGGCCGCGATCCGCTCATGGATGGCAGGCGGCGTCCTGAAGCCGGACGACCTCCGGGCCGCGTCGAGGCTCCTCGCCCTCGAGTGCGTCTACGTGCCGTTCTACGTGTTCGAGGTCGATGCGACGACCGCGTACGCCGGGGTGCTCACGCGGACGGGCACGAACGAGCGGCGGACGGGGACCCTCGAGCGGGACTACTTCTGGAAGGTGCTCGGCCGGCGATCGGGCGAGTTCCCCGTCCGCGAGTACAAGCTTCCCCTGGCGCACAAGGCGCCCTTCGACACGGCGTCGATGATCCGGGAGGCGCGCTTCCTGAACGCGGAGATCGACGAGGACGAGGCGGGCCGCATCGCGCGGGAGCAAGTGGAGGCCCACCAGCGGGAGCTGCTCAAGGACCTCGTGGACGTCGTCGAGGAGGCTCGCACCCAGGTCGACGTGAAAGACGTCGAGTTCCTCCATGCGCCCCTGTGGTTCGGGTCGTACGCGTACGGCGAGAAGACGTACCCGATCGTCCTCGACGCGGCCTCGGGAGAGGTCGTGCGCGGGGAGATCCCCGCCCCCACGGGCGGCTTTCGGGAGTTCCTCCGCGGGGCGGGGCGCAGCCTGTTCGGACCCTGACCGCTACGCCTCGAACTCCCCGGAGTCCTCGTCCCCATAGTCCGCGAGGATCGTCCCGCAGTTCGGGCACACCTCGTCCGTCTCCTCGAGCTCCCAGTCGCACTCCGGGCAGCGGATCATGGACGGCCTTCCGCGGCAGTGCATCCGCTCGGGGCGTATAAAACGAACTCAGAAGTCCTCGAACGTGAGCTGACCCTTCCTCGAGGCGTCCCGCCTCGCCCGGGCCTCCCGGTCCGACGCGGCCTCCGCATCGCGTCCCTCCGCCTCGAGGCGCATCGATTCGATGCGGGCTTCCGGCGCGGCCGCGACGAACGTCTCGCCTCCCGGTTCCCCGACGAAGATCCGCTGCCGCAGCTCCCGCCTCAGGCGGTCGAGCTCGACGTGCATCTTCCGCTCTTTCCGTCGCGCGCTGTAGAAGTACGCCTCGTCCCGCGTGTCCCGCGTCACGAGCATCACGACGCGCCCCGCCGCGCTCCGGCCCGTGCGGCCGCGCCGCTGGATCGTCCGGATCTCGGAGGGCACGGGCTCGTAGAACACGACGAGATCGACCTGCGGGATGTCGAGTCCCTCCTCCCCGATGGACGTCGCGACGATCACGTTCACCGTGCCGGCCCGGAACCGGTCCAGGATCTCGACCTGCGCCTTCTGGGACAGGCCGATGTCCTCCCCGCGGGACGCCTGCCCGACGAACCGAACGGGCCGCACACCCGGGATCCGCTCGAGCTCCTTCGTGACCCGGTCCGCCGTCTCCCGGTAGTGCGCGAACACGATGATCTTCGCGTCCGGCTTGCGCAGGAGCTCCTCGCGCACGATCCACGCGGTCTTCGCGAGCTTCGGGTGCTCGACGTCCGTCTCCCGGGCGAGCCGCATGGCCTGGACGACCTTCGCGTGCTTGAGGAACTGGACGTCCGCCTTGGACCTCGCGTCGGCCTCCATCTTCTCGAAGTACGAACGCACGGACCCGAGCCCCTGGGTCTCCGCGAGCTCGATTGCGTGGTTCACCTTCATCGCGATGGCCTGGGCCGTCATCGCGCCGTACATCCGGCCGTCCTTCGTCCCCGCGTCGAGCCTCTCGCGGGCCTCGTCCCCGACCGCGAGGAGGTCCTTCAGGGTCGGCCTCGGCTTGCCCGCGAGGAACCCGACCTTCTTGAGGCGCTCGACCTGCTCGTCGAACACGACCTCGAGGAGGGCCCGGATCTCCTTCGCGACGTCGGGCGCGTCCACGGGGACCTTGTCCACCTGGAGCTCGTGGACGTACGGCACGACGTCCGCGTCAGATTCCGTGCGGATCTCGACGGCCGTGATCCCGAGGTGCCCGCACACCTCGAGGATCTTCTCCGCGCTCGCGCCGGGGGACGCGGTCATCCCGAGGACGAGCCGGCCAGGCACCTCCCGGTATGCGGCCGCCACGTCGACGTACGCGTAGTCCCCGACGGCCCGGTGGGCCTCGTCGAAGACGATCAGGCTCACGTCGTCGAGGGTGAAGCGCTCGGCCCTCACATCGTTCCGGATCACCTGCGGGGTCGACACGACGATCTTGTTCTCCCGCCACAGGAGGTCCCGCTCCTCGGGCGAGGTCGCCTCGCCCGTGAAGAGGGCGATCCGTTCCACGACGAGGAGGTCCCGCAGGGACGCGGCGTGTTGCTCGACGAGGGGCTTCGTCGGGGCGAGGAACAGGACCTTTCCACCGCGGCGTCGCAAGGTCTCCGCGATGGCCATCGCCGCGACGACCGTCTTGCCCATCCCCGTCGGCAGGACGACGAGGGTCGAGCGCTCGAGGCACGCGCGGGCGATGTTCACCTGGTACGCGCGTTCCTCGACGGCCCCGCGGCGGAGGAGCTCGTGGACCACGAACACGCCGGATGGACCCGCGAGGCGCGGGATAACCCTTTGCCTCAGGTCCGCGGACGTCGCCGCTTCCGCGCCACGCCGATCCCGATCGCGGCCACGATCGCGATCGCGCCCGCGATCCCGACGGCCAGGAGGAACGTCGGGTTCAGGTAGAACGGCAGATCCCCCACGGCGATCTCGAACAGGATCAACGTGGAGACCGCGAGGTCGCCGCGGGAGCGGACCGTGATGGACCCCGTCCAGGGCCCCGCCGCGGCGCCCGCCGGGACGTCCACGACGACCCGGAGGGCCGCGTCCTGGTCCGGGGCGAGGCGCACGAGGAAGCCGTCCAGGTCCGCGAGGCCCGCGTCCGACTCGACCCGCACGCGGAAGCCCTCACCCGGGTTCGTCACGAGGAACTCGAACGGCTCGTCGAAGTCGCCCACGTTCACGACCTTCAGGTCGAACCGTGCGGTCCCGCCCGCGGGCGCGGGATACGGCCCCGGGGCCGGGAGGAGGACGACGGCTCGGCCCAGGCCCCGCTCCGCGATCATCACGTCGTCGAGCCACCATCCTCCCGACTCGGGCATGGCCGCCGAGCTCGCGTTGAACCGCACTCGAAGGGACGCGGGGCCCGTCACGTAGGCGGACAGGTTCACGCTCACGCCGCGCCACGCGAGGTCCCGGCCCGTGTACTCGACGAGGAGGGCCCACGGCCCGCCGTTCACGCTCAGCTCGACGCGGGCCCGGTCGCTGTCCGAGAGGTTGATCGGGAGGGTGTCGACGGTCCGGCCCCACAGGTCGTACCGGTGGTAGAAGACGAGGTGGGCGGGGAACCCGGGCACGGGGATCGCGGGAGACGTGAGGGTGTGCCACTCGGGCGGGAACAGGGTCGGGAGCAGGGTCGACACGTAGCCGAACCGCCACGCGTGGTCCGGGCTGTGGGACGCGCCGTCCTCGTCCGCGTCCGCGACGATCCGCCAC
>Ga0209751_10002657_pt1 | contig 17705 bp, 30 predicted proteins | sample RifCSP13_1_FD_184019 | JGI IMG/M metagenome (GOLD analysis project Ga0209751, IMG submission 184019) | Soil microbial communities from Rifle, Colorado - Rifle CSP2_sed 13_1 (SPAdes) (version 2) | ecosystem: Environmental > Terrestrial > Deep subsurface > Rock core/Sediment | place: Rifle... | reverse complement strand
CAACCAGTAGCTGCCGCGTCTCTCCAGCTCGTGCTGCATCCGCTCCACTTGCTGCTCGGTGCCGTGCAGCCGGCCGAGCGCAAGCCCCACGAGAAACACCCCGACGATGAACGTAAGCAGCAAGACGGTAGTCATCGACACCCCCACGCCAGGGCGACCTGGGCCGTGCCCGAGATCGCAATGAGGACGAGCCCCGCCACCGCCACCAAGTACCAGACCCGTCTCGACTTCATCGCCCCCTCCGCGTTTCTTGCCACAACTTCAAGATGCCGAACGGGTTTTCTGGCACCGTCACCGCATCCATGTCCACAGGAACGCCCGACATGATGGCCGACATGATCCGGAGCGACTTCAGCTCTCCCTCAAGTACTTCCCGGTCGGCCTCGGGAGCCACGAGAAGCACGGCTCCGACTGCCATACGGAATTGCACATCCTCGTCAAGAACCATCCAATGGTCATGGGTCGCCTTCATTGCCGCTCGTAGAAGGTTCGGCGTCGAGCGGTCTGTCTCGCGCTCTAGCGCAGCGGCGGCTTCTGAGAGGACGATGGCCTCTGTGTTACTGAGTTGGTTCATGACTCCCCTCCGCCGATTTGGTCACACCGGCCCGGATCGGCCGGACACTTCTGCCGTGAACCTCCCCCTTTGCCCGGCCCCACTGCGCCGCCCCGTGAAGGAAACGAAGTGGAGCCGGGCTTCCAAAGGAGGAGAGGGGTGCAGCTTTCGCCCACCCCCCCCTCTACTGCTTGACCGGCCGGAGGGAGTCGGCGTAGGTGGCCAAGCAGTAGAGGGCGAGGGACGAACCTAAGTCATGCCCTTCTTCCGCTTGGCTAGGTAGATGACTCTGGACACAAACCCTGGCTTTACTCCAAATCGCTCGGCTATTTCGGCGGGCATAACCCCAGACTTCCGCAATGCCACCATCTCGGCGTTTCTCTCGGTCACGCTGGGCTGGCTCATCCAATGTATCCCGCCATTGGAGGCTATGGCATCTGCCGTATTCTCTGCCGGCGTCCCCGCGTAGAGATGGTCTGGACGAACACAGACAGAATTGTTGCAGCGATGGAGCACCCACATTGGCGACCGAGGGAAGTAGCCTCGGGATAGATAGAACGATTGTCTATGTGTTGCAGCCTCTTTGCCGAACAGCCGCGGGCAATTGAAGGCACCATATTGATTGGGCTTCTGTCCACGACGCGTACCAGTCCAATTCCAACACTCCTCAGACTTCTCCACCTGCGACCACCACTTCGCCAAGGATCGTGCCGCCCTGGCGTCATCGGCAGTCCGAATGTATATGTCTCGATCGAGTCGTCCTCGGACCGTTGACATGCTTTGCGCGCCGTGCACGAGCTGCCTCACTCGCTCTCGGGTAATCTTATATTTGTCGCCAATCGCTTGAAGGGTCATCCCAGAAAGTCTCATTCGGACCATTTCTTCCGTTCGGGGATTAGAAACCGAGGGCCTGCGGCGCTCGCCAGTATACGACGGAATTGGCGCCGACCACCCAAGCCGAGAGAGCGTCGCCAACCTCGCCAGCCTGGAGGCGGAAATCCCCTCCTTGATAGCCGCTCGCTTGACGAACACTATCTCGTCATCCGTGAGGCTTACGATCAACTTGCGGTATCTAGCCACGCCCGCCAGTCTAGCACACATCCCCTTGACATGTCAATAGGCATGTGCTAGACTGGTCTTCGAGAGACAAGTCCACCCCCCGCGAGCGATAGAACGGGTGTTCGGCGGGGCGCAAGATGAGAGGGAGCCGATGACAGAATACACCGAGCCCAAACTAGCGCGAGAGTTCCCCGAAGCATGGGAGGACGGCTTCCAGCAAGGACTCAACCCCAAGGGTGGAACCAGTGAGCTGCCCTATCGCAACCCCTACGCCCACGGCACGCCAGAGGATCAGGCTTGGCGTATGGGCAACTGGCGCGGCTTCTGCAAGGTTACGGAGCGAGCATGAGCAACCACCCCACGCTGAACAGGAAGGCGCTCCTCCGAAACCCCCGGTATCGGGACGAGCTGTTCCGCCAGGGGCAGGACGTGCAGGAAGTGATCTCCCGCGAGATCATGGCGGCCACCGAGCAGCTGGCGAAGCGGATCCCGTTCGAGGCCGCTTACCGGCTGGCGTGCCAGACCGCGGATGAGACGGGGGCGGGTTTCAGATCGTGGGAGAAGGTGAAGCCGGTCAAGGAAGCCCTCGCCGCGCTGGTCGGACCGACACCGTTGACCTGTGACGGATGCGGCGCCGAGATCGTCTGCCCTATGTGCGGGCGAGACGGGAGGGCGAAGTGACACACTATTACGTCATGCAACTTGGCCTCTGCCCGTCACCCTGTGGGAAGCCGGCCACCCACGCCGTTCATACTTCTGGCTCAGCCCGCATCGGGACGTTCTGCAAGAAGCACGCCGAGGCCAAGGCGCGTCAGTGGAATGCAACAGAGCACGCCACGCGTATAGCCGCCTCGGAGCCGCCCGAGCCGGAGGCCACGAAGTGACCGAGCCCATCCGCATCGTCGAAGGCGAACCCACCAGGCCGGAACGAGCGAAACCGGCCCGCGTGTGGCTAGAGCCGTGCAAGTGCGGCAAGAAGCACAAGTGGACGATGGGAGTCTGCCCGGAGTGCAGGGTCCACGAAATCCCGGTGCCAGTATCGGAGCGGTGCTGCACTTGGGACAATGCCTGCGATGGCTGCTATGCCTATCGGGATCACCTCCGATGAGGGACCCCATCCGCATCGTCGAAGGCAGCTGGTCCCACACCTGCCTGCGCGTGCCAGGCCACGAGGGCGAGCCCATCAAGTTGCACCTGCCCGGGGTGGGGGGCTGCCCGCACTGCGGCGATCCTGGCCCCGATCGGCAGAAAGAGATCGACATCGTTTCCACCGAAACGCTGAGGGCGTCGGGCGTCGGAGTGACGGCCGTCCTTTACCCTTGCCCTTTCTGCGGCGAGTCGGGGGTCCATGACGAAGACTGTCCGACCCGTGCGCCCGCCGTGGAGTTCGTCGTGCCACGCCCGGATATGGGCGAGCCCGGCGGACATCAGGAAGTCGAAGTCGTCGACGAAAACGAGATCCCATTCTGAGGAGGAGCCAATAGAGAACATGGACGCCGGCGTCTACGCAATCCTCAACATAGAGAATGGACATTCCTATGTCGGGAGTTCGGTGAATCTGCGTCGTCGCCGGCGAGATCACTTTGCCCGTCTTGCGTCTGGTCGGCATGGCAACCACCGACTGCTACGGGCATGGAGAATATTCGGGCCCGAGGCATTTGTGTTCCAGGTCCTTGCCGTCTGTCTTCCCCGACAGCTTTTCTGGTTGGAACAAATGGCAATAGACAGTTGGTCGCCAGAGTACAACGGCTCGCCACTGGCCCACACCGGAATGAGGCCGGGCTGGCATCACTCAGAAGCAACCAGAATGCGGATGGCGAAGACGAGGACCGGAAGGAAACTCAGCCGCGCCCATTGCGACGCGATCTCCGCCGGTCGGCGCGGCATTGTGTTTTCAGAGACAACGCGCAAGAAGATGTCCGATGCCGCCAAGCGACGGCCCAGACGGAAACCCGAGGAGGGGAAATGAAACTCAGCGAGATCTACCCGAGCAAGTACGTCAAAGCAGAGGACCTTGATGGTGATGCCGAGGTCGTCATCAAGGAGCTCGTCATGGAGGAGTTCGAGGATCCCCAGACGAAGAAGCGCAGCCAGAAGCCGGTCCTGTACTTCCAGAACGCGCGCAAGGGATTGATCTGCAACAAAACCAACGCCGCGTTGATTGCCAAACTCCACGGCGACGAGACAGACGAATGGGTGGGGAAGCACATCACCCTAACCGTCGTTGACGTGGAGGCATTCGGTGACATCGTCCAGGCCATCCGCATCAAGTTGCCGAAGGGCGAGAAGCCTGCCGGGGCCGGGCTGAACTAGGATGCCGGCGAAGAGGCCCTGCGGCGGATGACGAAGGCGGGCTAGGGCGTGACCGGGAGACCGTCAGGAGTATCATTGGCCACCCTTGGACAAGCCCAGGACGCGATTGCGGGGGACCTGCGGGGAAACTTGCAGGCCCCCCGGCGCTGGCTGCTGGAACTGCACGATCGGGGAATGACCTGGCGCAAGATCGCCGACTACTTCGGGGAGAAGCGACACCAGGAACTCTGGCGCTACGCCATGCTGGGCCGGCCCCCGCGGCGGCACCGCATCCGCGTGCTACTTGGGCTAGCGCGTCCCCGCAAGCCCCGGCTCTGCCCGAAGTGCGGCGCGGAGGTAAACTAGAGTCATGAGCGACCAGACGCCGACAGTGGTTGCGCTAAGGCCCGACCAGATGGAGGAGGTAATCCGTCATTTGGCGCACGGGGGAGCCGTTGGCGAACACATGGGGGAGAGAATGTTGGCCTTCGTGGCTGCGGCGCAGGCGCGGGAGGAGGCGCACGCGAAGGACGCGGCAAGGTATCGGATTTTGCGCGGCACGGGGGAAACCCAGAGTGCCTACGGTCCAGAAGAGGAAGGGATTTGGGGCGGCAAGGAACTGGACGATTACTGTGATGCTAAGTTAGCCGCCTCATCGCCGCCGAGGGAGGAGCCACCTACCAAGTGAACCCACGCTTCTTCAGCGCCACTCGGAACTGCTCTACCGAGTACGGGTCGATCATGTGCTCCAGGATCAGCAGGTGCGCCCGGGTGTAGGCCGGTCCATGATCCGCGTGCGAAAGGTCGGGAACGAACGTCGGCGGATGCGCCAGCTCGTGCAGCAGAACCCCCTCGTGTAGCCTTCCCAGGGTCAGGTCGATCCGGAACTTCCCCCGGTCCCGGTGGGTGCCGCAGACCTCTCGCCGGCGAATGTAGCGGACCTCGCACTCGAACTCCCCCAGGTTGTCTCGGTACCACTTCCGCCCCAGGACGTGATTGCAGAAGAGCTGGGCGTCCTCAACACAGGGGAAGGCGCCCATGAGGTCGATGTGCGCCTCGGCCTCGGCAGCATAGTAGAGCCGGTCCCTGACTCGGAAGGTCACGGCTTCGACGCGCGGTATATATACCGCGCGTGCCCCCGCACCGGTGTCCGCTTCCCCAGCCGTGGGACGGGGAGCAGCCTCCCGAGCTGGGCGCGCTGGTAGTAGGCGTCCCCGACCTTGGCCTTGCGCCTGGCCGCTCCGTAAGGTTTCACTTGGCCGGCCAGAAGTATGTGATATTCCCGCGCCGAGCCTTCTTCCACTTCCCGGACTTCACCATCGAGTTAACCCACTTGTGCAGCGGGGCCAGGGGCAGATCGGGGAACTTCTCCTGGAGTTCCGCCACGGTCTTTGCCCCATCCGGGATGGGCTCGTAGCGCGCGACCAGGGAGGCCACATCGTCGAAGATTTGCTGCTCGATCGTCGGCTTGCTCATCGTAGGACCACCTTCGTGCGGAAGTCCAGCGTGCGCTTGAACTCGTGCTTCCTCAGAATGGCACCGTCCACGACCTCGTAGGCCAGCATCCCGATCGTGATCTTCGCCGGCGACTTCGACACCTTCCGGGCGTAGTCATCGATCATGCAGTAGGACGGCCCCACGGCCGCCCAGGTCTGCCACTCCTTGTCTCTCGCGCGCCGCGTGACGATCTCCGTCACCAGCGTGTGGTAGTGGCCGCGCAGAAGAAGGTCGGGCGGGGCCTCGCCCTCCACCAAGCAGTCGTCCATGATGGACTGCGCGTAGAGCCTGAGCAGGTTCCCCTTGAGCCAGTAGCGCACTCCCGGAGGTGGCCCGTGGTGGGCCAAATCGATCTTCAGTCCGTCCAGGAAAGCCTCGGCATGGTAGGGAACATCGATCGGCTTCTTCTCGTCTGCCAGCATGTCGGCCACAGTTTGAGCCGCCGAGCCCTCACCGAATTCGTGGACTCCCGTCCCCTTGACGAACACCGCCTTCTTGAGGTTGGGGAGCTTGAACCACGGCCTGAGGTTGGCGGCAGCAATACGAAACTGGTCAGACTGCCTGGTGGAGATCAGCTCCCGGACCATCCCGTTGCCATGAGTCATGTCCCCATCGTGGACGAGGAAGATGTCATCCTCGCCAGCCAGTTTCACGATGGCCTCCCGGTCCTCCACTTGGGCCTTCCAGTTGAAGGTCATGGAGGGCGTCATCGCTGGGTGATATGGGATAAGCGTTCGGGTTTCGGGATCCTCCTCGAAGAGCACAGTGTCGGGGTTGCATAGCCCCAACTTGTGCCCCCCGTGTGTGTCGAACATGACCGCAAGGATGGCGCGGCGGGACCGCTTGAGTTTACCCATGTGAGATTGGGGGAGCAGGGTGCCGCCCCGACACGCGCCCGGAGTGGCAAAGATCGAGACGGCACCCGCGCCTGTCGCCCGAGGGCGGCAGGGGAGCTCCTACGCTAGGCCCAGCTTCTCGAAGAGGGCCTTGAAGATCACGCGGTACAGCAGTTCCACGGGACCCCAGGCCGCCACGAGGAGGGCAATCAGCGCGCCGACGTAGGTCGCAGGGTCGCCGGCGTACACCGGGAGCGCGAGGCCGGCAAAGCCGCCATTGAGAAACACAAACACGATGGCGAGCGCGGCCGCGATCCCCTGGAACACGCCGATCGGGATGGGTTCACCAGCCTTGGCGGCAATCAATCGTGCCGCCTGAACGACGAGCGGGACGAGGATGAGGTAGAACAGGGTGCTATAGGGTTCGGGAAGCATGTGAATCTCCTTTACGGGAAGATGGGGAGAGGCACGCCGAGTACCCCTCCGATGACGGTTAGGTCGTTGTGACGAATCGCCATCAAGACAATGATCCCTCCCACGACGACGGCGGTCAGGGCCCAGAGGTGGACTTGGTTCCGGCGGCTGGTGTTCAGCCCGCGGATGGTGGCGCGGTAAGTGCTTCGGATTGCCCCCATGAGGAGGCGCGGCGTGACCTGATCTTCGTCCGGAACGGGGGCGCCGTTGTCGAGAACGTCCTGCAGCACCTCCATCAGCGGATCGTCCTCGGGATCGTCTTGATGCGGGATGCCCTGGAAGAAGTCGTTCATTGGTGAGCGCCTCCGGGTTGGCGAAGAGAGCAAAGCCATTGACCGAGCGGGAACCCCAACATCTCCCGCGTATCGTCGAAGGGCATTGCCAGGACAAGCATCACTGGCCGTCCCTCGAACGTGTCGATCTGGCGCAGCGTTCCGGTAATCAGGGGCTGTCCGCAGATCCCAGGGAGGACTTGTTCCTCCCAGGGGAGTTCTCCATAGCGCTCGATGATCTGTTGCTGCTCAGTGCGGTTACCTTCCCAAAATCGGTCCATCTTCTCGCCCCGGAGGTCTCCGGCATCATCCCGAAGGAAGGCAGATGCCCACCACTCATAGAGGCCCAACAGTCCAGCACGGCCAGCCTTGGCCTGAAGAGAGCGACGGGCTAGGACTTCCAAATCCCCCCAGAATGCCTGGCACGCCACAGGATTACCGTATCGGCACATCGCGGCGAGTACTTCCAGGGTTGCGGTGGACGTTCGGCTCTCGATGAAATAGGATCGATCCAGGCCCTCGATCCCTTCGGGGGGGTCCAGGAAGTAGCCTCCCTGAAGGTGGATCAACTCATGCGTCAGCGTTGCGAGGAGCCCGGCGCGGTCGTCCAGAAACCGCTCGTTGATGCGTACCATCGGGCCATTAGGGGTCTTTCCGGATCACGAAGGAAGTCTCAGCCACCAAGGGAACCACCAGGATGACAGCGGGATAGTGAGAAGCGTCGCTGACGCGCTCGACAGCGAAGAAGGGCACGATCTCATAGGCCATGTGGATGATGGCCTTGCTGTTCGACTGGGTATCCCACGTCAGCAGAAGTTCGTTGTCGTCCACGTCGATCTCGGCCGGGACCTTGGGACCAGCCATGATGGAGGCAAACCAGGCCACGGTCATGTCGCGCGCTATCGGAGTTGCGACGCGGCGGAACTGGACGGCGCCGATGATGGACACGGCCAGGAGGGACGCGATTAGATAGAGGATTGCCAGCTTAGTGAAGCACGTCATGATTCTCACGGGTGCGGGCCTCCGGGTTGGTGTTGGGTCTCGAGCGCAGCTACGCGGTCCGGGATGGACTTCGCCGGCGGGTTGGGCGTGTGCGCGAACTGCTCGATCGGCATGAAGCCGACCCAGCGATCCCAGTCCATGCTCTTGGCGTTCGGCGTGAACCCTGGGGGAGGTGCGCCCTTGTCGGCGGTCTGATGGAACAGAATCATCTCGCGCCTCACGCGCACGGGGACAAGGACTGGGCGCGTATCCTCCACCTTCCGATCCCCCCCATACTGCGCCAGCCACCACCACCGCAGGTTGAGATCGTCGGTCGACATCGTGGCGAGGTTCTTGTCGACGAGCTCCTTGCGAGAGTAGATGATGACGGCCTCGCCCTCGGCCTGCTCGATCCGTTGACAGGTCTCCAGCAGGTGCGATGCGCTGGGGATAGAGGCAAACTTGGGACTGCGCTCGTAATCGACCTGCCGCGGGAAGTGAGGCGACCTCGGTGTCTTGAGCCACATGGCCACCAGGTCCTTCGGAGCGATGTGGGCGTAGGGGAAGAACCACGAGCCCCACAGAAGGCCCTTGCGCTCGCACTCGTCCGCGTACCACTGCGCCATCGGGTCAATCCATAAGCCCGCCCCGAACTCGATCAGCGCGAAGCGGGGGTGACGGTCGGTTCCCCTCCACGCGTCCAGAGCATCGAAGTTGTGGGTGCCCTTGAAGTATCCGGTATCGAAGCCGAACTCTCTCATGCGAATCTCCCGCTCATATTCCGTATGCGGCCATGCCAAGCGAGATCTTGGGCCCCGAGGCCGTCCAAGCAACGGCCACCTCTCCGGCGTATAGCGAGAGCACGGTCCCGGAGGAGGCCACGTCCCATGCTCCCCCTATCACCGACCCATTGTTCTGCGCATAACCCTGTCTACCTCTCCAGCCCCCGCTCGCCGTGATCGCCATCGCAGTAATCGGAAGCGAAATGGTATAGGACGTAGAATCGCTCGTGCCAGTGGCGGTGGCACTCCAAAATAGGGCGACCAGTCGGCCGTGGACGCAGAACTTGTAGTCGGTTCCAGTGGGGAGGCTGGAAAACCCGACAACGGTCGGGGACCAGTTGAACCAATCCGGATAACCTTGTGGCGAATCCTCGTAGCTGTAGTAGTTGTCGGTGATGGTCGCGTTGGCCATCGTGTAGTCGGAGCCACCGGTGAAAGTGACAGTGGTATCCGTCGAGAAGCTAGACGAAGCCACCACGGCGTACTTGTACGCGCCACCGTCCTTCCAGCGGATGCGCGTACCCTTCTGGTAGATCGCCGTCCGGTCGGCGCCCGTGATCTTGAAGCTTGCCGCGGATACGTAGACCCAGGTATCGGCCGAGTCCCTCCAGCCCGCATTGAGATCGGTTGGGCTGGCCAAGTCATGCTCGGACTTGAGATACTCCTCGTTGTCCATGCCCTGGTTGTTGTCAGCTGCCGTGCCCAAGTCCCCCGGCGCCACGTGGGTTCGTGCGGAGTAGGTCATTCCATCACCTCAATCGTCCGCCGCCGGGGTAGGTCGGCTGCTTCATTGGCGTCTTCCAGGCGTGCAATCGAATCCCGCATCTCCTCCGGTGAAACAGCGCGGTTTGACCGAGATTCCCCGGGCTGGCCCTCGTCCTCCGCCAGCGGGCTCCAGTTGCGCCACAGGGGGTCATCGCTCACCAGGAGCGCATTCTCGATCTGGTTGTGCTCCTGTTTCCCGGGAAACAGGATGGGACGCGGGTAGCCGCCGTGCATCCCTCTCCCGGTGGGAACCCCCCCATTCGCCATGTTGAAGCAGCCGTGGCAGTAGAACTCCGGCTCGTCCGGATCCACGACGGCCAGGCCCCCGCACTCACACCGGGCCATCCAGCGGTTGTCGTTGACGAATGCCACTACCTCCGGCCCACGCGCTACGCCAATGGCATAGGCGATGCTTTCGGGGTGCCGCTCGCGCGTCAGCAAGAAGGTATCGAACTCCCGCCGCGTGGCGAGGCCCATCCGCCCCCAGTGGTCCCGGCCTCTTCCGATCGCCTCGGAGACGCGGGCATAGTCCTGGAGGTTCATCCGGCGCACCGCCAGGTCAAAGTCTGTTCGTGCGAGGTTGTCAACTTTGCGTGGCATGGCTTCCTCAAAACGCCCAATAGGTGTTGATGTTCCAAAGGCTCGTATTCCAGATGAAGAAGGCCGTACTGTCAGCCGGGACGACGACCCACTCGCACCAGATGAGGCCCCCGGGCTCGATGTCGAATGAAATGCCGTTGATGAAGTAGTCCGCACCTATGGCCGTCATGGACTCGGTCAGGGTGATCCGGGAGCTCGGCTCACCCTGAAGGAAGGCGAGCATGAGAGCATCCGAGGCGTTGGCCAGGAAGCGAACGCGCGTGGGAATCTTGACCGGCATAGAGAGGCGGTTCTTCAAGTAGGCGGCGAAGGCTTCGCCCTTCACGGCGGTGTCATGCTGCTCCATCTCATAGTTCATGGTCAGCTCGCCCCGCTTATTGATCGAAGCCTGGTCCTTGCTCTCAAAGGTCTGCGGGTCGTAGGCATAGATCCCCTTGCCCCTGAGCTGGAGCAGGTTCGCCCAGCCCGTCACCGAGGCGTTGTTCGTCAGCACCAGGCGGGCGGAGTTGCCCCCGATCGTTGTGACGATCCCAAGCGAGGCGTTGAGATCGTTCGCAGAGCCTTCGGTGGTCCCGAACTTGTAGTCGGTGTCGGCCACCAGTGGGTCTACCACGGCTGTCGCCGAGATGGGGCGGGCAGTCGTTGGGTCTCGATAGGGCAGGATGAGCGTGACTGATTGGCCGCTCCCGATGGTGAATTTCTGCTGGGCCGTGTAGAGAACGGTGGTCGCTGCCGCATCCACCTTCTTGGGATAGATCTTCGCCCGGATCAAGTTCTTCACCGCCGACCGGGCGTACTGGACTTCGAGCTCCTGCATCGACTGGTTGAGTGAGGCCAGCACGGTCAGGTTGAGTGCTCGCGTGTGGCGAGAGTCAAACCGCAGCGTTTCGCCCCCGGTAGTGTCGCCCTTGAGATAGATGTATCCGTACTCGTTCCGGGCCAGCTTCGAGAAGAGAGAGAGCGGGCTCGTCTTCTCGTCGTCGTCGGTGTCAAAGACACGCGTGAAGGTCTCGATCCCCGTGGCATAGGAAGTCGCCCGCGGTGCGATCGGCATATCCGCCACGATCGTTGGCAGGACCTGGTCGACGCGCTTGGAGGACTGGATGGCAAGCTGGGAAATCTTCTGGGCGGCCGCCTGATCCATCCAATCGACTGCCTGAATGAGGGACTGGCGCTCCCTTTGCAAGCCGGCGACTGGAGTGATCCCAGAGATCCGCCCCACCCACTTGTAGTACGACACTCCACTGTAGGTCAGCTTCACTCGCGCCTGAATGCCCTCGTCGAACCCGGAACGGACATTGGCGTGGCCCGGCGTGTAGTAGCCGAGCTTGGCCCCCGAGTTGCGAACGCTGTTATTCAGAACGAAGCGACCAATCCCCGTCGTGGCCACCAGTTCGTCTGGATTGGTAGATCGAATGCCGTACTCGAAGTGTGCCGGCGAGCCAGCGACCACAACGTCCGAGACCACGTCGGTCCAGACGCCGACGCTGAGTTCGAGCTGCAGGGCGAACGTCGCCTTGACCATTACAGCGTCTGCACCGCGTCGCGCACAGCCCGGGCGATCTCTTGCTTGAGGGCGCGAACTTCAAGGACGAGTTGTTTCATCCCATCGCCCATGATCTGGTTCTGCTCCTTGGTCTGCTGGGCTACGGCCGCGGGGACTTGAGCGCCTACACCAATGGCGGCCCCTTGAGCCGCCATCACTACGCTCGAGCTGACGGCCGCGATGATCTGAGAGGCCTGAGCGGCAGAAATCGCCGGACCACCACCGCCCGTCGCGCCAGAGGTGCCGAAACCGCCTCCAGAACCTCCCCCGGTGACGACCGCGCCGCCCGTGCCGGTGTAGTAACCGGCTCCAGCTGCGTAGGACAACGATCGGAGATAGGAGTCCGCGGTATAGCCCTGGTTAATCCCCCCCGTCTCCACCGGCCCGCCGATCCCCCCAATGCCGAACTTCTTTCCCGGCACCAGCCCCAACTGCATCAGCCGCCGCGTCTGTCCCGCAGGGATCACCACGCCATTGATGATCATCTCGGGGCCTTGCTCCCCGACCAGAGCGATGTCGGCCAGCAGGCCACCGGAGGCTTGCTGTACGCCGCCCCGAAGTTGTGCGGCGGGCTGTGCTTGTTCTGCCCTGACTGCAGCGCCAAGAGTCGCGGAGCTGAACTGGCCGACGGTTGCCTGCGCCTGCACGTTGACGTTCGCCCAGTTCTGACCAACCGAGATGATGCCTGCCCCAAGGAGGCGCATGACCTCCTGACTCTGTGCGTCCATCTGAGTGGAGACACGAATGCCGATCATCTTGGCCTGGGGCAGGGCATCGAGTTCGTTCCTGAGATTGGAGACTTCGCCAGCGAGCCCCTGAGTGAGCCTCTCGGCCCGGTCTAGGGCATCGTTGTGCCGGATCTGTGCTGCTGTGGCCGATACGGAAGCGACATTGAGTTCTTCGCCGGATGCTCGCAGTCTCTTCTGGGCTTCCACTCGGGCATCGATTGCCTCGCGGGCTTGCTCCTGGCTGTGAACCTCCTGAAGAATGATCCGCACAAGGATATTGCCGCCAGCCATCTTGAGGGCTTCGATCTCATCATTCAGGGCGTCCACGCGCAGACGGTATTCCTCAGTTGCCGCGGCGGCCGCTTTGGTGACCACGAGCCCACTTTGCACTTGCCCCGCCATGTCGCGGAATCGGTTGCCTCCCACCTGAAGCATGGGGTCAAGGACGGCCCAGTTGCGCCCCAGGAGCTTGGCGGCCTCCGCCGCCCGCACGGTGGGATCTTTGATGGCATTCAACCGATCGGCCAGCGCCGCAAGGTTCTCGACTGAGGGGGCGAAGCCGTTCTTGGTGGCCAGTTGCAGCGCCCGGGTGACTTCGTCCATCGAGATGCCGAAGTCGTCGGCCACCTGGACGATCCGACTCATCTGCTGGGTGCTGGTGCCCGTGGCCTTCGACGAGTCAAGGATGGCCTTGTTGTAGGACGTGACTGCCCCGACCGTCGTATTCCACATCTTCATGGCCGCGAAGCCAGCGGCCGTGATCGCTCCAAGGGCAATGCCAGCCGACGCCAGGCTGCTCTTGAGAGTCGAAAGTGAGCCTCCGGCCTTGTTGACGGGGCGACTCATATCGTCTACGGCGCGCAGGACGACTTGAACTAGTGCCATCAGATCATCTTCTCGTCACGCAACAGGCGCAAGATCCGTCGCTGGCCGTCCGAAAGGCCGTGAATCTCGGTGCCCTTCATGGACCGGAATGCCTTGAGGGTCACGTAGATATTCGACGCGACGGTCATTTGGATGATGAGCCCGTGATCCTGGTCGAGCATTCCGCCCGTCTCCGGTGGTGCTTCCCACTGTTCGCACAGCCACGCCAGTTTCAGCTGGGGCGGCGGCGCCGAGCCCTCGTCGACCGCCGCTACGACGGCGGCGATGAGACTTTTGGGACTTCCTCCAGCCGGTTCATGTGAGCCTCTACCACCAGCCCGGCCCACAAGAGCAGCTGGACGACCTTCGGGTCCGTCAGTTCATCCAGGTTCGCCTTCGGGTCCGGCAGCAGCTCACACTCCCAGCCCTCCGCGAGGGCCAGGGCCCCTAGCCAGAGACGCTCGAACATCTCCTTGCCTCGAGCCATCCCCGCCTCGGAGAAGTAGGCGAGCTGCTGCCGGACGGTTGGCCGATCCGGGACCCGGAACTTCGCGCCGAAATCGGCGTTCGTGAACTCGGGCATTACAGCGCCACGGTGGTACGGTTGACCACCCCGTCGAAGGTCAAGTCCGCCGAGAAGGTCTCCAGCGAATCGGGCGACCCCGAGACCTGGTAGTTTCCGACCCTCACCTCGCCGTTGTAGAACCGGCTGGCGTGCGGCTTGAACTCCACCGTCTTGGTGCGCGAGGTGTTGTCCGCAACCAGCGGCCCAAAGATCCCCTCGGTGGTCGTGTTGGACATCCCGTTGATCGAGAGGGTCGTGCCCGCCAGGCCGGGGAGGAAGGTTCGTTCCTCTTCACCCATGCCCGTGTCTTCCAGCAGGTTGACCGCCCGCTGGATGGACTGCTGGTTCACGTCCCCGCTCAGGTCTTGCAGGACCCCGGTCGAACTGTCGATCCGGAACCCCATGTCACGCCCGGTTTTGTGTGGAGACATCTGCCACCTCCTGTGGCTCTGACTTCGCGAGCTCGGCCCTTAGCCGGCGCGCGATCGTGTGGTGCACGGTGTCGAATTGGCCGTTCTCCTCGGCGTGCTTCGCCCAGTATTCGGCCCTCTCCAATTCCGCCGCCAGTTCACTCCGCTGGGGCGATGATGGACTCTTCTTTCCAGACAATGGTCACCTCCTGTTTCAGCCAGATTGGCCCTCGGCCGTCTTCTGTCATCATCTCCATGACCTCCGGAGATGCTTGGGCCACAGCGTCCAGCACCTTGTTCTGGGTGTCTCCCATGTGCCGGTACAGATCGAGGCGAGCCAGGATCAGCTGCACGTTCGCCTCGAGGTCGGTCAGCGTCGTCCCGTCATCCTTGTATCGCTGCCACACCTCCACGATTGTCGAGTAGTCCGTGTGGACGCACTTCGGCGCCATCCACATTCGTTGGAACCCGCCCGGGCGAAGAATGGCGTAGACCGCCGCCTTCCCAGAATTGAGAACCCCATACTTGCCTCGGCTGGTGTTGCCGATCGAAGCGGCGAAGCCAGACACCGCCTGGACCTGCGCGAGCGCGAGGGCCTCGCCCTCGGAGTAGCTCATGTCGAGTTGATCCCCGGCTGGTCAAACAGACCACGCCTGAATGCGGGCTGGGCCAGCGACGCGTCACTCGGGTCGGCCCGATTGGCTTGGGTCGCCATCCCGGTGAAGGCCAATCCTTCGTGCTTCGGATGGGCCACGCCAACGCCGAGCCTCTTGAAGCCCAGAGCGTTGGCCTCTGCGAATTCGTCCGCCTGGGTGTACAGCCCCTTGAAGGCGCCGGTCCGGCTGGCAGCCTCGCCGCTGAAACCCTCGCCTCGCTGGGTGAGCTCCACCAGCTCCACCGACCGGGCCACGACCCAGTCGTCGCACAAGAGCTTCGCCGTGGTGTTCGTCACGGGGGTCGTGAGGCCAGCCTTGGAGAGGGAGACGTTGAGCGCGCCCGAGGCGCGATCGATGAACTTCTCCACCTCCGTAACGGTCGGACGGGTGGTCGAGTTGAAGGCCGACTGCCCATCCAGGAGGTGCCTGGTCAGGGCCGTGACTTCTGCCGCGCTTGCATAGCTGTCGCCTCTGATGGTCATGCTCTACTCCGGATCGATGATGAAGCCGCCCTTGATGGCGATCTGGACGGCGCCGGTTCCCTTCCAGCGCCACTTGTGCTCGCCAACGGCGTCGGCCACGTAGTCCACATAGAAGATCCCCAGTGACTCCCTGACGACCTCGAGGTCCGTCCCGTAGACATAGTTCACGGCAGCCACGCTGGGCTCGGTGTGCCGGAGAGTCACCGTCGTTGGGTCGGCCAGCGCGCCGGCGTTGTTCCTGAAGGTCGCCCTGAACCGCAGGGCGCTGTCCTGCTCGTAATGGTCAGCCACTGCGACCTCCTACTACCTCGGCGACGACGGACCCAACCAGGATGTCGGCCTCCGATGGCGAGACTAAAACTATCGCTTCCACAATGCCGTCCACCAGCAGATCGACGATCTCGGCCTGCAAATACCCCGGCTGATTTGAACCGAACGTGGAAACCAACAGAGCAAGGTCGATCTCAAACACCATTCCGATCGCCAGCGTCTTGCGGCCAGCAAACGGCTGTGCGTTGTCTGTCTCCGTGACTTGGCCCACAAGCCGGTGGAGTTGGCCGGTCACCGTCTGCGCCGAATCGGTTTCGCTGGCCTGCCCAATGCCGGCCGTCTTCCGAGCCGAGAAGGGCTGCGCCAGCTCTGTCTCTGTAGACAGTCCGACGGGGACAACAGTCTCGCCGCCGCCAGCCTCGGTGATGCTTTGCGCCAGGTCAGTCTCAAGTGCCTGGCCGAGCAGCAACCCCTTGACCCGAGCGATTGCCTGGGCCATGTCCGCTTCGGATGGCTGCCCGACGACAACGACCTTGCGCTTGAAGAGCGCCTCGGCCAAATCCGTTTCGGTCACCTGCCCGACAGTGCGGACCTTCCGGAGCGCGATGGGCTGCGCCAATTCCGTCTCTGAGACCTGCGCGACGGCCACGCGCTTGACGCGGAGGACGGCCTGAGCGAGATCGGTCTCGACGACCTGCCCTGCGAGGCGACGCTTTGGCGCCCACGCGACGGCCTGGGCCGAGTCGGTCTCCGCGGACTGGCCGACGGCGATGGTCTGCGACTCGACTTGGGAAATGATTGTCGGAACTACATCGTTGGTGATCGTGAAGTCGGGGGACGTGAGCCGGAACTGGATTGTGGCCCCGCTAGCCACATCCGCCCCGATGATCTGGAGGGCGCATTCCGTCTCGGAGTTCCCGCTGGCGGCGATGTCGTTCTGAATGCCTCCCGAGAGGCCGTCGTGCGTCCCGCCGTCGCCGCTCGACTCGAAGGTGCCCGTGCCAGTCAGGCGATTCGTCAGGTCTGCGCCGTTGGCGAACACCGCGGTCGTGACCGCCTTGACCACAGATGAGACAGTGGTGATGTCTACCCACCCGGCCCCGTTGAGGTTGCGCTGAAACTGCTGATCCGTGTTGCCAGCGGCCGTTCCGCCCGTCTCCTGGACGGTGAACCGCAACAGGAATGTGGTGTCGTTGGCGATGACACCCTGCGCTGGGTTGGCATCGAGGGCGGCGTGCCAGCCGTGGGTGCTTTCGGCAAGTTCATTGATGCCGAAGCGGTAGTGCGTGGCGTGGAGGTTGACTGCCACTTACGAAGCCCGGAAGAACCCCGCAGCCGCGATCTGCGCGACGATATCCGAACCATCGGGGGTCACGGCGAATGTATGGTGCGTCAGAGGGATGATCGCCGAGTCCGCGGACGAGTTCGGGTCGTAGCCGATCACGAGCGCACCCAAGGCATTTCCCGTGGCCGTGGCCCAGGTGATATCCGGGATGTCTACATCCATGCGGTTGTTGGTCTCGTCTTCGGTCAGCACGATGGCGTCAGTGTCGGTCAGATACTTCCGCCCCATCGTGATCTGCTCATTGGTCGTCCCATCGAGCACTTCGGTGATGTTGTTGGAGTCCTCAAGCTGTGCCTGCGTCTCCAGGCCCGCGGTCTCCAACGGGATGACGACCAGCCGCGCTGTGGTTGGGTCATTCTGCTTGACCCGGTTGGCGTACTCGGCGACGCGCCCCTTGGCCAGGTTAAATACAAAGTCAGCCATGTTGCTCTCCTTGTGTGGTTGAAAGTGTGATATGGCCCATCAGTTCTCTTCCCACTCCCCCGCGTTCGCTGCGAGATATGCCCGACACGCGTCGCCACTCTCGGCCCAGGTCGGGGACACGCCGCCGAACTGCACCAGCCGCAGCTTGTCGCCGGCGCGGTTGAACGTCACGACCGGCCCGTAGGCGGTCTGAGCAACAGAGTGCGAGATCAGCGCCGGGTCGATGCCGAAGATGGACGCCAGGTAGCCCTTGACGCCCTCGATGGTGACCTCGTTCTCCCGGAAGTCCGCCTCGAAGATCGCTG
>Ga0209751_10002656_pt1 | contig 17708 bp, 30 predicted proteins | sample RifCSP13_1_FD_184019 | JGI IMG/M metagenome (GOLD analysis project Ga0209751, IMG submission 184019) | Soil microbial communities from Rifle, Colorado - Rifle CSP2_sed 13_1 (SPAdes) (version 2) | ecosystem: Environmental > Terrestrial > Deep subsurface > Rock core/Sediment | place: Rifle... | reverse complement strand
GAGTCCTAGGTCGCGCTCGTGATAATCGAGCCGACTGCGAATAGCATCCGTCTCTGCGGTCATTGTGCCTCCTCCCCCGGCGGCTCCGGGGCGGCTTCCGGGTCGGGTGGCAACCCCCGGCCCGTGAATGACTATCAGCAGCACAGCATCCAATGCTGCTGATCGACGTCGTCAAGACATTCCACCGGGCAGGCAAAGCCCTCCGTCGTCCGAAACTCGGTATCGTGCCGCCAGGGACCTACTCCGGTCGGCTCATCCCGGTTGGCTTTGGCGATGACCTCGTTGGCATTCATAGTTTTCGGGGCACACACGATCAGTCCAGTAATCCCAACAAGTCGTGCAGTAAATTCACTCACGTTCCCTCCTCCCCCGGCGGCACCGTCGGGCATATCGCCTTGTCGATCTCACTCATCGCCACCTAATAAGGTACGCGAGGACATCGTAATGCTTGCGCGTGGCGGCATGGGCCCAAAGGCTGAGTAAGAAACGCCTCATCCGGAACGCATCGTTGCATCCTCCAACGGTCATGTCGTGAGGGCCAACCTGGCGCTCGTCGCACGGCGATGTCCAGGAGTTCGCTCGGCTTGGCAGCGGAAGAACGCCCGGCTCTGTCACGTTAGACTCCGATCGCATCACGGAACTCCTTGTCGGCGGCTTCATCTGGGCTCATGCGCCGAACCACAGTGGTGTGAATGACAACAGGGGCGTCGCCGGCGCGCTTGTTCCAGCGGGCGGCGGCCTGGCGAGGCGTCGCGCCGGTTACCGCCGGCCCAACATGACAGAGCCGTGGCCCCTCGACGTTGGAGCACGAGATCATCCGCTTCAGAGGGCCGCCGCCGTGCCAAGTCTGCATCTCGGCGGGCGCACCACAGAACGGACACGGCTTGAGTTTCATGTCTTATCCTCCTCCCCCGGCGGCTTCAAGGCTCTCTCTCGCAGGTCAGCAGCCAGCGCGGGGAACTCAGCCTCACAAGCATCGGCATAGGCCATAGCCGCGATCCTGGCATAGCGGTCGTGGTCCCAATCCAGCACGAAGTAATCGCAGTCATCGTGCTTGTGGGGTGTCCCGCCAATCCGGGTGACAGCGTACTTCTGGCGCAGGCCGAACGCCCTGTCCCCGGCGTTCTCGATTCGAGCGGCCTCACGCTGGGTGATCGTCAACTTGTTCACCGCGTCTCCCCCCTCCCCCGGCGGCTCCGCCGGCGGCCAACGTTCTTCCAGCGCCTGATGATGCCGAAGCCGAACCACCCTACGGTGATGCCGTAAAAGACCAAGCCGCCAGTACCCGGAAGGCTCATCTCCTCCGCGTAACTCGCGACCTTCCTCACGTCTCCGTGCCAGACGATGCTTGGGCGGAGCAGATGCCACGCTTCTTTCGGCTTCACGTCCCCTCCTCCTCCGGCGGCTCCGAGGCCCACCAGCCTCGTCCCCGTTGCATTGGCGGGACGCCACTTAGCGCAAGCAGAACATCGTCCAGGGCGTCACGATAGCCGCCAGCGTATCCTTCACTGGCAAGACCGGCTCCGTACTTCCCTCCCTCTCGGGCCAGTGCTCTTATGTCGTCGTCCACACGCTTTCGCACCCGTCGCAGTTGTCGCTTGATGCCCTTGCTCACGTCCCCTCCTCCCCCGGCGGCTCCGAGGCGTCATGGTCCGGATGAGGTGTTTCGTACCGTGCCGCATCCTCCAGCGACAGAATCATCCCATAGAGTTCAGCCGCCAGGTGGGGATAGTCCTCCTGCACCGTGCCGGCGAATACATACAGCGCCCGGCGTCCGGCCAAGGCGAAGGGCCCATCCGTCAGGTTGATGTTGAAAAAGAGCGGATAGACGAGATCGTCGCCCATATCGGGAGGCCCAACCTCGACGCGCCGCCGGACCACTGACGAGCGCCAGCTAACCGCATCCCGAGGCAGAGGCACTGGCTTGGCGAAGGCGAATAGCTGCGCCGGCTCACCATCGCCCACCGGCCGCTGAATCCACGAGGTTTGGAAAACTTGCCAGACGATCTGCCTACCCGGCAGGATGAAGTTCGAGCCCAGCGGCGGCGTTAGGCTGGCCTCGCACTTGGCGATCGGCTGCTGCGTTTCGGACACAATCTGCACGTCCATTTCAGTCTTCCTTTCCGGGCCGGCGGAGCCGGTGGCCGCTTGGCGGGCGGGCGGGTGGCGGTGCGGAAGAGCGCAGCGGGGGGGGGGGGGAAAGAAGATGTCCCTCGCGCGGTAAGCCCGTGCGCGCACGGGCGAGTTGTTTGGGGCACAGTAGGAAGTGGCTATGCGCATTCTTGCTCAGAAGACACCGCAGCTTCCGCCTCCGCCAACTGCCTCGTCAGAACGACCACCGCAGCGGCCTCCTCCTCCGTCAGGAACCGGAAGGAAGTGAAGCATGGCCGGCCATTGATCGACCGCGGGCCGGCGGCATCGTAGTATTCGTAGATCAGGCCGGGCTTCTGCGCCTTCAATCCGTCCATCTGCGCCCGCGTCATCAACGTCAGCGGCATGAAGCACAGCGTGACTTCCTCGACCGTGTTGCAATCCCGGTCAGTGAAAATCCTCCCGGCCCGGTAGTCAACAGCGATCTGTTTTAGTTCCTGCTTGCTTCTCATGTCGTCTCCTCGGCTAGGGCGGCGTCCCTCATCGCCGGCCAGAAGGCCAGATACTCCTCCGGGCTGTCGACGTCGTCGGTGTAGTCGTTGATCGGCCAGGTTGGAGGGGTCATGGCCATGTCCCACAAATTCCAGAGCTTGCCGGGCATCTGGTTCCCCCGCTTGGTCAGAACCCCAATCATCTTCCGAACATCGTCGATCCCATCGCCCTGCACCGCCAGGCTAAACAGTTCCGGGGCGGCTTTGCCGCTGACAGATGATGGTTCCAGGCGAGCGGTGAACCGCGTCCGGCGGATCGATCCACCATAAGCGCCGGTTGCCACTTCAAGCGCGCGCCGGGAGAAGAGCACATCGCCCAAGAGGAAGACGATCTCGCTCGACCACGGCGACTGGTCTATGCAGTCGGCGATGCCCGTTAGCAACGGGCCGACGCTCTCAAGTGTCCGCTGCTTGACTACTTGGCCTTTGCCGGATGCCAGCCAGATACCGACGCCAGCCTCGTCACGGAGATCGTTCGTCGACACCAAGTAGACCTGGTCTCTCTCTCCTACGTGCTTCGCCAGGAGCCGAATCGTCCTGGCGATCAGCGTCTCGCCACCAATCGGCAGACACTGTTTGTAGATCGGCAACGCGAGGCCGGTCTTCCTCCGCTCATGTTGCGCATGCCAGCGGCCACCAGCGCCCTGGGCCATAATGAAAATCGACCTCACCCGAACTTCTCCTGCTTGGATTCCTGTCGGACAACTTTCACTGGGCTCAGTCCGCGCTTGACATAGTCGTCGATGACTTCGTCCGGCTCCTCGCCCGTAACAATGATCTCGATGCGCTGCGGCTTCCAGATGCGGAAGATTCCGGGAGCGAACTTGGGCTCCTGACCCATCGCCGGCGACTGCCACATGACGGCCTTGCGGTGCGCCAAGAGGACATAGGTCTCGCCGACAATGAAGCCCCTGGGCACATTGGTAATCCGGCGGCTCACGCCCATCTTGGCGATCTCCGCCTCGAAGTCAGAGGTGTTGCGGTAGAACTCCTCACCGACCCAGATCAAGCCAGCCCTACCGATCGACCAGGCGTGCGCCGCATTGAGCATACAGCGGCCGCAGATGCGCTTCGGTGCCTTGCATTCAGGCGCGCCTTCCAGGAGCTTGTCGGCGTCGACCCACGTCCAGCCGCGCGCCGGCCTGGCGATAGCGGCATGGCCGCAGCACGGGCACATCGTCAGCGGGATCGGCATGCGGCCACAGGGCGCAGCCAGGTCTTCGCCAACCAGGTAGAGGCCCCCCGTCTTCCTCCAACCGCAGCCTCGAGCCGATTCAGTCGCGATCCGAATGCCGGGGTGCATCTTTGTCCTCGCCAACCGTGTGCGGCCGCTTGCCGTCGAGCAGGTCCTGCGCGCTCAGGATGACACATCTCGGCTCGCTGTAGCCGTTGATCCCCACCGCCGCCGCCGTCGTCACCATGTCCGTCGTCGGCTCGTCCAGCATAAGCAGAAGGCCGCGCTGGGCGTTCTCTTTGACCACCGTCCCGATGAGGTCCCGAACATCAGCGACCCGCGGTTTGCCGGCCTTGACCGAGACCACCGTGACATAGGTCGAGCCGTCTTTCAGCGGCGTCACCATCTTGCCGTCGATGCCGCCGTCGGAGCCTTTCTTGGCCGTCCATGCGCCGGTCGGATTGCAGCCAACCATGTCCAGCGCCCAAGCCTGGAACTGGAACTTGTCCCGCCGCGCCAACTCGTGCGCATCCTCGATGGTCTTCGGATGTCCAGTCACTGTGATTTCTGGCTGGGGGTCGAGGGCCTCGAGCCGATGAATGGCAATGTCAACCGCGGGGAAGGCGATGTCGCAGCCGATGAAGTCCCGGCCGAGTTTGGTAGCCGCAACCGCTGTCGTGCCGCTGCCGAGGAAGCAGTCCATCACCGTGTCGCCTGGATTGCTGGAGGCGGCGATGATGCGCTCTAGCAGGGCGAGCGGCTTTTGGGTGGGGTAGCCAACACGCTCAGAGGACACGCTGAGGGAAGGAATATCCGTCCAGTAATCCTCGACTATTTTGCCTCGGGCAAGTTGCTCCGCTGCGCCAGTCTTGTAGTCGCCCAGTCGGTTTTTGGCCGCTAGGCTACCACCGCCTCCCATCGTAAACGACCCTTCCTTGTACGGAATACGAACGGCGTCTCTGTTGAAGATAGCCGTGTCCGATATGGCGTAAACCAGGACGGTGTCATGTTTCCGCGGGAAATGAGACCTGACATTCGCCGGTCCTGTATAGCACCACACAATCTCGTTGCGGAAGTTCTCCGGCCCGAATACCGCGTCCATGAGTAGCCGCAGATGGTAGTCGGCGGCCTGGTCGCAGTGGACATAGATGCTCCCCGTTGGTTTGAGCACGCGCCTGATTTCCAACAGCCGCTCGGCCATGAAGAGCAGGTAGGACAGCATCCCGCAGTGGCCGATGGTAATAAGCATTCCCTTGGCCCAATTCGCAATGCGCTCTTCGCCCAGCGTCTGTAGCGCCATCTGGACCTTCATGTCGTCGATGCCGAAGCCCCAGGTGTCGGTGAACGCCTGCATCTGAGCGCCGCCGATGATGACGTTGTAATCGGCCTTCGAGTTGAAAGGAGGGTCGATGTAGCAGAGATCAACCGACGCGTCCGGCTGACGCTTGAGCCATTCGAGGTTGTCGCCGAAGTGGAGCTTGACGGCGATCGTCATGCTTTATCCTTGAGTTCGGCGACGGCGTCGCGCCCGTCCGAATTGATAACATAGGCCCGGTAGTCGGCTTCGTCGGTCTCGCCGACCTCTCGGGTGACGTAGGCCCGATAGACGAGCGACGTCGCCACCCTAGCACTGACATGCTCCAGCCCGAACCACCAGCCGCCGCCGCGGGAGAAAACCAATTCCGTGTCGGGATAGGGCTCGGACGGGTCCTGCTTGTCGGAGTTCGCCATCCGAGTGAGAATGTCGCGCTCGCGCGGCGTCAGAGGCATATGGCGATCTCGCAGCCACGCCTCGCTGCTCAGAACGTAGACATAGCCCATGAGGGGCATTAGCGCTACAACTCCCGCGCCCAGCGAGCCCAGTCTGTCTTGCCGTCGGGGCCAACGGGATCGGGCTGGCCGGCGATCTCGAAGGCCCGCCCGCGGTCCATAATGAAAAACCGCTTGGGGCGGACATCATTGGGATCGGTGAAGTCGCGTCGTTCGTCGTTGTCGAAGAGGATCGCGCAGGCCGAGAACCCGGCCGGGTTGAGCACTTCGCAGATCAGCACCTCGCCGGCTCCTGGCACGGAGTCGATTGAGGCGTAGCGAGCGCCTTCGTGCGTGACCAGCCATCCGCCCTTCGCGTTCAAGGATGGAGCTTGGATGTAGATGCCCATTAGGGAACCACCTTTCTCGCTGCCTTTAGGTCGTAGCAGGTGCGATTCGCCTTGCCGTCCTGGCCGTTCGCCTTGACGACGGTGCCAGCAAGAGAATAGACATGCGTCGGCTTCTCCAAGCGCCCATGGTCGGCGGATTGGATCGCCACGTTGATCTGCTTCACGCGGATTCGATGAGTTACATCCTTCTTCGCCCGCCAGCGGTTGCTTTCGATCCACTCGATCACATCGCCGAGCGCGATGCCATAATCCCGCAGGGCGATGAGACTGGCGATCTGGTCGCGTAGTTCCCTACAGTGGCCCTGCAGCCGATTCGCGACCTCCTCCGCAGCTTCCTTTTCCTGGACTGCCGCATGGAAGCCCGCCTCCAGGCCGGGGACAAGGAGCGCTTGGTCCGCGTCCTCGTGAGTTACTGGGATTGGATCGGTCATGGCTTCGTCGCCTCCAGAAGTTCTACCGCGCGCCGCCAGTCGGTCTTTCCGTCCGGCCCGACGCATTCCGCTAGATGATCCCGGCGCTGCTCCTGTGTCAGACCGCGCTCAAGCGCCAACTCGGTAAAGCGATTGGCGTCGGCGGCTCGGGGTGGTGTCCGCTGCTGCTGCCGATGGGCGGCCGCCGTGACGGCCGCAGCGCCGAACTGATCGACGGACGGCTGCGTCTCCCATCCTTGGAACTTGCCGCTACGCCCCAGCGTGATCGCATAGCGCTTCTTGCGCAGGGAGTAGACATCCCGTCCGACCCCCCACTGCACGCCAGCCCGCTTGATTCCACCGCTCACGAGCGCCTTGGGGCCGCCGATCTGGCCTTTGTTGTCGGTGTCGGGCCGGGACGGGCGAGACGCTTCCTCGTCGGCCTCATCCTCTTCCTGGCCGGTATCCCACTTCCAGGACCAGGCTCCGTTCTCCGGATTGAGAATCCCGATGCCGACACAGAACACGCCCGAGATTTCCTTCACGTCCGACTGCCACCCGAATGTACCGCAGGCCGCGTCCAGCCGCTCCATCGTGAAGCGTGCGTCGAAGTACGGCACAGCGAGCGCCGTCTTCTCCTCTTTGCTGATCGCCTGCGGTACGAAGCGGATGCGTGCCGGCGGTGTGGGCTCATTCAGAATGGCAATGATGCCCTCGAGAACGCGGGTAGGCTTGCTTTCCAGCGTGACAGTGGGGGGTGCGGCTACCATCGCTATTGACCTCCTCCGAAGGATTCGAACGGGATCAGCGGCACGATGTCGCTTGGCAGGACCATCCATTGGATCGTCCTGAGCGCTTCGATGAAGTTGAGTTGCAGGACCTCCGGGAACGACTTCAGTGCTTCTCCCCGCAGACGGATTGCGTCCGCTTCGGCCGCCGCCGCAATCCGGACGGCCTCGGCGTTGCCAGTGGCGCGCTCGATGGAGGCCTGCGCGTCACCTTTCGCCAACGCCGCAGTACGGTTGGCCTCGAACTCGGCCGCCTGAGATTGGAAGCGAGCCGTCTCGATGCCTTCCTTGGCAATCTGCTGCTGCTCGATGGCCTGGACGTAGTTCTCGTCGAAGGCGATCTTACGAAGCGCGAAGGTGTCGAGAGTGATGTGCTGCGCCGCGAACAGGGTCTCCAACTGGACCCGGATGTCCTCTTCGAACCGGAAGATGTCTCCGGTGTAGAGCGCGCTGGCCTCGAAGTCCTGCGCGATCTTTCTAACCACGGATCGGGCATTGAACTTCACAACGCGCTCGACGACCTGGATGGTCGTCGCGCCGACATTCCGGTAAACGTATTCCGCCTCATCCGGCTCAATGTGGAAGCCGACGCCAAAGGTGATCTGGACCTGCTGGCCGTCGCTCGTGTTGGCGTCCACCGTGAAGTCGGTGTAGTCGGCCTTGCTCTCGTTGGGCTGGTCGCTCGTCTCGTAGACGACGGTCCGCAACGGATAGCAGCGCAGCGAAGTCACGAGGGGCGTGACGAAGTGCAACCCCTGACTCAAGTGGCCCCTGATCTCGCCGAAGCGGACCACAACGCACGTCTCGCCAGCGTCGACCGTCCTGGCCGAGGAGCCCAGTACGATCACCAATACAATCAGGACGACCGCAACCGCCGTCCCCGCGCAGCCGTACTTTCCCATCATTCTTGCCTCCGAATAAAGTTAGTGGCCCAGGGCGGGCCCGTCCTTGATCTCGTAACGAAACTTCTTGGCAAGCCAGCGCACCCGGTCGTAGAAAGCTCGACTGTGCGAGCCTGCGCATCGGCTGGCCGCCTTGTCGATCGAATAGGTATCAATCCAATGCTGCACCTCGTGGAGCACGGTGCCGGGAGCGTCACTGTCGCCCTTCCGGCGGACCCGGATGGTTTGCGCTCGCGGCATCTTCTCAGCGCCGCGCAGGAGATGGCCAAGACCTGAGCGGAAATCGCCCCAATCCGCGAACTGCTCATCAACTAAGAACGCGGGCGATTGTAGCAAACCGCCCTTGACCAGCCGGCAATGACAATCCTTCGGCCGCATCGCCGATCCGACCGCCAGCATGGCCAGATTGGCCGGACGATAGTGACGGCAGGTCCAAATATCGAGGGCCACTGCATCGACGAACTTCTGGGCCCGGTTCTCGAATGACCGACGATTCTTCGAGCGCATGAAGAATGTCCAGGCGCGATGTGTGTCGCGGGAAATGTGGAGAAGGTGGCCGTAGGCATTCCGCGTCCGGCTGTGGCGGTCGACGATCTTCTCGGTCTCCTGCTGCTTGCGCACAAGCTGCCTGCGATAGTTAGTTTGAGCCCTCTCCATCCGAACTGTGAAGGATCGCCCCCGGCGGAACTTGACGCCGCCGCAGACGCGGCAGCGCACGGGCTCCTCCGCGTACGCGCCTTTGTGGCGATGGTAGGCGCTGCCGCAGCGGGTGCATACCCACAGCCGGAGCTTCCTCATCGGTGGAACTCCAGCGGCCGAGCCTTGACCTCGACCAGAAGGCCAAGCGCCTTCTGCTCAGCCGTGATCGCGGCAAAGCACTCGCCCAGATGGACGAACGCGCCATGCCTCATCGAAAGCTGCCGCTCTGGATCGGGGAGTGGATACACGTACTTCTTCTTCTCGCCCTCAGAGAAGTCGCGTTGACAGTGCCAGCAAGTGCCGCTTGTGGGCCCATCGGCTACCACTCCTCGGCGCATGGCTTCTCTCCTCCCGTGGTAGGAGTATACCACTATCGGAACCCCTGTCAAGTTTTGGTACCGCCGGCGGCGGGGGTTGCATTCCAGCCCCAGGGGTGCTAGACTGGCCCAGATGGCTCAAAACGCCACCAAGCCCCACCAGTTTTCCGGCAAGATCGAAACCCCCCTCGACGCCCTGATGCGGGATCGCCATATCAGCGAGCGCGGCCTTGCGCGAGCGACAGGTCTCCAACGCAGCGCGATCCGACGTTTACGGAAGGGCCAAGCCTCGGGCATACACTTCTCGACGCTGGCCATCCTATGCGCATTCCTGAAAGTTGAAGCCGGCTCCATCCTGGTCTTCGTGGAGAGGCCGGGAAGGGCACGAGTGACTTCCGGGCGACAGCCGGGCACGCTGTCGACCCGGCCCCGCGTCGCTCGTCGCTAGGGCGGCCCCCGGTTCGGCTCTTCCCGCGTCCCTCCGCTGGGCAGAGCCACCGGGGCCCCCTCGCCCTTCCCGGCCTCTCAACCGCCCGCGTTCAGCAGGGAGGTCGATCTATGGGAAGCAAGGTCTGGCTCAAACTGTGGTTTGAAATGCTCGACGATCCCAAGGTCGGCCTCCTGTCTGACCGTCTCTTCCGACGATGGATACAATGCCTCATTCTGGCTGGCGAATACGATAAGGGCGGTCGCCTGCCGCCCGTCCCGGACATGGCATGGAGGCTTTTTCGGGATACAGCCAGTATGGCCGAAATCCTCGAAGCTGAACTTGCCGAGTTGACCAAAACCGGCCTCCTAGCTCAGAAGGATGGGGCCTATCTGGTCTCCCGCTGGTCCTATCGTCAGGCAAAAGCGATGTCAAATGCCGAGAGAGCCGATAGGTGGCGGGAACGAAATAGACTTGGCCATGGATGGGACCAGAAAGAACGTGCTACGAACGGTGGCGTAACGACTCGTTCACAAGAGGGAGAAGGAGAGGAAGAGAAAGAGAAAGAGAAAGAGGGAGAGAAAGAGGGAGAGGGAGAGCAAGATTTCGCCCGGCTGGTCCAGGCATGGGAATCCTCCGCAGGCCCCATTACCGCCATGATTGCCGAACACCTGAAGGACCTTGCCGACGAGGCCGATCATCACAGAAGGACCTTACCACCCGGCTCGCGAGGTGCCGATGTATCAGGCTCTGGTTGGGTTGTCAATGCAATACACGTTGCGGCTGAGGCTGCAACGCCTCCCATTCGTCTGTCCTATGTGCGTTCAATCGTGGACCGATGGCTTCGGGAAGGCTACGCGTCACCGCTTCGTACAGGCCGTAAGGGGCGAGTGCGAGCGGGCGACGCCGGTGCGCAGTGGATTGAGGAGGAATTACATGGGAGAACCAACTGAGGACGCCGTTTCCGCGGCTAAGAAGGCCGAAGAACGAATCACAAGGGCGAGGCTAGAAGTTATTCTCGCGATGGTCAAGTACCTCGAAGGTGCTTACCCCTTCGCCGCATCCTCGCCGAATACTCTGAGCGCCTTCCGCGATGCCCTCGCCAAAGTCAGGACTGATCTACTCATGCCGGCAGCCCGGCTCTGGGTAAGCCGCAGCAGGTTCTTCCCCACGCCAGCCGATCTCCTGGCGGCCGTAGCCGAAAGCGACACGCCAGACCGACGCATGGCGGCCTTAGAGGCGCGCTTCTATGAGGACGGAACACTGGAAGCAGACGACTGGAGAGCGTTGATTGATCGCTTCCGCGAGGCTGGTCGATTTGAGATGGCGAGTTTCGCCCTTGAGCGCTCCCGCAGACTTGCTCAATTGGACGCTTTTGACTAAGCCGTTGCCCCCAGGGTTGAATGGCCGCTCGTTGCGGCCGAAATCTACGAATGACAATCTCCCTCCCGAGCGGCTGCTGTCATCGCCGGGCCGGCCGGCTGGCCAGCGCGGGAGTCCGATGGCGGCAGCCTCGTGGGAGGGAAAGTGTCATCCGGTGATCCGATTGCTGTCCGAGCGGTCAAGCCGATCGCCGACAGGCTCGTCGAGGTACTTGCGCCAGCCTGCCAGAACATCGCTGTTGTCGGCAGCATCCGTCGCGAACGGCCTTTTGTCCGCGATGTAGAATTGTTGTGTGTTCCGCTGGCGACCGCCCAGAGCGACATGTTCGGCATGCCCTTGGGCACGCTCTCTCAACTCGACGATGCGATCTCTGGTCTCATTCATCGAAGCGCGGCCTGGGAATGGGACCGGCATCAAGTCCGGCGGGGAGAGCGATGGAAGAGGCTTCACTATGTACCGAAGAACTTCACTGTCGACATCTTCGTGACGACGGCCAGAGCATGGGCCGCGAACCTGATTGTGCGCACGGGTCCGAGTGGGTTCAGCCAGCACATCATGGGCACGGCCCGCCGGATGGGCTGGCATTTCGCCGATGGCTTCCTGCTCCACGCGCATGAGCCGCCGTGTATGATGGGGGGCGAATGTCCACAGATCATCGAACTGCCGACCGAAGAGAGGCTATTCGAGGCACTTCGGCTTCCATGGAAGACGCCCGTCGAACGCGAAGCGTTCAAGGCCGTCACACCACAGCAGCGCGCGAGATAATGAGCAAGATCGAAAGCCCGCTCGCGCGGGCATTCGATTCTCAGTTCCGTTCCCTCGCGCCTGATTTACCGAGGCCAGAAGCGGAATGGAAATTCCACGAGGGCCGAGCGTGGCTATTCGACCGAGCATGGCCCGACCGCAAGGTCGCCGTCGAGTTGGAGGGCGGCAGCCATGGCCGCAGGATCGTCTGTCACAACTGCGGCGAGACCGTTAGGGCAATCACCAGCCGCGGCCCCGGACGAGAATTGCGTGCCGGCGGAGTGCATCAGCAGCGTGCCAGGTTCGGCGCGGACATGGAGAAATACAACATCGCGCAGCTTGATGGATGGCTAGTTCTCAGGTTCGCCCACGACGACGTAATCGGCAATCCATTCTCAATGATCGAGACGATCCGGCAGGCCCTCGAAAGTCGAGCCTGGGCGCTCAAGAGGGGGGACGAGCCCCTGACGGCCTATCAGGAACGCCTGCTGCACATGATCGCCGGCGGGTTCTCTCAGCGGGAAATCGGCCTCCGGCTGAACGCTGATCCACAGGCGATCAAAAAGCAAGCGACGGTCATTTGCAGCAAGCTACAGACAACGAATCGGGCCTCGGCTGTAGCGAGGGGCATTCTGGAGGGGCTGATAGACCCGAGCCGCATCGTTTGGGCGTGGGACGAGTTCCTGATCGCCGGGGACGACGACGAGACATGAGCCCGCTCGATTGGCTCCTGATAGGCGCGGTCATACTGATCGTCGACGTCCTACTTTTGGCGCTGGTGCATTACTGGTGATTCCACATGCCACTCCAGCGGAATCCGTCGACCTCATGCTTGTGGCCTACGCATGAGGTTTGGTAGCCTTTTCTCTGGGATCGGCGGCTTCGACCTCGGCCTGGAGCGGGCCGGGATGAAACCGGTTTATCAGCTAGAGGTGGACAGAGAATGCAGGAAGGTCTTGCAACGGCATTGGCCTAGAGTGAGGAGACATGGTGACATCGTCGCGACAGAATCAGCCAACCTTGCCGGGGTTGACCTCGTCTGTGGAGGCTTCCCGTGCCAGGACCTATCCGTGGCCGGCCGACGTGCGGGCCTTGCTGGAAAGCGGTCTGGACTTTGGTCTGAGTTCCATCGAATTCTTGAGGACACTCGCCCACGTTGGTGCCTTATCGAGAACGTCCCCGGCCTGTTTTCCTCTCCCCTTGAGCGATCAGGAAGGGACTTTGCCGTCATCCTTCGAGGGCTGGCGGGACTCGGGTATTGCGTGGCATGGCGGGTGCTGGACGCTCAATACTTCGGTCTCGCCCAGCGACGCCAGCGCGTGTTCATTGTCGGAAGTTTTGGAGACTTCGCCTGCGTCCAGATACTATTTGAGCCCGAAAGCCTGTCAGGGGATCATCCGACGAGCAAAGAAACGGGGGCGAGAATTGCCGAGGGCTCTTTTTCTCGCGCTCTCAGCCATGTCGGAGGAGGCGACGATCCCGGAGCCAACAAAGGAGCGCCGCTAGTATTCCATGACCGGATGGGCAAGACTGACCGTGCCATCATCGACGAAACATCGCCACCCCTGCGGTCATCTTCGAAAGTGGTGATGGCCTACCCTGACCCCGCCTATGCTGTCAGCGGGGTCAGGTCGAAGTTCGGTTCGGGCTGGCACAACCAGGACACATTCGTCGTCGGGCCGATTGCACCCAACGCGGGTCCTAAGAGCCACGATGCTGGCAACTTCCACAGCAATCAGAGCGTCGACGCCGGGCATGTCTTCCCCGTCGACTCGTCGAGCGTGCGCCGGCTGACCCCAACGGAGTGCGAACGCCTGCAGGGCTTCCCGGACGATTGGACGAAGTTCGGCGAGGATGGCAAAGCCATCTCCGATTCGCAGCGCTATCGAATGTTGGGCAACGCCGTCGCTGTTCCGGTGGCGGCCTGGATTGGACGTCGGATACTGGCCATCGAGGCTTCTCGATGATCGTCCGAGGCGATGCCTTCCACATACCGCTGCCGGCGGCATCCGTCGATCTGGTCGTCACGAGCCCGCCGTACTCGAACGCCCGGCCGGAGTATTCCTCCTGGCAGGGCGGTCACGACGCGTATTTGATCGATATGGCCTTGGCCTACAAAGAATGCTTCCGCGTGATGCGCGATGGCGCTCGGATCGGAGTGAACATCGTCCATGGCTATGGCCGGCCTGGCAATGATGACCACGGCTACTTTCCGCTGGGGCACAAGACGACCGACGCCCTTGAAGCGGCCGGCTTCGTTCTGCGCGGTGTCATCATCTGGAACAAGACGTCTCACGTCTTAGCGACCAGCCAGACCGCATGGGGCTCGTGGCGATCAGCTACCAATCCGTCGCTACGAGATCAGCATGAGTTGATAGTCGTCGGCCACAAAGGAAGCGCGCATAGATCAGGCGAAGGCCGGCGCTCCACGATCGACAGTGACACCTTCATCAAGGCCACTTCAAGCATCTGGGTCATCCCGCCGGCGGCCGCGCCTTGGAAATGGCACCCCGCACCCTTCCCCGAGGAAATCCCCCGCCGGCTGATTGAGCTTTACACCTTCGAGGGTGACACCGTACTCGACCCTTTCAGCGGATCAGGCACGACACAGCGGGTAGCCGTCCAACTGGGTCGGGTCGGCATCGGCCTCGAGATCAAGGCCGACTACGCCCGCAAATCGGCCGCCCACCTGCCCCAGAAACGCTTCGAGTTCCCGGAGGCCCCCACGGAGCCCCCAGGCGAGCCACAGGAGGCCGTAGCATGGCAGACACCCCTAACCGACGCAGAATGAGCCCCGGATGGGTCCTGGCGGGCCTCCGCAGCCGCCTGGGCGTGTTCCTGGACATTTCCCTATCCTTGGCGCTCCTGACTGTCCTGCCGTGGGCTCTGGGGGCGGCGGCGATTTGGACCGCCAAGGCGGCGGCCGCTGGCCTCGGCGGCCAAGCCTTCGCCTACGTGGCTCTCTGGCTCCTGGGCTGCGGGCTCTCGCCAGGCGTTCTGCTGGCTGGCTACGCGGCATATCGGCTCGTCCGGGCGTTCCGCGTGTGAACTGCCGTTCCGCTTGACACCGCCATCGTCTGGCCAATCAAGGGCTTCGGCGCAGAATGAAAAAGGCCGCCCCTCGCGTGAGGGGCGGCCGCCCGGAGGAGAACGGTCCGCTTGACTAGCGAAACAGACTGAGCAGGCCGACACCGACGGTTCTGAGGACACCGCCGATCCCGCCGTAGATTTTCTTTAGCGCGAGGTCATACAGCCCGGCGATTGAGGCTGCGCCCGTTCCGACAATCGCCGCGACGGCTCCGACATAGCCGAGCCAGCCCATCACATCCGCGCCAGCCGGCAGAGGCGGGAGCACGATCCCCGCGAACCCTCCCGTCGCGAAGCTGTAGATCGCAGTGAGGCCCAGAGCGCCCCAATGCACGACGGCCGTCGAGATTTCCTGGCCGAATTTCTTGGCGACGATCTTCCCGATCTGCAACAGAACGCTGCCCCCACCAATGAAAAGCAGCGTCGCCCAAGGCTCGATCATCGGTTCCATTCCTCCTTGACGTGGTCCAGCAAGCCAATGTCTCTCTCGGGATAGATCAGAGGCTCGGCTGGGAAATCCTCCGGGCAGACGGGTGGCTTCTCGTCACGATAGTACCAGCAGGCATTCTCTTTCGCGACTGGCTCAGCAACGTCCAGCCAAGCCGTCGTGAATTGCGAGTGCTCGAAGAACCATTCGGCGTAATTGACCGCCATCGGCGAATAGCGACCACCGTCAACGAAGCTCGGCGCTGAATCGCCAACCCATACCTCCACATCCTCAGTCCGCCATTGATTCGTCCGCCAGCCGCCGCTGCCTGTCCGACGCGTCATCCCCCATCTCAGAGCAGTCTCGAAGCCGACCTCGACAACCTCGCCTCTGAAACGGACGATCGGCCACATATCGTCGCGCTGAGCGCAGTCCACAACGAGGAAGGGTCCTTCCCAACCGAGGCCGGGGCGGCGCAGCCAGACAGTGCGCCCAATGTCGGCCGGCGACATCATCGCTACGCCATCGATGTAGCCATCGAGACTGAGGCCGCGGTAGGCCGCTGTCGCCTCCATGACACCGGGTGCGTAGAAAACAGAAGCGCCGTAGGAGTACCTCGGCGCTCGGCGAAAGTAGGTGGAAACGCTGATGAGGCCCGGCACCCAGCCGTCGTGGCCCCACCAGTACCCGTCATACAGCGAACCGTCGTCTTCGCCGACCCTCGGGGCGCTGAGCGTAGGCAGAGGCTGAGATGCGCTGGCCGTCGGCACGATGAGAAGCGCCGCCGCCAGCGCCCAGGCAAGGAAGCTGCTCATTGCCAGGAGTATACCGCTGGCGGTACGGCGTGTCAAGCCCGCCTCCGGCGCTTGGGCGCATTGGCCATAAGCGCCTTCATTAGACGTTCGTATCTCCCTTGCCCTGCTGCGTCATGCTTGGCGATCACGTCGCCGACCCCTTTGATCGTTTCCCGCAGGCTATCGACCTGGTGCATGCCGTACTCCATCGCCTCTTTCCGTTGGTCGCGTTCCTCGACGAGAAAGTCTCGCCACTGCAAGTCTCTATCTCTGCGTTCTTTCGCCTCCCGCCGGTCTCGGGCGAGCGCGTACCAGATGAACGCGCCAACCATGCCGGCTTGGAAAAGCAGAGAGGCGATCTCGGGTGTATTCATAGATCGACTACCTCCCTCAATTGGTATCGCTAGCGCGGCCCTACGCCCAACCTAGCAGCGTCGAGCGCCCTTGCAACCGGACTTGTTGTTGGAGTTCCGTCGTTCTCGTTTCCGCTCAAGTCAGGCACGAGATTGGCGGTTGCCAAGACGGCCCCATCCGGGCTTGTGATGCCGCGGAAGTCGTCGTAGCGCCACCATCCGACTTCGCCACCTAGGGGGCCACGATAGCCACTGGCCAGTATCAATGCTTCTGTTGGACCCAGAAGCCGGTTGAGAATCCTGCCGTCCTGCACTTGCCCCGTGTAAAAGTTACCAGGTGCGGCAGAAGGATTAGCGCCCGTTCTGCAACGCGCGGCCGAGAACACCCCGTTCCCTCCAGCAACCTTCGTATTACGCAACACGCCATCGAGATAGACGCTCTCAAGGTTGTCCGATGCTCTGAATGTTCCCAGCCAATGGTGCCAGGCTCCGGCGATATTCCCGCTGACATAGGTTACGTCATCGGCCCAGAGACCGAAGGATATAGTTGTGGCATTGACAATGTAGAGGATCGGTGACGCGCGCGTCGTGGTCCCATCGCCGTAGCCAAAGATCACGCTGAACACCTGGCTGGTAATCTTGACCCATGCAGCCAGCGAGACGTCGACGTCGCCGGTTGGCAGAGCGTTGACGCCATTCTGGACGTAAGCGGAACTGGCGAAATCGATCGCCACTACTTAGGCTCCTACGTAGACGAACCTGGCTCCGGCGAACTCGGCGTCGCCGTTGCCAGTATCGACCGTGCCGGTCGCGTTGCGGTAAAGGAGCAAGTTCAGACGGTCGCCGGCGAAGATACCGGTGGCATTCAGCGCCACCGTCGCCAATTGCTCGACACCGGCGACCGCAGGCACGATCCCCGTGCCCATAGCTGCAGCCTGATAGACCGCACCATCCGCATCCAGATTGCCGCCAGGTGCGCGAACAAAGCAGCGAGCGCCCCATTCGACTAGGCCGCTCGTGCCGGATGCCATTTTGAAATCTACCTCGAGACGAGCATCTTCAGAGTAGTTCTGTGGAACGACCATCTCAAGAACAAGGTACTCGTTGAGCGCCGGATGGAACAGCCACTCGACGAACCGCGGCGAGGGGACAGAGCCCGTGGACTGCTTGACTTGGGCTCGGGCAGCAGCGAAGCCAACAGAATCGTCTGATGGATACCAGGCGGATGTAGCTAGGTCCCGATCGAAGCTGCCAGTCAACCTAGTCGCCTGGCGTCTGTCATAGAGGAAGGACGCGCCAACGAATTCGGCGTCGCCATTGGCCGTATCTACCGTACCGGTGGCATTACGGTAGAGGAGCAAATTCAACCGATTACCAGCTAACATGCCGGTGGCCGTCAATG
>Ga0209751_10002650_pt1 | contig 17723 bp, 13 predicted proteins | sample RifCSP13_1_FD_184019 | JGI IMG/M metagenome (GOLD analysis project Ga0209751, IMG submission 184019) | Soil microbial communities from Rifle, Colorado - Rifle CSP2_sed 13_1 (SPAdes) (version 2) | ecosystem: Environmental > Terrestrial > Deep subsurface > Rock core/Sediment | place: Rifle... | reverse complement strand
CAACTCGTGTTCCACCGCCATCTTTGCGATACCATACGGGTCGTCTGGTCGCATGGGCGAGTCCTCAGTCATGGGCAATTCAGGACTCGCGCCGTACACTGCGATAGACGACGCGAACACAAAGCATTTGATACCATGATTGATAGCAGCATTGATGAGCGTTGTGCTTCCGATTAGGTTGTTCTCATAGTTAAACCTCTTGATGAAGTGGCTCAACCCCTCAGCGGCATATGCGGCCAGATGGTATACATAGTCAAACTTGCCCAATACAAACACCTCGTTCACCAACCCAACGTCATTGATGGAACCCCTAACGAAATGGACACCAAGAGGGATGTTTTCAATGAACCCACCACTCAGGTCATCTAAGGCCGTCACTTCGTGTCCTGACATAGCAAGTCGTTCTGCAACATGCGAACCTAGGAACCCCGCCGCGCCCGTCACCAATATCCTCATTTGTGTTTCTCCCTTTCCTTTTGTGCCGCCAAGTCTTCATCTGTCCAATCTGGTATCGGCCAGAACTTTTCCAATAGCCAAGACAACGGATGCACTTGCTTGGGCCAATTGTTACCGAACCAAAGATGACGTGACCGAATACGGGCCTTTTCAATTCCTGGGTTGGCGTATGGAAACCCAAAACCAGCTTGTGTTCTAAACATGTGAGAAAAATGTGTGCGCCTATTCGTAACCATTCTCCCGCCCGACAGCCACGATTTGCAACTGATTTCAACGCCCATCTGTCCCCAACTTCCTGTTTCTTCATCAAGGCCATCAATGTCCCAAAACCGCTTTCGGTGCATAAAAAAGCATGCTCCCACAAAGCACATTACTTCTGGCAAATCACCTTGTGCTTGCGGTCGTTTACCATAAGAGCCGTGATACTGAAAATGCAATGTGTTATCAAACCTCGCAAAGTCCGTTTTACGACTCCATCGTGGCTGCCACACCATGACTCTCTCAAAGTCGGCTACGTTGTCACACTCCTCGCATTTCGTCGGATACGGCCCTTGATAAGTTCGGTTGCCACATTGCTTGCACGCCCAATCAAATGCGTGCAAGTTGTACATTCTGGGTATCGTCGTCACATCAAAGCCCAACTCGCCTGACTCGTAAGGCTCCATCAACTTCACATCAAACCCCTTATCAAAGGAACAATGAGCATCGCACTTCAGCATATATTTGCCAGTCGCCAATTGTGCTGCCTCATTCACTGCCGCCCGTTGCCCTATGGATACAGGGTGATATATCAGCGTCACTCTGGGATGGTCTTTGACGGGAGGATCGGCCCACCCACCGTCTAAAACAGCGATGATTTCGGTGTCTCCCTCAATGTTTTCCAAGATGTTCTCTATCGTCTTGGACAAGAAAATTTCGTTGCGAGACGGGATAAGTACACTGAGTTCTGTCACATCAGCCTGTCCCAAAAGTCCGTGATGATGGTGCGCCAATCAAATAACTTGGCCGCAGCAACTCGCTCTGCTCGCGTTACAGGTTTGGGCTTTCGATTGAATATAGCCTCAAGAGAGTCAATAACCTCGTCGCGCGACCTTTCTTGGATGAACTCGGCCCATCCATCAAACCACTGATGGTAATGCGCTTTGTCGAACACGATGGGCCGAGAGCCGCACAATAACCCCTCAGCGGCAGGCAACTCGAATCCCTCCATGCGCCGCAACCCCAACACGTAGTCGCACTCGCCGTAAAGACGTGCCAGACCCGCATCGCTCAGTCCCCATTGGCACACTACGTCAGGCCCGCGCTTGAGTTCTGGCCCCAGATGCAAGACCTTGCGTCCCACCCGACGAGCCGCATATATGGCCTCGCGGACACTCTCCGTCAAGGCCGATTGGCCGCTGGTACATACCACGTATTTGTGTGTACGACGCACAGGTGTCTTGAATACTTTAGAATCAACACCGAGGGGGGCGTGATAAAACTCAAAGTCTGGTGTCACGCCGTCCACTCGACACAGGTTGGGCAAGTCATAATAACTCCACACTAAAGATGCCTTGCGCCACAGGGGTTGCCATCCCTCGGTGGACGGTCGCATAGTGCTACGGACACAATACTGAATCATGGCGACACGACGACCCTCTGTGATGAGACTTTCCAGCAAGGCCCGTGTCCTATCTTGGCGACCGATGACATTCAGAATATCCAAATCGGCCTCATGTGAATCGTCCACAAACGACACCGATGACGGGGCGTGTTTCGTCAGGGCCGCTATCGTGCGAGACACGGCATGTGACGGAACATCAGGCAAGACGATGTGTGCCTTCATGGTTTTCTCCAACGAACGATGATTTTAGTCCCCTGTTCGGGCCTATCTCTACGCAACCGAGACACACAGTTAGGTAGGCAATCCGATACCAAAAACTCGTTGCTTTCTGCTGGATATGACCTCCACACGCGAACCTCGTGGTTATCCAATCGCGTGACGTTCCATTGATGCAATCCATGATACCGCGAACACCGTCCCACATCCTTCATGTGTCTCAAGTATACCAATCCGTTTGGCTTGCACACCCGCGCCATTTCAATCAGACAGGCTTTGGGATCACGACAATGGTCAAGCGCATTGGAACAATGGACAATATCAAAACTGTTATCGGCATATGTCAGATTCGACAAGTCTTGCCGCTCAATGGGAACGAACGGCACTTTTCCCATATCGCGCCACATGCCCATGTACTCGTTCCCCCATATATCACAGGCCGTCATTGTGCCAGATGTGTGCTGCCCTATCAGACAGGCCGCACCCGAACCCGCGTCTAGTATATCCGCTTTCCCCATCAGAACAACCCAGTCCGCCAAATAACCCACCAATGGACGGGGGGATGTGTACTTGTCTGCATTATCGTCCAGCCATCCTCGCCAAAACTTGAGTTCGTGTGCCGATCCACGCTGCCATCTCTCTTGACCAATGGGTGTATACGTCATGGCTTGACCCAGAACCAAGACGGTTCTCGTTCCATCGTCACGAACCACTCTGTGATGCCATGCGCGGCGGTGTACGCATTGACGGCTTCTACAACACCTGCCCACTGAAACTGGTAATAGTCATGTCCGGCCACGATGCCTCCCGACCGCACCCGACGTGACCATTCTATGATGTCCTGAATCACCCAGTCGAATCCATGATGCCCGTCTATGAACACGAAGTCCAACGACCCCACCGGAACATCTCGAACGGCGTCCATTGACATGCCTTTGTATAAAGTGACATTGTGTGGCGCGAGTACCCGCTTGGCTATCTCGTAATTCCTGTCGTGTTGCGCTTGTGGCCCGCCACGCGGGTTGCCGCGATACCTGAGCCACGGATCAACACACAACATCTTCACGCCGGGAACCTGCTCGCATATCATTCTTGAGTGCTTACCTTCGGCCACCCCGATTTCAGCACCCGACTTGAAGTCCAATATGCGGTACACCTTCGCCAGATTCTTACGACTGAATCGTTCCAGCGGTACAGGAGAGCGACGATTCTTGGGATTGAGATGGTCATGCACCCACTGGGACGAACTCACCTGTTGCGCCATATACCTTATCTCTCCAATCTTCGGGCCATGTGGGTACAGGCCAGAACTTGTCTATGAGCCACTCAAAGTCTCTGATCCGACCCGACCACCGGTTGTTGAGCCACAAGTCTGTGCTGTATCGCAGACCATTATGCCATGAACTGCGCGAGATGAAGTATCCACGTCCGTAAGTCGTTCCCTTGTGGAGATGGGCATACCATGTCTTTTTGTTCACCTTAACGTATCTGCCGCCCAACCACGTCTTGCACCCTACCTCTTGAAACTCCTGAATGAAGTCGCCATAGCCTTCGGTTTGCAACCCGCCGAGCCAGTCCCAATGCTTGCGAGACATGAACCAGCAACTCCCTTGCGAGGTCATCTCGTCGTCGATCAAGATGTCTTTGTGCTCCACGCATCTCTCTCGCCAATATCGTCCGTGCATCCCGCCGTCCTCTTTGTCGGCCAGCGGGTAACTGAGATAGTGATAATCAATGGCAGGCTTGTCTTTCTTGATGACCCAGTTTTCGGCATCAAGGCTGTATCGACGCGGGATGACCACCCAATCGTCGTCACACTCGGACGCGAGTGTATCATCAAAGCCCTCGGCCACCATGCAATGCGCGTCCAGTTTCATCAGGTATAGTCCCGTCGCCACAGACGCGGCAGAATTTATAGCAGGACGCATCCCTTGAGACTCACTGCGATGTATGACTATAAGGCGCGGGTCATCTGGCAAATCGTAGGGGTTCGGCCAATACCCATCTAAAACCGTCACCACTTCTATGTCGCCTCTGGCCTTGCTGAGTACATCCTTGACGGTCTTTGACAAGAATTGCTCATTGCGACTTGGTATCAACACACTGACCTTAGCCATTTACGATGCGCCTCCCGAATACCTGACTGTGAATACCGTCCCTTGCCACGATGGGTACTTTGCCTGTCGGCGGTGCGCTTGGACTTGCTGACGACGATGGTGAAACAGATGCACTCGGACTCACGCTGGCCGATGGAGATACGCTTGGTGACTCTGACGCGCTTGGCGATACCGAGGGGGACTCGGATGCGCTAGGAGATACGGAAGCCGATGGGCTAACACTGGCCGATGGACTGACCGATGGAGACTCCGAGGCTGAGGGGCTGACGGATTCAGATGGTGATACAGATGGACTCTCCGATGCGCTCGGTGAAACGCTGGCGGACGGCGACACTGAGGCAGATGGTGAAACAGACGGACTCTCGCTCGCACTTGGGCTAACTGACGCAGATGGTGACACAGATGGAGATTCTGATGCAGACGGTGACACCGAGGCCGAGGGGCTAACGCTTGGACTCTCTGAAGCAGACGGGCTGACAGATGCACTGGGACTTACTGATGCCGAAGGCGAAACAGACGGACTCTCGGATGCGCTTGGCGATACAGAAGCACTAGGGGATACCGAGGGAGACTCAGAAGCCGATGGACTCACTGAGGCCGAAGGACTTACACTTGCTGACGGGCTAACGCTAGGTGATTCGCTGGCCGAAGGCGAAACAGAAGGACTTTCCGACGCACTCGGACTCAATGATGCACTTGGCGACACGGACGCTGACGGGCTAACCGAGGCCGATGGACTGACGGATGCAGACGGAGAAACAGACGGTGACGGACTTGACTCATTCAGGGTCAGTTGAGGAATGACGGTGTATGTGTCCAACCCCTCAATGCGGAAGTCATACATCGTCAGATCGGCGGCGGCAGTGGCCTTAATGCTCCACTCAATCTCGGTATATCCATCCGAACCGATGTCAACGGCTGTCGCGGGGTTGGCGTTGTCCTCTATGCGACCAGCAGTGAAGTCATCGGTGGTCTTCCCTGATGGGGGTGTGAGTTGCACCGTTGTCGTTCCTGGCGCAAAGAAGGTGCTGAGAGACACAACCCATTCTGGCTCTCCCGCACTAGGAGATGCACTGGAACTAGGGCTAACAGACGCAGATGGGGATACCGAGGCAGATGGACTAACGGACGGCGACTCGGACGCCGATGGTGAAACTGACGCGGATGGAGAAACCGACGGCGATTCACTGGCTGACGGACTAACACTAGCAGATGGCGAAACAGATGCGCTCGGTGAGACAGAAGGGGACTCGGACGCCGATGGACTCACCGACGCACTAGGGCTGACGCTAGGTGACTCGGACGCCGATGGGCTAACGGAAGCCGATGGTGATACGCTTGGTGATTCACTAGCACTCGGACTGACACTTGCTGACGGTGAGACAGAAGCACTAGGACTGACACTAGGACTTTCAGAAGCACTGGGCGATACGCTTGCTGATGGAGATACACTAGGCGATTCTGACGCACTTGGTGACACCGACGCGGACGGTGATACTGAAGGCGACTCCGAGGCACTGGGCGATACGGACGCCGATGGACTTATTGAGGGTGATTCAGACGCAGATGGACTGACAGACGCACTAGGAGAGACGCTGGCCGATGGAGATACAGATGGGCTTTCGGATGCACTTGGGCTGACGCTTGCACTAGGCGAAACGGATGGTGACTCAGATGCAGACGGACTCACCGAAGCAGATGGAGATACGCTTGGACTCTCAGATGCGCTAGGGCTGACAGATGCAGATGGAGATACTGATGCACTTGGGGATACCGAAGGTGATTCGGACGCTGACGGAGAGACGGATGCAGACGGACTTACCGAGGGAGATTCGGATGCCGAAGGCGATACAGATGCGCTTGGCGACACACTAGCACTTGGTGATACAGATGGTGATTCGGAGGCCGAGGGACTTACTGATGCCGAGGGTGATACAGATGGTGATTCACTCGCACTTGGGCTAACACTGGCCGAAGGCGATATGGATGCGCTCGGACTAACGCTCGGAGACTCCGATGCACTTGGAGATACACTGGCACTGGGCGAGACGCTCGGTGATTCACTGGCACTAGGTGAGACGGAAGCAGAAGGTGATACAGACGCCGATGGGCTGACGCTTGGTGATTCACTCGCGCTCGGTGAAACCGATGTGCTTGGCGACACGGACGGAGATTCAGATGCAGATGGAGAAACACTCGCACTTGGTGATACCGATGCACTGGGACTGATTGAAGGACTCTCAGATGCGCTAGGACTTACCGAAGCCGATGGGGAAACGGACGGCGATTCACTAGCCGATGGACTCACCGACGCTGAAGGCGAAACAGAAGCAGAAGGCGATACAGATGGGGACTCGCTTTCGCTTGGACTTACGGAAGGACTTTCGGATTCGGATGGTGATACAGAGGCCGAGGGAGATACAGATGCGCTAGGACTGACGCTGGCACTCGGACTGACGCTTGCAGATGGTGATACCGATGCACTCGGTGATACGGATGCAGATGGGGAAACGGACGCACTCTCAGCGGCAGCAGCGGGAGGCGTGATGATGACGTAGGGTGCGCCAAACGATATGGGTGGTGGGTCTTCGTCAGACAGAGTTCCCGATTCTGTCCAGTTGCGCCCATTACCGCTATAGTCTACATATCTTTCAGTGCTGCCGGGAAATACGGGCCACCAGCCATAGAGATTGGCCGTTCTGTGTGGCCTTATTCGGAACATCTCCAACTGCAACTCAGACTGAGTGAGAGCGGCACTCCACAACTTGATGTGGGCCACCCGGCCATTAAAACTCGCCGTGCTGGCTAGGCGACCACCAAACTCTACCCTGGTAGCAGAGGCAACGCGAGTAGTGATGTCTCTTGTATTTTGCGCCGAGTCTACTAAAGTACCGTCAACGCTACTGACATAAACCCATAGACTGGTGGCCGAATCTCTGGACAACCCGATGTGGTACCAAGTGTTACCAGAAAACGTCATTGTGCCGACAGTGGTAGATGATCCAAGAACCGCCACCGTACACTGCAACGCTTCTGACGCGCTGTAACTCAATCGGTCTTGGTTATTAGAAGTGCCGTCATTGATGCAAAAGGTCGTCTGTACGGACGATCCAGTGACGGCATATATCCAATACGAAGCAGACCAAACCCCGTTGTAATCCAACAGGTCGGTCGTTCGCAAGAACCGTTCGTTGTTCGCTGAATCAAACTTAACAGCCATGCGTTATGCGCCGTCTCTCATTTCGAGAGCGAGTACATAGCAATCGCCTGTGGCGGTGTCGTTTCCATCGTCCACATCGCGGGCCAGACTAATGCGGAAATAGTCGGCGACAGCAAGCGAGTCAGCGTTGGTCAGCGTGATGCTGATTTGCTCCATGTAGCCTGCTGTTCCTGGCACGGTTGCGTCGCTGCCACCATTTACCGAATCAAACGACGTGGTAGCATCTAGTTCTGTGGCATCCCCAGACGTAACAGCCTCAATTTGCACATCAAACGCAACACCACCGCTGGTGGCGGTTGCCATCATATAAGAGATAACTGCCGTCAGAGTGCCAGTCAGTCCTTGTGGTGCAACACTCGTCCAATAGCACGTCTCACTCGTCGTGTCATCAAAGGCTAGGACAGGACGGCGATTGGACAAAAGCAACTGCGGAAAGTTACTGGATGGAAACTCAGCCGCATAGGGGGTTCCGATAAAACGAGTAGCCATTTTTCACCTCACTCTACTGGCATATCCAGCCATGTTCCAGAACTAGTCTTCTTGTACTGAATCTTGAACGCCGTGGTTCCCGCATCGCCTGTCGCATTGACGATGAACCTGATCCTAATGTTCTTCAACCGATTCCATGTCGTGTCTACATCCTGATCCTCGCGCCACGTCGCAGTTGTTTCCGTGCCGTCGTCATGTCGCCAGCGGAACCCCTCTTGCTCTAAAGTGACACCCGCGCTCGGTGATGCTGACGATGATGGGGACACACTCGCAGAAGGCGATACAGACGGAGACTCACTTGCGCTCGGACTTACCGATGCCGATGGTGACACACTAGGAGATTCGGATGCCGAAGGCGATACAGACGTCGATGGACTCACCGATGCACTAGGCGAAATAGATGGTGACTCGCTGGCACTAGGTGATACCGACGCACTAGGGCTAATGCTCGGTGATTCACTAGCAGACGGCGATACGGATGCCGATGGGCTGACAGATGAACTAGGTGATACTGATGGAGACTCCGAAGCCGAAGGCGATGCAGACGCACTCGGACTCACCGAGGGAGATTCGGAAGCAGATGGTGATACACTTGCGCTAGGCGACACCGAAGCGCTTGGTGATACGGAGGGGGACTCAGACGCACTTGGCGAGACCGAAGCCGATGGTGATACAGATGGGGATTCTGACGCGCTGGGACTCACTGACGCGCTTGGAGATACCGAGGCCGAAGGACTAACACTGGGACTCTCGCTGGCTGATGGCGAGACAGATGCGCTTGGCGATACGCTTGGTGACTCTGAGGCGGACGGAGACGCCGACGCGCTAGGGCTAATCGAAGGTGACTCGGACGCCGATGGGGATACCGATGCACTGGGCGAGGCACTGGCTGATGGAGATACAGATGCGCTTGTTGATGGAGGCAACAAGGCGATATGCACGCTGCGCCACGGGAGCGAGACTGAAATCGTAACAGTCGTGTTGCCCGTCGCGCCCGCCGTGGCCTTCTCGCCCATCGCCACGCCAAACCCGCCGCCAACACCGGTGTTGGTAGTGTTGTCACCTCTTTCCGTGAGACTACCGAGATTGGCATTTGTCCAAGAAGAAAACGTTGCACTGGCTTGTGCATCACGACTCGTCCCACAAATAGCCACGACGAGGTTGTTGTCTATCGGAGTCGTGAGTCCTGTGACGGTTCCATTGCCCGATCCAGCTCCATTGCCCGAACCCACAAACCACGGATCGCCCGTCGTGTCACAGCCCGACACAGCAAACATTCTGGCACTGACGTGATTGCCTGTACCATCAATGGTTACACTGGCCTCACCAGCACCAGCCCGCTTGCCAAACACCGTCAAGGTGGTGACGCCACTTGCGCCATCGCCTTGCGTTTCTTCAAAGAGTTTTGACCAACCGGCAGGAGTATTGGGAGTTCCAGCAGCGGTTGTGGAGTCGGTTGACTCAACAACTATCAGGAGAACATCATCGGCCTGTGGCGCACCCGCGCCAGTAGGGACAGCAGCGGTGCAACTCGTTGTACCAGTGCCATAATTGCCTACCGAGCGAAATACAGGGGTTGCGCCAACGGATAGTGGCCCTGCTCCTTCCAACTGCTTGAGGGGTTCGCCAGATGGCTTGAAATAATCAAGATCGTTGCTGTTAGGATTCGCCATGTCATACTGTTATCGAGTCGAACCACGCTGCTCCGCTACCGCTGCTCGAACGACTGAGACAACGCAGTGTCACCACACCATAGTCAGTCGGCACGAACGTCGGAAACGCGAGTTGCTCCCACGTGTCTTCGGGTTCCGTCATCGTCAGGGTTGACCCAGATGTGAGGCCAATGAGGGGGTTAGCGAGCAGTTGCGCTTGGGGCGGGCTACCAGAACTATGGGCCGCATTATAATAAGCCATGACGGTGACGTTGGTGGACACGGGATTGACAGGTAACTTAAACTCGTGGTCTCCAGGGCCGATAATTTTCATTGAGGCGGGTGCAGAGTCATAAATCAGCGTATCTTCAATGCCAATATCGTGGCGCTCATATGCGCCGACCGAGTTCATGGCATAATTGCCATTCAATGATGCAGGGCGAGGCCGATTGAGAATGTCAACACCTGGTGTACTAGAATGATTCCCGAATGACAACAGTTGACTATTAACAGTAGGATACCCAAGTGGACGCAAATCCAATCCCAGTTGTGCCTCTTGCCCAAAGTGCCACAACAAGGCACGATCCATATTGATAACGGTATTTGATCCGCTTGTCACATTGGCAGATCGCGGATCAGATTGCCCTTGTGATATGAGATAGTTATAATCTTCAATCAGGGTATTTGCAGCAGTTGTACCCAAGGCTAAATAGCCATTAGTGGCTACAATAACGGAGTTATACACATAGGATGGATAAGAACTAGAAAAATGATTTAGGGTAATGGATTCATACGTCCCCCCCGTGTGAACCGTACAATTCTTGACAACAAATCCGCCTGGCTTATACGGGAGATTCCCTGAAAGGTAAATGCCTCCTTCCGTAAGAAGGTTACAATTCTGGAATATAAAGTCGCAATCGTAATCAGCGGAATGTGTTTGGTACATAAAGACAGTAATGGCATAACCTCCACTGAGAATCTCAAAATGGCAACGATCAAACAACCAGTGCATGGGCGAGTCAGGAGCCCCATTTATTTGAATGGCCTCATAATATAAATCACTAAGACTGAACAGAGCGAAAGCGCAATCTCTAAACGTGATGTGCATAGATAGGGTATAACCATCGCTAGGCGCATAAATTAGGTAATTTTCAGAACTTCCCTGCAATGCGCCATGAAAATAAATGTTCTGAAATGTCAGGTAAGAATAGATATTCAAGTTCAAGATTGGCGAATCGTCGGGTGCGGACGTGTCATCTGTTAGGTAGTTAGTTATCCTGACTTCGCCCGCAGTATCCCCCGTGTATGCCCCATATATATCCCCGATGATGAATGTCTCATTGGGTGTCGTGGTACTCAACGCCACCGTTAGACTTTCCCGATATATCCCAGGCCCGACATAAACCGTATCCCCATTTGTAATACCAGACGAACCTAGTGCCTTTCCTACAGTGCGCCATGCAGTCGCGGGCGTCAATCCGTTGTTGGTATCACTACCAGAAGTACGGACATAGTAAGTTGTGGGAGTATGGCTGTTTTCTCTGTACTCAACATTGATTCCCATGAAACAAATAGACGCAACACCACTGGCCGTTTCTGGGCGAACGACCCTCATAATAGGTGATGTGTTTAAGTCAACTAGAGGATAAGAGATGGAAGGAAATCCGACGGCAGTCGCCCAATTGGTAGGAAAAGTACCCAACGCACCGGCGTCAAGGCCAGCGTTGAATGTCACAGAGGCATCGCTGGACGGGTTGCTGACAATATGATATTTGAGTTGTTTCGTTCCAGCGGCCTCATCTTCACCATGAACAACTTTACCCACAACTGATACGATGATGTCATAAGCACCAATGCCAGCGGAGGCATAAGTCGCCATATTCGCCGTGTATTGATCCGTCGTCCCAGAAGCACCGCCAGCGTGTTCGATCTGTGTAGAGTCTGTCTCGCTAGCCGTACCAATAGGCGGCGTGTTATTCACGGCTTCATAAAGATTAGTAGTGCCACCTGCGCCCCCTGTCCACAACGAATCGCGCGCATTGTCGCTAATGGGCAAAAGCAGGACTACTTTGCCTTCACCACACCAGTCGCTATCATCGGACGCCACATCATCAAAGTAGGCCGTGTATGTATCAGCAACAATATCATTCGCCCCAAAACTGCCAGGATATGTCCAAGAACTTGGACTGTCTGTTATTTCAGTGTTTCCATCAATCAATAAAACTGGCACATTTGATGCAGTACCCGTCCGCCACTCAACGCGATACCACTTGTCCGCGTTGACCAAGGCTGTTGATGAAGTTCCAATCAGAGTAGTGTCCACATAGAATGACAAAGAACCACTGGTGGTTAATCTGATGTTGACATTATTAGTATTGATAGCACCAACGATAACTCTAGGAGTCGTCAAAGGTAGGCTAGTCACTCTAATATATGCTCTATTGAATAAGAATCCACTGATGGCGATGTGATAGGCCGTCACGCCAGGAACACACAACACCTTGAGAGAGTGACTTCCACTTCTGACAATACTATTTTCAATGGAGCAGCCGGTTCCATTAAATAGGTTGTTTGATTCACCTTTATCACTGGCACTTTCCCAACCAGATATACCTATGCGAGCCATTATTTCACCTCAAAACTAGGAATTGAAATAACTACACGAGCCATAATCCGAGGGATATAGGCATAACACATCAGATGATGGACACTCATTCTTTATCCTTCACTTTTCGAGTTCGCTTGCGAGTTCTGGCGATACGTCCCACTGGGTCACGTTCAACCCACTGGACTTCCTCTGTATCTTCGGGGAGTTCCACATGGGCCTCAACGTTGACATCAACGGGTGTTACCGGAACATTCACCGTCACTTCGGGTGTTGGCACGGTGACGTTGACTTGCGCTGGTGGGACATTCACCACTATGTCGGGTTGCCTGGCCGATTCGACATGGACATTGGCGGGCTGCACATGAACATCTATCTGTGGATCAATGTTCACGATAGGTGTGGGTTGTTCTGGGATGTGGATGTGCGCGCCTTCGACCGTCACTTGTGGCGCGGCCTGTTCGGGTACGTTGACGACGTTTTGCACCACGGGTGGCTCTTGTGATGGGACATGGACATCAATGGTGGGGTGAACGTCCACCATGGGGGCCGGGACGTTTACCGTCACTTCGGCAGGCGGCACATTGACTTGCGCGCCTTCAACGGTCACGTGCGTCTCTGGCACATTCACCGTCACGTCTGCTGGCTGTACATTGACGACAGTTGGATCGGGTTTCGGTATGTTCACTGTCACCGATGTTTCGGGGACGTGTATCTGTGCGCCTTCAACCGTGACTTGAGCAGGCGGCACGTTGACTACCACATCGGGAACATCTATCTTCGGATCAAAATGGATAACAGGTGCGGGTTGCTCTGGCACATGAATATCCAACTTTGCTCCCTCGATGATAGGGTGAAACTCAACAGGCGGCATGTTTACCACAGCAGGCTCTTGCTTGGGCATGTGGATATGCTGCTCTGGCATCGGCGGGTTGTTGATGATGATACCCATGCCTACCTTGCGGATAGCATCGTCCAGAGCAGCGCGCATCTGGCTGAGTTCCGCACGTATGTCGTCCAGACTGGCTTCTACCTTGATAGGTTTGGTGCTGGCATTGGACTCTTCACCAGCCTTGTCGGGGGAGCCGGGGGACTCTACCGACTGGACTTTCTTGGTAGGCTGACCACCCTGATCCACTACCATTTGAGCAAACGAGGCAGGCGGGTTCAGTAATCCTTCGCCACGTACCTTTTCCTCTTCCTCCTTGTACTGACGCTCATTGTCCCACCGTAAGTTGGCCGACTTCAAGTAAGTCGTGGCTGACAGTGCTCCCTCACGGTACATTGGCCCAAAGATGTTCTTGATGCGCTTCTCCATCTCGAAATCCGTCAATGGAAAATGAAGTTGCACTTTCCTGAGTTCTTTGACACCAGAGATAGACGTGGCGCGCATGTACTTGGCGACCAGTTGTCGCAACCAAGACATAACGCGCTGCTCTTGAAACCTGACTCTCTCCATGTACAGCGACACATCAAGAGCCGCCGTGTCGCCACCTGTACCACCACCCGAATCAGCACCCAACACGCCAGGTGTCTCACCAGACAGGACTCTACTGGTAACACCCATCTTCCTGAAAAATGAACGGGTTTTGTCAGCCGCATACCCACGCCCAATAAGGGTGTCCAATCCTTCCGGGATGACGACTTTTACGGCAAGCCCACCACGCCACAGTAACTTGCCAGTTCTGTCAGCGGCACTACTGGACAGCACCGAGTTGAGATGGCTAAGTTCTCCCGGCAACGGCGGATGTTCCATGTCACCCACCGTGATGACCCATAGTTGATACTTATAACCTTCCACCACAGAACGAACGGCATCCTCGTGGATAGTTCTGTCCGTCAAGTCACGAAAACCCAAAGATAGCATCGGCATGGCATATCGGTTCCACGAGAACGAGCGAATGTCCTTGATGGGAGTCATTACGTCGTGGGGTATGTCAATACCGATGGGGTCAAACGATACGTCTTGCTCGTTCCAGTGTTGCTCAACCTGACGAAACATTTGCGGGGGAAATCGAGACTCTATAAGTGCTAGTTCCCACTTAGGCTCACCCAACATCTCAGATGAGAGCGCCATTGAGAAGTCGTTGCCGATATGCACGTGCAACGGGGGCAACGGGACAATGCCATCAAGAGAGTTGCCGTCCCATACCTCATAAGGAAATGCCTGTCCGTATACCCGCTGAGATAGCCACAGTTCCGCCAGCACATCGGACATATTGGTGCGAGCAAACAGACTCTCTATGGCATCCCGTATCGCAGGCGGGCCATCTACGTCAATGTCACCAGCAACGAGTTCTACCGGAACACTGCACGTATGAGAGGCATCACCCTCTGTCATGTAGTAGTGTTCTGCCAGTAACATGCGCGCCCGCATCCGTGAGTCCATCCACGCAGCGGGTCGTTTGTCTATGAGAGGGGGCTTTAAGGTGGCTTGTAATACGTTGGCGATACCCGACTTTGGCATGTCGGTGACGGGGACGAGCGCCATGTTGTTTTCAGAACCCGCATCAACGATAGACTCCCATACTGAGAACACGTCCGATGTGGGAGACGGCATGAAGCCCTTGACCCACCCACCTTCTAGGGTGGCATTTTCGGACATCGCCCTTGCCCGTGACGTGATGCGGCCTTGTTTGTCAGTCCATCTCTGGGACTTGGGGTTCCAGCCAGCGGTTACGCCGTACTCGTACAGGGGTTCTTGTGAGGGGGTCTTGGGTTTTCTAGGCATGGGCCACGTCTCCGACGACTAGCCCTTGCCACAAACCTCAATGTTCACATGATAAACGCCAATACAGGTGGTGTCAATACGTCAGTTATGTTCACTCCTGTTTGGGAGTCGGGACAGTACCACTATCCTATTGCACAAAAGTTATGTCTGGACTAAAATCTTGGAGAATGGGAGGATGAACTGTGAAAAAAACACTGGATATTGACAAGATAAGAATAGACGGCGGCACTCAGCCAAGAGAGGTTATCAATCAAGATACCGTTTCAGAATACGCAGAATCCATAGCACTTGGCGCAAAGTTTCCCAATCCAGTTGTGTTTTTTGATGGGAAAGACTACTGGCTGTCAGATGGATTTCATAGATACCATGCCTACATAAAATTAGGGAGTTCCAAAATCCCATGTGACGTAAAGAATGGCTCTGTTAGAGATGCCATTCTTTTTAGTGTTGGGGCAAATGTAACACACGGGATGAGGCGCACGAACGCCGACAAACGCCGCGCGGTTCTGACATTGTTGAATGACAAGGAATGGCGAAAGTGGAGTGACAGGAAGATAGCAGAGAAGTGCGCAGTAACGCACCCGTTCGTTAGCGAGATTCGTAAACTTCCATCTGGTAACCGTTACCAGATAGAATCACGTACCGTTGAGCGCGGTGGCGAGATTTACGAGATGCTAACTGCCAACATTGGAAAACGCACCGCTACTGGTGACGCTGAAATCCTGCGTCTGGCTAGAGAAATAAAGACCGAAAGAGCCAAAGAGCGAATCTCAAAAATGGAGGCGCAAAATGCCAGCGCATTGCTGTCAAACCCAGTCTTAGATGGGAAGAGATACAGACTTTTTGTATCCGACATCCAATCCCTTAAATTAGAACCTCGTAGCATAGATGCTATCATTACGGATGCACCCTATCCACATGAATACTTGCCTCTATATGGTTCTCTATCAAGACTGGCGTCAGAAGTCTTGAAGTACAACGGAATTTGTGTCGTGATGACAGGACAATCATATCTTGAGGAAGTTCTTGAACAACTCGGTCTGTACTTGACCTATCAGTGGACGCTCGCCTATCTCACTCCAGGTTCTTCCGTTCAGGTGTTTGGCAGACGCATTAAATCTAACTGGAAACCATTGATATTCCTAACCAATGGCGAGAACAATTGGGAACACGTAGACGACACCATTATCAGTGACAAGCGCGACAAGCAGTACCATGAATGGGGACAATCCGTTGGTGGCATGGTTGGCATTGTAGAAAAGTTCACCGTCAAGAACAGTGTGATATTAGACCCATTCTGTGGCGCGGGGACTACAGGTGTTGCCTCATTGATAACTGGGCGGACATTCGTGGGTTCCGACATTGACGAGACCGAGATTAAAAAAGCCGCCGACAGGCTTTCCAAAATAGGTGATACTGATGGCGATAAATGATACCATGCTCAGGACTCCCATGAGGGATAAAGGAAAGTTCTCCAGCAGATTCTCCGAATGGGTTTATAACTCATGTAATCATCAGTTCTTTTTAATGGATGCTGACGTTATTATCTACAAGGTGGAAACCAAAATACTTAGATATTTTGAGTACAAGCACGAAAACGAGGGACTATCTGACGGACAGAAAACTATGCTACCCGTTCTGAAAGACATGATATTCCATGCTGTCAGAGGCAAAATAGTCGCAGAGGGGAGCGGAGTCTATATCATCAGGGGAAGCATACCATTTAGGGATGGTGCTACGGTGGAAAATGTGATGACTAGAAAATCCGCCTATATGACTACAGAACAACTAAAACGACTGGTGTCTGGCGAGACTACAGTCTAGTACACCTTTCCTATTGCATCCCCCAAAGAAACGGGTAAAATGTATCGTGGATGTGGCGCATTGAGGGCCGCGCGACGAAAGGACGTAAGTAGGACGTGCCTACTGGCGCGACCGAAATGGCGAGGACACCCGTTGGCCGAGGGGTATATTTAACATCGGCGTCGTCATCGCACAGCGGATCGACCTGAACGCCACATCAGATGACAGGGACAAGCCTGCGATGAACCTAAAGTTGGGTAGCCCCCAACGTTACGCATCCCAAAAGACGGCGATGCGCCAAAGTACGCATCCGGAAGCGGAAATGGATACGACCCTGACGACGGTTCTGTGGGCAGGCAACGATGTCGGCCACCAAACGTAAGTCCTCCCCAAGTGGGAGTTCTGGTATAGAGGCCGACACACAGGCCATGTGTCCTCCGGTAGAGGACAGCACTCTTATGAAGTGCTAAGAGGGCGTTCGACTCGCCAATGGCCTATAGCGGGGAATCGCCTAGTTAGCATGGCACTTGCCCTGGGAGCAAGCAGAACGTCGGTGCAAATCCGGCTTCCCCGACTGGCCGAGTCCGTGGTGGTGCAGTCTCCGAAAGGAGTCCCCCTCCACGGACGGAGCCTAACTATAAAAGGGGTACGACATGAGGAATGTGGACTGGGTGTTTCTCAAAAGACGGCGGGGAACCAGTGGCGATGTCAACCATAAGGTACTGGCCATCGCTCTTGGCATCACCCTGTTTATCTTGAGGGTAACAGGGGTTCTGTGATGTCCCCCTTAATGGGCTTCGCATTCTCGTTGTCCCTCATGCTGTGTGTATC
>Ga0209751_10002649_pt1 | contig 17726 bp, 16 predicted proteins | sample RifCSP13_1_FD_184019 | JGI IMG/M metagenome (GOLD analysis project Ga0209751, IMG submission 184019) | Soil microbial communities from Rifle, Colorado - Rifle CSP2_sed 13_1 (SPAdes) (version 2) | ecosystem: Environmental > Terrestrial > Deep subsurface > Rock core/Sediment | place: Rifle... | reverse complement strand
TCTTGGTCTTGGGCTTCCCCACGTCATGAAGCAGGGTGGCCAGCTTGAGGGAAGCCAGACGGGGCCGGCCGCCGCCCAGCTCCTCCGATAGGTTGGTCTCGATGGCCGGGCGCCAGGCTGGTTCGATTACCAGGTCCAGCGCGGCCGGCTGAGTCAGGAGCACCTCGATCGCCTCCACCGCATGAAGGCTGTGTTGGAACACGTCCCAGAAGTGGAAAACCGGCTGCATAACACCTTTGCCCGGCGCAAGCTCCGGCAACACCCGACACAGCAAGTCCCACCTGTCCAACGTATCCAGCCATTGGGCGGCATGCGGCACCAAAAGCAGCCGCACGAGCTCATCGCGGACGCGCTCCGCAGAAGACTCGCTGAGCGCCGACGCGTGCCGAACGATAGCCTCCTCCGTGCCGGGTTCAACGGTGAGCCCCAGCTCGGCGGCGACACGAGCTGCGCGCAGTAGGCGCACCGGGTCCTCACGGAAAACGTCGTCGCGGAGCATGCGCAGCCGCCTGCTCTCCAGATCGGCGCGACCGCCGAACGGGTCGATGAGATGGTCGCGCCAATCGGCGCCAAAGGCCGCCTCAAGCGGCAGGGCCAGGGCGTTGCAGGTGAAGTCCCGCCCCTGCAAGTCGGCGAGGATCGCGCCGCGCAGCGGCGTCAGGTCCAGGTGTGGTGGCTGCAGCCGCGCCGCGGCCACACGCACCATCCGGCGCTCCGGGTCGAGGACGACGGCCGTGCCACGGACCATTCCGGCGAGCACCCGAGCGGGCTCGACAGGCTCTGCGTGAGCAAGCGTGACATCGATATCAACCGGCGCACGCCCCAGGAGCGCGTCGCGCAACACGCCACCGACGAGATAGGCCGCTGCGCGAGACGGTACGGCCCCGTCGCGCTCCTTCAGAAGGCCATGCCATTCACGAAGGGCCGGGAGCCAGTCGCCTGGGAGAAGACGGTCGCCCGTGGGCAACGCCGCTTGTGTTCCGTTTGCTTCGTTCAAAACTCTATCCCACGGAGTCGCAGCGTACGGAGGGGCCACTAAAGGGCGACTCACCGCGCCGCGGTTCCGGCCGGAGTATCCTCAGGAGGCCCGTGTTCTCGCTCGGGGAGACGCCCTCGAACGCGCCGAGCGTCCCTCGGGGCCGACCGCGACTGGAACGCTCACCTGCGCTTCCGGCGCCTCTTCCGCATCGTCCGCGGCCTCCTCGTCCCCCTCCTCTTCCTCCTCCTGTGGTGCGACCTTGTACAGCTCGTCGAGGCTCGCGAGGTGGTCGATGTACAGGATGCCATTGAGGTGCTCGGTCTCATGCTCGATGGCCTGGGCAAGCAGACCGGTGGCGTTGCGGATGCGGAACTCCCTGCCAAAAAGGTCCCGTGCCTTGACGCTGACCGTCTCAGAGCGCTTGAGCTTGGCGCGGTAGCCGGGAACGCTCAGGCAGCCCTCCTCCACGGTGCGCTCGCCGGCACGCTTGATCACTTCCGGGTTGACGAGGTAGATCGGCTCGGCAAGCCCAACCTCGCTCTCCGGGTCCAGGACCTGGATGACCGCGATCTGCAAGAGAACGCCGACTTGGTTCGCGGCGAGGCCGACACCCCGGGCGGCATGCATCGTCTCGAGCATATCCTCCGCCAGCCTGCGGAGGGAGGCATCGAAAGCCGACACCCGCTTTGCCTTCGTGCGCAAAGCCGGGTGGTCGGCATAGAGGATAGGCAGGATGGACACTCGTACCTCCGCTGTGGTCGAGCCTTCGTGGTGGCGCAACAGCTTGCACCCCACCGGTTCGAGAGCGTTTTCCGCTAATACGAGTATAGGAGCCGAGCCCGCTAAGAGACAAGCTCACCGGCCGCAGGCACGGGATGCACCGAGGCGTAAGGGGCTTTGGGCTTTCCTCCCACCCGGAGCTATCCTCGGTTCAGCCGCCGCTCGTCGCCTACGCGACGGGTCACTTTCAGCTCATCAAGGTGCTCGAGCAGGGCAAGGGCGTACTTTCGGCTGCTGCCGAACAGGTCACGAACCTGGGCCACCGTGATGGAGCCCTGCGCCTCAAGTGCCGTGCGGATGCGCGTCACCGCCTCTTGGTACGAGGTCGCCGGAAAGATGATGTCCTCCGCCACCCGAACCGCGCGTCCGGAATGGAGCAGGTAGGCCAACAGTTCCGGCTCCAAGGCATGGTCTGTAGGTGGCGCAAAAGGCGAAGCCCCCAAGCGGGCCAGGAACGCCGCGGCCTTGGCCTCCTGATCGGCGGTAAGCGCCGCCCTATGGTCCGGCAGGCGCAGCGCGGACCCTGCCTCGGCGAGGCTCCCTTCAAAAAGCCAGCGCTCTAACGCCGGAGCGAACGCTGGAGTCGGCAGCGAGCGCAGGCGGCTCCTGAGCTCCTCGCGGGGCAACCCAGGCCGCAGCGGATACGCTCGATGGTACGCGGCCACGGCCTCGACGGCCTGGTCGGTGAGCGCGTGCCACCGGCCGCGACTGAACAACCAAGTCGCCGGCTCGTCCAGCCTTCCGCCCAACGGGGCGAGGTCGCCCGCGGCGATGAGGTCGGCCAGAACGGGCAGCACCTGCTCAAAACGCAGATGGCTGCGCAGCGCCAGATCACGCACCGTCACGGGCTCGCGCTGCTCCACGGTTGAGCGCAGGACCGACTCGAGGTCGCCGTCGAGTAACTGCTCGAGGCTCGCCACGGTCGCGGGATGAAAGCGGCGGTGGCGAGCCGCGTGAGGATCGACCACTTGCCCACCACCCAGCGTGCCGGTCGGCGCGCGCAGGATAAACAGGTCGCCCTTCGCGACCGCTACCGGCGCGTCGAGGCGCAGCTGGCCCCATCCCTGCTCCCCGGGCCGCAGCTCCTCACAGTCGAGAAGCCGCAGCCGCGCCTGGACCTCGGCTGTGCCGGAGTGGAAAAGGAGGACGCTGTTGTGGGCCACGGGATGCGGCCAGTCGGCCAGTAGGCGCAGCCGCGCATCAAGAGCCGTCGTTGGCTGCAGCCAGCCAGGGGTTGTGACAACCTGGCCGCGTGCCAGATCCTCGGTCGCCAGGCCCACGAGGTTGGCGGCCAGGCGTGCCCCAGGCGGCGCCTGTTCCACGCGACTGCGGTGAATCTGCAGGCTGCGCAGACGGCTACGCAAGCCGCCTGGGACAACGACGACCTCCTGACCGGCGGACAAGGCACCGTCAATCAGAGTGCCCGTCACCACCGTGCCGAAACCGCTGATAGTGAAGACGCGGTCGATGGGCAGGCGCGGCCGGTCGAGGTCTCGCTTGGCCGGCAGATCGGCCAGAGAAGCCTGGATGGCATCGACCAACTCAGGGAGACCCCGGCCCGTGTAGGCTGAGCAGACGACTAGCCGTGCGCCCTCCAAGACAGTGCCCGCCACGGCCTCACGCACCTCTTCCGCAACGAGCGCGAGCCACTCCTCCTCGACCAGGTCCGCCTTGGTGACCACGAGTAAGCCGCGCTTCACCTGGAGCAGGTCGAGGATCGCGAGATGCTCCCGCGTCTGCGGCATCACGCCCTCGTCGGCGGCGACGACTAGCAGCGCGAGATCGATGCCGCCGACGCCGGCCAGCATGTTCTTGATGAACCGTTCGTGGCCGGGAACGTCCACGATGCTGACTTGCTCACCGTTAGGCAGCCGCAGCCAGGCGAAGCCGAGGTCGATGGTCATGCCCCGCTCCCGCTCCTCGCGGAGGCGGTCCGGGTCTATGCCGGTGAGCGCTTTGACCAGAGCCGACTTGCCGTGATCAACGTGGCCAGCAGTGCCGATGACGTACATGGGAGCGCCTTTGTGGTGGTGCAGCCTCTATTCACCATACGAGATGCCGCGGACGAGAACAAAGCCAGCGATCGCCTCTCTGAGTGAAAACGCCGCCACGATAGAACAAGATTCCAACAACCGGCCGAGAGCGCCGCCTTGACAGTCGTCACATGAGTCAATAGGTTAGCAATAGTCAGATCAACGACGCATCGAGCTGCCTACCTTTCGCCGGACCGCATGACAGGAGACGACTACCAGAGCGCGCCGCTGGCGAGGCGGCTTCGCGCCGTTGGCCAAGCGCTTGAAGCCCTGCGCGTGCAGGACTTCGAACTGCGTGTGAGCGGCGACGACTATCTCGTCCGTGGGTCTCAGGCCACCCCCGCGGCGCCGCCTCCACAGACATCACAGCCGGCGCGAAGGGGCGCCCTCGGCAGCCTCAGACGCATCCTCGGCGGTGTCGAACCTATCGACCTTGAACCCCCCACCCCACCACGCGCGCAGGAGTCCCAGCAACTGGAGCTGCGCTTCACCGCAGACGACATCGCCAAGCTGGAGCAACAGGGGCAGTCGCGGCGGCAGGCTTCCCCCGGCATGCCCGACCTCCACAGTCTTCCTCAGGTCCTCCGCACAATCGGCGACTACCTCGATCGGCAGGGCCACGAGTTGGCACGCGTCGTCAAACAAGGCCAAAACATAACCATCGAGCACGACATGCCGGACAGCCAGCGAAGTGTTGAGGAGCGGACCGCGTCCTCCATCTATGACCTATCGGTCCGCATGTACCTGCGGCGGACCGACCGCCCCTAGCGGCGCCGTCATGACTGCGACAGTGCCCATGACGTGCCTTGACATCGACGGCGGGGTCTCTACGTTACGCCCAGGCAGGGCAATCGTCTGGTAAGCCGCCGTGAGAAGAGAGCCTACCCCATCCCTGGGACAACTCCTTCGCTCTGTGGGCCAAGCCCTCGAAGGAAAGCGCGTCCAGGACTTTGAGCTCTCGACCGCTGGTCCCGATATTCTCATTCGGGGAACCGAGGGGGCACCGAAGCCAACAGAGCCTCCTACGACACAACCAACCGCTCAGTCAGCCAATTTCGAGTTGCGTTTCACTCCTGAAGACCTGGACAGGTTGGACCGCGAAGGTCGGACGAGACGCCAGGATACCGTGAGCATGCCGGAGATGACGCTGAGCCAAATCCTGCGAACCATCGGCGACTACCTCGACCGTCAAGGGCATCAGCTTCTGCGCATCGTCCGGCAAGGGACAACCACAACCATCGAGTATCGGACACCAAACGGTCAGCGAAACACAGAGGAGCGGACGGCGTCCTCCCTCTACGATCTATCAGTCCGCATGTACCTCAGGCGCTCGTACCGCCCCTGATCCGACTCTTGACCCACCCGGGTGGCTCCGAAACACCGCTGCCTCTGCCGATTCCACAGGAGCTCCAAGCAGAGTCGCAAAATGGGCAGCGAACAAGGGCGTCACCTGTTCGACCTTCGCGGCGCTCGCTAGGACGTGGGACATCGAAGTGACCGCGACACCCTGGAGGCCACACGGCAGCATGAGCGCGAAGGGATCCAGGTCCAGGTCGACGTTGAGCGCGCAGCCGTGCATCGTCGTCCAGCGCCTCACGTGGACCCCAACGAAACCAATCTTTGATCCTGCCACCCACACTCCCGCGTTGCGCGCGTCTCGTTCGGCTGTGATGCCGTAATCCGTGAGGGTGCGCAGCATCGCCTCCTCGAGTAGGCGCAGATAGCTATGCAGATCGAGGCCGCGAGCCTGCAGGTCGATGATGCCATAAGCCACCAACTGTCCGGGCCCGTGATAGGTCGCGCTGCCCCCTCTATCCGTTGTCACCAGCTCGATACCCCGTCGGGCGATGGTGGCTTCTTCTGCCAGAAGGTGCTCCCGGCGAAAAGACCGGCCCAGCGTGATGACGGGAGGGTGCTCCAGCAGCAGGAGCGTGTCTGGGGCGCGGCCCGCTAGGCGCTCCTCACGCAGGCGCTGCTGCAACGCGCACGCTTCCCGGTACGGCACAACGCCCAGGTGAACGACGTGGAGGACGCTGCCGGTCTCCAGCGTCGCAGCGCCTGGAGGTTGGTCCAAGTGCTCGCCACGCGGCGCCGATCGACCCCGGTCGATGCCCATGCGGCGAGCAGCCCCGTCTTCTTCCACAGCGTGGCTTGAGCGACTTATCACCGCGCCCGCTGCGCCGCCTCGATGAGCGCCTCGGACAGCGTTGGGTGCGGCAGAATGGCCCGCTGCAGGTCTTCGAGCGTGGCTTCAAGCTGCATCGCCAGGACAGCGGCGCCGATGATCTCCGAGGCCTGCTGCCCCACGATGTGCACGCCCAACACCTCGCCGTAGCGCGCGTCGGCCACAACCTTAAGTAGCCCCTCCACCTCGTCCGAGGTGACGGCACGGCCATTGGCGCGGAAAAAGGCCCGGCCGACCAAGACCGAGCGCCCATCGGCGCGGGCCTCCGCTTCAGTGATGCCCACGGCCGCGACTTCCGGCGAGGTGTAGACACACCGGGCCACAAGCCGTCCATCGAAGACACTATTGCCGCCGAGCGCGTTCTCCGCCGCGACGGTGCCCTGGGCGAACGCGGCGTGCGCCAGCATGAGCTTCCCTAACACGTCGCCGGCGGCGAAGACCCCAGGCAGGTTCGTGCGCTGGTGGTCGTCCACGGCGACCCCCCGCCCTTCGAGTCGGCCGCCGAGCTCCTGGAAGCCAAGGCCCGACAACGCCGGCACGCGACCCGCCGCCAATAACAAGGCATCGCCTCGGAGGCGTTCCTCCTGGTCTTTGGCCGACACGTCGACTTCCACGTGGCCGTCCACCGATTCGATCCCTTGCACGCGCGCCCCGGTGATGACACGCACGCCCCGCTCCTCGAACGACCTGCGCAGTGTTCGCCCCAGCTCTGGCTCCTCGGAGGGCAATATCTCCGGGAGAAGCTCCATGACAACGACTTCGCTCCCCAACGCGGCGAAGATGTCCGCGAATTCGACGCCGGAGGCGCCGCCGCCGAGAATGAGCAGCCGCTCCGGGCGGCGCGGTAAGGCGAGGGCCTGCTCCGTGGTGATGACCAACTCGCCCTCGGCGCCTGGGATCGGCGGCCGAGACACGGCGGAGCCCGGGCACAGGAGAACCGAGCGACCCCGCAACTCCTCCACTCCGTCGGCCGTCTGGACGTGCACGGCATCGCCAGCGGCCAAGCGCCCCTCCCCGTGGAGGATGGTCACTTTTCGAGCCTCCAAAAGGCCTTGTAGTCCCTGGCGCAACTGTGCCACCGCTTGGTCCTGGTGCGCCCGCACCTGCGCGAAGTCGGCCAGTGCCTCGCCGACCGCGACTCCCAGGTGTTCAGCGTGATCGAGACGACGGACGAGATGCGCGCTGGCCAGCAGGGCTTTCGTCGGGATACAGCCGTGGTTCAGGCACAGCCCGCCGACATGCTCTCGCTCCACCAGAGCAGCCCGTCCGCCCAACTCAGCGGCACGCAGCGCTGCGGTGTAACCAGCGGGCCCGCCGCCGAGAATGACTAGGTCGTACGTCTCAGCCACGCTTCCGTCCCATGTCAGCCTGCGTTCCGCGCCATGGAGGTGGTGTCCCAGCCGCGGTCTACCAAAAGAGCATCCAGGGGTTCTCGATGAGCTCACGGACACGTCGAAGGAAGCTGCCGGCCGGCACGCCGTCCGTGACGCGATGATCGAACGTCAACGAGAGATGCATGGTCTCGCGCACCTGCAGCTGGCCGTCTTCCACCACCGGCCGCTCCGCGATAGAGCCAACGCCCAGAATCCCGCTCATCGGCGGAATGAGGATGGGCGTGAAGGCCTCCACGCCGTAGACACCGAGGTTACTGATCCCGAACGTGCCGCCGGTCAGGTCATCGAGGGTCAGCGTGTGGCTGCGGGCGCGCTCCACCACCGCCACGAGATCCTGACTCACCTGCTGAAGCGACTTCCTGTCGACGTCGAAGAGCACAGGCGCCACCAAGCCATCCTCGAGAGAGACAGCGACGGCGATGTTGACCGCGTCCAGGATGCAGATGTCGTCACCCTCGACGGCGGAGTTGAGCACGGGAAAGCCCTGCAAGGCCCGGGCAACGATCTTAGCCAAAATGGCATCGTACGGCACACGAGGATGGTCCGCCCCCTGCTCCAGACGAGAGATTTGCTCCCGAATGCGCACCAGATGGGAGGCGTCCGCCTGGGTGGACAACGTGACCTGGGCGGTACTGGCGAGACTCTCCATCATGCGCTGAGCAATGACGCGTCGCAGCCCGCCGATGGGGATGCGCTCGCGCACCGCCGGTAAACCCGCAGCCGCAGGCGCGGGCGGATGGGTCGGCGCTGCGGCGCGCTGGGCGAGCGCCCGCTGGACGTCGGCGTGCACGATACGCCCGCCCGGACCAGTGCCTTGCACCAGCGCCAGATCGAGGCCATGTTCGCGAGCCGCGCGCCGGGCCACAGGCGACGCGCGCACCCTGCCGGCCGCCGGCTGCACGGCCGGACTTGGAACCGGCGCTGCTGGGGGAGGCTCGGCAAGTGGCACCGCTTCTCGCTCCGGCAGCGGCGCAACGCGGCTGGCAACGACAGCCGCGGGCCGAGCACCGTCGCCCATCGCGGGGGGCGCCTCGTCAGGTGCGAGGATGTAGGCCAGGGTCCCGTCGACCGGCACCGTGACCCCGATCTCGACCTGCGGATGAAAGAGCCCTGACTCGGGCGACTCCATCTCGTAGGTGATCTTGTCTGTGGCGATCTCGATGACCGGCTCGCCTTTCTGCACCTGCTGCCCCGGCTCCTTCAGCCACTTAGAGACGGTGCCCTCGATCATCACGATGCCGAGCTTCGGCATCGTTACGGCGGTCGCCATTTCACCGCCTTCCCAGCTGCTCGTGGACGGCGCCCACGATCTGCTGCGGCGTCGGCATGTACAAGTGCTCTAGAGCGGAGGAGTACGGGATGTTCGCGTGCGGCGCCGTGATGGTCTTGACAGGCGCGTCCAGGTCATCGAAGGCTTGGTCCGCTACCATCGCCGCGATGTCACGGGCGACGCTGCAGCGGGGCGGGCTCTCCTCGACGACCACGAGGCGCATCGTCTTGCGCACCGAGGTGAGGATGGCATCTTCGTCCAGTGGCGAGAGGCTGAGGAGGTCCACCACTTCGGCTTCGATGCCCTCCTGGGCCAGCACTTCGGCCGCTTGCAGGCAGAGGATGGTCGTATAAGAGAAGCCGGCGAGGGTCACGTCCTTCCCCTCACGAGCGATTGCGGCCTTGCCAATCGGCCAGGTGTACGCCTCCTCGGGGACGGCCGCGCGTTGAGCGAAGAGCATCTTGTGGTCGCAGACGAAGACCGGATCGTCGTCGCGGATGGCGGCCGTCATGAGGCCTTTAGCGTAGTAGGCGTTAGAGGGCGCGACGACCTTCAGGCCCGGGATATGCACCAGCAGCGGGTAGAGCGTCTGCGAGTGCTGCGCCGCCGTGCCTCCGCCGGGCTTGGTCGGATCGGCCAAGGGCGGTATGCCCACCATCGCGCGCATGGTAATCGGAACTGAGACCGCTCCGGCGTGTAAGTAGCGCTGCTTGGCGGCCTGGTTCAGGATGGCGTCCATCGCCACACCCAGGAAATCGACGAACATCAGGTCGGCGATAGGACGCAGCCCAGTCATCGCCGCCCCGACCGCAGCCACGAAGAAACCCATCTCCGAGATGGGGGCGTCCCGGATTCGCTCCGGACCGAACTCCTGGATCAGACCTTTCGTGGCGCCGAAGGGCCCGCCCCACGAGTCGATGATTCCCTTGTCTGCTCGACCGGCGCCGCCGGCGATGTCCTCGCCGATGACTATTACGTTCGGATCGCGGCGCATCTCCAGGCGCATCGCCTCGTTGACGGCCTCGCGGTACGTGATCAGGCGTTCGGGCATGGCTTGCACCTACCTCGAGTAGGGGAGTCTCGGAGATCTCGGTCGCTCGGACGTGAGTAGCCACGGGCAGAGCAGAATCTTGGACATCCCCAGGCCTTCCGGCGTGGGCGGACGTAACGAACGATGTGGCAGCTTCACGACGTCAAGGGTAACTCGCATAAACGTTGCTCATAAACTCGTCAGGTCCCGGCGCCGGGCTCTCGGCGGCGAAGCGCAGCGCTTCTTGCAAGCGCTCTTTTACCCGCGCGTCCACCGCATCCAGCTCGCCGGCGGCGAGCATCTCCTCGTCGAGCACCCGCTGGCGGAACAGGAGCAGCGGGTCGCGCTGACGATAGCGCTCCTCCTCCTCCCGCGACCGGTAGGTCAGCGTATTGTCGCCGACGTAGTGGCCCGAGTACCGATAGGTGCGGGCCTCGATGAGATAGGGACCGCCACCGTTGCGCACGAGGGCGGCGGCGACGCCCGCCGTCTCGTACACGGCGAAAACATCCATGCCATCAACGGCGGCTGAGGGGATGTTGTAGGCGGCGGCGCGGTCCATGATCGGCACCGGCACGCTGTACTCCACGGGCGTTGCTTGGGCATAGCCGTTGTTCTCGCAGACGAAGAGGACCGGCAGCCGCCACATGGCCGCCATGTTGAGGCCCTCGTGGAATACACCCTGGTTCACAGCCCCGTCGCCGAAGTAGGCAACCGCGATGGCGCCGCTCTGTTTACGCACCTGGAGCGAGAGCGCCGCTCCCACCGCGTAGGGGATCGTGAAACCGACCATGACGTTCGCGGTCACCACGCCCCGAGTGATGTCGGCGATGTGCATGGAGCCACCTTTGCCCTTGTTGGTACCTGTGCTCCGCCCAAATAGCTCCGCCATCATGCCGTTGATGTCGGTCCCGCGGACGATGGAGTGCCCGTGGCCACGGTAGGAGATGGCAATGTAGTCCTGTGGCAGGAGGTGGCTTCCCACGCCGACCGCCACCGCTTCCTCTCCTGCATAGAGATGGCCGTAGGTGCGCAAGCGGCCCGCCTCCATCTCCTGGCGCATCGTCTCCTCAAAGCCACGGATCAGCGCCATCTTCTCGTAGAGCGCGAGCAACTCCTCCCTCGGAAGGCTCACGCGCTGCCCCCTGCCGGCGGCGGCGGTAGTAGCCGGGCAAACACCTCGTTCCCGAGCAGACGACCGCTGGCGGTGAGGCGAAGCGCCGAGGGGGTGACCTCCACAAGGTCCCAGGCGATCATCTCGGCGAGGGCGTCCGCGTAGAGCTCGGCCGGGTCCTCTCCGAAGCGCTTGACAAAGCGTGCCCGCGAGAGCCCTGCGTTCAGCCGCAGCCCAAGGATGGCGGTCTCGGCTCGCTCCAGCTCGGGGCTGAGGCGCTCTATGAAGCCGACTACGGGCATCTCCCGCAGGGCCGCTTCCTCAGGCACGAAGCTTCCGCTTTCCAGCGAATCCGCAAGGCCATCGTACGCTGGGCCGGCCAAGCGCAGGATGTACTGGTCAGGCTCCTCAATGTCAGCGAAGCGGTACGGCGATAGATAGGAACGTGCACCGGGGCCGAGCCCGAGCCAAGGCTCGTTGTGCCAGTAGACCAGGTTGTGCCGGCAGCGCCGGTCCGGCCGGGACCAGTTGCAGATCTCATACTGCTCGTAGCCAGCAGACGCAAGGAGCCGTTCCGCCTCCTCGTGCCTGTCAGCAGCCTCGTCGGGGTCGGGTGGGGGAATGCGGCCGCTGGCGACGCCCCGCGCCAGTATCGTCCCTTCCTCGACGATGAGGCTGTAGCAGGAGAGGTGCTCCGGCCCGAGGGCGATTGCCTGAAGCAGGTCGTCCTCCCATTCCGCGGCGGTCTGTCCCGGCATGCCGTAGATGAGGTCCAGGTTGATGTTCTCGAACCCTGCGGCCCGCGCCTCATTGTAGGCGGCCACGGCCTCATCCGTCGAATGAATGCGGCCCAAGAAACGTAGCCAGCGGCGCTGGAAGGACTGCACGCCGATGCTCAACCGGTTGACTCCGGCCGCCCGGAGCTCCCGGAAGGAGCCATGCTCGACCGTGCCGGGATTTGCCTCCAGAGAGACTTCGGGATCGGCCGCTACTCGGAAACTCTGGTGAACTGAATCGAGGATGCGAGCGATATCGCCCTCGGGCAGGAGCGAGGGAGTCCCACCACCAAAGAAGATGGTACGCACTTCCCAATCCGGCCCCAGGGCTTTCCCCCAGAGGGTGATGGCGCGTGCCAGCGCAGCCACATAGGGCACGTGGAGCGCCTTGAGGCCGGCATAGGTGTTGAACGCACAGTAGTGACAACGCGCTTGACAAAACGGAATATGCAGATACAGCGCAAGCGGCTGGGCCACAGGATACCTCATCTCATAATACCACCGCCTCGCAGTCGGGCTGGGGGACGGCGGCCATCTTGCTGTCCTTAACGCTTTCCATGATAATTATCGCCACTTCGCACCCAGTTCCCAATCAAGGAGTCGCGCTATGAAAGCGATGGTGTTCGACCGCCACGGCCCGCCTGACGTTTTGGAGTACAAGGACGTGCCGATGCCCACCATTGGCCCCACCGAAGTCCTGTTCAAGGTCATGGCGGCGGGCTTCAACTACAACGACGTCTGGGCACGCCAAGGAGCGAACGTCGAATATCCGCTCCCGCACATCGGCGGCAGCGACGCCGCCGGCCTCGTCGTCGCCGTGGGCGAGGCGGTCACCACCGTCAAAGTCGGCGACGAAGTGCTGGCGCATTGCGGCATCTCGTGCCGCGTCTGCGACGCCTGCACGCGCGGCGAGGAGTACTTCTGCCGCCGCTTCCGACTCTGGGGCTTCCAGACTGGGCCGTTAGACGGCGGCCAGGCCGAGTACGCCAAGCTCCCTGAAGTCAACATCGTCCCCAAACCAAAGAACCTCACTTGGGAGGAGGCCGCCTCGCTGCCGCTCGTGCTCGTCTCCGCCTGGCGCCAGATGGTGACGCGAGGGGGCGTCCGGCCCGGCGACTTCGTCCTCATTTGGGGGGCCGCCGGAGGGATGGGCAGCATGGCCGTCCAGATCACCAGACTGTTCAACGCGCACCCCATCGCCGTGGCCGCCAGCGATGACAAGCTGGAGTTCTGCGCGAAAATTGGCGCCGAACACCTCATCAACCGCAAGTCGCAGAACGTGCTCGACGAGGTGCGGCGCATTACCAGCCGTCGCGGCGCGGACGTCGTCTTCGAACACCCTGGCGCGCCCACCTGGCCCACCAGCATCCAGGCCGTCAAATGGGGCGGCACCATCACTACGACCGGTGCCACCGGCGGCAACATCGCCGAGACCGACCTGCGTCACGTCTACTTCCGCCAGCTCACCATCAGAGGGTCGCTCCTCGGTAGCAAGGCCGAGCTCCTGGAGGCGCTCAAGCACGTCGAGAGCGGCCGCCTCAAGCCCACCATCTCGCAGGTGTTGCCGCTCAAAGAGCTAGCGCGCGGTCATGAGATCATGGAGCAGGACGAGATCATAGGAAAGATGGTCTTCGTCCCCGAGCACGCCACTGCCTAATGTCATCCTGAGCCGCAGGCGAAGAATCTTGAAGAGCGATTAGGATCCTTCGCTTCGCTCAGGATGACAGGTTAGGGCGGGCCCTTTTCAAAGCCGAGGCCGGAGCCGCGCGGATCAAAGGAGAAGACAATGGCCACAGAAGCAGCGCCACCCTTCGTAATCGGACACAAGGTGTCCTTCAGCAAGACCATCTCCGCCGACGACATCCGCAAGACAGCGGAGGCCAGCGGCGACACGAACCCGCTCCATCTAGACGACGCCTACGCTGCCAAGACGCGTTTCAAGCAGCGCATCGCCCACGGCGTACTCACGTCCGGCGTCATCTCGGCGGCTCTGGGCGTCAACCTCCCCGGCCCGAACTACACCACCATCTTCCTGAGCCAGAGCCTCCAGTTCCAGCGGCCCGTCGCGGTCGGCGACACCCTCACCGCGAACCTAGAAGTCACCGCCGTAGACCGCCGCCGTCTCACCCTCAAGACCGACTGCCTCAACCAGAACGGCGAGACCGTCGCCACCGGCACCGCCGACGTGCTGCTGGACCCGTATCCGAGGGAGTAAGAGCGCGTGTGGGCCGCATGCAAGGATCACGGGTCAGGCTCGAAGCCTGACCCGCCGCAGGTGAAGGAGAAGGAGATAGCAATATGCACCGCATCGCTGTAATACCAGGAGACGGCACGGGTCCAGAGGTCGTGCGCGAGGGGCTCAAGATCCTCGAAACGGTAGCGCGCGCGTCGGGGTTCACCTACGACCTCACGATGTACGACTTCGGCGGTGAGCGCTACATGCGTACCGGCGAGACCCTCCCCGATTCCGCCCTCGACGAGCTGCGCGGCTTCGACGCGATCTATCTCGGCGCCATTGGCCATCCGGAGGTGCCGCCGGGCATCCTCGAGAAGAACATCCTGCTGCGCCTCCGCTTCGAGCTCGACCAATACATCAACCTGCGGCCGGTGAAGCTCTATCCCGGCGTCGACTGTCCGCTCAAAGACAAGGGGCCAGCGGACATCGACTTCGTCGTCGTGCGTGAGAACACCGAGGGGCTGTACAGCGGCATGGGCGGCTTCCAGTACAAGGGGACGCCGCAAGAGGTGTCCACCCAGGTCCACGTGACCACGCGCTTCGGCGTCGAGCGCGCCATCCGCTACGCCTTCGACCTCGCCCGCCAGCGCAACAAGATGCGCCAGCTCCACCTCGTGGCCAAGACGAACGTGCTCACCTACGTGCACGATACCTGGTGGCGCGCCTTCAACGAGGTGGGCGAGGCCGACTATCCCGACATCAAGCGCGAGTACGCCCACGTGGACGCCACCTGCATGTGGTTCGTCAAAAACCCGGAGTGGTTCGACGTCATCGTCGTCGAGAACATGTTCGGCGACATCATCACCGACCTGGGCGCGATGATCCAGGGCGGCCTGGGCATCGCGGCCGGCGGCAACATCAACCCGCAGGGCGTCTCCATGTTCGAGCCCATCGGCGGCAGCGCCCCTAAGTACACCGGCCAGAACGCTGTCTGCCCCCTCGCCGCCATCAGCGCCGTCCAGATGATGCTGGACCAGCTCGGCGAGAGCGCCGCCGCCCAACGCATCGAGCGCGCCATCATCGCCGCCCTCGCCAGCGGCAAGATCCTCTCCCTCAACGCCGGCCGCATGGGGCTCACCTGCTCCGAGGTGGGGGACCTGGTGGCGAGCCTGGTGTGATGGTGGCTCGATAGTGCGCGCCAGGCCTTCAGGGCCAAGGTTTGTGATGACCGCACGATGCTCGCTTCAAACAGGAGACCGTCTTGATGAAATCGTCCGTGTTTCCGGCTCTTGTGCGGAACCTCCCAGAAGCCGACTTGCCTTTCGACGGTCTGCGCGGCTGGCTCTTTCAAGGCGAGCTAGGACAGATACTTTTCAACGAATCCAGGACGGCATTGGCCGTTCCTGAGCACTCGCACGGCGACCAGTGGGGCGTTGTGCTGGATGGCAAGATTGACTTGACGATTGGAGCCGACAGGCAAACTTACCGTCGGGGCGATACCTATTTCATTCCAGACGGCACTCCCCATCAAGCCCGAATCTACCCTGGCTATCGAGCGATCGATTATTTCGCTGACCGCAATCGCTATCATATGCGGTCGCACACCGCATGACAGTCCGTTTGGGCTCGGCAGTACAATGCTCGACCTGACTGCTGAGGCATACCGACGAACCATTTGAGCGCTCGTGCCCGCAACGAGTAATATGGTGCCGCCATGCCAGCGCCTACGCTCGCCCCCCGCAGCCTCCTCTTCGTCCCGAGCATCATGGATCGCTTCGTCCAGCGTGCCCACGAGCGCGGCGCCGATCTCATCTGCCTCGATATGGAGGACTCGGTCCCTCTAGCCGAGAAGGTGGGGGCGCGGCCCAAGGTGGCCGAGGCCCTCAAGACGATGCCGAAGACGGGCTATCTGCTCTACGTGCGCGTCAACGGGCTGGATACCGGCCTGCTCGAGGAGGACCTCGCCGCCGTCGTCTGCGAAGAGCTGGACGGCATCAGCCTGCCCAAGGCCCACACTCCTGAGATCGTGCGGCAGGTGGACCACTACCTGACGCTGCTCGAAACGATGCGCGGCCTGCCGGTCGGCAAGACCAGGATGATCCCCTGGATCGAATCGGCACAGGCGGTCCTGAACGCCGAGGCCATCTGCGCCGCCAGCCCGCGGGTCGTCGGCGCCTCCTTCGGAAGCGAGGACTACACGGTCGACATGCGCATCGAGCGGACGAAGGCGTCCAAAGAGATCGAGTGGGCCCGCTATCGCGTTGCCGTCGCCTGCCGCGCCGCCGGAGTCCAGGCTATCGACGCGCCCGAGATGGACTTCCAGGACATGGAGCAGCTTGAGCGAGACGGACGCTTCGCCCGCAGCATCGGCTACACCGGTAAGTACTGTATCCACCCGGGCCAGGTCGAGGTCGTCAACCGCATGTTCGCGCCGACCGAGGAGGAGGTAGCCTACGCGAAGCGCGTCATCGAGGCTTACGAGCAGGCCGAGCGTGATGGCCGCGGCGCGGTGGCCCTCGACGGCGTCGTCATCGACCGGCCTGTGTACCTGCGGGCGCGGGTGCTGTTAGGGCTAAGCTAACACCCCTGCTGTCATTCTGAGCGCAGCGAAGAACCTCCCATAACCAAGCTAAGCTTGAAATCCAAGACCATTCGGTTGCCTGTGGCGACCTTAGGATAACAACCAAAAGGCGAAGGAGTCCCCATGTTCATTCTCGACGGCGGCAAGCGCTTCGTCATCCCCAGGACTGAGCTCACCTACCCCAGCCACAACCTGCGCATGCACCAGAACGCCTCGAACGCGCCGGTGGACCACGTCATGGCCGACTTCGAGGACGCCTGCCCGTACGAGTTCAAGGGCGAGCCGTCGCGCAACACCATGGTCGAGGCCCTCAACACCATCGACTTCGGCCAGCGGGTCGTCACGATCCGGCCCAACAACATCCGCTCCAAGTTCTTCCTCGGCGACGTCGAGGCGGTCATGCTCGGCGCGCCGAACAAGTTCCACGGCATCATCCTGCCCAAGTGTAACGAGCCGGAGGACATCGTCTACCTTTCCCGGCTGCTGGACGGCCTCGAGCTACAGGGCGGCTGGACCTACAAGGTGCAGATCGAGGCGCTCATCGAGACGCCCCTCGCGGTGGTGAACGCCTACAAGATCGCCACGGCCTCCGAGCGCATGGCGGGCCTCATCTTCGGCATCGCCGACTTCGCCTCGGCCATCGGCGTGCGGGAGAACGTGAAGAACCAGAACCAGAACTTCCACTACGCCAAGCAGGCCACGGTCGTGGCTGCCAAGGCCGCCGGGCTGCACGCCATCGACAACGCCTTCCTCACCCTCGTCCGTCGGGACTCATCGGAGGAGGACGCGGCCGAGATCTACGCCGCACTGCGCGAGAAGAACGTGGGTGCGGCGAACCTGGGGATGGACGGCACCTGGGTCATCCACCCGCAGCAGGCCGAGATCGCCAACGAGTGCTTCACGCCGAGCGAGGATGAGATCGCCACTGCCAAGAGCGTCGTCGAGTACTACCACTCCGTGGGCGGTGGGGCCATCATGCACCCGGAGAGCGGCGAGTTCCACGACGAGGCGACCATCAAGGGGCTGCTGGTGCGGTTGGCCAAGGCCGTGCAGGGGGGCAAGCTCGACGCCGCCTGGCTGGCCGAGCAGGCCGCCAAGTCGGCCAGCGTCAGCGGCTATGACATCCTGGAGTCGGGCGGGAGAGTGGCGTAAGGAGCAACCCTGTCGGGGCCGAGGTGACTGAAGGTGCCGACTCTTCTGAGAAGCGGGCCCTATCGCGTATACTTTCATAGTCATGAGCCGAGCGAACCTGCGCACGTGCATGTGGATCGGGACGATCAAAGCGCGAAGTTTTGGCTATCTCCGATAGCACTAGCACGCAATTTCGGCTTCAATGCCGCGGAACTGCGAAGGATAGAGGCGCTCGTTACTGAGCACCAGCAAGAACTCTTGGAGGCCTGGAATGCCC